>Ga0207797_1001756_pt1 | contig 15547 bp, 12 predicted proteins | sample PRCRCaboRojoPR_6_FD_187275 | JGI IMG/M metagenome (GOLD analysis project Ga0207797, IMG submission 187275) | Marine sediment microbial community from Cabo Rojo, Puerto Rico - PR CR 10% Liquid 1 (SPAdes) | ecosystem: Environmental > Aquatic > Marine > Coastal > Sediment | place: Cabo Rojo, Puerto...
CCCTTCCTATTGGGAGGACGACTGGATCAGGCAGGGACCAACTGCTTTGAGCCCGCCACAACCTCTTCCTTCTCAGCAGCGCTGATGGCGAAATCCCCGTCCTCGACATCGACCAGCACCATCGACCCTTCGGCAAAGGTACTCCCAAGGATCGCGTCGGAGAGCGGGTCCTCGACCTCGTTCTGGATCACGCGACGCAGAGGGCGCGCACCGTACTCCTCGCTGTATCCCTTCTCGGCCAACAAATCCCTGGCCTCCTGGGTCACTCGCATATGCAGACCAGCTTCCTCGAGGCGGGTCCGCACCTTGTCCAGCTCCAGGTCTACGATGTTGGCGATGTCCTCTTTGGAGAGAGCGTGGAACACGACCACGTTGTCGACACGGTTGAGGAACTCGGGACGGAAGGTCCGCTTGAGCCGCTCCAACAGTTTGTCGCGCATCTCGTCGTAATCGGAATACGCTGTCGGGCCGTCAGCGGGCGTCGCAAAACCCATGCTGGTGCGGCGCTTGATCATCTGCGCCCCAACGTTTGACGTCATCACGACGATCGTGTTGCTGAAGTCGACCTTGCGCCCCCGCGCGTCCGTGAGCTGTCCCTCCTCCATGATCTGAAGGAGCATGTTGAAAGCCTCAGGATGGGCCTTTTCGATCTCGTCTAGGACGACGATGGAGTAGGGGCGACGACGTATCGTCTCTGTCAATTGACCGGCGTCGTCGTAACCCACGTAGCCTGGCGGCGCCCCGACCAGACGGGCGACGTTATGGCGCTCCATGAATTCCGACATGTCGAGCTGGAGAAGGGCATCTTCGCTGCCGAACATGAACTCGGCCAGAGCCTTGGTAAGCTCTGTCTTCCCTACCCCCGTCGGACCGAGGAAGATGAAGGAGCCAATCGGGCGGCTGGGGTCCTTCAATCCCGCCCGAGCGCGCCGAACGGCCTTGGCGATCGCGGTGACAGCCTCATCCTGACCGACAATGCGCTGATGGACAGCGGACTCCATCTCTAGCAAGCGCTCCTGTTCATCGCTCCGCAGCTGCGTGACGGGTATGCCGGTCCACATAGCGACGACCTCAGCGATATCCTCGGGGCCGACAGCCACCCCGTTTTCCAGGAAGTCCGTCCGCCGATCCGCCCGAATGACCTCCAGCTCCTCCTGGAGATCGAGCTCCTGATCTCGGAGCACCGAGGCTTCATCGTACCGCTGATCGTCAATCGCCTGTTCCTTGGCCTGCTTGACCTCCTTCAAGTCGCAGAAGATCTGCCGAAGGTTCTGCGCGTGGGGGGTCTTGTACATGCGTACCCGCGAGGCCCCCTCATCGATGAGATCGATGGCCTTGTCGGGCAGATAGCGATCGGTGATATAACGCGTCGATAGACGAGCGGCGGCCTCAAGGGCCTCGTCGGTGATGTGGAGTTGATGATGCTGCTCATAGGGAGCCCGAATGCCCTGGAGGATCTCGATCGTCTCCTCAACGCTCGGCTCCTCGACGACGATGGGCTGGAAACGCCGCTCCAGCGCGGTATCCGACTCGATGTGTTTGCGATACTCACCCAGCGTCGTGGCGCCAATGCACTGGAGTTGTCCGCGAGCCAGCGCGGGCTTGAGAATGTTGGCAGCGTCCATCGACGAACCAGCGGACCCGGCCCCAACCAGCATATGCACCTCGTCGATGAAGAGGATGCAGCTGCTCCCCTTCAGCTCATCGAGCACCTTCTTGAGACGCTCCTCGAACTGGCCTCGATACATGGTACCGGCAACCAGCGATCCGATATCAAACTGGAGGAGTCGTTTGTCCAACAGCGGCTCCGGGACCTCCCCGGTGACGATCCGCTGCGCCAAGCCCTCCACGATCGCCGTCTTGCCGACGCCAGGCTCCCCGATCAAGGCCGGGTTGTTCTTCGTCCGGCGGGCCAGAATCTGCACAACACGCTCAATCTCCTGCCGCCGCCCGATGACGGGATCAAGTCGGCTCTGCTCCGCCAGCGACGTCAGATCGATCGCCAGCTTGTCCGTGGTTGGCGTCTCCGACGTCTGCCGTTCTTTCTTCTGACCGGCGTAGACTGGTTCTTCCTGCACAACCTGCTCCGTGTAGCGACGAACCTGGTCGTCCGTCACGCCCAGCTGCTTAAGAATATCGATAGCCGTGCCATCGCCCTGGCGAACGAGGCCCAGAAGTATATGATGCGTATCGATGCGAGCGGCGCCCCGGTGCTGCGCCTCCTCCTTGGCCAACTCAAGGACGCGCTGGGTGCGCGGCGTCAAGTCGAGATCCTGCTTCAGCAGTGACGCGCGCTGACGCATTGTGCTCAGCCGCTCGACCCAGTGCTCGACGTCGCCAGACTGAAGGCCGAGCTCGTGCAATACCTGGCTCGCCGTGCCTGCTTCTTCCCGCAAAAGTCCCAACAAGAGGTGCTCGGTGCCGATCCGAGCATGCTGTCTTCGCTTGGCCTCTTGCTGAGCGAGCTTCAAGACCCTTCGTGCCGCATTGGTAAAGTATTTCATCAGCTTGTCCATAACTCTAAGACTCCACGCTTCGGTTCCGCGGTGGCGATGGGATCTTCGGTGTTCGTGCAATTCCTCAATGAAACGATGAGGTAGGCAAAAGAAATTATAGAGCGTTTGGGGGGAGCTCGCAAGTAGATGGGCTCTGAGCGACGTCGCTGAGGCCAGGCCTGGGAAGGCGCGAGGTGCTTGTCAGGTGAAACCGGCTTGTGTAAAATGGGTCCTGAGACTGAGATATGCTACGCGGAAGTCTGTCTGTGAGACGGATGTCGGAGGCCTAAGGTAAGAAGGAGGACCCTGGTGGAGGAGTTGCGAGAGCGCATCCGAACCGACGGTAGGAACCTGGGACGAGGAATCTTGAAGGTGGATAGCTTCATCAATCACCAGATCGACCCCATCTTGATGGACAAAGTGGGGCACGAGATGGCCAACCGCTTCGCCGACGCTGGGGTGAACAAGGTGTTGACGGCGGAAATCTCGGGCATTGCTCCGGCGCTCGCCACCGGTCAGGCCCTGAACGTGCCCGTCGTGTACGCCCGGAAGACACGGCCGGTGACGATGACCGGTCCCGTCTTCGTCGAGGTCGCTCCGTCCCATACTAAAGGACGCGACGTCTTTCTCATGGTGTCGACCGAATTCCTGGGCCCGGACGACCGTGTCCTGGTGATCGACGATTTCCTGGCCACAGGCGCGACGATCTCCGCGCTGGTCCGCCTGGTCCGACACGCCGAGGCCGAATTGGTTGGCATCGGCACGGTGGTGGAGAAGGAATTTGAAGGAGGACGGGCGGATCTGGAAGCTCTCGGCGTGCCGGTAGTTTCCTTGGCGATGGTCACCGATATGAGCGACGGCGCCATCACGGTGGCTTAGGTGATCAACGCGGGCACCATCAACGACCAAGGCGGACAATGAGCCGCGACGCGATCGTCGTCCTTGACTTCGGATCGCAGTACACGCAGTTGATCACGCGGCGCGTCCGCGAATCTCAGGTCTACTGTGAGCTCTTCCCGTGGGACGCGCCGCCCGAGGATGTTTTGGATTTGCAGCCCCGCGGCTTCATTCTCTCCGGCGGGCCGTCTAGCGTCTACGCCCCCGAAGCGCCTTATCTACCGACGTACGTCCTCGAGTCAGATGTCCCGGTGCTTGGTATCTGCTATGGGATGCAGCTACTTGCCCATCATCTAGGAGGCCGCGTCGACAAGGCCGCCAAGCAGGAGTATGGGCCTGCCAAGGTGAGGCTTCTAGACGTCGATACACCGCTCTTCTCCCGAGTGCGTCCTGTACCCCCGGAGCTGCCGGTTTGGATGTCCCACGGAGACCGGATCGAGGCCCTCCCCAAGGGCTTCCGCGTCCTGGCGGAGAGCGCTAACGCCCCGGTGGCTGCGATGGGGCACGCGGATCGAGAGATCTATGGGCTCCAGTTCCACCCAGAGGTGGTGCACACCGATTCTGGGAACGAGATTCTGCGGGGGTTCGCCCTGGACGTCTGTGGATGCAGCCCGAACTGGACGGCGGCGTCCTTTGTGGAAGAGGCGGTGGCGGCGATACGGGAGCAGGTGGGTGGGGGACACGTGGTCTGCGGTCTGAGCGGCGGCGTGGACTCCTCGGTGACCGCCACACTGGTCAATCGGGCCATCGGTGACCAGTTAACGTGCGTGTTCGTCAATCCGGGGCTGCTGCGCCAAGGTGAGCCCGAGCAGGTTGTGCGCACGTTCCGAGATCAGCTCGGGATGAACTTGAAGGCCGTGGACGCCACCGAGAGTTTCCTGGATGCGTTGAGCGGGGTGACAGACCCAGAGGAGAAGCGCCGCATCATCGGTGAGCGTTTCATCCGCGTCTTCGAGGCAGCCGCCGGTGGTGCAGGCGATGCCCAGTTTCTTGCTCAGGGAACCCTCTATCCAGACGTCATTGAGAGTCGGGGTCCTGAGCGGCAAGCGGCCGCCCGGATTAAGACGCATCACAACGTAGGCGGGCTCCCCGAGGATATGGACTTCGAGTTGATCGAGCCGTTGCGCTACCTCTTCAAGGATGAGGTGCGGTCAGTGGGGAGGGAGCTGGGACTGCCGGACGAGGTCGTCTGGCGGCAGCCGTTCCCCGGGCCCGGGCTGGCGGTCCGCATACTTGGCGAGGTGACCTGGGAGAGATTGGAGACACTCAGGGCGGCTGATGCCGTCTTCCTGGAGGAGTTGGGCGCGGCGGGGCTGCTGCGCGGGGTACAAAGGGACCGGGAGTCATCCGCTACAGCGGCTCACGTGCAGCAGGCCTTCGCCGTCCTTCTGCCGATCCGAAGTGTGGGCGTGATGGGCGACGAGCGGACCTACCGTCACGTCATCGCCCTTCGAGCGGTCACGACGGAGGACTACATGACCGCGGACTGGGCACGTCTCGAGGATGACCTCCTGGCTCGGGTGAGCAATCGCATTGTCAACGAGGTACCGGGGATTAATCGCGTGGTCTACGACGTTACGTCCAAGCCTCCAGCGACGATAGAGTGGGAGTGACGACCCAGGGTGCCCCCGGTGCGACATCGTAGGAGCGGCACCATTAAGAGTCCGGGCTTGGCTCTCAAGCCCGAGGCGGCCACGCTGCGCGTGGTCGACGGGGTCGCACGTAAGGGTGACGCCACCCTCGCCCGCGTCCTGAGCGCGCCTGCCCGGGCGGTCCGCAGCCGGGCGGGTGAGACGCTTCTACTGCTTTTTTCCCCCGCGGGCGACGCCGACCCGGGCATTTGCCGGGAGCTGAGCAAGCTTGTAGCAGAAGCCTACTGGTCCACGGCCGGAAGTGTGACCGCTGCGCTTAGAAAGTCGATCTCGGTTGCCAATCGCCACCTCTTTGAACACAACCTGAATGCCCGCCGCTGCGATCGATGTTACGGCGGATTGACGTGCGCCGTCCTCCGAGATCAAGACCTATTCCTACTGGCGGCGGGCCCCGTGTGGGCCTGCGCGCTGACGGGCGAGGACCTCCGCTGCTTCCCTCGCGGCGAGAAGTTGGCCCATCTCGGTATCGGGCCTGTCCCCGACGTGCGCCTGCATCACGTCTTCGCCGCTCCCGGAGACGCCCTCCTTCTGGCACCGCACACCCTGCTGCGAGCTGCTGGTCAGGAGGGGGTGCGCCGGGTACTCTCGATGGAAGACGTCGACGCAGCCGCGGAAGATCTGGTGCGGATGGGGAGCGACGAGTTCGCCGCGCTGATCACCAGGTGGGAGATGGCACCCGAGAGCAACCCGGTGCCAAAACCGGAGCCTCTGAGGGTCAGGATCAAGGAATCCGAGGGACCGGCACCTCCAGGGGACACCGAGGCTGCTCCCGATCGAGAGCCGTCTCCGACGGCTCCTCCCAGGGAAGGAGAGCGATCGGAGCGCCGGTTGCGCAGTCGAGTGGAGCGATCACGCGCTCGCCAGAGGAAATGGGAGCGTCGGGCTCAGATTAGAGAGGTCCTGAAAAAGGTCGGCGCCGTTTTGGGCACGATGCTCGGCGGACTGGTGCGCCACCTCGGGAACGGGCTGGGGTACGTCTGGCATGGTTTGGCGGCCGTGGGCGCGGGCGTGCTAGCCCTTGGAAAATGGCTCCTGGGCGCCGTGATCATCACTATCCGCAGCACCCTTCCGGGCTCGAGTGGCACGGCGCAACGGAAAGGCCTGCGCCATCCGCCGCCTGAGGAGAAGACGAGAGTGCTGACGGCAATCGCCGTCGCGATACCCATCATCATCCTCGCGCTGGTTCTGCTGGCACATTATCAATTCGCCACGCGTTCTCGTTTTCGGGGTTACGTCAACAGGGCAAAGGAGCATATCGCATTCGCACAGGCAGCGAATGGCGACTCCGACGAGGCCCGCGCTCATTGGGAGGCGGCTCTCGACGAGATCGAGGCAGCGGCAACCCTGGAGCCCGAGCATCCCGTTGCCCAGATCCTGAGAGACCAGGCCCGTGATGCACTGGATCAGCTTGAGGGGATTCACCGGCTAGGCCTCACCCAACTGGCGGACTTCGGCTCAGCGAACGTCCGGCGCCGCATGGTCCTCACGGCACAGACGCTCTTCGTCGTCGACACCGCCGAGGGTTGGGTGGCCGGCGTGCCAGTCCGCTCTGAGGCGGGCGAACCCACGGACGCTGAGGAGCCGAGTGAGACGCTGGTGCGGACCGGGCAACAGGTGGACGGGGATGAACTGGGAGGCCTGGTAGACTGTGCTTGGGTCGAGGCAGAAGGAGGACGGCGCACAAGCGCGCTCCTGGTCCTAGAGGAGAACGGCCGCCTTGTCGCGCACGACCCCGCGTGGAGGAGCGAGGGTGGATCGCCTCAGCTCGCCTCTGTAGAGCTGGGCTCACCCCCCTGGGGAGAGCCCGCAGCCGTGGGCACCTACAAGGGTCAGTTCTACATCCTGGACCGCAACGCCAACGGGCCCGGACAGATCTGGCGCCATAAGCCGGAAGACGATGCGTATCCTGGGCAGGCCGAGCGCTACTTCTCGGCCGACCCACCCCGCGAACTTGGGCAGGCCGCTGATATGGCCATCGACGGCTACATCTACGTTCTGTACCAGGACGGTACTGTGGCGAAGTTCCTGGGGGGTGAGGAGCAGCCCTTCGAGACGGAGGGTATCCCCGGCGGGCTGGGCGAGACAGCTGGTTTCGCGGTAGACCCGAACGGCGATGGCACGGTGTATATCGCTGACCGGGGCAATGATCGCGTGGTTGTGTTGGATCCCGACGGGAGGTTTCGGGCTCAGCTTCGAGGAGACCCGCCTCTCGCGTCGCTGGAAGCCCTGGCCGTCAGCCAGTCCCAGGGACGTCTCTGGGTGCTGGCCGGAGGCAAGGTCTACCGCGCGATCCTTCCCTGAGGGACGGGCCGACGTCCGATTGCTACCCATACTTCGGCGTGCTATAATGCCTCCGCTATACGCTCCTAACTGGCCTTCCTGGAGAAGCTGACGCGAAGGGCTCCCAGCTGGCGTGCTGCGGGCTAGTCGCCGATCAGAAAGGTCAGTTTGTCTTGTTGGTTGGCTGGGCATTACATGGAGGTAGGTCAGTTTGCAGGGTGATGGGACGCAAGTGAGGCAGCAAGCCAGTCTGATCCAGCGGTTTTTTACGGCGGCCCTGGTGGTGCTGTTTCTTGTGATTTCTGCGGTTGCAGGGATGTTCGTCTTCGATCAAGTCCGACGACGTATCGCCGCCTCTGATTCCCCCCCGCCCATCGCCGTGGGCACCGCGAGCGCCGACGAAGGCACCCCGACACCGGATTTGACCAGCCCAAGCCTGGTCTGGAAGGGAAAGGAACGGGTCAACATCCTGGTGATGGGGATCGACCAACGCCCCGGCGAGGAGGGAGCGTTCCGCACCGATACGATGCTGGTGTTGACCATCGACCCGGTGACGAAGACAGGTGGCATGCTCTCCATCCCCCGGGACCTCTGGGTCCCTATCCCGGGCTACGGTGTAGGGCGGATCAATACGGCCCACGTGCTGGGAAAGCTGAACAACCACCCCGGCGGCGGCCCGGCGTTGGCCGTCGAGACGGTGGAGACGAATCTCGGGGTCCCGATTCACTACTATGCGCGGGTCGACTTCAATGCCTTTGTGGAGGTCGTGGATCGGCTTGGCGGGATCGATATCACTGTCGAGGAGGATATCAACGATCCGACCTACCCCTCACACGACCCCGCTGATCCGTATGGGTACGATCCCTTGTACATCGAGACCGGGGAGCATCATTTCGACGGCGAGATGGCCCTGAAGTACGCGCGGACGCGTCATTCGGCGGGTGGGGATTTCGATCGAGCTAAGCGGCAGCAGAAGGTACTCAGGGCAGTCTTCGATAAGGTCACCCGGCTGGATATGCTGCCCACGCTGCTGGCTCAGGCACCCCAGATGTGGCGCACGCTTCAGGATTCCGTGGACACGAACCTCACCCTGGATCAGATCATCGCCTTGGCGAGACTCGCCAGCGAAGTCCAGCCCGATGACATTGAGACCGGTGTCATTGACGAGGAGTATACAATCTTTCACGAGACGGACGACGGCAAGCAGGTCCTTATCCTCCTGCGCGACAAGATGCGAGAACTGCGGGACGACCTGTTCACCACAGAGAGAGAGTCAGAGGAAGCAGCCGACGAAGGCTCGGTGGTGGAGGAAGCCGCCGCCGTCGAAGTTCTCAACGGAACGCTGAAACCAGGCCTGGCGGCCGACGTAGCCGAGCGGCTCCGTCAAGCGGACGTTGAGGTCACGTCCACCGGCAACGCCGACAGGCAGGATCTCGACGTGTCGCTGGTCGTTGCCCACACCGACAAGACCTACACAGCACAGTACATTGCCCGGCTCCTGGGACTGCCTGATTCGGCTGTCGTGCAAGGGGATGAGCCGGGGTCCGACTACGACATATCCGTCATTCTCGGTGCCGACTACGCACCTCCGCAGTAACGAGGAAGGACAGTCGTCGAGCAGCACCGAGACGTGCGCCCCTCAAGTTTCCCACGTTGGCATCCAGTGGCCCACGGGGCCAAGCAAGAGGAAGTACGTGCGGGGCGTTGCGTTCCGATGGACAAGAGCCCACGTGACGGAGGCTGGCGCCCGAGATAGGGTCGTGCGAGACAGTCATACGCGAGGTAGCGTCAAGACCCGATGTTGGCGGACCGCCGCCTGCGCCAGGGCGACCGCCCTGGTCCATCCGTCCTGCGGGCCGGTGGGCTCCGGCGATGTAGATCGAGCTCCCGCATGCCATCCCAAGCCGTCTGCCCCTGACCACACGGGCAAGTCTGAGGCCGCTTCCTGGGGGGGTGACGGACACATCCACTGGAGCCCTACCAGCGAGTCGATGGCTTCGACCGGAGGGTAGGAGAAGCGTTGAGCCTGAGTTGGAGGCGTTGGGCCGTCTAGGGTTATGGCGACCAAGGGCTGAGAGCAACGTGACAGTCGGAGGAGGTTGAAGGCATGGAAAAACTTCTCATTGAGGGCGGACATCCCATATCGGGGACGTTCGTCCCGAGCGGCAACAAGAACGCGGCCCTTCCGCTGCTGGCCGCCTGCGTGCTGACCGACGAAGCCGTCACGCTGCGCAATATGCCAAACATCGGGGACATCCACACCATGGCCGACATTCTCGCGGATATCGGCGTAGAGGTCGAGCAACTCGATCCTCATAGTTGGCGGATGCACGCCGAGAACGTGCGGACGGATGAGCTGAGTGCCGAGCTGTTTGGTCGCATCCGCGGCTCAATCACACTCGCAGGCCCCATGCTTGCGAGGACGGGTTCGGTCCAAATGCCACGGCCGGGTGGAGACGTAATCGGTCGGCGCCGGGTGGATACGCATTTCCTGGCCCTCAGCTCGCTCGGGGCCGAGGTGGACAGCGATCTTACGTTCCGGCTCAAGTGCGACCAGCTGAAGGGCGCAGACATCCTTCTTGACGAAGCAAGTGTCACCGGGACAGAGAACGCGATTATGGCCTCCGTGCTGGCGAAGGGCACTACCGTGATCAGGCACGCGGCGTGCGAACCCCACGTGCAAGATCTCTGTCATATGCTCTGCCAGTTTGGGGCCCAGATTGACGGCATCGGATCGAACACGTTGACCATCCAGGGCGTCGAAAGACTGAGCGGGGGAGAGTTTTCCGTCGGCCCTGACTACATGGAGATTGGAAGCTACATGGCGCTGGCCGCGGTGACCGGCGGGGAGCTCCTAATCAAAGGTGCCGCCCCCGAGCACCTGCGGATGGTCGCGCTGGTGTTCGATCGGCTGGGCGTGGCGTTTGAGGCCCAGGGTGATGACATCCTTGTGCCGCAGGAACAACGTTTGAGGATCACGCCGGATGTGGGTGGCGCGATCCCCACAATCAAGGACGCGCCCTGGCCGGCCTTCCCCGCCGACCTGATGAGTATCGCCATCGTGCTGGCCTCCCAGTCCGAGGGGACAGTGCTGGTCCACGAGAAGATGTTTGAGAGTCGACTCTATTTCGTGGATCAGTTGATCGCTATGGGCGCCCGGATCATTCTCTGCGACCCGCACCGCTGTGTTGTCCAGGGCCCTTCGCCTCTCCACGGGGAAGAGGTCAGCAGCCCCGATATTCGAGCCGGCATGGCGCTTCTCATCGCGGCGCTTTGTGCTGATGGGGAGAGTTTGATTCGGAATATCCGGCAGATCGACCGCGGATATGAGTGCATCGACGAGAAGCTGACATCTCTGGGCGCCAAGGTGAAGCGCATCTGTGGTTAGGATCGGCCCCGAGGCGCCAACGTTGGGGGCACCCTCTCTGCGCAAGATGGAGGTGGACGACGGCGACGCGGCTGAGCGTGCCGGGAGCGCCTTGAAGGAGGTCGAAGGGAGCACCTTAGGCAACCTGGTCAACAGCGTAAGGTTTTCGTCAGGTAAGCATAAGTTTCACGTCAAGTGGGGTCGTCCCGACTGTGTTATAGTTGCGTTCGAGTCAGGGGCGGTTTCTCTTCTTCTCCTCCTTTTGGCGAGGGCCGGGGTACTTTACCCCGGCTCTCTGTGTGTATATGACTTATGAGGTTGACACCTTCACTGCCGGCCCCTTCTGCCACCTGACTGGATCCCCATGAGACGAGACGGACATCAGATAGCGAGGGCGGCGACTCTGGTCATGGCCCTCTTCGTCCTCAGCCGGCTCCTCGGCCTAGGGCGTCAGATTATCATCAGCGCATTCTTCGGCACAAGCGGCGACCTCGATGCGTATCTGGCCGCTAACCGGATCACCGAGACCGTGTTCCTCATCGTCGCCGGCGGCGCCCTCGGCTCCGCCTTCATACCCACCTTCGCCGATCACCTGGAACGGGATGATCACGATGGCGCCTGGGAGCTGGCCTCGGCGGTGATCAATTTGGCCATGATCGTCATGACCGCGGTGGTCGGCCTCATCGCCCTGTTCGCCCCCTTCCTGGTGCGGACGGTGATCGCCCCCGGCTTCGATCCCGCACGCCAAAGGCTAACGGTGCGGCTGCTCAGGCTGATGTTGATCACACCCGTCGTCTTCAGCGTCAGCGGTGTGGTGATGTCCGCGCTGAATGCGCATCAACACTTTCTTCTGCCCGCGCTCGCGCCCTCGATCTACAATCTATCGATCATCCTCGGCGCGGTCCTCCTGGGCCCGAGGTACGGGGTAAAAGGCATGGCTGTGGGGGTAGTGGTGGGGTCGGGACTCCACCTGTTGGTTCAGATACCGCAACTGCTGCAGTTCGGGGGCCGCTACGTCCCGATCCTGGGGCTGAGAAACCCCAGCGTCCGCGAGGTGGGCCGCTTGATGGGACCGCGCGTGCTTGGCACGGCCGTCATCCAGCTCAATCTGGTGATCAACAACAGCCTGGCGACGCGGATGGGCGAGGGCGCCGTCTCGGCCATCAATTTCGCCTGGATGCTCATGCTCCTGCCGCAGGGGGTGTTCGCACAAGCGATAGGCACCGCTGCCTTCCCCACCTTTGCCAGGCAGGCGGCTAGGGGCGAACAAGAGGCGCTGCGGCGTGCCCTGTCATCAACACTCCGGGGGATTATCTTCCTCAGCATCCCCGCCACCGTGGGCATGATCGTGGTGGGTGAGCCGATCGTCCGTCTGCTGTTTGAGCGGGGAGCCTTCGGTTCCGGGTCTACGCAGGCCGTGGCATGGGCCCTGGCCTTCTTCGCCCTAGGTTTGGTCGGACACGCCGGGTTGGAGATCGTGGCGCGGGCGTTTTACGCGCTTCACGACACGTTCACGCCGGTCTGGGTGGGCGGGCTGACGATGACACTCAACGTTCTGCTCAGCCTGCTGCTCCCGAACCTGTTTGCCTCTGCCAATCTACAGCCCTTCGGCGGTTTGGCGCTGGCGAACTCCATCGCCACCGTGCTGGAGTTTCTGGTGCTGCTGGTCCTCATTCAGCGGCGCACGGGGGGCGCCTGGGGGGGCCAGATGAGACGAACGGTCACCACGAGCACGTTGGGGGCTCTGGTTATGGGGCTCACGCTCGTCGGCGGCCAGGCCGCCATCCCAGACGCCGGTGCATTGGTCCACGGCGGAGGGGGCATTATCGTAGGCCTGGGAACCTACCTGCTGGCGGCACTCCTTCTTCGTTCCGAGGAACTTCGGGCCATGCGACAGCTGATCCTCAGAAGGTAGATCCCATCCCTCTCGTTACGCCTCGATGTCGAACGGTTTGTCGCCCTCCGGCGTCGTCTGCTCCAACTTGAGCTCCGCTTGATCCAGCTTCCTGCTGCAAGCCGCGGCTAGAGCCTGACCGCGTTCGAAGAGACGTAGGCTGTCCTCAAGTGCAAGCTGTCCCTCCTCAAGGCGCCCTACGATCGTCTCAAGCTCGGCGAAGGCCTCCTCAAAGGCCATGTTCTCAAGATCAGTGGTGTTGTCAGCAGGCATTGTCCATCGTCTCCTCTAGGGGCAGCGGGGTTTGGCCAGGATCTCCATCACGGAGAGGTCAAAGAACTCCTGGGCATTGGCGGGGACGAGGACGATCGCGGTATCGGCACCTCGGCCGCTTCCGGCGACGGCGATACACGGTTCACCGACCACCGCCAGGCCCGCATCGGCGGCCATGAGCGCGATCTCCGCGCAGACCTTCGTGCCCTGTCCAAAGACGCGGAGGGTGTAGGCAATAATCTCATCCGTCAGATACGTGCCCAGCTTCTTCCTAACGGCGCGATTCACACCTCCAAAGGCGTGTTGACAGGTGAGGATGGTGCCCCCGCCCGCCTCGATGGCGGCGCGGTTCTCGTCTGTCAACTGCTGGACGTTCCGCTCCGAGAAGCCGGTCGAGTGGGACACGACCACCAAGCTGCGGTCCTGAAACATCTCCGCCGCCTGCACACCTGTGTCCCCACGAGTGGTGGCGACGAGCACCGTGTCAATGTCGAGTTCCACGGCACGCCTCCGGGCAATCTCAAGGGTTCGTCTGGTGTTTGCCGGTCCAGGCTTGTCGAAGTAGACGGTCTCAACGATGGTCTCGCTCATAGGCAGTCCTTTCCTCTTGGATAACAGTATAGATTAGCTGTTGGGAGCCAGAACGCTGTGTGGCTCTGAGACGAAGCATTGAGGGTATGAATTGGAGCAATCGAGCATCGTCTCGACACCGGCCGTTCGGCGGCAGTCCAGAACGATCCCGATCTGACGATCACGAAGCCTCGGCTGGGAACTCTCCATCAGCGACGCGGATCCTCAGGAGGTCGCCCGAGGAAACCTGGGCCACAGAGCGGACCAGCGCTCCGTCCTCACGGCCGCTGACGATGGCGAATCCACGCTGAAGCGTTCCCTCCGGGCTCAAGCCGCGCAGGCGTCCGTGAAGCCCGTCAAGCCGCTCACGTCGGAGGCGGATCTCTTGACGGACAGCTTGCTCGGCCCGAGCGACCAGGTCGTCGATCCGCTGACGGGCCTGCGTCATCTGGCTGCTCGGCGATAGATGCCGCAGCGCCCTGAGCTGATCGTTGAGCCGCCAGCGCCGCTGGTCGATACGGGCCAGAAGGGTTCTGGCGAGATCATCGGACCACGTCTCGACCTGGGCACGAAGCTCCGCCTGATCGGGCACAGCCAGCTCGGCCGCCGACGAGGGGGTGGGAGCACGCTTGTCGGCAGCGAAGTCGGCCAGGGAGAAATCGGTCTCGTGTCCCACGCCGCAGATCACGGGGATCCTGGATCCGGCGACGGCGCGCGCAACGCGCTCATCGTTAAAGGCCCATAACTCCTCCAGGCTGCCGCCGCCCCGAGCGACGAGAATCACGTCCACGTCGTTCCTGGCATTGAGGGCCTCTAGAGCATCCACGATCTGGGCCGGAGCGGCGTCTCCCTGCACCAACGTCGGGGAGAGAAGCAGGGTCGCCAGAGAGAAGCGGCGCCTGAGGACATTCACGATGTCTCGCAGTGCTGCCGCGCCCGGTGAGGTCACGACTCCGATCCTCCTCGGGAAACGGGGCAGCGGCCGCTTACGCTCTGGTGCGAAGAGTCCCTCCTTTTCCAGACGCGCCTTCAGGCGCTCAAACTGGCGATAGAGATCTCCAACGCCGGCGGGCCGAATCTGGTCGACGTAGAGCTGATAGACGCCGCGAACCTCGTAGACGCCGACCCGACCGTGGCCCAGGACCTGGTCGCCATCGGACGGCAAATAGCTCTGCCGCCGCGCATCGCTCCGCCACATGACACACCTGATTTGGGCGCCGCCATCCTTGAGCGTGAAGTAGCAGTGACCCGAGGAGGCCTGCGTGAAGTTTGAGACCTCACCCTCCAGCCACAGGTCGCTCAGAGCTGTATCTCGGTCGATCAGACGGCCGATGTGCGCCGTGAGCTGGCTCACCGTGTAGGGCTGAGAGTACGTGGAGGCGAACAAGTCCAGCTGTTCAAACATGGTGGGTTGACCCAGAGATGGCCCGACAGGGACGAGATCGATGATGCTATCGAGTCAGGACCTGCCAGGCGAAGATGAGTATCATCGTGACCCCTATGGATAGTTGGATGCCCACAGAGAGTACATAGCCGATCAGCCAGCCGCCCACGACCCTCATCGTCTTCTCCCAGTCCCGGCGCTGATACCATTCGGCAACGATGAGGCCGACCAAAGCACCCAGCACGGCACCCGGGAGCGCGCCTATGCCGAAAAAGAGAAACCCTAACGCTCCACCAACGATAGCAAGCAGGATTGCAGCGACGAGCGACCAGTTGGAGGCTCCGCCGGCTTTGGCGCCCGCCTGACTCATCCAGAACTCGGCACTGAAGCCCAGAGCTCCCAAGAGAGTGAGGACCAAGAAGATCAGCGGATCGATGGCTTTGAACCCTTCGGCCACGGCGTAGATGAGGATCACGAACCAGATGAAGACGATGTCGGGGAAGATGGGAATGAGGATGCCGAAGAGCCCCGCGACCATCGCGACCAGGGCGATCCAGAACACCCACATCGGGAGACCCATATCATCCTCTTCCATAAGCTAAAGATCGGCCCGAAGGCCGATCTTCTGGAGACACATATGGGCCGTGCAGGAATCGAACCCGCGACCCTGGGCTTAAAAGGCCCCTGCTCTACCAACTGAGCTAACGGCCCACGCCGGCAGTATAACACGCGCAA
>Ga0207797_1001758_pt1 | contig 15541 bp, 19 predicted proteins | sample PRCRCaboRojoPR_6_FD_187275 | JGI IMG/M metagenome (GOLD analysis project Ga0207797, IMG submission 187275) | Marine sediment microbial community from Cabo Rojo, Puerto Rico - PR CR 10% Liquid 1 (SPAdes) | ecosystem: Environmental > Aquatic > Marine > Coastal > Sediment | place: Cabo Rojo, Puerto...
CGGAGGTCGTTGACGTAGCCGCGGCCGCGGATCGTTCGGTAGTTCAGGTTGTCCTCGACGACGACGTCGATGGGCAACTCGTCGCTGACGTAGACGTACTGGGAGGTGGCGAGGGCGTCCTCGACGATCCGGCGGACCGTCTGGACGTCGGCCTCGGTGTCCACGTAGAACTCGACGCTGACCAGCATCTCGGCGTTGCCGGCGTTGGCGTTGGCGATGGACGTATTGAAAAACAGGTAGTTCGGCACGGTGACGAGCGTGTCGCTGGGGGTCACGAGCTGCGTGGACCGGATGCCGATGTCGACCACCTCGCCGTAGTTGTCGCCGATAGACACCTTGTCTCCGATCTGGTAGGGCTGCTCTGCGACGAGCACGAGGCCGCCGAAGACGTCGGCGAGGAGGTCCTTCAGTCCCAGCCCCAGGGCAGCGCCGAGCAGCCCGGAGAACGCCACCAGCTGGGTCGTGTTCAGCTGGAAGAGTTGCCGGGCGACGACGTAGAGGCTGGTGCCGTAGATGACGAACTTCACGACCGGGATCAACAGCGTCACCCGGAACCGCTGGGCGACCAGCCGATCGGCCAGCGCCGACAGGAGCGTACTGGCCACGCGGGCGAGGAGGTAGGCGAACACCAGGATGCCGATCGCCTCGAGGAACGTCGCGAATTCGATCGCCCCGAGGGTGTCACTGGCCTGGAGCGGTACCCGAAGAGGTGGGCTGATCACCAAATCAATCGCCTCCCAGTGAGGTGGTTATCGACCGCGTAGAGGTACTCCGGATCGATCGTCGCGAACTCCTCGTCGATCTCGAGGACGCCCTGTTCGTGGAGGCTCTGGAGTGCCCGGTGGACGGGAATGTTCTCGAGGACGGCGTCGAGCGTCGATCGAGCCATCGTGCCCTTGGCGAGGAGCACCTCGAGGACGAACGCCTCGTCGTCGTCGATGTCGAGCGTCTGGTCGACCTCCTCGACGTAGGCGGGGGCGATCTCGCCGTCGCGGATGCCCCGCTCCCACACCGCAGTCGCGACGCCGGGGTTCCCGTTGGACAGCTGGGCGATCTTCTGGAAGACGACGGCCTCGACGTCCTCGACGTCGTCGTCCTTGCTGAGCGACCGGGACGCGAGGTACTCCAGGTTCAGTTCGGGAACGGGTAGCTCGAAAGATCGACTGCCAGGCAGGTCGAGTTGCCGGCGGTCGAACCCGATGGTCTTGACCCGGCCGGCCGCGCCCGTCTGCACGAACGCCGGGGAGTCTCCGTCGTTCGACGTCAGCAGGGCGGCCATCTGCTCGGCAGTCAAGGTCGGGACGGCGACCGTCGTGCTGAACACGTCGTCGACGTCCCGAACGGCGGCCAGATAGTCCCAGGCGTACCGGTTCCAGGAGGCGACGACGAACGCGTCGGAGGCCGAAATCTCCTCGAGGAACCGGTCGAGGCGTTCGAACCCGCCGATCTCCCGGGTATAGAGGTACTGACAGTCGTCGAGTAACACGACCTCGTGGCCGTCGATGTCGGGGAGGTCGCCATCGCGGACCCCGTCGAAGGTCACCCGCTCGGCGGGCGCCTCGAGAATCTCCTCGACGTAGTCCATCAGCAGGTCCCGTCCCGCGAACGGCTCGGAGATGACCGCCAGGTTCGGGCTCCACCCGTCGACGTGGTGCTGCACCGCGTCCTGGAGCGCCTCGAAGGGCTGGTCGACCCCTGCCGCTTCGAGGTCCGTGATCGAGATACTCACGACGGCCCCCTCCCGGCCGGCAGTCGTGGCCCATCCCACGTCATGATCGTCTACGAGCGCCCCATCACGACTCACCCACTTTAGAGTACTCCCGCACTCGACCGACGAACTCGCCGCTTCAGGCGTCGAGCGATGACGACGTCGAGAACGAGCGTTCGGTCGGATCTGCTGGCGAATCTGCGGGAACGATCCCGGGTTCGTCGGGCCTAGAGTTCGCTCTCGAAGTCCTCGAGGGCGTAGGCGGGCTCGGCGCCGCGGCGGTCGAGGGTCTCGTTGGCGAGCAACCAGTAGACCACCGAGAGGGCCTTGCGACCCTTGTTGTTCGTCGGGACGACGAGGTCGACGTTGCTGGTCTGGTTGTTCGAGTCACACATCGCGATGACCGGGATGCCCACCGTGATGGCCTCCTTGACGGCCTGCGAGTCCCCGATGGGGTCGGTCACCACGACGACGTCCGGCTCGATGTAGCCGTCGTACTGGGGGTTGGTCAGCGTCCCGGGGATGAATCGACCCGTGCGGGCCCGCGCCCCGACCGCCTCGGCGAACTTCTCTGCCGGGAAGCGGCCGTACTGGCGCGAGGACGCCACGAGGATCTGCTGGGGGTCGTAGTTCGCCAGGAAGTCCGCGGCGGTGCGGATGCGCTGGTCGGTCATCGAGACGTCCAGCACGTAGAGGCCGTCGGTCCGGACGCGGTGGATGAACCGGTCCATGTCCTGGGTCTTCTGCTGGGTCCCGATGTGGACGCCGGAGCCGAGGTAGTCCTCGACCGGGATGAGGAGGTCCGCCTCCTCGTCGCCGAGGACGTCCTCCTCGACTGCGGGGCTTTCGTCAGATTCTGCCTCGGCCGACTCCTCGGCCTCGGCGGGCGGTTCTTCGGTCGTCTCGGCCTCTGCGTCCTCGGGTGCCGTCTCCGCTACCGCGCCGGCGTCGCCGGCGGGCTCGGGTTCGACGTCCGAGTCGGCTGCGTCGAGGCCGTCGTCGTCTTCCTGGCTCATGCGTTGTGCTCGATTCTGATGAGTTCGTTCAGCTTCGCGGTGCGCTCGCCGCCGACCGCGCCCGTCTTGATGTACGGGGCGTCGGTCGCGACGGCGAGGTGTGCGATGGTCGTGTCCTCCGTCTCGCCGCTGCGGTGGGAGACGACCGGCTCGTAACCGGCCGAGACCGCTCGCTCGACGGCGTCGACGGCGTCGGTCAGCGTCCCGATCTGGTTCGGCTTGATCAGGATGCTGTTGGCCGCGCCGGTCTCGACGCCGTCCGCGAGGCGGTCGACGTTCGTCACGAACAGGTCGTCGCCACAGATCAGGGCGTCCTCGCCCACCCGGTCGGTGAGGCGGGCGAAGCCCTCGAAGTCGTCCTCGTCGAGGGGATCCTCGACGTAGACGAGGCCGTACTCGGCGACGAGGTCGGCGACGTAGTCGATCTGCTCGTCGGCGTCCCGGACGACGTCCTCGTAGACGTAGCCGCCGGCCTCCGGGTCGTAGAGCTCTGAACCGGCCACGTCGAGGCCGATCCCGATCTCGAAGCCGACGTCGTCCGCGACCGCCGCGACCGCCTCCTCGACGATCTCCAGGGCCTCGGCGTCGTCGATCGACGGTGCCCAGGCGCCCTCGTCGCCCATGCCGCAGGCGATCCCCCGCTCCGCCAGGACGTCCCCGACCGTGGCGTGGACGGCGGCGTTCGCGAAGACGGCCTCCTCGGCGCTGGGCGCGCCGAGGGGGACGGCGAGGAACTCCTGGATGTCGGTCGCGTCGGCGGCGTGTTCGCCCCCGCCGATCACGTTCCCCAGCGGCACCGGGAAGGTCGATCCCCGGAACGTGCCGCCGAGGTGCTGGAAGAGGGGGGCACCCAGGACGTCGGCGCCGGCCCTGGCGGCGGCCATGGAGATGGCGACCGCGCTGTTGGCGCCGATCCCCGAGAAGTCCTCGGTCCCGTCGGCGGCGTGGAGCGCCGCGTCGACCTCGCGCTGGTCGCCGGCGTAGACCTCGCCGACCAGGCGCGGGACGGCCTCCTCCCGGGCGCTCGCGATGGCCTCCTGGACCGGGAGTTCGATCGCCTCGTACTCGCCGGTCGAGGCGCCACTCGGCGCCCGCGCCCGACCGAAGCCGCCACTTTCCGTCCGGACGTCGGCCTCGACGGTCCCGTTCCCGCGGGAATCGAGGACCCGCCGCAGCCTGACGTCCGTGACGAGCGTCACTCGCTGTCACCCCGCCGCACGGTGAACGGCAGCACGCCGGTGTCGAACTCCTCGGCGGCGATGAGGATCGGCTGGGTCTGGTCGGTGTCGACGAGGACGGGAGCCCCGTAGGCGACCTGCAGGGCTCGCGCGCCGATGATCCGCGCCTTCTCGTAGCGATTGTCGGTCCGGGACATGTTACTGGTATGGCGCGACGATGTCGACGAGGTCCTTGTGCGAGACGAGCATCCGCCGGCAGCAGTGTCGCTCGACCCCGAGGTCGTCGAGGACCGTCTCTGGGTCCTCGGGATCCTCTGCCTCGCGCGTGCGAGCCTTGAACTCCTCCCAGTGTTCGCCGACGACGTTCCCGCACGTGAAACACCGAACTGGAACCATCATGGCTGGATCACCGGTAGGACTTCTGGTAGCGCGCCCGGGCGCCCGGGCCGCCCCACTTCTTGGACTCGGACTGGCGGACGTCGTTGACCAGCAACGACCGGTCGAACTCCATGTAGGCGTCGCGGAGCTCCGCGTCGTTCGTGTGCTGGACGAGCCCCCGAGCGATCGCCGTCCGGGTGGCGTCCGCCTGGCCCATGACGCCGCCGCCCTCCACGCTCACGTCGACGTCGACGGATTCGCGGAGGTCGTCGGCCGCGATGCGGAACGGCTCGAGCATCTTCAGTTTGGCGAGCGCCGGTTCGACGAGTTCGACGGGCTGGGCGTCCACCCGGACCCGTCCCTCGCCGTCGCGGACGGTCGCTCTGGCGATCGCGGTCTTCTTCTTGCCTGATGTGTTCGTTACCATGTGACGCGTGCTCCGAGTGCTTCGCTGACGTCCCCGAGCGAGACGAATTTGATGTTCGAAAGCCGGTCCAGCGACGTGTCCTCGAGGACCTCTGCTTCGACGGCTTCGCCGTCTCCGCCACGTTGCGTCTCCGACGCAACGCTGTCCTCGTATGGATTGCCCATGTAGACGCGGACGTTCTCGAAGGCCTCGCGGCCGCGGGGGCGCTTGTACGGGACCATGCCCCGGATCGCCCGCTTGAGGATGCCGTCCGGCCGCTTGGGATAGGCCGGCCCGCGGTCCGAGCCGACCTCGCGGCGCTGCTGGTAGGTCTCGATGACCTCCTCGCGGCGGCCCGTCACGACGGCCTGCTCGGCGTTGACCACGGCGATCCGCTCGCCGTCCAGGGCGCGCTCGGCGACCTGGCTGGCCACGCGACCGAGGATGCAATCGCGGGCGTCGACGACGACGTCGGCGTCGAACTCCGACACGCTCATCGGACCACCCTGACGTCGCTTCCCTCGGGGTTCTGTTCGAGTGCCTGTTCCAGTTCGATGAATTCGCCGACCTGCTCGATCTTCGTCCGGGCGGTGCCGGACACGTCGACGGCGGCGACCGTGACGTCCGTCCGCAGGACGCCGCTGCCGAGGACCTTGCCGGGCACGACGATCGTCTCGTCTTCCCGGGCGTACCGGTCGATGCGGCCCAGGTTGACCTCGGCGTGCGTGCGTCGGGGCTTCTCCAGACGTTCCGCAACGTCTCCCCAGACGTCGCCGCCGGCCGACCGGGCGGCCGACTTCAGTTCGGCGATGAGACTGCTAAGTCTCGGGTTCGTCTTGCTCATAACCTACCTCCTGAAAAGTGCAGGGAGCAGGATTTGAACCTGCGGACCCCTACGGGACAGCGCCCTGAACGCTGCGCCGTTGGCCTGACTTGGCTATCCCTGCGCTCGATGCTGCCTTCTCGGCCGGCCCCCAACTCGGTTTCGGTCCGCGGGTCGCGGCCGGCGCTCTCCGCCGGGGCGACCGCGGTGGTCGGGACGGCTCGGCTCACAGCTGGACTGCCTCCTGCAGTTCCGCCGCGCGGTTCTCGATGGTGTCGATGGCGGTCCCGACCAGGTCGTCCACGCTGAACGAGCCGTCCGTCTCCACGTGAAAGACGAAGGCGTTCCCGACGTCGGTGACCTCGACCTCCTTCCCGGGGTAGCGCGCCGAGAGGTCGTTGTCGAAGGTCTCCGTCGCCACCAGCTGGCCGTTCTCGGGCTCCTCGTCGTCGACCGGTTCGGCGTGCTCGGCGGCGGCCTCCTCGATGACGCCACGGAGGATTTCGGGCTCGTCCTCCTCGAAGTCGCTCTTCTCGCCGACGACCTCGACGCGCTGGAGGTGTCGGTACCCGACGGCGACGCCGCCCTGGTGCTTGGCGTGGGACTTACCCCGGTCTAGCACCGCGTCGGCCTCGACCTCCAGCCGCTGGCCTTCCTTGAGGTCGATGATCGGGACGTTCTCGTCGGCCGGCTGGACCATGTCGTCGGCCGAGACCAGGTCGCCAGAGTAGGCGGTGTCCGGTCCCTGCACGTCCAGCGAGAGCGTGACCTCCTCGCCGAGTTCGAACTCGCCGGGCTCGGGCGTCGTGAGCGGCACGAGGCCGAGACGGTGGCCGATCTGCTCGTCGAACATGACACTCGAGTTCTCGATCACGCGGACGGTGTCGACGCTGAAGGTCGGCACGTCCGCGATCATCGCGCGGCGGATGCCGTTGGCGAAGGCGGGCGTGATTCCCCGGACGAGGAACCGTGCCTCCCGATCGCCGCGGTCGACGAACTCGACCTCGTAGTCGCCTGCCATGGTCAGAACCCTGCGTTCTTCGGCCCACGGGTGCCGTCGTGGGGGATCGGGGTCACGTCCTCGATCCGCCCGATCTCCAGGCCGGCGCGGGCCAGGGCACGGATCGTCGCCTGTGCGCCCGGCCCCGGATTCGTCTGCTGGTTGCCGCCGGGGCCGCGGACCCGGACGTGGACGCCCTCGATGCCCTGGGCGAGGACGGTCTCGGCGACCTCCTCGGCCATCTGCATCGCGGCGTAGGGCGAGGCCTCGTCGCGGTTCTGCTTGACGACGGTCCCGCCGCTCGACTTGGCGAGCGTCTCGGCTCCCGTCTGGTCGGTGATCGTGATGATCGTGTTGTTGAACGATGCGTGCACGTGGGCGATGCCCCACAGTTCGTCTGCCATTATTGTTCCTCCGCGCGTTCGGGGTGGAGTTCGTCCGTCAGCGCCGACGTACTGTCGAATTCCACCGTGCCCTCCTCCTCGATGCCCACCTTCGCGGACGGGCGCTGGACGCGCGCCCCGTCCACGACGATGTGGCCGTGGGAGATGAACTGCCGGGCCTGCTTCGTCGTGTTCGCCAGGCCCTTCCGGTAGACGATCGTCTGGAGTCGGCGCTCCAGCAGATCGGTGACCTGCAGCGACAGGACGTCGTCGAGGCCGTCCTGCTCGCCGAGCACGCCGATCCGCTTGAGTCGAGCCAGGAACTCCGCGGCCTCCTGTCCGGCGGCCTCGGCGTCGCCCTGGGTCCGGCCGAGGAGCTTTCGGGCCTCGCGGCGGACGTTGCGCAGTTCGGACTGGGCCTTCCAGAGCTCCTCCTTGTTCTTCAGGCCGTACTTGCCGACCAGGCCCGTCTCCGTGGCGATCCGCTCGCCCTGGTAGGGGTGGTTCGGCGTCTCGTAGAACTTGGTGTTGCTGCCGAGTGCCATCTAGAGTTCCTCCTCCCCTTCGGCTTCCTCGTCCATCTCCTCCTTGATCGCCTCCACGTTGACGCCGATCGTCCCCTCGGTCCGGCCGGTCGAGCGGGTGCGCTGCCCGCGGACCTTCTGGCCGCGCTTGTGGCGGACGCCCTTGTAGGAGTTGATCATCTTCATCCGGTTGATGTCCTGGCGGCGCGTCAACTCGAGGTCGTTGCCGACCTCGTGGGTGGTCTCGCCGGCGAAGAAGTCGTTCCGGTGGTTCGACAGCCACGCGGGGACCTCCTCGGCGAAGCCTTCCACGAGCTCGACGACGGCGTCGATGTCGTCGTCCTCGAGCGCGCCGAAGGTCGCCCGGCGGTCGACGCCTGCCTTGTCGGCGATGATGCGTGCCGCGCGTCGGCCGATTCCGTCCATCTCGGTGAGCGATCGCTCGACGGACTTCGTGCCGTCGAGGTCGGTCTGACCGATGCGGACGAAGTAACGGAGGTCCTCGTCGTCCTCGGCCTCCGCGTCCTCGTCCGGCGTTTCGGGTTCTTCTGCACTCATGTGTGGTCTGTGTGCACGTCGTGGCGGGGATTCGAACCCCGGAGGCTTGACGCCACAGAGTTAGCAACCCTGCGCCTTGGGCCAGGCTTGGCTACCACGACACGCCGTGCTTGCCTGGTACTCGCGCCCGCCGACGGCGGACTCGGGGGTGGATCCCCCTGCACGAGTCGTACCAGTTTCTCGCCACCCGGCGTATTTAAACGCAACGAAAGGCCGGACCACAGCCACTCGACCGGATACGCCGAGTGGTACCTTGACCCTCGAGCGCGGGCGTGGGGTTCCTGGAACACCCGGTTACGTTCCCTGTGGAGCGGCCGAGGCGGACTGACCCGCATCCGCGGGCGGACCGCGTTCGCAGGTGATCCTGACGGGACGGCTCAGTTCGGTGGTGACCGACGGACCCGACGCAACTATCGTGACGGTCCAGATTTCCGTCGCTGCCGAGTCGTTCCCGGCGTCACACCGGATCGCCGCTGTCACCGCGCCGTCGGACCCGGCCGCGAGGTGGTGTGGCGCATCGTAGCCACGCAGCACTGGCGACCGAGGACTGTCTCCCCGTATCGACACGTGGACGTCCGAGAGATGGGCGCCGAACCCGTTCTCGAGGTCGACGAGGGTGCGCTCGCGGTGCAACCCTGGCGCGAGCGAGTGGTCGACAACGTCGATACCGAGATATGCGTGTTCGTCCGGGACGACGGCGTAGCCGATCTGGCGATCGGCAGACGTGGCACTCAGTCCACCCGTGCTGGAGACGACGAGGAGAGCGGCCAGCAGCAGGACGGCGAGGGGCAGGTGACGCATCACTGTTCGACCTCCGTCGGCTTATCGCCGGTTCCCAGATGCATCTCGGTGCGGCCATAGAACGCGTGCATGGCGGCGGATATCGTGAAGGCCGTCACGGCGAAGGCCCCCGTGAGGACGCCGGCACCGTGCAGCGCCGTGAACGGCGGGATGCCCACGTATCCGGCGGCGAGGACGGCCGCGTTGGCGACGGCGAGGAAGAGGTAGTACTGACTCCAGGGAAGGTCCCGCCCCTCGACGATCTCCATGTAGACGTCCAGGTCCTCGGCCGCCGGTCCCAGGTCGACCACGCCAGCCCGGTCGTCGAACTCGACGACCTCGGCCTCGGCCATTCGGGGAAGGTGAACCTGTTGGAGCGAGGTATAGACGCGCTTGCGCTGGTCGGCCGATACCTCGTGGAAGTCAGTCCCGTTTTCCCAGGCAGCGACCCGTTCGGAGAGGTCACCGAGTTCGACGCGATCGTCGCGATGCTGGAGATCGTGTAGCACGTAACGACGGCGGTGGTTGCTCAGGAGGTCGAAGAGTTCGTCCCGTCTGATCCGGTCCGGCCCGCCCTCCGGTGGAGTGGTACTCCCTTCGACCCCTTTCGTACTCATTGGCTCACCGAATTGTTCCCCCTTTCGTCCATATTGATAGTAGGTACCTACCAACTTGCTCGGGGAGTTTGTCGCACGTGGGGATGACGGAAAACGGTCCCTATCGGTCTTCAGCCGGACGCTGAATGGCCGAGCGAGAATTCCGCCGGGGCCTGAATATTTTCAGGCGAGTTGGTACAACGGTGGCTGAACCCGTCGTCAGATCCGACACGCGACCCGAAGATGGACCGTCGTTGTACGAGATCGCGTGCGGGCGGGTCGGGCGTGTCCGAACGCAGGAGAGAAACCATGAGACGACGCAAGTTCATCCTCGGTGTTGGATCGATGGCCGTCGGATCGGCGGCTGCGATCGGAACCGGCGCACTCGACGCCTCGGAGGTCGATCGGAGCGTGAGTGGCAGGATCGTCAGCGACGTGAACCCGGCCTACCTCAAAATCAGTCCACGCAGCCCATACGCGGAGGTGCGGAACGGACAGCTGACACTGTCCTTCGACGACCTGGGGGACAACGGCTCCCAGCAGGACTCCGGGAACGGGCTCAATGCGGACTCCATCAACGAGTTCGACGAGGTCTTCAAGATAGACAACCGCGCTGAGCCCGATCCGGAGAACGATCTCCACGTCTGGATCGAACACAACATTCCCCACCTCCAGTTCTACTGGAGCGGGCGGCCATACAACCAGTCGACAAACTACCCCCAGAGCGAACTGGCAACCAGCGGCAACAAGGCCGAAATCGTCCCGCAGGGAGTCAGTGGGAACAACGGTGTGAAGGTGGGCGTGATCGTCGACGTGGACGACATCGACCGGCCACAGGAGGTCTTCAGAGGCAACGACGAGTTCACGATCCACGCCGATCGGTCGTAGCGAATCGTTCCAACTACCCCCCGTTCCCGTCCGACCGGCACTCGCATGGACCGTCACACCTCGCAGTTCGCGAAGCGGGCCGGCCAGATACTCGTCGTACTCGTCGTCGGGAGCCTCCTCCTCGGCCACGTGCTGGGCCAGCCCCTGCTGTTGAGTTACGTCGAGTCCGATAGCATGGCACCCACTCTGGAGGCCGACGACGGATTCATCGCGCTGCCGCCAGCGGTGACTGGACCCCCGGAACGGGGCGACATCGTGGTGTACCGGGCCGAGCACCTGGAGGGGGGTGGGCTGACGACACATCGGGTCATCGATCGGACCGACGGGGGATACGTCACGAAGGGTGACGCGAATCCGTTCTCGGACCAGGCCGGCCCAGAGCCGCCCGTCAAGCCGGAACAGATCGAGGCGATCGCGTTGGGACTCGGCGGGAACGTCGTCGTGATCCCGAACGCGGGGACGGTCGTCACCGGTACTCGTGACGTTCTCAACGCCGTTCAGGTGCGGTTGGCGATGCTCTTCGGCTCGCGCAGCTTGCTGGGCATGCAGGGCCTTGGGTATCTGTTGTTCGCGGTGGCAGTCGGCCTGTACGGGGTGGAGGCCTGGCGAAAGCGGGGTCGCGTTCGGGAGGGACGCCGTCGAACGCGCGAGACGGGGACGAGCCTTCATGCCGTCGTCGCGCTCTCGGCACTGCTCGTCGTTGCCGGTGCGACCCTCGCCATGAGTGGTGGCGGGGTCGAACAGTTCGACGTTGTCAGTGTCGAGTCCGAGTCACCGAGACTCGACTTCCTCGAACAGGGGACGAGCGAATCCGTCCCCTACAATGTCACGAACCGTGGCGTCCTGCCGGAGGTAGTCCTGTTCGAGTCCGACAGCCAGGGAATCGGGGTAGCACCGGCAACCCTGACGGTCCCCGGCGGAACCACGGTTAACGCGACGCTGACGCTCGCGGCCCCACCCCAGACGGGATACTACCGACGGTACCTCGCGGAGCATCGGTACATCGCGGTTCTTCCGGAGGGACACATCCGCGCGCTCCACAGCCTTCATCCGTGGGTGCCGATCGTCGCCATCGACGCGCTCATCGGCGGCGCCGCGTACCTCCTCGGCCTCGTCCTCGTCGGCACCGGCCGTGTCCGATGGCGAAATCGCGACGGGCCATCGCGAGTAGGTCGGGTTTACGCTCGCATCCTAAACCAGTAGTCGAACTATTATTAGGTAACACCTGGGCAACGGGTCCTTCGATGAGGGGATTGAGAGACCGTTTGCGTCGGGGGGTAGCGACACATTTCTCCATGGTCGTTATCGGATTACTGATTGTGGGGCTCGTCGGCGGGTACGTCACGTACCAGGTGCACGTCAATCCGGACACCGAAACCGAGACCCGGCTGATTTCGTCGTGGGAGTCGGCGGGCGAATTCGACCATCGAGCGACCGTCATAAACGGGACAGCGGCCTTCGAGGAGGGGACGGTTCTCCGCAACCGCACCGCGTACTTCCGGACGGTTTCGCCTCGGTTGAACGGGTCATTTTCGTACCGCTATAACGCCTCAAACGGGGGGCGATTGGCAACCACTGGGTCCCTCGCCATCGTGCTCCGGTCGGTTAAAGACCACCCTGACGGGAACCAGACTGTCTTCTGGCGCGTCGAGCGGCCGCTCCGCGAGGTGAGCGTCGAGGCGCTGGAACCCGGTGAGACCGCCACGGTGCCGTTCTCGGTGAACGTCACCGCCCGAAAGCAGGTGGCCGACGCCGTCGAGGAACAGCTCGGTGATCCGCCCGGCACGCCGCAGATGCACATCCTGGCCCGCGTCGGCATCGAGGGAACCCGAAACGGCGAACCGGTCGACCGGACTCGCGCATATCGTCTCCCGATCCAATTCCAGCAGGGCGTGTATCAGGTGTCAGCCGCCGGTCCGGCGGTCAACTCGGACAGGCGCACCCGCACGACGTCGGCGCCGGTCCAGTACGGAGCGGTCCGGACGGTCGGTGGTCCGCTGCTGGCACTGCTGGGACTCGGCAGCGTCTTGGGTACACTCGTGGCTCGCCGGCAGGGGTGGTTGGCGCTCGCCGAGAATGAACGCGCCCGCCACAAGTTCGAAACCGACCGCGCGGAGTTCGCCGACTGGATCACGACCGGGCACGTGCCGGACGAACTCGACGATCGGCCCCACGTGCGCGTGGATTCGCTCGAGGGACTCGTCGACACGGCCATCGACACGGACGAGCGGGTCATCGAGGATCCGATCGGGGATCGATTTTTGGTGATCTCGGAGGCCGTGACCTACGAGTACGATCCACCGGTGATTCCCCAGGGGGAGCTCCTGCGCCCGTCGTCAGCTCGAACGGCTGTGCCGGGCGATGATGGAAAGGTACCGAGCGGCAACGGGCACGATGAAGCGGTCGTTCCGAATGACGGATCGGGGGAGTAACGCCGCGGAGGCCGACCGACAATCGGGTCGGTAACTCGACCGACGAGACTTGGAGACGAGATTCAACAGCGCGACAGCCACCGGTCCAAGCTGCCCAATCGACTATGGCTCGCAATGGGATGGTAACCACAGTCCATATTCCCATGTCTTGAAAGTGCGTTCCTGGTCGTATTCGCCATCTTGGACGTGGGGAGCCTGTCTCGACCATCCAACACGTAACTGGGGAAGTCACCACCCGGACTAAACGCTACTCGGGCGGGGCCGGCAGCTTGAGCGTTACCACGGTACCGACGTCCGCCGCGTCGGCGGACTCGATCTCCAGGGCGCCCCCACTGTCCTCGACGAGCCACTTGACCAGCCACAGGCCGACGCCGCTGCTGTGGTGCATCGGGGACTCCTCGTAGTCCTCCCGTGGAAGCGGCTCGGACTCGGCTATTCCGGGGCCGTTGTCGGCGATTACGAGGTGGATCGGCCGGTCCGCCGAGTCGGTGGTCGTGAGGCTGACGGTCGCCCGTGGCTCCGCCGCGTCGTTGTGCTCGGCGGCGTTGGAGAGCACGTGTTCGACAGCCTCCGCGAGGAGCGGGGAGGAGTGAACCAGTTGCGAGTCAGGGAGCTCACATTCGATGGTGAGGACCGGGTGGGTCTCCTGCACCCGCTCCGCGGCTCGCTCGACGAGCGAGACCACGTCGAGGACCTCCTGTTCGAGTTCCTCGCCGGTGAGGAGCGACTGCAGATCCCGGGCCTCGCTCGAGAGTTTCGTGAGGTGGTTGGTCGCGCGCTGGATCCGCGACACGGCGTCGGTATCGTCGTCTCTCGGCTCCACCTTTTCGGCGAATCCCGCGATGATCTGGGCCTGATTTCGGATGTCGTGGCGAAGCACGCGGTTGATGACGCTCAATCGCTGGGAGAGCGCGGCCACTCGTTTTCGCTCCTGGGCCCGATCCGCGTAGAGCCGTTGGTGGTGGGCGTCGTACAGACCGATCAGGAAACCCAGGACGGCCCCGCCCCCGGCCCCGTTCACGATCATGAATAGCGCCAGCACGAAGTTGGGACGGACGCTCTCGAAACCGGAAATGTTCAGCACGACGGCGGCCGTGACGGCGGCGGTCCCCAGTACGGTCCACCCGGCGATGAGGAGTGCCTCGTCGAGTAACCCGTTGACCGTGATACCGATAGCTCCCGCAAAGAGGACGAGCGCGAGGACCAGCGGGATGGCGACGCCCACGAGCCGGGAGAGCAGGGAAGCGTCGGACTGGATCGCCCGGACGATGTTGAAGACGACGAGTATCCACCCCAGCCCGAGGAGGATACCGATCCCGATCTGGGACTTCCACTCGTCGTAGCGTGACATGGCTGGTGAGGGTGCCGACCGATCGCTCACGCGAACCGGCTACTCGGCACGGACTGGGACTGTTGCCGGAAGCTCTCGGGAGGGATCGGCGGCTTCGCAGTCCCGTCGTCCGACATGTTGTTGATCCGTATCGAAAGCGCGTATTAAACCTGTGGCTCCAATTTTCATCGCTGAGTATTCCTTCCGCTGGGGCCGGACGCGGACACTGACCGTGGCCTGTCGGCCGCTACTGTGCTGGCGCTATCGAAGGATCGAACGGCAAACGGCATCGAAGGAACCGTCCCCATTCACAAGCCTTTTCGCTGGCTCCCCGCCAACGGAGTCCATGGACGAGGAGGCCGTCTTCGATCGGCTCTCGCAGGTCGAAGACCCGGATCTCGGTGACGACATCGTCTCGCTCAACCTGGTGAACGCCGTCACCGTGGACGACGACGGCACCGTTCACGTCGATCTCGCTCTGGGCGCACCCTACTCGCCGGCCGAGAGCGCGATCGCCGCGGACGTTCGCGAGGCGCTCGCCGACGTCGACGAGCCGGTGGAACTCTCGGCGTCCATCGAACGCGAGGTCGCCCCGGAGGACGAAATCCTGCCCGGCGTCGAGAACATCATCGCCGTCGCCTCGGGGAAGGGTGGGGTCGGCAAGTCCACGATCGCCGTCAACCTCGCGGCCGGGTTGGCGGACCTCGGCGCCAGAGTCGGCCTCTTCGACGCCGACGTCTACGGGCCGAACGTCCCCCGCATGGTCGGCGCCGACGAGGCCCCGCGGGCCACCGAAGAGGAGCAGATCGTGCCCCCCGAACGGTTCGGCATGAAGCTGATGAGCATGGACTTCCTCGTCGGCGAGGACGACCCCGTCATCTGGCGTGGGCCGATGGTCCACCAGGTGCTGACCCAGCTCTGGGAGGACGTCGAGTGGGGCCGGCTGGACTACATGATCGTCGACCTCCCGCCGGGGACCGGCGACACGCAACTGACCCTCCTCCAGAGCGTCCCCGTCTCGGGGGCCGTCATCGTGACGACGCCCCAGGAGGTCGCGGTCGACGACGCCCGGAAGGGCCTCGAGATGTTCGGCCGCCACGACACGCCGGTCCTCGGCATCGTCGAGAACATGAGCAGCTTCCGGTGTCCGGACTGCGGGAGCGACCACGCCATCTTCGGCGAGGGCGGCGGTCGGGAACTCGCCGACGAGGCCGAGATGCCGTTCCTCGGGGAGATCCCGCTCGATCCGTCGGTTCGCGAGGGTGGCGACGACGGCCAACCGATGGTGCTCCGGGAGGGTGACACGGCCGACGCCCTGCGGCGGTTCGCCAACACCACGGCGAACATGCAGGGGATCGTGCATCGCCGCCGCGTCTCGCAGAGTCGCGAGTAGATCTCAGTTCAATTCCCGGCCGCGGCTAGGCGACAACCCGTGCGTGCGGCCCAAGCAAACCATTTATTCGCCCGCACGCGGCAGTCAGGGTATGGACACGGCCGAGCGGCTCGAACTCGTCACGAGACACACGGAGGAGGTGGTCACC
>Ga0207797_1001759_pt1 | contig 15541 bp, 13 predicted proteins | sample PRCRCaboRojoPR_6_FD_187275 | JGI IMG/M metagenome (GOLD analysis project Ga0207797, IMG submission 187275) | Marine sediment microbial community from Cabo Rojo, Puerto Rico - PR CR 10% Liquid 1 (SPAdes) | ecosystem: Environmental > Aquatic > Marine > Coastal > Sediment | place: Cabo Rojo, Puerto...
CTCGACCCCGTCTGTTGCTGCAAACTCGGTGTGCCCCATCCACCTCTTTCGCATCCTCCCGCCATGAGCAGGAACACGCCATGAGCAGGAACAGAGATTGGGCTCGGGTTCGGGTATCCACGCCGCTGATGCGGACTGATGCCCTCAGGCTTCCCGGACCCAACGCCACAGCTCGGGCAGGGTGGGTCGCTTCCCCTGCATGAGGATGCCCACCCGGTACACCCTGCCCGCCACCCAGGCCATGGCCAGAACGCCGAGCACCAGAAGGGTCAGGGCCGAGAGGATCTCCCAGAGGGGCACAGCACCCGTGGCCGCTCGGGCATACATGAGGACGGGACTGAAGAAGGGTACCTGGGAAGCCGTCACCGCCAGGGGGGAGGTGGGATTCTCGATGACGGGCATGATGAACATGATGGGGGCCACCAGGAGCATGACCACGGGGAACTGGGCCTGCTGGGCCTCCTCCTCCGAGGAGCACATGGCCCCCACGGCGGCGTAGAGGGCGGCATACAGGAAGTACCCGCCCAGAAAGAGGGCCACAAAGAGACTGGTGAGGCCCAGCCCGGGGAGGGCTTGCCGAATGATGTCCGGGTCCATGAGGTCCGGGCGGGACGCCAGGAGGGCCGGGAGGCCCAGGGTGAGGGCCACCACCCCCAGGAGGATCCACACCGCGAGCTGGGTCAGACCCACGGAGCCCACCCCCAGAATCTTGCCCAGCATGAGCTCCGCTGGCCGCACGGAGGAGATGAGAATCTCCACCACCCGGCTGGTCTTCTCCTCCAGGGTGGAGCGCATGACCGCCACGGCGTAGAGGAGGATGACCATGTAGAGGAGCATGGCCCCCACGAATCCTCCGGCGAAGGCCGCCTCGGACTCCGAGGCCCCTCGGCCCTGGTCCTCCAGGAGGACAACCTCCAGCTCTCCACCCCCCAGGAGGGCCTCCAGGTCGGTCCGACTCCCGGACTCGGCCAGTCGGACTTCCAGGGCGGCCTGGGCCACGGCACTCCGGATGCTGAGGCTCCGGATCGTCCCGGGGCCGTCCCTTCCGTGGAACTCAGCCCGCCCCCGGGACAGGGAGGTCTCGTCCAGGACCAGGTATCCTCCCAGATCCCCGGCCTCCACCCGGACCCTGAGGGATTCCCGGACCGCAGGGTCCTCGAGACTCACCGTGAACCCGGCCTCTTCCAGCCGGGGGGCGACACGCTCGTAGAGCACCCCCGTCTCATCCACCACCGCCAGGTTCCTGCGCCCCTTTTCCTGGCTCACCTCATAAAGGAGGGGAACGAGCATCATGCCCAGGACGAAGAGGGGGGCCAGGAAGGTGCCCAGGATGAACCATCGGCTCTTCACCCGCTGGAGGTACTCCCGCCGAATCACCGGACCCAGTCCCTTCATCGGACCACCTCCTCCCGGACCCGGGCACCGAAAGCGGATGCATCCACCACCTCCTCCACGGGAGCTCCGGCGTGCCGAACAAAGATCTCGTGCAGGCGGGGCTCCACCAGGTCGAAACGGTCGATCCGCACCCCCGCTTCCACGCCCCGCCGGAGTATGGCCTGGTGATCCGCACCCTCACGGAGGAGAAGGTAGACCCCATCCGGACTCTCCCGGACCTCCGCCACCTCCGGGCCCCGGAGCCACCGGTCGTCCCCCTGGAACTCCACGGCCACCAACCCCTTCCGCTCCCTCCGCTTCAGGGCCCTCAGATCCTCGTCCAGCACCTTCCGGGCCCGGGAGATGAGGCACACCCGCTGGCACAGGCGCTCGGCGTGGTCCATGAGATGGGTGGAGAAGAGGATGGTGGTGCCGGCAGCCTGGAACTCCCTGACGATCTCCTCCAGGACCTGCTGGTTGATGGGATCCAGGCCGGTGAAGGGCTCGTCCAGGATGAGGAGCTCCGGTTCGTGGAGGACCGTGCCGATGAACTGGACCTTCTGCTGCATCCCCTTGGAGAGGTCCTGGAGCTTCCTTTCCGCCCATTCCGAGAGCTCCAGCCGTTCCAGCCACCGCCGGGCCCGGCGGTGACTCTCGTGCCGGTGCAGGCCGCGGATGGACCCCAGGAAGACCAGGAAATCCATGACCTTCATCTTCCGGTAGACCCCCCGCTCCTCCGGGAGGTAGCCCACCCGATCGTTCTGCTTCACCCCGGGAGGACCCCCCAGGAGCTCCACCTCGCCCCGGTCCGGGAGAAGGATCCCCATGATCATGCGGATGGTGGTGGTCTTCCCGGAGCCGTTGGGTCCCAGGAGGCCGTAGACGGTTCCCCGGGGGATCTCCAGATCCAGGGAGGACACGGCCACGACGGCTCCGAACTCCTTCGTCACGCCCCGTAACCGGATCGCCGCTCCCTCCGATGTGGATGCGAACCCTGCGGATCCGACCATGACCTCGCCCCTCCGTTCTGGGGAAGTTGGAATGAGATGGGTGCCAACCGCCCGACGGTCGTCGTTCTCCCTACGGAGAAGCCCCTGGACCTCTTCATGTCCGGCGGCCCCGTAACGCGTGGCGGGGCCGGGGCCTCCCCACAGCCGGGCCCGCGGCCTCCCCACCGCCAGCCAGGCTCATGGGGCGGGCAGCCTCTCCATGCCCGGCGAGCCTGCCTCCCCGGGGGAAGCTCATCTCGGGGATTTCCAGCCCGCGGGTGAAGGATTACATTGTCATCTTCTTCAAAAGCCCTCGAAACACGTGGATTATTGCGGGAGGCTGCATGGCCATCTACCGGACTCTATACTACGGCGATGTGAGCGTCGGCGTCGGGGGGCGGATCACCATCCCTCAGGACATGCGGGACGATCTCCGCATCAAGGAGGGAGACGTGTTGACGGTCCGGGTGGAGGAAGCGCCCAACAACGTTCGCCAGATGGTCCTGTGGCGTGCGGAGACCCAACCGGAAGATCAGTAATCCAACCTTGGGAAGAGGAATGCCGTGCCAGCCATTCTGAGAGTGGTTGAAGGGGACATTGCGACCTTCCAGGGCGACGCGGTGGTGAACGCCGCCAACAACCATCTTCGCATGGGAACCGGGGTGGCGGGGGCTCTCCTCCGAAAGGGAGGCGGAACGATTCAGGACGAGTGCGACGCCTACGTGCGCCGCAACGGCCCCCTGAAGGTGGGAGAAGCAGCCGTCACCGGAGCCGGCAACCTGCCGGTCCGCCGGGTGATCCACGCGGCGGCCATGGGAGACGAGCCCGCCACCCCGGACACCATCCGGAGCGCCACCCGGGCAGCCCTGGAGCTGGCCCGGGAGAACGATGCCTCCACCCTGGCCTTCCCCGTCCTGGGGAGCGGGGTGGGTGGATTTCCCTTCTCGGAGGCCGCCCGGATCATGGTGGACGAGATCCGGCGCTTCACCTCCGACGCCCCGGAGATCGAGAGCGTGGTCTTCTACGGGCACACGCCGGAGCAGGTGGCTACCCTTCAGAGGGTCCTGGGGTAGGAGGCTGGTCAACGGGGGGCGGGCCCCACCTCCTCCCGGTCCGTCCACCGGATGAGGGTTCTGAGCGGTCCGGTCCCGTCGTGGTGCCACCAGGCCGGTGGCCATGGGACCCGGGAGAAGCTGGTCACCCGGCTCACGCCCAGGGCCGCCAGGGTGTCCATCACTCTCCCTTCCTGCCCCTCCCATCCGGCCAGCCCCACAGTCTGGAGGTGGGGTCCCCAGGGCTTCAGCCGATCCACGGCCTCCTGCCAACTCCCCACCGGGATGACCCGCACCGACCGGTTCAGGCAGGTGGGCTGCACCTCAGCACCTGGCTGATAGAGGACGGTCCAGGGCGCCGTCTTCCCGCCGTGGAGCACCCTTCCCCTGCCCACGGCTTCGTCCATCTCCCCCTCCCCCCGGAGCTGATGCAGAGCGGAGGCCTCTTCATCCGTCATGCTCCCGGAGGGCAGCTCCTCCTCCAGGATCTCCAACTCCCGGGCCAGGAGCTCTGCAAAGGTCTCCGGCTCCCTCTCTCCCCCCTCCTCCACCAGAATCACCTGGGGGGAGACGCACCCTCTCTGATCGAAGAGGGCCGCAGCCAGGGCCACTTCCCGGGCCACGGCCACAGCCACCTCCCGGGCCCCTTCCCGGGCCTCTTCCCGGGCCACCTTCCCGGGCCCCTCAAGACCCGTCCTCCCCTTGCCGGCCCCCAGGGCCTCCTTCCCCACCATCCCCACGCCCATGCGGTGACGGTAGGCCCGGAAGGGCGTGGCCAGGGGAAGGGCGTCACGGATCTCCCTGAGGGTCTCGTCGCTGCCGTACGCCACCACCAGGTCCGCTCCCCTCAGGGCCGTCAGGGCAGGGTCGTCGCCCCCGGCCCTCCCTGGAGCGTGACCCGGCCAGTAGACCACGGCCACGGTCCGGCTCAGAGAGGGGTCCTCCTCCGCCAATCCCCGGGCGAAGACCACGGGAAGGACCACGTCTCCCCGACCGGGCTTCAGGAGGACCGCCGACTTCACCAGGAGGGCCCGGATCAGGGAGGTGGTGGCCACTCCCGGGACGGTCCCGGCTCCGATATGGAGGGTGAGGGGGTAGCCCGAGGCTCTGGTCTGGCCGCCCCCGGGTCGGTCCCGGAAGCCGTCCAGGACCCCGGGGTCCGAAAACTCCGCCTCCAGGAGGGCCCGCAGGCGGTCACGGGTCCAGTCCCGGGCCATCCCGTCCAGGACCGCCCGGGCCATGGGCCGGGAGAAGCCGGCCTGTGGCCCCAGGTGCCGGAGGGCCTCCTGGCGCAGCTCGTCCCCGGGGTCCATCAGCCGCCGGGCCACCCGGTCCACCCCTTCCACCACCTCTCGAACCGGCCGGGTCCGAAGTCCCTCCCCATGGGCTTCCCGGAGGCCGGTCATGACCCGCTCCAGGTCCCCGGAGGTCAGAGGGAGGTACTCCAGGGGAGCTTCCCCCCGGCCCTGGAGCCTCACCGGGACCCGGTCCCCCGGGTCCGGACCCTTCCCCTGGGCCTCGGGGGGGAGTGGGGGAAGGTGCCAGGCCCGGAAGGGGGTCTCGGAGCTAGTGGCCATGATCCCACCGGCCGGCCCCGGCCAGGAACGTCTCCATGGCCAGGGAGCACCCCCGTGGCTCGGCTCCCCGACTCCTCCCCCGAAGCCTGAATCCCCCGGGGACGGCTTCTCCCAGGTCCTCCGTGAGGACCCCGGAGACCGATCCCAGGTTGGCCAGGTCCAGGTGCGCCAGGATGCCCACGTCCCCTTGCGGCAACGGATCCAGGCTCCGGGGATCCAGCACCCGGGTCCGGACCCAGGGGGGGCCCCGGTGGTAGCGTGAGCTCCCGGGAGTGGGACCCCCCTCCACCAGGATCGGCTCGTAGAACTGGGACAGGAGCTCGGTCATACCGTACTCGTTCACCACCCGCTCCGGGGGAATCTTGAAGGCGGCTTCCAGACCCCGGTAGAGCCGGTCCCGGGACATGGTCCGGGACCGTCCCTTGAAGCCTCCCGTCTCCATGATCCGGGATCCGGCGGGCAGGGCCACCCTTCTCCCCCTATCCTCCACCCGCTCCAACCAGTGCACGAAGGCGAAGGCGGTGCCGGCAAGCACAACCGGCTCGTCCCTGTCCCGAGCCTCCAGGAGTGCCTCCCAGAACGCCCCTTCCCGGATGCCCTCGTCCGGGTCAACGAAGAAGGTCTCCCTGCCTCCCCCACCGGCGTCCCCGTGCTCCCGGGCCCACAGCTCCGCCACCTCCCCCACCATGAAGCTCAGGGACGAGTCCGGCACCTCCCGGGGGGAGGGCAGGAGGGCCAGCACCGGAAGGGGGCGGCCCTCCGGAAGGAGGTGGGCCCGGAAGGGCGGGAGGAGGGAGGCCCGGTAGAGGGACAGGTCCCGGATGTGGTGCTCCCCCCTCTCCTCCGGCCCCCGGCTCGTGCCGCTGGTACGGAAGACCCGTTCCACGTCCTCCCGGGCCCCGGCCACCAGGGGCACGGTCTTGAATGCCCGGGTGGGAACCGGGGGAATGGCCTCCCACCGGTCCACGGCACCGGGATCCAGACCCCGGCGATCCACGAAGGCCCGATAGGGGGCGTTGGCCCGGTACTGGAACCGGAAGACCCTCACGGCCAGGTCGTTGAACGCCTCGTCGTCCAGGGCTTTCCTCACGCCCCGTCGGAAGACCTCCTTCAACTCCCGGGCAAGCTCCTGGAAGCTCACGGCCTCGTCTTGACGCCCGTGCCCCGGACGGGTCGCCCGGCCAGGGTCTCCGTCTGCTCCCCATCCCGGACCGTGAGGGCCCCGTTGACGATGACCGTGCTGATCCCCCGGGGGTAGCTGTGGGGTTCGGTAAAGGTGGCCGTATCCCCCACCGTGGAGGGATCGAAGGCCACCAGGTCGGCGCAGGCCCCGGGCCGGATCACGCCCCGGTCCGAAAGGCGGATCTTCCGGGCGGGCATCCCCGTGATCTTGTGGATGGCCGTCTCCAGGGGCATGACCCCCTCCTCCCTCACGTAATGGCCCAGGAGGCGGGGGAAGGTCCCGTAGGAGCGGGGGTGGGGAGAGCCCTGGGAGAGGGGGCCCGTGGGAGCGTAGACCGAGCCGTCGGAGCAGACCATGCCCAGGGGATGGGACAGGACCCGGGCCGTGTTCTCTTCCGACATTCCGAAACCGATCATGCCCACCCCTCCTCCTTCCTCCCTCAGGAGGCGCACGGCCAGCTCGAAGGGATCCTCCCCCGCCTCCCGGGCGGCGTCGCCCAGGCGCCGACCCGTGATCCAGCGGTTCCCCTCTCGGCTGGTTCCGGTGATCTGCACCGAGTTCCAGGAGCCCAGCTGAGCCACCTTCTCACGGCAGTACGCCTCCAGGGCCGGACGCTGCTGGGGATCGTCGAGACGGGCCAGGAAGGCCTGGGTCCCGCCGGACCGGGCCCAGCCGGGAAAGAGGTTCGTGAGGCCCGTGGAGTAGGCCACGTAGGGATAGCGATCGTAGTGAACGTCCAGGCCCCCGTCTCGCACCTCCTCCAGGAGCTCCAGGATCACGTCCGCCTTCCACCAGTTTCGCTCTCCCTGGGCCTTCAGGTGGGAGATCTCCACCGGCACCCCGGCCAGCCGACCCACGTGCAGGGCTTCCTCCACGGCTCCCAGCAACCTGTCGTCTTCGTTGCGCATGTGGGAGGCGTAGGGGTAGCCCGAGCCCCGGAGGCCCCGGGCCAGCTCCACCAGCTCCCCGGTGGAGGCGAACCCCGAAGGCGTGTACTCCAGGCCCGACGACATGCCCACGGCGCCCTGCTCCAGGGCCCGGGTCACCTCCGCCCGCATCCGGGCCACCTCCTCCGTTGAGGCCGGGCGATCCTCGTTGCCCACCACCTTCTCTCGGATGGTGCCCTGGCCCACCATGCAGGCGGCGTTCACCGCCGGCGGGGTCCGCTCCAGGGCCCGGAAGAAGCCCCCCAGGTCCCGGAAGTCGATCTCCACCCCGTAGCGATCCCGGTAGCGCTCCCGGGTGCTCTGGAAGGCCTCCTCGCTCCAGGGGCCCGGGGAGCCTCCGCACTGTCCCCCCACCTCCAGGGTGATCCCCTGCCGGACCCGGTTCTCCGCCCGGGGATTGGCCAGGAGCGGGAGGTCGGCGTGGGTGTGGATATCGATGAACCCCGGCGCCAGAGCCTGTCCCGAGAGATCCATCTCCTCCCGACCCGAATCGGGAATCCGCCCCACCGCCAGGATCCGGTCTCCCAGGAGGGCCACATCCGCCTCCATCCCCGGAGAGCCGGTCCCGTCAAAGACCGTGGCCCCCCGGAGAACCAGGTCGGGACGCTCCTGTCCCGCCAGGGGTCGGACCCTGGCCAGGGACGCCGCTCCAAGCACGGTTCCCGCTTGCACGAACTCCCGTCGATTCATCCTCTTCATGCCAGCTCTCCTCCTCCGGAGATCCATTCCCGGCTCGTGGGCCTCGACTGTCTCTACTCCCTACCCCGAAGACCGCCTGATCCTGCCAGGCTCCAGGCCCCCGGTCTGGAGGACCTTGGCCTCCAGCCGCCGTCCCTCTTCCTCCAGGAAGTCCAGGGCCCGCTCCACCGACGTCCGGACCTCGTCGTAGGCCTCGGCGGGGAAGTCCTCTCCCTCGGCGTGACGCAGGGCCCCGGTGACGCTTTCCAGCTCCCGGAGGCTCTTCTCCAGGGCCCGCCGGAGCCGATTCAAGGCCTTCCTGGCCTCCTTCTCGGTGGATTCCACCCGTCACCCTCCAGAGCTCGGGTTCGTCATGATCCGCACCTCCTCACCGGAAGATGTCCGTCCCTCTCCACGGGAGCAATGTGGCCATGGGAACCCAGGCCTCCCATCGGGGAACCAGGGAGGTGGCCCCCGGGAGGCCCTCGGCGGGTCCGGAAGATCCGGGACACTCAGCAACCGAGTCACAGACGGGATCGAGACATGGAATCCATGGACATGGCCGTGGTGGGAGCCGGGCCGTGCGGTATCGCCGTGGGCGCCGCAGCGGCGAAGGCGGACAGGAAGGCCGTTCTTTTCGACAAGGGATGCATCACCAGCAGCATCGCCGACTACCCCTATTACATGCGGTTCTTCTCCACTGCCGACCGCCTGGAGGTAGGGGGAGTCCCCTGGTCCATCCCCGAGAAGAATCCCAGTCGCCGGGAAGCCCTGGTCTACTACCGGGGGGTGGTGGACCACTTCGGCCTGGACGTCCGACAGTACGAGGAGGTGGTGAAGGTTGAGGGACAGGCGGGAGACTTCATCGTCCACACCCGACGCATGTCCGGGGAGGAAGCCCGGTACCGGGCCCGCTTCGTGGTGGTGGCCACGGGAGGGTTCCACGCCCCCAACCTCCTGAACGTCCCGGGGGAGGATCTGCCCAAGGTGCTGCACTACTACACCGAGCCCTATCCCTACTACGACCAGGACGTCCTGGTGGTGGGAGGAAGCAACTCGGCGGTGGAGTCGTCCCTGGAGCTCTTCCGGGCCGGGGCCCGGGTCACCATGATCCACTTCCTGGACAGGCTGGATCCCGGGGTGAAGCCCTGGGTGGTGCCGGACATCACGAACCGCCTCGAGAAGGGGGAGATCGACGTCTTCTGGCGTCATCGGGTGGCGGAAGTCACCCCGGGCACCGTGATCTTGCGTCACGAGGATACGGGGGAGGTCCGGACCCTGACGAACGACTGGGTCCTGGCCATGACGGGATGGCGCTCCGACCCGAGCCTGCTCCGGGAGCTGGGGGTGGAGGTCCAGGAGGAGACGGGCGTGCCGCACCATGACCCGGAGACCATGGAGACCAACGTGCCCGGGGTGTTCATCGCCGGGGTCCTGGCCGCCGGAAACGACGCCAACAAGGTCTTCATCGAGAACGGCCGAGCTCACGGGGGCCAGATCCTCCGGGCCCTGCAGGGGCGCTGAACAAGAGCTGAACAGGAGGGGTGCGGAATACGTGGATGCCGCCGGCGCCTCCCCGGGTCAGCGGTCCCCGAGCTCCCTCACCAGGCCTTCCGCCCCCTCAGGGCTCCCCAGGCGCACCCGCCCCCCGGGCTCCACGGAGCGGTGGACGTAGCCCATGGCCAGGGTCTCACCGAAGCGAGGGGAGGGGCAGGCGCTGGTGATCCGACCCACGGCCTTCCCTCCCTGGGCGTCGTAGAGCTCGGTGCCGGACTCCGGCGGAGGGACGTCGCCCAGGAAGATCCACCGGAGATGACGGGCCACCTTTCCCCGATCCCGGACCCGGACCACGAACTCCTGGCCCGTGAAGCACCCCTTGGTGTCGTCCATCACGGTTTCGTGGATTCCCGTCTCCACCAGGAGGGTATCCCGGTCCATGTCCACCCCGTAGGCTGGCGTGCCCGCCTCCATCCGCAACGTCCCGAGAGCCTCCTGGCCCAGGGGCCGGGCCCCCTCCTCCTGGAGTCGTTCCCGGAGGGCCGGAGCCCTGTCCGCGGCCAGGAGGAGATCCAGGGTCGGCGCCGCCAGCTCACCGGAGGAGAGGATCCAGAGGCGGCCAAAGGCCTCGGTCTCCAGGGCCACGAAGGATCCTTCCCTGGGGAGACTCTCCTCCAGCGCATCCCCCACCACCGGGACTGCCCGGGTCAGGACCCCCGGACCCCGGGGCCCCACCAGGGACAGGAGCGTCAGCTCCCCCTTCCGTTCCCGGGCTCGGGCCATCCGTGGCGGGAGGAACCGCTCGAAGTTCTCCAGGGTCCCTTCCAGCCCCGCCGCCGGTAGATCCAGGAGGAAGCGGCCCTCTTCCTGCCTGAGAAGCCTGAGATCGGAGATGACCTTGCCCTTCGCCGTGAGGATGGCCGAAGGCACGGCTTCCCCTCGCAGGAGCCCGCCGGCCTCCTCCGGAGGAGCCGGCACCCGGCTGGTGAGAATGCCCAGGAGCATCTGGTCCGGGGCCCTGCCCTCCACCTCCACGAAACGGCGCTCCCGTCGTTCCGCCAGGGCCGCGCCGTCGACGGCGTCCCGGTAGTCCGACGGCACCCGGATCTCTCCCCTCTCGACTTGCTGGGTCATGATGGTGTCTCTCGTGCTTTCCGGTGCGGTCAGGAGCCGCTCTTCAGCTCCTCGAGCATGCCCCGGATGCGTTCGGAGTCCGCGGCCTCCGGGGCCACATTCAGGTAGGCCTCCAGTTGCTCCGCCGCCTCTTCCCTCCGTCCCATCCGGGCCAGAATCACCCCCCGATCCCGGATCTCCGCCGGGGCGATGGGCCGGATGAGGAGGATCCGCTCCACGGCGGCCAGGGCCCGGGGGTGATCCTGCACGTTCAGGTAGAGGCTCTTCAGGTTGGTGAGGAGACGGATGATCATCTCCCGTTTCTGGGCCGGCTTGAGGAAGGAGTCGTGGACCCTCACCATCCCGCCGTAGACACGGTCCAGGAGCTCCTGGGCCTGGTCCTGGAAGCGCAGGGCGCCACCGTCGTAGGGATCCACCAGGAGGTCCAGGGACTCTCCGTGGAAGCGGACCAGGAAGTGCCCCGGGAAGTTCACACCTTCCAGGGGCAGGCCCAGACGCCAACCCACTTCCAGGAGCACGATCCCCAGAGTGAGGGGAATGCCCAGCCTCCGGTCCAGGACATCGTTCAGGAAGGAATTCCTGGGGTCGTAGTAGGCCTCCCGGTTTCCCCGGAACTCGTGGCGCCGGTAGAGGGTGCTCAGGACCTCCTGGAGCACCAGCAGGGGGCCCGTCTCGCTGCCCAGGAGGTCCCGGGTCTCCTCCGCCAGGAGGTCCAATCGGGACCGATACCGCTCCACCGGGAGCTGGGGATACTCCTCCCGGGCCACCAGGAGAGCCGCCCGAGCAAGGTCCATGTCCTCCTCGGAGCGACTGACCTCGTGGGCGAATTGCTGCCGGATGGATGGATCCGGAGGGGTCATGAAGAAGGATCGTCCCGGGTTCGTCGTTCCAGGCTCCGGAGCGTCCACCGCCCGGAGCCGGTTCTCTTTACACTGATCCCCCCCCTTGTTTCCATGACGGGGGTACGTCCCCTAGGTTCCGGGGTCCCTCGGAGCATGGGGGAGGGTGAATCCCTCCTCCGGGAATCCGAATCCGGGAATCCGAATCCGAACCCCTGACCCCGGGCCATGAGCGACGAACCGAGAGATCAGAAGCCGCGGCTGCGTCTGACGCAGCTCTCCCACGGCTCCGGCTGAGCCTGCAAGCTCGGACTTTCCGAGCTGGCGCAGGTGCTGCGTCACGTCCTTCCCTCGGAAGACGCCAGAGCCCTGGTGGACGCCTCCACCGGGGACGACGCCGCCGTCTATCTCCTGGAGCCGGGTCGGGCCCTGGTGGTGACCACGGATTTCTTCACGCCCATCGTGGACGATCCCCGGGCCTTCGGACAGATCGCCGCCGCCAACGCCCTCTCGGACCTGTACGCCATGGGGGCCCGTCCCCTCTTCGCCCTCAACCTCCTGGCCTTTCCCCGGAAGCACCTGGAAGAGGGGTCCCTGGAGAAGATCATCCAGGGAGGGGCCCAGAAGGTCCGGGAGGCGGGCATCGCCATCCTGGGAGGACACTCCATCGACGACCAGGAGCCCAAGTACGGTCTGGTGGCCGTGGGGGAGGTGGATCCGGAGGCCATGGTCACGAATGCCGGGGCCGAGCCCGGAGACGTCCTGGTCCTTACCAAGGCCCTGGGAACCGGGATCATCGCCACGGCCATCAAGGAGGGGAAAGCCCCGGAAGCCACCGTCCGGCATGCCGTGGAGTCCATGGCCGCCCTGAACCGGGGGGCCGCCGAGGCCATGCTCCGGGTGGGGGTCCGGGCCGGGACGGACGTGACCGGCTACGGTCTCCTGGGACACCTTCGGCAGATGCTCCGGGCCTCGGGGGTGGGGGCCCGGATCCGGGCCCGGGACGTTCCCCTTCTTCCCGGAGCTCTGGAGTTGGCCGAGAATGCCAGATTTCCCGGGGGTAGCCTCCGCAACCTGGCCGACGTGAAAGGGGACGTCCGCTTCCCGAAGGATCTCCCGGAGGCCCGCCGACTTCTGTTGGCCGACGCCCAGACCTCCGGCGGGATCGTCATGGCCGTTCCTCCGGCCAGGGTGAGAAAGCTCCTGACGGCCCTGGAGGGGGCCGCGCCCCTGGCCGCCGTCATCGGGGAGATCCAGGAAGGCCCGCCAGGTCGCATTCAGGTGACCTGACGGGCCCGGATCCTTCTCCACAAGGGTTGGGCGGGCTGGATCCCTTGTCCCTGCCCCCGGCTCGGGTCAGGAGGCCACCTTCTTCTTTCCCTTTCCCTTGGCCTTCTCCTTCTCCGGTTCCTTTTCTTCCGACTCCTTCTCCGCCTCCTCCCGGCTCCCGTCCACCAGGGCGATGGAGATGACCGAATCCAGATCCTCCACGCAGTGGAAGGTGAGGCGGTCCGCCACCTCGTCGGGAATCTCCTCCAGGTGGCCCTCGTTCTCCTTGGGCAGGATGATCTGCCGGATTCCCGCCCGCTCCGCACCCAGGATCTTCTCCTTCAGCCCGCCGATGGGCAGGACCCGCCCGGTGAGGGTGAGCTCGCCGGTCATGGCCACGTCCCGGCGGACCTTCCGTCCGGAGAGGGCCGAGACCAGGGCCGTGGCCATGGTGATTCCCGCAGACGGCCCGTCCTTGGGCACGGCTCCGGCGGGGACGTGGATGTGGACCTCCATCTCCTCCAGGGCTTCGGAAGGGATTCCCAGGTGCTCATGTTGGGCCTTGGCGTAGGTCAGGGCCGCCCGGCCCGACTCCTTCATCACGTCCCCGAGCTGTCCCGTAAGGACCAGCCCTCCCTTCCCCTTCATGACGGAGGCCTCCACGAACATGATGTCCCCACCCATGGGAGTGTAGAACATCCCCGTGGCCACACCCACGGTATCCTGGGAGGCCATCTGCTCCGGATGCACCCGGGGCCGGCCCAGGAGATCCCGGATCACCTCCGGATCCGCATCCACCGACTCCACTTCCCCGGCGGCAATCTTCCGGGCCACCTTCCGGGAGAGCTTGCCCAGCTCTCTCTCCAGCTGCCGCACCCCGGCCTCCCGGGTGTACTTCTGGACCACGGAGAGGATGGCCTCGTCGGCCAGCTTCAGCTCCTCCCTCCTGAGCCCCGCCTCCGTCTCCTGCCGGGGCAGGAGGTACCGCTTGGCGATCTCCAGCTTCTCCCGCTCCGTGTACCCCACGAACTCCACCTTCTCCATCCGGTCCAGGAGGGGAGCGGGAATCCGGTCCACGTAGTTCGCCGTGGCGATGAAGAGGACCTCCGAGAGATCGAAGGGGATCCCCAGGTAGTGGTCCGTGAACGTTGAGTTCTGGGCCGGGTCCAGCACCTCCAGGAGAGCGGCGCTGGGATCGCCCTGGAAGGACACCCCCAGCTTGTCCACCTCGTCCAGGAGGAAGACAGGGTTCTTGCTCTTCACCTGACGCATGCCCTGGATAATCCGTCCCGGCATGGCACCCACGTACGTCCGTCGGTGTCCCCGGATGTCCGCCTCGTCCCGGGCGCCTCCCAGGGAGATGCGGACGTACTTCCGGCCCAGAGCCCGGGCGATGGACTGGGCGATGCTGGTCTTTCCCGTCCCCGGAGGACCTCCGAAGAGGAGAATGGGTCCCCGACCCACGGCGTCCTCGTCCTCCTCGGGAACGTTGGGCTGAGGAATTCCCACCTCGTCCTTGCCACGAGAGGGGGGTTCGGCCGGGCTCACCGGAGCCTCCCCGTTGCCCCCGGTCTCCGGGCCTTCGGTCTCCGCTTCCTCTTCCGATGCCTGGGCCGCCTTTTTCTTCTCCTCTTCCTCCGCCTCCTCCGCCTCCTCCGCACGCTCGGACTGGAGCTTGCGCACGGCCAGGAACTCCAGGACCCGGTCCTTGACGTCCTCCAGGCCGTAGTGGTCCTCCTCCAGGATCTCGGCGGCCCTGTGCAGGTCCAGCTTCTCCTCGGTCCGGGTTCCCCACGGAAGCTCGGTGATCCACTCCAGGAAGGTCCGGATGACCTGGTACTCGGCGGACTGGGGGCTGGTGCGCTCCAGTCGCTTCAACTCCCGCTCCACCTCGACCCGGGAGTCCTCGGAGAGCTCCAGCTCGGCGATCCGCTCCCGGAGCTCCTCCACCTCTCCCCGCTCGTCCTCATCGCCAAGCTCCTTCTGGATCTGCTTGAGCTGCTCCCGGAGGAGCATCTCCCGCTGACGCTCACCCAGCTCCTCCTGGACCTTGGACTGTATGTCTTCCTGGGCCTCGATCCGGGCCAACTCCTTCTCAACCGACACCAGGGCGGACCGCATCCGGGCCTCGTCGTCCAGAATCTCCAACAGGTCCTGCTTGGCCTGGGTGGGAAGCTCCAGGTAGAAGGCCACCAGGTCGGCGAAGGCTCCGGGATCGTCCACTCCCTGGATGAGCTGGTTCAGGGCCTCCATGGGCACCCCTCTCCGGGTGCCCAGCTCGGCGGCCCGCTCCCGGAGCTCCGAATCCAGGGCCTGGAACGCCGGGTCGTCCACGTTCTCCGGCGCCTGCCTCTCCATGTTCATGAGGGTGGCCCGGAGCATGGCCTCCCCTTCCTGGTTGTAGGAGAGGCACTGGGCCCGACCCTCGCCCTGGACCAGGAGCTGCATCCCGCCCCGGACCCGGTGGGTCTGGATGATGCGCACCACGGTCCCCACGGTGTAGAGGATCTCGGGATGGGGCTCATCCACGTTCTCCCGCTGGGCCACGGCGAAGAGCCGCCGGTCTGCGTCCAGGGCTTCCTGGACCGCCTCCACCGTTCCGGGCCGCCCTGCGGAGATGGGCACGGCGACGCCGGGATAGACGACGGTGTCTCGGAGAGGGAGTACCGGAAGGGTGTATCGCTCGCCCATGTCGTGTTCCTTATCTAAGCTCTCGTCCAATGTCGGTGATGCGGGCCCGATCCTGTCCCGGCCCATCGTTGAAGATGGGACGGGAAGTTCGCAGGGACGCACGTTCCTTGCCAGCCTGGAAACCCCAAACCGTGCCGAAAGTGCAGGGTTTTCTGCCAGAGTGGCGCGAACATCCGGGTCTCCGGAACCTTTTTACACCGATCCTGCCGCTTTAGAAGGCTGTTGAACAAGGTGGGTGCGGCCGCGCGCAGGGGTCTTGCGGATGCCAGACAAGGAAGAGCGACGAATGCGATGTCGTGCACATCGGGGAG
>Ga0207797_1001760_pt1 | contig 15538 bp, 18 predicted proteins | sample PRCRCaboRojoPR_6_FD_187275 | JGI IMG/M metagenome (GOLD analysis project Ga0207797, IMG submission 187275) | Marine sediment microbial community from Cabo Rojo, Puerto Rico - PR CR 10% Liquid 1 (SPAdes) | ecosystem: Environmental > Aquatic > Marine > Coastal > Sediment | place: Cabo Rojo, Puerto...
CTCGCTCCCGAGGGTGACCACCACCGCCTCCGGCCCCATCGCGCGGAGCTGCCGGGCGACGGCCTCGGGGTCGGTGTCGGCGTCCGGCGGCTCCCCGGTCAGCACGTTCGCCTCCGAGCGGTTCGGCGTGAGCACCGCCGTCCCCTCGAGGACGGCTTCGGGCAGCTCCCGCGCCGGCGCGGGGTTGCAGACGACCGGCACGCCGGCCTCGACCGCCAGCTCGACGGCCGCCACGACCGGCTCGTCGGGCACCTCCAGGCCGACCAGCAGGGTGTCCGCCGGCGCCAGCGCCCCGCCGCCGGTGATCCGGTCGGCCGCGGCGGAGACGTCATCGGCGTCCAGCCGGTCGTTGGCGCCCGGCGCGACCGTGATCTCGTTCTCGCCGTCCTCGCGGACGACGACGAAGCCGGCGCCGGTGGCCGCCTCCCCGTCCCGGGTGACCGCGTCGGCGTCGACCCCCTCGCGGTCGTACAGCGCCAGCGCGTCCTCGCCGAAGCGGTCCTCGCCGACCCGGGCGATCAGCCGGCTCTCGGCGCCCAGCCGGGCGGCGCCGACCGCCTGGTTCGACCCCTTACCGCCCGGCCCCTCGGTGAACCCCTCGCCGGTGACGGTCTCGCCGGCCACCGGGAACCGCGGCACCGTCATCGTGAGGCCGACGTTGTAGCTGCCGACGACCGTCACGACCGGCTCCTCAGTAGTCACCATCGCCGCGTCCCCCCGTCACGATCTCGACGCCGCTGGAGGCGCCGATCAGGTCGGCGCCGGCCTCCAGCATCGCCTCGGCGTCGGCCATCGTCCGGACGCCGCCGCTTGCTTTCACCCCCACCTCCGGGGGTGCCCGCTCGCGGAGGAACCGCACCCGCTCGACGGTGGCTTTCCCGCCCTCCCCCCAGCCGGAGGAGGTCTTCACGTAGTCGAAGCCGGCCTCGACCGCCAGCTCCACCAGCCGACCGGCGGTCGACTCCTCCAGGGCGCCCAGCTCGCACATCAGCTTGATCGTCGCCGGCCCCGCGGCCTCGACCAGCAGCGACAGCTCGTCGGCGACGTCCTCGAACCGGCCCGAGCGGAGATACCCCAGGTTCGGCATCACGTCCACCTCGTCGGCGCCCGCGGCGACGGCGTCCCGGACGGCCGCGGCCTTGGCGATGCGACCGTCCCCGCCCATCGGGAAGCCGGCGGCCGAGCAGACGCTGACGTCGCTGTCGGCCAGCCGCTCGGCGACCAGCCCCACCCAACAGCCCTGCACCATCGCGCCGTCGAAGCCGTGCTCGAGACACTCCTCGCAGAGCCGTTCGATGCGCTCCTGGTCGGCCGTCGGCCCGACCTCCGTGTGTTGGATGCGGCCGGCGACCGCCTCCGGGCTGTGTGCCATAGAGCGCGGCTCGCCCGCCCCGCGCAAAGCCGTTGTGGTGGCTGGCGGGAACGGTTATGTGCGCGACCGCCCAACGACGGGTATGGCCCAGCGGGCGGCGCGGTTCGGCACGCGCGTCGAGAACGGGCAGGTGTACGTCGAGACGCCGGAGGGGGAGCTCCGGGTAGGCCCGCTCGAACAGGCGATCGAACTCGCGGGCGGGCCGGCCTGGACCATCGAGTACAGCGAGTGGTTCCGCCGGCGCCACCCGGCGGTGTCCACCTCCGACGAGGGGCTGGTGGTCGACGTCGCGGACATGACCGCCGCGATGACCCACGACCGCCGGTTCGTGGAGACGCTGGCCGCCCAGTCGCCCGAGCCACGCGAGGACGGCGTCTCCCCGCGGATGGGGCTGTTCGCCGGGAAGCTGCTGGACAACCTCCAGTTCGGCGTCGACTAGCGACACCGACTTGTCCGGGCCAGCCCGAGTTCCTGTATGCACCCGACAGAGCGCCCGCGCCGGCTCCGGGCCGACGGCGTCCGGGGGCTGGTCAGCGAGACGTCGCTCGCCGCGTCGGATCTCGTCGCCCCCGTGTTCGTGGACGCCACCGCCGAGGGGCGCCGGCCCATCCCCTCGATGCCCGGCCAGGAGCGGGTCCCCGTCGCCGAGGCCCGCGAGCGGGTCGAGGAGCTGCTGGCGGCCGGCGTCGAGGCGGTGATGCTGTTCGGCGTCCCGGAGTCGAAGGACCACCGCGGCTCGCGCGCGTACGCCGAGGACGGCGTCGTCCAGCGGGCGGTGCGGGCGACCGCGGACACGGACGCGTACGTGATCACGGACGTCTGTCTCTGCGAGTACACCGACCACGGCCACTGTGGCGTCCTCGAGGAGGGCGCCCGCGAGGACCCCAGCCTCACCGTCCGCAACGACCCCACCCTGGAGCTGCTGGCCGAGACCGCCCGCTCCCACGCCGCCGCGGGCGCGGACATGGTGGCGCCCTCCAGCATGACCGACGGGATGGTCGGCGCCATCCGCGAGCGGCTGGACAACGAGGGGTTCCAGGACCTGCCGGTGATGAGCTACGCCGCCAAGTACGAGAGCGCCTTCTACGGGCCCTTCCGGGACGCCGCCGACGGCGCGCCCGCGTTCGGGGACCGCCGGCACTACCAGATGGACCCCGCCAACCCCCGCGAGGCCCTCAGGGAGTGTCGCCTCGACGTCGAGCAGGGCGCGGACGTGCTGATGGTGAAGCCGGCGCTGGCGTATCTGGACGTCGTGAGCGCCGTCCGCCGGGAGTTCGACCGGCCGGTGGCCGCCTACAACGTCTCCGGGGAGTACGCGATGGTCCACGCCGCCGCCGAGAAGGGGTGGCTCGACCTGGAGGCGACCGCCCGGGAGTCGCTACTCTCCATCAAGCGGGCCGGCGCGGACCTGATCATCACGTACTTCGCCGAGGAGCTGGCCCCGGAGCTGTAGCCGTAGCGTAGCCCCAACGGTTCCCGACGGGCGTGGCGCGCGCGAGCGAACGACGGGGTGTTCCACCCCCGGAGGCAAACATTGCTTCGACGTTCGTCCAGCTTTGCTCGCAAACAACGCCCGTTTCCGGCCGTCCGACGCCCTTATATCCGTAATATTGTTGGGCATTTTGGACGGATGTCCCTTATACAGAAATGAAGTGAACGCACGTCGAGCCAATGTTTATGTATATCTCTTTCGTGCCAGCTAAGCGTGAGAGGTTCAACGGACATGGTGAAATACAGCGCATCGGTGGACGAAGCCGAAGTTCAGTTCGCAGGAGGGAGCGGATGGTAGGCACGCTGCTGCAGGCCGACGTGACGGCCATCGCCAACAGCGTCAACAACGTCTGGGTGCTGGTCGTGTCGTTCCTGATCTTCTTCATGCAGCCGGGGTTCGCGCTGCTGGAGGCCGGTCAGGTACGCGCGAAGAACGCCGGCAACGTCGTGATGAAGAACATGTGGGACTGGTCGGCCGGCGTGCTGGTGTACTTCCTGCTGGGCGCGGCCGTGTTCACCATCGTCGGCCTGCTCGGCTCGCCCGGCCCGGAGTACTCGCTGGACATCGCCGGCGCGTTCGCCTACATCAACAGCCCCGGTAGCTGGATCGGCTGGCTGTTCGGCGCCGTGTTCGCGATGACCGCGGCGACCATCGTCTCCGGGGCGGTCGCCGAGCGCATCAAGTTCTCCGCGTACGTGATATACGCGGTCGTGATCACGGTGCTGATCTACCCCGTCGTCGCCGGCTCCGCGTGGGGCGGCACCGGGCTGCTCTCCTCGACCGGCTACCTCGGTGAGGCGCTCGGGGTCGGCTACAAGGACTTCGCCGGCGCGACCGTGGTCCACGCCGTCGGCGGCATCGCCGGGCTCACCGCCGCGTACATGGTCGGCCCGCGCAAGGGCCGGTTCGACAGCCAGGGCAACGCCCGGCCGATCCCCGGTCACAGCGTCCTCTTCGCGGTCATCGGGACGCTCATCCTGGCGTTCGGCTGGTACGGCTTCAACGTCGGCACCCAGGCGACCGTGCTCAGCACGGACGGCGCCTTCCAGGGCGCCGCGCTGGGCCGGGTCGCGTTGAACACCACGCTGGCGATGGGCGCCGGTATGGTCGCCTCCACCGCCGTCACCGCGGTGTGGGAGGGGAAGCCGGACCCGCTGTTCGGCGCCAACGGCCTGCTGGCCGGTCTGGTCGCCATCACGGGCGCCTGCGCCCACGTCAGCTGGTGGGGGGCGCTGGTGATCGGCATCATCGGCGGCGTCCAGACGCCGCTGGTCTACCGGTGGGTCGTCGACTCGCTGAAGATCGACGACGTCTGTGGCGTGTTCGCCGTCCACGGCAGCGCCGGGTTCATCGGCACGATGCTGATCCCGTTCTTCGACGTCGCCGGCTTCTCGCTGAACCAGCTGATCATGCAGGTCGCCGGCAGCCTCATCATCGGCACCTGGACCGTGCTGGCGACGATGGTCGCGATGATCGTCATCAAGGCGCTCGTCGGGCTCCGGGTCTCCGAGGAGGAGGAGGAGCTCGGCCTCGACCAGGGCGAGCACGGGATGGCCGCCTACCCCGAGTTCACCGCCGACAGCGGCGGCGAGCCCGCGGTCGCCGACGGCGGCGAGCCGTACACGGACGGCGGCACCGAGGAGGTGAACTGAGATGGCCGACGACGCCGAGCTGAAGATGGTGCTGGCGTTCATCCGCCCGGACAAGCTGAGCGACGTGAAACGCGCGCTCGCGGAGGTCGGGGCGCCCTCGCTGACGGTGACGGACGTCTCCGGGCGGGGCTCCCAGCCCCCGCAGACGAGCCAGTACCGCGGCGAGGAGTACACGGTCGACCTGTACGACAAGCTGAAGGTCGAGTGTGTCGTCGCCGACATCCCCGCCGGGGACGTCGTCGACGCCATCGCCGACGCCGCCCACACCGGCGAGGCCGGCGACGGCAAGGTGTTCGTGCTGCCGGTGGAGTCGGCGCTCCAGATCCGCACCGGCGCGCGCGGCACGGACGCGGTGTAGCGCGGTCCCTTTCTCCCCGCTCGACGCTCGCACGGTGGCGACGCTCCCGCGACGCGTCCGGTCGGGGCGGCTCAGACCGGCCGCTCGGCGACGCCGGAGGTCCCGATGGACAGCGAGCCGGCGGCCATGCAGATGACGCCGACGGCGCCGATCACCACCTGCAGCGGCGTCGACCCGATGTTCGTGAACGCCAGCAGGCCCACGAGCAGCCCGCCGGTCACCAGCAGGACGGCCCCGCCCCGGAGCTTCTGTCGCTCGTCGAGCTGGCTGTCGATCGACGCCAGCCTGTCCATGACTGCCATGGCCGGGGTTGGGCGGTTCCGGACCTAAAGGGCTCCCATCCCGGACCGGGCGTGCTAGTCGGTGGCGTGATCGAGCGACCGTCAGCCCGCGCGCCCGCCCAGCGCCGCCCACACCGCGAGCCCGCCGAGCACCAGCGCCGGCACCAGCGGAAGCACCAGGTAGGCGTCCCGGACGGTGAGCCCGAGCGCGGCGATCACCGGGCGCGCGGCGGGCAGAAAGAGGATTACGGCGGGGACGACCACCAGCGCGACGAGCAGCGCGAGCACGAGCAGCCAGCCGCGGGCGCCGAACTCCTCGCGGCCGTCGGCCGGCGACGGCGGGCCGTCCGGTTCGTGGACGTAGCTGGCCGTCGTCCGGGGGCTGTCGTCCTCCCGTGGCTCGTGGCCGCCGTCGCCCATCAGCCGTCGTACTCGCTGTCCGGGACGACCACGACCTTCCCGAACCCCTCGCGGTCCTCGAGCATGCCGTGGGCGCGGGCGGCCTCGCTCATCGGCAGCTCCGCGCGGACCTCCGGCTGGAAGGTGCCGTCCCACACCAGCTCGAGGACGTCGTCCACCTCGCCGAGGCCGGCCATCGTGGAGCCGACAATCTCCAGCTGGTTCCAGAACACGCGGTTGAGGTTGGTCTCGGCGGTCGGGCCGGTGGTCGCCCCGCAGGTGAGCAGCCGGCCGCCCTTCACGAGACACTTCGTGGAGTCGTCCCAGGTCGCCGGCCCGATGTGGTCGACGACGACGTCGACGCCGCGGCCGCCGGTCATCTCGTAGATCTCGCCGGCGAAGTCGCTCTCCTCGTAGTTGATCACGTGGTCGGCGCCACACTCCTCGGCGTGGCGCAGTTTCTCCTCGCTGGAAGCGGTGGCGTACACCTCGGCGCCGGCGTGGTCGGCGATCTGGACGGCGGCGTGACCCACACCGCCGCTCGCACCCAACACGAGGATGCTCTCGCCGGCCGAGAGCTCGCCCTGGCTCATCAGCATCCGCCAGGCGGTCTGGAACACCAGCGACGCGGAGCCGGCGGTCGTCCAGTCGACGTGCTCGGGGACGGGCACGGCGTTCTCCTCGGGGACGACCGCCTGCTCGGCGTGGACCCCGCGGACGTGCTCGCCGATGATGTGGAACCGGTCACACAGCGAGTGCTCGCCGCGCCGGCAGAACTCACAGTCCCCGCAGTGACCGCCCGCGGTGACCGCCACGCGGTCGCCGGCCTCGAAGCGGGTGACCCCCTCCCCGACCGCCGTGACGACGCCGGCGGCGTCGCTGCCGGGGATGTGGGGCATCTCCAGGTCGACACCCGGCAGCCCGCGGCGGGTGTGGACGTCGAGGTGGTTGAGCGCCCCCGCCTTCACGTCGAACAGCACCTCCCCGGGACCGGGTTCGGGGTCCGGGAAGTCGCCGTACTCCAGCACGTCGCGGTCGCCGTGCTCGTGGAACTGAACGGCCTTCATACCCGGTCGTTGGACGGGCGCCGCAAAACTGTAGCGGTCAGGGCACTGTGGCAAACGACTTAACCCGGGCCGTCGTACCGCCGGACATGGCAGACAGACCACAGTCCGGCGAGATCTTCGGCATCCCGTACAACTTCGAGCGGCCCTCGCTGGGACGGATGCTCGGCGCGTACTGGCGTCCCGGCGAGGGGATGCTGGTGAACAAGCCGTTCGGCATCGGCTACACGCTGAACCTCGCCAACTGGCGCTCCTGGCTGGTGCTGGCGGTCGCGGGCCTGCTGCTGTACCAGGAGCGCTCCTCGGCCGGCGGCGACGGGGACGAGGAGCCCGTCGAGGTCGTGGTCGACTAGCGCAGCTCCGCCTCGCCGAGCGCCTCGTTGAGGTCCTCGCGCACCCGTTCGCCGGTCTCGCGGTCGCGGGCGGTCGTCACCACCCGGTTCTCCTGGACGCTGGAGCCGTCGCGCAACAGCAGCCGCACGTTGCCGTTGCCGTCCGCCCGGGTCGCCTTCGCGCGCAGCCCGGACTGGCTGCCGGTCCCCCCGGCGTCGATCGGGCCGGGGACGATCTTCTTCACGTGGGGGTGACCCGCCACCGTCCCGACCGCCCGACGGCCGTCCCGCCCGCCGATCAGCGTCGAGTGCGAGCCGCCCAGCTTCTCCCGCGGGGCCGTCTCGACCACCTCTAGGGCGCGCTCGCCGCGCCGTTCGAGCGCCGCCGCCACGGGGTCGCCGTCGTCGGGCAGCCGGTAGAACTCGTAGTGAACCGCCGCCCGGACGGCGCCGATCACCGCCCGGTCGCCGGCGGCGTACACCTCCTCCGGGCGCTTGCGGTGTATCTCGTCGGCAATCAGCCCCGCGAAGTTGCGCAGCTCGCGGGGCTCGTTCTCCCCGTCCTCGGGGGTGGTCGTCACCGTCCGGCGGCTGACGACCTCCTCCTCCAGCAGCGCGGTCACCGTCGCGCGGTCGCGGGAGCAGTCCAGCACGGCGGCGTCGGCGTTGGCCGTCCGGCAGACCAGACAGTAGTCCCCCGGCCGCTCCAGCGGCGTGCCACACTGCCGGCAGTCCCCGCTCACACGGTCGCTAGCCCCGGTGCGCGCATAAACGGGGCGGTTCAGCCCATCGCCGCCGGCTCCCCCTTCAGGTACTCCCGGAGCAGGACGGTCGCGTAGCTCCCCTTCGGCAGCGCGAACCGGAACACCAGCGCCTCCCCGTCCCGTGTTCCCGGCTCGACGGCCACGCCGGTCCGCACCAGCACCGGCCGCCGGGTGCCGGTCGAGCCGAACTCCCCCGGGAGCTCGAAGGCCGCCGGTTCGACGCCCGCCTCCTCGAGGACCGCCCGCTCGATGTCGCCGGGCTCGCCGTCGCCGAGGTCGGTGTCGGTCCCGACCAGCGGCGCCGTCACGAACGCCCGCCCGCGCCGGCAGTGTCGGGTGACGGTGTCCACCCGCCGCTGGTCGACGCGCTGGAGCCGGTCGGTGTCCGGCAGTCCGTCGTCGGTGAAACAGACGACGTCGCCGGCGACGGGGCGGTCGAACGGGAGGCCACGCGCCAGCCGCTCGGAGAGCATCCGGTTGAACAGGTACGACTGGGCGGCGTTGACGAACAGCCGCTGGAGGTTCGTCGGCACCGCCTCCAGCGCCTCGCGCGGGGTCGCCCCCTCCGCGAGCCGGGACAGCATCGCGCGCTCGTACCCCATCCGCGCCGGGAACCGCTCCAGCGCGCCCCGCCATTCCGGCTCATCGCTCGCGGCCTGGTCGTCGACGTACGCGCGGGCACGGCGGGTGTCCTCGGGCTCGCGCTCGTCCGGGGCGCCGAGGTAGGCGAGCACGGCGCCGCGCCAGTCGCCCGCGACCGCCGCCAGCCCCACCTCGTGGGTGACCGCCCGGAGCGAGCCGAACCGCTGGGTGCCGAAGAAGTTCGGCACGCCCACCGTCGTCGCGTCCTCGCCGTCGCCCTCGACCGTCGGCCCGCCCTCGCCGCCGAACGCCGCGAGCTGCTCGGTGACGCTCTCCGCTGCCTGCGGGCGCTCGGGCTCGCGGACGACGATCTCGAAGGCGTTCCCCCGGAGGTCGCCGAACAGCACCGGCCGGCCGGCGCGGCCGACGACCTCGATGTCCGCTCCCCGAACCGAGACGTCCACCGTGTCGTCGTCGTAGTTCTCGACCGCGAACAGCTGTGTCGTCACCGCTCGCTTGTCCTTCGTGCCGGCCCAGCTGATCCGCTCGCGGCTGATGGCCAGCCGGTTGCTCAGCGCCCCCGCGAAGCCGTTGGTGTCCCGGTCCCGGAGGGTGACCCGGAGCACGAGGTGGGGGTACGCCCCCGGGTCGGCGTCGCCCGGCTCCGTGTCGAAGGACTCTATCTCGCGCACCCGGAACTCCCCGGGGCTGTCACGCAGGCGGCCGCCGGTGCCGTCGGCGTCGCTGGCGTAGTACTCGACGCCGTAGGCCCGCTCGCGCGGGTGGGCCGGGCGCACTCAGGGCACCCCTCGCTCGGGTCGGCTCATTGGGCGTCTCTGTCGCCCGGGCGGCTTGTATCCACGGACTCCGGGGCAAGGATGATAGGCGTCGGCGCCCTGCTGTCGGGCGTGTCCGGACTCGCCCTCGGCCCGTACCTGTGGGGACAGGTCACCCACCCCCTGTCGCCCCACAGCCTCCACGTGGCCGGCCCGGAGGACCTCGCAGGCGTCGCGGAGTGGTCGCGCTCGGAGCTGTACGCCACCGTCGAGGCCGCCGACGAGCGCGACCGGGTGGTCGTGATCGACTACGGCCGCTCGCGGCTGTATCTGGCCCGCGAGGAGGACCTGGACTACACCCCGCCCGGCGCGCTCGGCGGGCGCGAGCCCGCACTCGCGGTCAGGGAGCCGCTGGTCGCGACGCCCGGCGAGTCGGTGACCGTCGAGCAGGGCGAGAGCGTCACCGTCTCACCCGAGTTCGACGTGCTCGTGCCGGCCTTCGACCTCGAGGAGATGGAGGAGGCGCCCCCGCCGGTCGAGCCGCTGCGCCGGCCCACCAGTACCGGCACCGGGACCGGCAGCCCGATGTAGGTCGCCCCCGTCGACCGGCCGGAATAAGTCCCCCGGCGCCGTGCGGCCAACATGACCGACAGCACCGGGAAGATCGACCGCGCGCTGTTCGAGTCGGCGGTGTTCCCCTACCTCGGCGCCGACCGCGAAGACGTCGCCGTCGGCCCCCAGCACGGGGTGGACTTCGGCGTCCTCGCGGTGGACGGTCGCGCGGTCGTGCTCGCCACCGACCCGGTGAGCGTGCTTCCCGAGTTGGGCTTCGAGCGGGCCGGCCGGTTCGCGCTGGACATCGTCCTCGCCGACGTGGCGGTGTCGGGGATAGCGCCGACACACCTGACCGTGTCGCTGTCGCTGCCGCCCGCGCTGGCCGACGAGGACCTGGCGACCCTGTGGCGGGCGATGCACGACCGCGCTGCCGAACTGGGCGTGAGCGTCGTGAGCGGGCACACCGCCCGCTACGACGGGGTCGAGTTCCCGTGGGTCGGCGCCGCGACGGCGCTCGGGGTGGGCGAGATGGACGCGGTCGTCCGGCCCGACGGCGCACGGCCGGGGGACGCCGTCGTCGTGACGACCGGTCCCGGCGCGGAGACGGCGGGGCTGTTCGCCTCGCTGTTCGGCGAGCGGCTGGGACTGCCCGCCGGAACGGTCGCGACCACGAGCGAGCGCCTGGACGACACCGGCGCCGTCCGGGACGCCGCGGCCGCCGCGAGCGCGGGCCGGGTGACCGCGATGCACGACGCGACCGAGGGCGGCATCCAGGGCGGGTTCGTCGAGATGGCCGACGGCGCGGGCGTCCGGTTCGACGTCGAGCGCACGGCGGTGCCGGAGGCGCCGGGGGTCGCGGCGGTGTGTGGCGCGCTCGATGTCGACCCCTGGCAGGTGACGAGTGCCGGGACGCTGCTGGTGACCGTCGCGAGCGCGGATGCCGGGGACGTGGTTGCGGCACTCCGGGAGCGGGGGACGCGTGCGACGGTGGTCGGCCGGGTATCCGAGGGCGAGGGGGTGTTCGTGGACGGCGAGCGGGTCGAGCACCCCGGGAGCGACCCCTCCTGGGCCGTGTTCCAGGAGCTGAGCGGGGGGACTCAGTAGAGTAAAGTGTCGCGCACGGGTAGACCGGACGAGGGCCCTTAGCTCAGCCAGGTGAGAGCGATCGGCTCATAACCGATTGGTCCTGGGTTCGAATCCCGGAGGGCCCATGTGGGTGAGCCGTCTGTCAACCCTGCTCGCCTCTCCTGGATACTCGCGTTTACGAGAACCGCGCGTTCCTGGCGTCGGCCCGCTCGATCAGCTCCCGGTTCAGCTCGTCACCGTCCCGCCCGTGGTGCACTCTCCGGTGGCAGTTCGGGCAGACGGCGATCACGTTCTCGGGGTCGTCCGGTCCGCCGTCGCCCCGGCGGTGGAGGTGGTGGACCTCGAGGAACGGCTCGCCGGACGTATCGACGAACGGTGCGTCCTCGCCACACCCTTGGCAGACGCCGTTCGCGGCCCGGAGAGCGAACTCCCTGACGACCGCTGAGCGCCTGTAGCTCCGTCCGCCCGAACCTAACTTTGTCGCACTGCTTTCGGACCCCTGCTTCCCCTTCTCGTAGAGCTCTTCCATCGTGAGCGAGCCCGGACTGCCTTTCTCGATCTCGACGTCCGTCCCGCCAGCCGGCGCGAGCCGGAACCTGATCGCCCGACGCTGTTGGTCGGTCTCGTCCTCCAGCGTCTCCCAGTGGTGCTGGACGTACTCGAACGCCCCGAGATACGTCACGATCCACGGGTACGCAGTGTCCTCGAACAGGTGGAGGTCCGTGCCGTTCTCCCGATTGTTCCGGATGGCCCTGTTCCCGCCAGTCATCTCCATGTCGCCGCTGGTCCCCTCGCCGGTGTAGAGGAACGTGTCGTCGTCGAGAAACTCGTCCTCGTAGCCGTACTCCTCGCCGGACTCCCCGGTGAAGATGAAGACGAGCGGGTGGTCACTGGGCGTCGAAATCCCGCTGTAGCGCTGTCCACCGAACACGTCGTGGAGCTCCCAGCGGTTGTACTTCGAGCCGGTACTGAGCTGGTCAGCCTCGTCGGGAACGGGGGTGATATCGAGGCTCCGGGGCGCGTAGTACCACCCCTTGCTGAGGTTCTTCACCCGCGAGCCGTCGTTACTGCTGAAGTCCTGCTGTAGCGTCCTGATCCGGTGTTTCCACTCCGGCTGGGATTTATTGGTACTGCAGACGTCCACACAGCGGATGCTGTCGTCACAGAGCGCCGGATACTCGGATTCGACGAGTTCGTACACCTCTCCGGTCTCGTGGAACCCGGGTGGTACACAGCCGAACTCCGATTCCCGGAGCTTCGAGTACAACGTCTGGTAGCTCTCGGACATCCCCCTGATACCGTGCCGGTATTTATCGGCTGCTGATAGAAAACTGTCGGCCTCGACCACGCTCCCCATGTCGAAGCCGTCATCACCGCCCCACTCCACCCATACCCATGACCGAGGACATGGACGTCCCCCGCCTCGTCGACGAGAACGGCCTCGTCAAACTGTTCGCCAACCGGACCCGCTCGCGGATACTCGTGACGCTGTTCTACGCTGACGAGCCGCTCACCGTCGAGGAGATCGCCGACGGCGCGGGCATCTACCAGAGCGCCGCCTACGAGGCACTCGAACCTCTCGCGGAGTTCGGGATCTTCGAGGAGGGCGAGCGCGACGGCGAGGACACCTACCAGCTAGTAGACGACGACGAACTCGTCGAGGAGGTCCGCACCGTCGCCCGGCTGGCGACCGAGCGTATCCACCCCGAGTAGCCTACTCCAGACGGACGGTCGTGCTGTCGGTGACTCCAGCCTTCGCGGGCGAGTCGACGTTGATCGCCGCCGAGAGGGTGTACTCCCCGCGCTCTGGCTCCTCCCACTCCGTCTCGCTCACCCGGAACAGCCCGTTCCACGAGCGGCGGAACCGCTTGCGCTCGCCGCGCTCGAACGAGAGTCGCCCCGGCTCCTCGGGGGGCTCCTCCGGGTCGAGGTCGGCCTCCCGGTGGTCGTCGACCGACCACGACCACAGGAGCGGCGACCGGGTCTCCAGGGACACCGGGAACGGCAGGGCGTTGTGCATCTCGACGAGGAAGGGGACCCGCTCGCCGACCGCGTACGTCGACTGGGGGGTCGAGACCCGCACCGACACCGCGCGGTGGCGCAGTCCTTTCGGCGTGAGCCACCGGCTCAGTTTCTCGGCGGGCACCGACCGCATCGCCCGCGGTCGGGCGCGCTCCTCGCGCTCGCCGGGGGAGAACGGGTCGTCGTCGTCCCGGCCGAGCGCGTCCGACTCGTAGATGCGACGCATCGCCCGATTTTACGCGACCGCGAGCAAAACGGTGTCGGTGGCGTCAGTCCTCGGCGCCCGGCGGCTCCGCCTGCGGGGCGGTCGCCGGGTCGTCGACGTAGCGCTCGTCGAACAGGTGACAGGCCGCCTGGCCGCCGTCGATGTCGTGGAGCGCGGGGTTCTCGGCGGTACACGGCGAGGTGAACGCCTCCTCCAGGCCCGTCTCGACCGGCTCCGGGGCCGCCTCGACGATGTCCGCCAGCGCGTCCCCGACCAGCCGCTCGGCCTCCGGGTCCGACAGCTGCTCGGGCAGGCCACAGTCCTCGCGGATGGCCCCCTGCACCGCGCCGGGGCCGTCGTCGTCCAGCTCCGCCTCGATGAGCTCCACGTTCAGCCCGCCCTCGGCGACCCGGTTGCGCAGGTACAGCACCGCCCGCCACTCCTCCTGGGGGAGCGAGAACTCCTCGGGCGGGATCACCCGGGGACAGCGGGTGTGGAACTTGCAGCCGGAGGGCGGGTCGATCGGCGAGGGGACGCTCCCCTCAAGGATCACCCGGTCGGTCTCCCAGCCGGGGTCGGGCTCGGGAATCGCCGACAGTAGCGCCTCCGTGTACGGGTGCTGTGGCGGGGAGAACAGCTCCCGCGGGGTGCCCATCTCGGCGATCTCGCCGAGGTACATCACCGCGATCTGGTCGGCGATGTGCTCGACAACCGAGAGGTCGTGGGCGATGAACAGATACGAGATGCCGTACTCGTCCTGCAGGTCCATCAGCAGGTTGAGGATCTGGGCCTGCACGCTCACGTCGAGCGCGCTCACCGGCTCGTCACAGACGATGAAGTCCGGGTCGACCGCCAGCGCGCGGGCGATGCCGATCCGCTGGAGCTGGCCGCCGGAGAACTCGTTGGGGTAGCGGTTGGCGTGGCTGGCGTTCAGCCCCACCCGCTCGAGCAGGTCCTTGATCTGCTCGTCGCGGCTCTGTCCGGTCGCCATCCCGTGGATGTCGAGGGCCTCCCCGATGATGTCGTTCACCGTCAGCCGGGGGTTGAGGCTGGACTGGGGGTTCTGGAAGATGATCTGCATCTCCTTGCGCAGCTCCCGCAGCTCGCTGTCGCTCATCCCCGTGATGTCCTGGCCGCGGTAGTACACCGACCCCTCGGTGGGCTCCTCGAGCTGGAGGATCGTCCGGCCGGTGGTGGACTTCCCACAGCCCGACTCCCCGACCAGCCCGAGGGTCTCGCCCTCGTGGATCTCGAAGGAGATGCCGTCGACGGCTTTCACCCACTTGCGCTCGCCCAGCAGCCGGCTGAGGAAGCCGCTGTCGGACTCGTAGTGCTTTGTGAGCCCCTCCACCCGGATCAGCGGCTCGTCGCTACTCATCGCCACCACCCGCCTGGGCTGCCCCCCCGGACTCCTGGCCGTCGACGGTTACCGTGTAGTCCAGGCCCCCGGTCAGCTCCCCGGTGTGGGCCAGGCAGGCCGCCGAGTGCTGCAGGTGGGCGTCCGTGTCGGCCGGCTGGCCGCTGGAGACGTCCACCAGCCGGGGCTCCGTGCGGGTACAGCCCTGCTCGGCGTACGGACACCGCGGGTGGAAGTTACAGCCGGAGGGCATCTCGATGAGGTCCGGCATCCGTCCCGGGATGGTGTCCAGGCGGTCGCGCTCGTCGCCGATCCGGGGGATCGAGCTCATCAGCCCCACCGTGTACGGGTGCTGGGGGTCGTAGTAGATGTTCTCGACCGGCGCCATCTCGACGGGGTGGCCGGCGTACATCACCATCACCCGGTCGCAGAACTCCGCGACCACGCCCAGGTCGTGGGTGATCAGCTGGATTGCGGTGTCGAACTCCTCGGTCACGTCCTCCAGCAGCTCCAGGATCTGGGCCTCGATGGTGACGTCCAGCGCCGTCGTCGGCTCGTCGGCGATGATCAGCTCCGGATCGCAGGACAGCGCCATCGCGATCACCGCGCGCTGTTGCATCCCGCCGGAGAACTGGTGGGGGTAGTCCGAGTACCGCTCAACGGGGTCGGGGATGCCCACCGAGTCCAGGAGTTCGATCGTCCGCTCGCGGGCCGCCTCCTCGCCCATGTCCAGGTGGAGCCGGACCGCCTCGGCGATCTGCTCGCCGACCGTGTACGCCGGGTTGAGGGCGGTCTCGGCGTCCTGGAAGATCATCGAGATCTCGTTGCCCCGTATCTCCCGCATCTCCTCGGCGGACAGCTCCAGCAGGTCCCGGCCCTTGAACCGGATCGACCCGCTCTCGATGACGCCGGGCTCCTCGATGAGCCGCATCACCGCGAGGCTGGTGACGCTCTTGCCGGCGCCGCTCTCGCCGACCACGCCGAACCGCTCGCCGGCCTCGATCTGGTACGAGAGGTCGTTCGTCGCCTTCACCACGCCGTCCTCCGTGTAGAACCTGACGTTCAGGTCCTCCACCTCGAGCATCGCCATCTAGAACCTGCCTCCGGAGTCGGTCTTCTCGCCCTGCGGGTCGAAGGCGTCGCGGATGCCGTCGCCCACGAGGTTGATCGCCATCACGAACAGGAAGATCGCCAGCCCGGGGAACACCCCTGCCCACCACCGACCGCGGGCCATCGAGTCC
>Ga0207797_1001761_pt1 | contig 15521 bp, 14 predicted proteins | sample PRCRCaboRojoPR_6_FD_187275 | JGI IMG/M metagenome (GOLD analysis project Ga0207797, IMG submission 187275) | Marine sediment microbial community from Cabo Rojo, Puerto Rico - PR CR 10% Liquid 1 (SPAdes) | ecosystem: Environmental > Aquatic > Marine > Coastal > Sediment | place: Cabo Rojo, Puerto...
GGATAGCTGATCCGGCTGGCAGTCGTAACGGTAGTGGGCCCGTCGATTACGGCCTTGTTGAAGCCGTCAAGTGGTGATAGGTTGCAACGGTCGTGCTGAATGCAAAGCGGGTATTCATCACGGATGATTCTCGGAGATGCCTACCGAAAACATATGGATTTTCAACACGTACCTATCGGTAATATGGTTCGCTTAACTCGTCGGCACGCCCTCCAGATTGGAAGCGGTGCTCTCCTTGGCGCGTTCGCAGGGTGTTCTACCTTCAGTCAGGAGCCGGCTCCTGATTTGTCTCTCAGATATATACATGCCTTGAACAAAACCCCGACAGCTCGAACCCTCCACGTCCTCATTCTTCTCGGGGACGAGCCCGTCTACAGCGCATCGCGAGAAATGCCGCCACATGAACAGAAAGGGCCTGATGATTTCATTCAATTTGACAGGTTGCCAGAGACCGTCGAAGACCACGTCCTGTACGCTTGGCGTGATTCTCAACCGACCGCCGAGTGGAGTCGCTTCGATTTCACTGAAATCTTCAGTGAACACGAATTTGACGATAACTCCGACGCGTGTATCGGGTTGTTCATTCGGATCACTAACTCAGTCTTATCCGACCAAAAAGGAGAAATCACGATTTATGGAGGTCCCGTAGCTGAGGGGTGTCCGAACCGAACAAGCGAGGACGCAAATTGACCAAGCGAAACAGTCCCGGTTCCCAGGATCTGCTATTGATGAATAGATCCTCTGTATCCAGCACGGCCCACGTGTCAGCCACTGAGGGTTTCAACAGAGCCCAGATTACCGCACCATCGTCAGGAACATCTTGAACCGCGTCTCAGCCGCGACCGCGTGCGGGACGTCCGCCGGCATGACGATCGACTCGCCGCCCTCGAGTTCGTAGTCCTCGCCGTCGATCGTGATCGTCGCCCGCCCGTCGAGCACCTGGAGGAGCGCGTCGTGCGGGGCCGTGTGTTCGCTGAGGCTTTCCCCCTCGTCGAACGCGAACGCCGTCAGCGTGGCCGATTCGCGGTCGATCAGCGTTCGGCTGACGGTCGCGCCGGTCTGGTAGTCGATCAGGTCGGCCAGTTCGAGTACCTCGCCCGCGATCTCGTCGAGTTGGTCGTCGTCGGTGGCCATGAACGAACACACCCGGCCCGTCCACGTGGAAGTTTCGTTGTCGATATGCGGAACAGCCCACCCCAGAGCGGCCAGCCAGTGGGCCGATTCGGGTTGAGCGTTCGGGCTTGTATTCCACTCAGCCGTTGCTCTCAGTGCCGTTTCCGAACACAACCTCCGGCGCCGACCCTGCGTATATCCGCGTCAGTGACCAAGACGGTCCATGCACGAACGACGCGTTCGGATCCGGGAGATACTGCTGGGAATCGTCCACGAGGCCAGGCAAGAAAAGCTCACCTTCGTGGCCGGGTCCATCGCCTACCACGCGTTCCTCTCGATCCTTCCCCTGCTCCTGTTGGTGTTCGCCGTCGTCAATCAAACCCGGAACGCTGCGCTCGGCGACTCGGCCGTCCGGTTGATGCAGGCAGTGTTGACCGAAGACGCGAGCGCGGTCATCCAGCAGGGACTCGCCGAGTCGGACGCGTCGGTGTCCCTGCTCGGCGTCGTCTTCCTGGTCTGGGGCGCGCTCCGCATCTTCCGCGGGCTCGACACGGCGTTCTCGGACATCTACGAGACCGGCCGCGAGAACACGTTCGCCGACCAACTCGGCGACGGGCTGCTCCTCCTCGTGACGCTCGGACTCGCAATCGTCGCTGCCAGCGTCGTCGGACGCTACGTCACCGTCACCGGCGACGGGTGGCTGGCCGTCATCCTCCAGGGCAGCCTGACGGCCGTCGGCCTGTTCGTCGTCTTTTATCCGATGTACTACATTTTCCCGGACGCCGACGTCGGAATCCTCGAGGTCGTTCCGGGCGCCGCGTTCGCGGCGGTCGGAGTCACGGTCGGGCAGGTGTTGTTCGCGACGTTCAAGGCCGGCGGCCCCGGCGACAACCTGGTGGCCAGCATCCTGCTCCTTCTGACCTGGCTGTACGTCGTCGGGCTGGTGGTCCTGCTCGGCGTGGCGATCAACGCGGTCCTGTCGAACCGGTCGAAGGACGTCGATCTCGATCCGGTGATCGGAGGGATTCCGAAGCGCGGCCGAACGAGCGACGTGCCGACGAGCCGGACGGCCCTGCTGTCGAAACTCGACGAGGTCGCCGGGCACTTCGAGGGTCACGGGGGCGAGGTAACGGTGATCGTCGACGGCGACTGCGTCCTCCTCGAACGGCCCCAGACAGCGACCATCGAGCGAGCGAGCGGCGTGTTCGGGATGGACGAGTCGGTTGCGATAACGCTTCGGTGGTGGCCCGACGGGGAGTAGCAGTCGCCACCACGGGAGCTACTTCCGGAAGTCGAACCGCGGCGGATCGACGTTCGGTTCGCGGTGATCGACCGGCCGACCGTCTTCGTACTTGACGAAGTTCAGGTAGAAGGTGCGACCGCACCCGTCCTTGCCGGGGACGGGGTCGTTGGCGCCACCCTCGCGGCCCGGGTCCGCCCGCGCTTCGGACGGTCCCGCCTCGACGTCGGCGTTCCCCAGACAGACGAACTCGATTCCCTCGGCCTCGGGCGCCTCGCCGGCGGCCACGTCGCTCGGTTGGGCGTACGACCACCCCGCGAGCGGTTCGCGGGTGACGCTCTCGTCGTGCAACGTGGGGTCGCGATCGACGCTCGTAATCGCGCCGCAGTGGGGACAGTGATATCGGACCTCGACCATCGAGGGTCGATAGGGACGGGACGTACTTACGGTCGCCGGTGTCCTGACCGTGGCCGTGGTCGTGGCCGGCGGCCCGCCGAGAGGCCGCGAACCCGCCGATAAACGCCGAACAACGAGTTGCGCGTTCGAGGAGTTTTTATTTCGGGGACCTATGTGAAGTGGTATGAACTGGCAAGAGGCGGAACGGGAGTACGACGACGAGGTGATCGGGATGACGACGCTCCCCCGCATGTTCGAGGACGCCGCCGAGCGGCACGCGAACCGGCCGGCCCAGCAGTACAAAGGGGGTGTGTACGATCGATCGTTTGCGGAGTCGGTCCTGCCGGCCGCGCCGGACGGGGAGTTCCACGCCATCTCCTATTCGGCGATGCGGGAGATCGTCCGGAACCTGGCCGCCGGGTTCCGCGACCTCGGCGTTCGGCCGGACGACCGGGTGGGCATCTTCGCCGACACGCGCATGGAGTGGGCCCAGGCGGACTTCGCGCTGCTGGCGGCCGGCGGCGTCGTGACCAGCGTCTACACCAGTTCCTCGACCGAGCAGGTCGAGTACCTCCTGTCGGACCCGGAGGCGGTCGGCGTCGTCGCCGAGAACCGCGAACTCGCCGAGCGGGTGATCGCCGTCGAGGACGACCTCGACGACCTGGAGTTCGTCGTCGTGATGGACGCCCTCGCCCCGGCGACCGCCGCGGAGGACGCCGCCCCGGACGTCGCCGACCGGGACGACGTCCACACCCTGGCCGAGGTTCACGACCGGGGAGCGACGCTGTTCGACCCCGACGAGTACGACTACTGGATCGAGAGCCGCGACGTGGACGACCTGGCGAGCCTCATCTACACGTCGGGGACGACCGGCCAGCCCAAGGGCGTCAGGCTCTCCCACCGGAACTTCCGGGCGAACGTCAACCAGATCCGCCGGCGCTACGGCCCCCGGCCCGACAAGGGGGACACGCCCGTCATCGACGCCGATTCCCGAACGGTTTCGTTCCTGCCCCTGGCTCACGTCTTCGAGCGCACCGCCGGCCACTTCGTGATGCTCGCCAGCGGGGCGACGGTCGCCTACGCCGAGAGTCCCGACACCCTCCAGGAGGACTTCCAGGCCGTGCAACCGACGACGGCGACGAGCGTCCCTCGCGTGTACGAGAAGATCTACGCCGCCATCCGCGAGCAGGCCCAGACGAGCGACCTGCGCCAGCGGATCTTCGAGTGGGCGATCGACGTGGGGCAGCGGTACACCGAGGCCGACTCCCCCGGTCTGGGCCTCCGGGCCCGACAGGCCCTCGCGGATCGACTGGTGTTCAGCCAGGTGACCGAGGCACTCGGGGGGAACATCGAGTTCCTGATCAGCGGCGGCGGGAGCCTCTCACCGGACCTCTGTGCGCTCTATCACGCAATGGGACTGCCCATCCTCGAAGGGTACGGCCTCACCGAGACCGCCCCGGTCGTCTCGGTCAATCCGCCCGAGGAGCCGGAGATCGGAACCATCGGGCCGCCGGTCGTCGACGTCGAGGTCGAGGTCGACGAGGCCGTCGTCGACCAGTCCGCCTTCGAGGACGACCCCGGCGACGTGGGCGAACTCCTCGTCCGCGGGCCGAACGTCTCGGACGGCTACTGGAACCGGCCCGGCGCCACCCGGCGGGTGTTCGACGACGAGGGGTGGTTCCGGACCGGGGACGTCGTCCACGTCAGGCCCGACGGCTACCTGGAGTTCCGGGAGCGCGCCAAGCAGATCCTCGTCCTCTCGACGGGCAAGAACGTGGCTCCGGGGCCGATCGAGGACGCCTTCGCGGCCAGCGACGTGGTCGAGCAGTGCATGGTCGTCGGCGACGGCGAGAAGTTCGTCGGCGGGATCGTCGTCCCGAGCATGGACGGCATGCACGACTGGGCCGACCGCGAGGGGATCGAGTTGCCCGAGGACGAGGCCGCGTTTTTGAACGACGACCGGGTCCGCGAGCGAATCGAGGCGGAGGTCGACCGGATCAACGAGAACTTCGAGCCCCACGAGCGGATCAAGGACTTCCGGCTGGTGTCCGAGGAGTTCACCGAGTCCAACGACCTGATGACCCCGACGATGAAGAAGAAGCGCCGGAACATCCGCAAGTACTTCGAGGACGAGATCGAGGACATCTACGCCGCCGCCGAGGCGTAAGGGCGGTCGGCCCCCGTGCCCAGCGGCGCCGAGGGGCCTGCCGGCGACGGAACGGTTTAAAGGCGCCCGGTCGTTGTGCCGTACGAATGGGACCGACATCGCCACCACGGGAGCGTGATCCGGCGTGAGCGCGGCGGGCGGAACGGCGGTCATCTACATCGTCGCGGCGATCATCGGCATAGGGGTGATCGCCCAGGTGCTCTCCGATCGGTTCCAGGTCCCGAGCGTCCTGTTTCTCGTCGTGGCCGGACTGCTGCTGGGACCGGTGAGCCGCTGGATCGGCCAGCGCGTGTTGACCGACGCCCTCGCGACCGGCGTCCTCAGCCAGGAAACGTTCGGCGCCGCCCTCGGCGGCATCGTCGGCCTCGCGGTCGCCATCATCGTCTTCGAGGGGGCCTTCCACCTGCACGTCGACCGCCTGCGGGAGGCCCCCCGGGCGACGTTCCGGATCGTGACCGTCGGCGCGGCCATCTCCCTGATCGGGACCGCCCTCGCGGTCCGGTTCCTGCTCGGGTCGCCGTGGTCGGTGGCCTTCCTCATCGGCGCACTGCTGGTCGCCACCGGGCCGACCGTCATCACGCCCATCCTCCAGGTCGTTCCGGTCCGCGACCGCGTCGGCGCGGCCCTCGAGACGGAGGGGATCGTCAACGACGTGACGGCGGCCATCCTCGCGGTGGTCGTCTTCGAGGCGATCGTCGCCGGCGTCGACGAACCGATCGAACTCCTCCGCCTGTTCGCCGAGCGGCTGGGCACCGGCGTGCTCGTCGGGATCGTGGTCGCGGCCCTCGTCTACTACGCCCTCCGGTACGTCGACCTGTCCCCGGGGAACGCCCCGCAGAACGCGCGCCTGCTGGTGCTCGCCGGGGCGCTGGTGGCCTACGCCGCCGCGGACGCCGTCTACTCGGAGGCCGGCGTGGCGGCCGTCGCGACGGCCGGCGTGCTGCTCGGCAACGCCGACGTCCCCTACCGGGAGGACATCGAGCAGTTCAAGGGCGACATCACGCTGCTCGTCCTCTCGTTCGTGTTCATCACGCTGGCGGCCCTGTTGCGCTTCGAGTTCCTGGTCGACCTGGGGCTGCGGGGCGTCGCGGTCGTGTTGATCGTGGCGCTGGTCCTCCGTCCGTTGCTGGTGTTCCTCTCGACCATTGGCGAGCGCTTCGAGACCGAGGAGCGGTGGTTCATCAGCCTCGTCGGCCCCCGGGGCATCATCCCGGCCTCGGTGGCGACGCTGTTCGCGATCCAGTTGCGCCCCGAGACGGGGGTCGCCGTGGCCGGCCTGTCCGAGGCCGCCGCCGCGAGCGCCGCGGACACGCTCGTGGGAACCGTCTTCCTGGTCATCATCGCCACGAGCGTCGTCGAGGCGGGGTTCGCCAGACAGATCGCCCAATACCTGAACGTGATACCAATGCGCGTACTCGTCATCGGAGGCGGGAAGGTGGGCCGCGCGCTCGCCGAACGCCTCGAGGATCGTGGAGAGAACGTCGTCCTCGTCGAGGAGGACGTCGAGATGATCGAACGGGCCCGCAACGAGGGGTTCACCGTCCACCACGGGGACGGGACCAGTACCGAGGAACTGCGGGCCGCCGGCGCGGACAACGCGAAGATCGTGGTCGCCGCGACCGGGGACGACGACGCGAACCTGCTGGTCGCCCAGCTGGCGAAGTCGAAGTTCGACGTCGAGGAGGTCATCGCCAGGGCGAACAATCCCGACAACGTCGAGGCCTTCGAGGACCTGGGCGTGCGAACCATCTCCTCGACCGACGCGACGGCCTGGGCGATCGACAACGCGATCGAGCGCCCCGCCCTGGCGAGCTGGATGACCAAGCTCGGCGAGGGCGGCGACGTCCAGGAGATCGAGGTCACCGCCGATGAAATCATCGGCCGGACGATCCGGGAGATCGGGCCGGAACTCCCCGAGGGCTGTCTCATCGGGCTCGTCACGCGGAACGGGGAGACGTTCGTCCCCGGGGCGGACCTCACCCTGGAGGAAGGGGATCACATCACGCTGCTCGGCGGGAAAGAGGAGGTCAAGGAGGCGATGCAGTACTGCAATCCCGGGTGACCGAACCGTGACGGCGCCGAACGGGAGCCGGCCGACCGACGACGGATCGTCGCCCGACCCGGAAGACGAGCCGGCTGTTCACGACCTCACGCAACCGGTGACGGCGGGGATGCCGGTCTACCCCGGCGATCCGCCGGTGGCGATCGAGTCCCACGCGACGATGGCCGGGGACGGGTACCGGACGAGCGCGCTTTCGCTCGGCACCCACGCCGGCACGCACGTCGACGCCCCGGCCCACACCGAACCGGATGGAAAGACCCTCGACGAGTTCGACGTCGCAGCGTTCCGGTTCGACGCGGTCGTGATCGACTGCGCCGACGTCGGCGCACGGGCCGCTATCTCCCGCGATGCCATCGAAGCGGCGGATCCCCCGGCCGACGCGGACGCCGTCCTCCTCCACACCGGGTGGGCCGAACACTGGGGGACCGACCGCTACCGCGACCACCCGTTCCTCGCACCGGCGGCCGCCGAGTGGCTGGCCGACGCGGGGTATCACGTCGGCTTCGATACGTTCAGTCCGGACCCGACGCCGCCGGTCGAGGAGGGATCCGGCGGCGACCGGGAGGGACCGGACGCCGAACCGCCCGGGATCCCCGCCCATCACGCGCTGCTGGGTGCGGAACGGTTGATCGTCGAGAACCTCCGTGGCCTGGATCGGCTTCCGGATCGCGTCACGCTCCACGCCTACCCGGTCGCGATCGAGGACGCCGACGGCGCCCCGGTTCGGGCGGTCGCCGTCGTCGATTGACGGCCGGCGAAGGACCGGCCCCTCGCCAACCCTTATCGGGGCTCGGCAGCATGGTTCGATCATGCTCCACGCCGAGGGCCCCCTCCGTTCGATCGACCTCGACCGCCGGGAGTACCACACCGAGGCCATCGACGACCTCCTCGCCGACTACGTTGGCGGGCGCGGCGTCGGAACGGCGCTCGCCCACGAGCGCATCCCCTTCGACGCCGACCCGCTCGGTCCGGAGAACCGCCTCTACTTCGCGACCGGCCCGCTGCAGGTCTCGACGATGAGCTTCACCGGCCGGACGAACGCGACCGCGGTCTCGCCGCTGACGGACGGCCTCGCCTCGTCGAACGCCGGCGGGTTCATGTCCCGAAACCTCGCGGACACCGGGTACGCCGCCGTCGAACTGGTCGGCGAGAGCGACGAGCCCGTCATCGTCCACGTCACGGACGACGGCGTCGAGTTCGAACCCGTCCCCGACCTGTGGGGCGTCGAGGTCCCGGCGGTCACCGAGCACGTCGAGGACCGCGGTCTCGACGCCGACAACGTCGCCGCGATCGGGCCCGCGGGGGAGAACGCGGTCCGGTTCGCGTCGATCATGACCTCCGAGAGCCGCGCGTTCGGCCGGGGCGGCCTCGGGGCCGTCATGGGCTCGAAGAACGTCAAGGCGGTCACGTTCGAGGGCGACTCCCGCCCCGAGATCGGGATCGACGCCGTCGCCGGCGAGATCCACCGCGAGGCCGCCGAGAGCGACAGCATCATGAAACGCCAGGGAACGACCAGCGTCACCGACCTCGCCAACGAGATGGGGACGTTCCCGTCGCGGTACTTCGCCGACGTCTCCTTCGAGGGCTACGAGTCGATCAACGGCGACGCCGTCGAGGCCAAGAAGTACCGGAAGGGCACCTGCTCGGCGTGCGCGTTCGCCTGCAAACTCCCGACGAAGGACGAGGCGTCCGGGCTCGAAACCGAGGGGCCGGAGTTCGAGACGCTGATGTCCTTCGGGGGGAACCCGATGGTCGACGACGTCGTGGACGTCATGCAGTCCAACGACCTGTGCGACCGCCTCGGGATGGACACCATCTCCTGTGGCAACGCCGTGTCGGCCTACCTCGCGGCCCACGACGAGTTCGGGAACGCCGACCTCGTCCACGACCTGGTCGGGAAGATCGCCTATCGCGAGGACGAGGGCGATCGGCTCGCGGAGGGCATCCACCGGTTCGCCGACGACCTCGGCGTCGAGGACTGGACCGTCAAGGGACTCTCCTTCTCGGCCCACGACGGCCGGACCCTGAACGGCCAGGGGCTGGCGTTCGCCACGGCCAACCGCGGCGCCGACCACATGTACGCGACGTTTTACGCCTGGGAGTACCCCCTCGTCGACGGGAGCGAGGCCGTCGATCCGGAAGGACTCGACGGGAAACCGCCCCTCGTGATCGAGCAGGAGCACCGGCGAGCGGTCGAGGACTGTGGCGTCCTCTGTCGGTTCTCGCGCGGGATGCAGTCCGTCGACCGGCTCGAAACCCTGTTCGACGCCGACTACGAGTCCCTGATCGGGGTCGGCGAGCGCGTCGTCACCCTGGAACGCCACTTCAACAACCGGCGCGGCTTCGACCGCGGGGACGACCGCCTGCCGTACGACCTCCCGGACTTCGAGGCGGCGCTCGACGAGTACTACGCCGAGCGGGGCTGGAACGACGACGGGACGGTTCCCGCGGATCGGGTGCCCGAGGTGCCGGTCTGATCGATGCTCAAAGAGTAGGCGGGCGACGTCCGCTCACGCAGTCGGTTCGGCCGTCTCCTCGGTCGTGACCTCGAGGAAGGCGTCCTCGAGGCTCCGCTGCTCGCCCGTCTCGGCCCGCCGCTTCAGCCCGTCCGGCGTCCCCTCGGCAACGAGCCGGCCGTCGTGGAGGACGCCGACGACGTCGGCCAGTTCGTCGACCACGGGCAGGATGTGCGTCGACAGGAACACGGTCATCTCCCGGTCGGCCAGGTCGGCGATGGTGTCGCGCATCGTCCGCGCGGCGCGTGGATCCAGGCCGCTGGTCGGTTCGTCGAGGAACACCACGTCGGGTTCGTGGAGCATCGCCTGGATGACGCCGACCTTCTGGCGCATCCCCTTCGAGTAGGCGTCGATCCGCTTGTCGGCGTCCGCGGTCATGTCGAACCGGTCGAGGAGGGCGTCGATCCGCTCCCCGGCGGTCCCCTCGTCCATGTCGCGAAGCCCGGCGAAGTACTCCAGTTGCTCGCGACCGGTCAGCTCCTCGTACAGCGGCGGCTCCTCGGGGAGGTAGCCGATGTGCGGCGTCACCGCGTCGCGGTCCGAGATGGGATGACCGGCCACCCGGGCAGTCCCCGAGGTCGGCTTCGTGAGCGTCGTCAGCATCCGCATCGTCGTCGTCTTCCCGGCCCCGTTCGGGCCGAGAAAGCCGTAGATGGCCCCCCGGTCGATCGACAGCGAGAGGTCCTCGACGGCGACCTCGTCGTCGTACACCTTGCGGAGGGCGGACGTCTCGATGGCGGGCTCCGGGGTCTCGGTCACAGTGTGTGCCCCTCGCGGAGGCACGGGCATGAATCTTTCTCGACCGCCCGACGGGGGCGAGCCTCTCCGAGCAGGGGGAACCGAACGGCGAAAAACGGCGTTTCAGGCGTAGCGTTCGAGGTCGGCGCGGTCGAGGTCCTCCATGACCTGACCGGCGACGTCGTCGAGCAGGCTGCGGCCCTCGGCGGTGATCCGGCGACCCTCGCCCTCGGCGGTCTCGACGAGGCCTTCCTCCTCGAGCTGCTGGAGGATCAGGCGGATGATCTTCTTCGAGCCGTCGCTCCGGCGCGGCGGGGCGACCCGGTACCGGTTGCTCCCCTGCTTGGCGCCGCCGTACTCGGTCGAGAGGCGTTCGACGCCGACGGGACCGTCGGTGGCGACCTTGCGGAGGAGGCTGGCGGCCCGGACGTACCAGAAGTCGTCGTTCTCCGGCGGGAGTTCGGCGTGGTCGCCCGACTTCGCGAAGGAGGCCCAGGCCGGCTCCTCGATGCGATCCTCGAGGTCCGCCGCGACGGCCTCGTAGAGGGCCTCCGCGGGGACGTCGTAGAGCGTAGTCATGGAAGGGAATTTCCTCCGACGGCATTTAAGCGCGTCGTCTTCCCGGCATCGACCGGTTCGCCATCCGACGGGGCGAATCCCGACCGGTCGGCTTTTGGCCCCGCCGCCGGAACGAAGCTCCATGGACGAACGGACGGCCCTCGGGTTGCTCGCCGACGAACTCGACCACGCGGGCGACGACGCGGCCGTGGTGGGCGAGCAGGTGCTGACGATCGACATGCTCCACGCCTCGACGGACTTCCCGGACGGCACCACCCACTACACGGCCGGCTGGCGGGCGGTCGGGGCGTCCCTGTCCGACCTCGGGGCGATGGGCGCCGACGCCACCGCCGCGGTCGCCGCGTACGGCGTCCCCGGGTTCGACCCGGAGGAGCTCCTGGCCTTCGTGCGCGGCGCCAGCGACGTCTGCGAGGCGGTGGACGCGCGGTACGTCGGCGGCGACCTCGACCACCACGACGAGTTCACCGTCTCGACGGCCGCGATCGGTCGGACCGACGACCCCGTCTGGCGGTCCGGCGCATCGCCGGGCGACCGGGTCGTGGTCACCGGCGAACTCGGGCGGACCGCTGCCGCTGTCCGGCTGTTCGAGCGGGGCGCTATCGAACGGGGGAACGACCTCTTCCGGTTCGTTCCCCGGGTCGAAACCGGGCGGGGGATCGCGCCCCACGCGACCGCGATGATGGACTCCAGCGACGGCCTCGCCCGGTCCCTCCACCAGCTCGCGGCGGCGAGCGACTGCGGCTTCGCCGTCGACGCCGACGCGGTCCCGGTCCACGACGCCGTCGACGAGCTGGCGACCGACGACGAGGACCGGCGCTCGATGGGGCTGTACTTCGGCGAGGACTTCGAACTCGTGGCCACCGTCCCCGAGTCCGCGGTGGATCGGGTCGAAGCGGCCGCGGGCGTTCCGATCACCGACATCGGCGCGGTGACCGACCCCGAGGCGGGGATCACGATCGACGGCGAGCGACTGCCCGATCGTGGCTACGACCACGGCGACACGAACGGGGATAGCTGACCCGTTCTAGCCGATGATCTGGATCGGCACCGGGTGGAAACAGAGGAGCCCCACCACCAGCGTCAGGACGCCCACCAGCTTGCGCCGGGGGTCGAGCGACTCGTCCTGTACCGGCGTCGCCGCGCCGACGAAGGCGAACACCGACGCGAACAGCCCCCAGAACACCCACAGGAAAACGGCGTTCCCGGCGACGTTCTCGACGAAGTAGAGGTAGCCCGCGAGCGCGAACAGCAGCCCCGGCACGACCAGCGCGATCCGCTCCTGCTGGCGGCCCAGGATGGCCCGCACGACGTGGCCGCCGTCCAGCTGCCCGACGGGAATGAGGTTGAGGAAGGTGACGAACATGCCGACCCAGCCGGCGATCACGACCGGGTTGACCGCCTTGTTCGCGGCCTCGTACCGGAGCGGCTGTCCGGTCGCCCAGGAGAGGAACTCGAGGAGGAGCGGGTAGCCGAACTGGATCTCGACGGCGTTCTGGCTGTTCATCACCGACTCGGGGATCGTGACGGGGTCGAGAAAGAGCCCGATCGTCGTCACGACGAGGGTCGCGACGATCCCGGCCAGCGGCCCGGCGACGCCGATGTCGAACAGGGCCTTGCGCGATGGCATCCGGCCCTTCATCCGGATGACGGCGCCCAGCGTCCCGATGAACGTCGGGATCGGGATGAAGTACGGGAGCGTGGCCTCGACGTCGTGGTAGCGGCTCATCACGTAGTGGCCCATTTCGTGGACGCCGAGGACGGTCATGATGCCCAGCGCGAAGGGCCAGCCCCGGAGGACGTTGAGCGGGTCCGCCGCGAGGTCGGCCTGGTACCAGATCGAGCCGGCGTACAGGGTCGTCAGGACCGTCGCGACCGCGAGGACGACGTTCGTCCACGGGATGCCGTCCACGCCCTCGCTTCGCGGTTCCGCCACGAGCACGAACTCGCCCGTCCGTCGGGTCAGCCGGACCTCGTAGCCTGCCGCCCGGAAGTCGGGCCAGATCTCCTCGACGAGTCGTTCGCGGTCGACGAGCGGCTCGCCGTAGTAGAGCAGGCGATCGCCCTCGGTCCGAACCTCGTAGACGCGAAAGAGATGGCCGAACCGGTCGGGCGACGGCCCGTCCTCCGGCGATTCGATCCCGTTCATCATCCGGCGTTAGGGTTGATCGCGGATAAACCCACGGCTCCCGGTCGCGCGGGGGTCTGCAAGAGAAAGCACGGAGGGCGGGGACCGTCGGCCGGCGTAATCGACGTTACGCGGGTTCGACGCGCCAGGTCGTCGCGCTCGTGTACGACCACTTCTCGATCTCGAGGTCGGTCGCCGAGTCCTTGAGTTTGACCATCAGGGCGCCGATCTCTTTCGGAGAGAGCCCCACCTCGTCGGAGATGAACTTGCTCTTGAAGTACACCTCGCCGTCCTCGGCCTTGCGGCGGAGGAACCGCTTCAGCCGTTCTTCCTTGCTCTCCGTGGAGGGCTGCGTTGTAGCGCTCATGTGTGATCCTCGATCCATCCTATACCCTGGGAGGGTGTTATAAAGGGCAGTTGCTTCGGACGATTTCGAATGGTTTCAGGGAAATTCGGGGTTTCAATCGGCGTTTTTACACCCGGTTGTTCGTTTTACGACGCCTTGAGAGGCCGTTAGACGTTTTATAACCGCAGCTAACTTATCATACCCGATCCAGCAATTACATGTCATTACAGGACGCCGACACGGGGGTGGACGGGCTCAGGACCGCTCGTGCACCCAGAACTCGTCCTCGACCGTCACCTCGCGCTTGAACAGCGGGACCTCCGCCTTCAGGCGGTCGATGCCGTCCTCGACGGCCCGAAACGCCTCCCGGCGGTGCCCGGCGAGCACGACCACGAACACGATGTCCTCGCCGTACTCCACGACGCCGGTCCGGTGGTGCAGGCGGACGTCCAGGACGCCCTCGCGGGCCTCGAGTTCCTCCCGCAGTCGTCGCATGCGCTCCTCCGCGACGCCCTCGTACTTCTCGAACTCGAGGTACTCCGTCGGCGCGTCGTCCTCGTCGTCCTTCGCCCGGACGCGCCCGGTGAAAGTCGCGATCGCGCCGGCGCGCTCGGCGCGGGGGGAGCGTTTCACCTGGGCGACCAGCGACTCGAGGGTTTCGTGAGGCTCCGCCTCCCGGAGCCGTTCGACGACCGCGTCGACGTCGACCGCGTCGGCCTCCGGCGCTTCGACGAGCGCCGGGCCGGCGTGGTCGCGGCCACCCAGCACGACCTGCCGGAGGGCGGCGTCGCTGAACCCCTCGACGATGCAGTAGTCGTAGTCGGGGGCCAGGTCGTCGAGCGTCGCCTCGAGCGAGCGGTCGTCGCCGGTCGCGAACCACCCTTCGTGGTCGGTGACCCCGTACGTGACCGTCGCCCCCGCCGTCCGGTGGCGCTCGGTGTCCTTGTCCTCCCTGTCGAGGTCGGGGGCGTGCGTGAGGTGCTTGACGGTCGCGACCCGGCCGACCGCGTCGAGGCGCTCGGTCAGCCGTTCCACCAGTGTGGTCTTGCCAGCGTCGGACGGGCCGACGACGCCGAGTACTTTCATGTCGGGTCGGTAGGCCCGGCGGCGCTTGTAGGTGTCGCCCCCGCCGGGGGGAACCGTCCGCCGCGGCGCCTCCGTCGTTGACAATCCTTAAGCCCGCAACCGGGCTACTCGACGGTAGCATGAACGTGGTCGTTTCTATCGGCGGCAGCGTCCTCGCACCGGACCTCGCCGCCGACGAGGACCTCGCCGCCAGCCAGGTCGCGGAGCACGCGTCCATCGTCGACGACCTCGCGACCGACGGACACGATCTTGGGGTCGTCGTCGGTGGCGGGCCGGTTTCCAGGGACTACATCGGGGCCGCCCGCGAGCTGGGCGCCAACGAGATCGAACTCGACCGGATCGGCATCGACGTGACCAGGCTGAACGCCCGCCTGTTGATCGCGGCCCTCCAGTCGGACGCGGTCGTCGCGCCGCCGACGGACTACGAGGAGGCCGGGGCGGCGATCCAGCGCGGGGACGTCTGCGTGATGGGCGGCGTGACGCCCGCCCAGACCACCGACGCCGTCTCCGCGGCGCTCGCCGAGTACGTCGAGGCCGACCTGCTGGTGTACGCGACGAGCGTCCCCGGCGTGTTCTCGGCCGACCCGAACGAGGACCCGGACGCGGAACGCTACGAACGACTCACGCCCGGTGAACTCGTCGACGTGATCGCCGGAATGGAGATGAACGCCGGGTCGCCGGCGCCCGTCGACCTCCTCGCGGCGAAGGTGATCGAGCGCGCGGGCATCCGGACGGTCGTCCTCGACGGGACCGACCCCGAGCGGATCGCGGCCGCGGTCCAGCGGGGCGAGTACGACGGCACGGACGTGATCCCGGACGGGACGCCCGAACCGCCGGGGTGGGGGCGATGAGCGCCGACGACGGGAGCGGTACCGACTACGGGGGCGAAACCACCCGCTCGCCGTACACGCTCCAGGCCGGCGGGACCGACGAGGTGAGCGAGGCCCGCCACGTCTTCTGGGCGGACGAGGTCGCGGACCGGATCGAGGCCCGGGACCCCGAGGATCCCATCGTCGTCAAGGGCGGCATCTCGCCGTCGGGCGTGCCCCACCTCGGGAACGTCAACGAGATCATGCGCAACTACTTCGTCGCCGAGGCGTTGCGCGACCGCGGCCACTCGGTCCGGCAGGTGTTCACCGCCGACGACCGCGAC
>Ga0207797_1001762_pt1 | contig 15518 bp, 15 predicted proteins | sample PRCRCaboRojoPR_6_FD_187275 | JGI IMG/M metagenome (GOLD analysis project Ga0207797, IMG submission 187275) | Marine sediment microbial community from Cabo Rojo, Puerto Rico - PR CR 10% Liquid 1 (SPAdes) | ecosystem: Environmental > Aquatic > Marine > Coastal > Sediment | place: Cabo Rojo, Puerto...
ACCCGCGCTGAGCGCCGGAGGCGCGAAGCGCGCCGTTCGAATCTAAAGTTCTGCGCGACCGGTCGGCCGGAGGCCGACCCGAGCGGAACAGGTTAGACGTGTGTGAACCACTCGTCGTGGTCGTCGGTCCGCCGCTCGATGACCTCGAAGAACCGCGACTGGAGTTCCTCCGTGACGGGGCCGCGCGACCCGTCGCCGATTTCGGTGTCGTCGACGGTCTTGATGGGTGTGACCTCGGCGGCCGTGCCGGTGAAGAACAGTTCGTCGGCGGTGTAGAGCTGGCCGCGGGAGATGCTGGCCTCGTCGTGGACCTCGTAGCCGAGTTCCTCGGCGAGTTCGATGACCGTCTGGCGGGTGATGCCGTCGAGGATAGACTCGCTCAGCCCGGGCGTGTAGATCTCCCCGTCGTTGACCACGAAGATGTTCTCGCCGGGACCCTCGGCGACGTCACCCTCCTTGTTGAGGACGATGGCCTCGACGTAGCCGTTCGAGCGAGCCTCCTCGCCCGCCAGCATGGAGTTGATATACGGACCGGTGGCCTTGATGTTCGTCGGAATCTGGCTGGAGTGGTGTTTCCGCCACGAGGAGACCATCACGTCGACCCCCTGTTCGAGGGCGTCCTCGCCGAGGTAGGTGCCCCACGGCCAGCAGGCGATGGTGGTCTTCGTCGGGCAGTCCTTCGGCGAGACGCCGAGCGAGTTGTAACCGTAGTAGACGAGCGGCCGGATGTAACACGACTCGAGGTCCTGTCGGCGGATGAGTTCCGTCGTCGCCTCGGTCAGTTCCTCGCGGTCGTGGCCGATGTCGTGACCGAGCGGCGCGGCCGACTGGTAGAGTCGGTCGAGGTGTTCGTCCCAGCGGAAGATGGCCGGGCCCCGTTCGGTGTCGTAACAGCGGACGCCCTCGAAGACGGCGGTCCCGTAGTGGAGGCTGTGTGTCAGCACGTGTGTCTGTGCCTCCTCCCACGGGACGAACTCCCCGTCCATCCAGATCGTGTCGACGTCCATCTCCTCGAATCCCATAGGTGCGCGGTCGGCGGCCCGCGTAATGAGTGTTGACGATTCTTGCCACCACCGCACACCCCAACACTCACCCCGCCGGCCGAACTGCGTCCGACGATGGCCGACCTCGCCCTCTACGCCGCGGTCGCCACCATCGGCCTCGTCCACGGGGCCGAACCCGGTCACGGCTGGCCGGTCGCCGCCACCTACGCGCTGGACCGCGAGCACCGTCTCGCCTCGGGACTCCTCGCCAGCGTTGTCATCGGCGTCGGGCACCTCGTCAGTTCCATCGCCGTCGTCGCCGCGTTCCTGCTCGTGGCCGAGTGGGTCGGTGTCGCCGACCTCGGCTGGGTCAGGTACGTCGCCGGCGTCCTCCTGATCGCGCTCGGCGTCAGGGAGTACCTCGGTGACGGACACTCGCACGACCACGGGGGCGACGGACACGACCACGGAGGCAAGGACGGTGGCGGCTCGGCACCGACCGAGTCCGTCCTCTCGGCGACGGCTGCGTCCGGGCCGGCACTCGGCGAGACGGACGGTGGAACGACCCACGCACACGGCGCGGGTGAACACGGCCACGGCCACGACCACGCGCACTCCCACACCCTCTCTGCCGACGACTCACGCGGCCTGTGGGGGCTCGCGTACGCGGCGTTCGTCCTCGGGTTCGCCCACGAGGAGGAGTTCGAGATACTGGGGTTCTGCACGGGCGCGACCGACCAGTGTCTCCCGCTGATGCTCGCGTACGCGGCGGCGGTGCTACTGGCGCTGGTGGCGCTGACACTCCTCCTCGTCGCGGGGGTCGAACGCTACGAGGAGCGGGTCGGGCGGTGGGCCGAACACTTCCCGACCGTCTCGGCCGCGGTGCTGGTGCTGATGGGACTGGGGTTCATCGCGGGCGTGCTGTGACCCCGCGAGTCAGGCGAGGCGGTCGATGAGGTCCGCGCCCTCGACGTAGACGAGGCCGTGGCGGCGGGCGTAGGCCCGCGCGTCGGTCGGGGAGAGCGCCCCGCCGGTCTCGTCGTCGAGCATCTCGCAGACGACGACTGCGGGTTCGCGGTCGGCGGCGTCGGCGAGCGCGATGCCGAGTTCAGTGTGGCCCTCCCGGTCGTCGAGGAGGTCCGGGGCCGCCCGGAGCAGGTGGACGTGCCCGGGCGCGCGGAAGGCGTCGACGAACGCGCCGTAGTCCGGGGCGGCCGCGAGCGCCCCGAGTTCGGAGATGGTGAGCGCCCGGTCGGCGTCGGTGATGCCGGTGAACGTCTCGCGGTGGTTGACCGTCAGGGAGAACGAGGAGCGCTCGTCGTAGGCGAGTTCGTGGTCCGCCGCGAGGCCGTGGTCGATGGTCTCCTGGACGAACGGGAGGTCGAGTGCCTCGCTCACCGCGTCCGAGAGCGCGACGCAGACGAGGCCGCCCGCGTCGTTGCGCATCCGGGCGATGGCGGTGGCGTCCACGTCTCGGGCGGGGTAGACGAGGTCCGTCTCGCCCTCGCGGTCGGCGGCGTCGTGGACGAGGACGGGGTCGCCGCGGCGGAAGGCGGCCAGCGTCCGGTCGACCGGGTCGGTCTCCGCCTCGGTCCCGTGGTCTGCCTCGGTCTGCCCGGGTGTCATCGCTCGTTCACCTGTATCGAGAGGTGGTCCTCGTCGTCCAGTGCCAGTTCGTCCCGGAGCTTGACCGGGGCGATGACCTCCAGCTGATCGGCGCCGTGGTGGGTCCGCTCCGGGGCGATGACGTGGGCCCCGTCGAACCGCTCCCCAGTCGGCGTCTCCAGCGTGGCGGGCCAGCAGAACGCCGGCCCGTACGTCCGGTCGTCGTCCTCCCAGCCGTCGATGGGGACGGGGTCGAGCGTGTCCATCCGGGCGCGCGAGTGGACGCTTTCGTCGTCGAGTTCGACGTTCAGGGTGCCCGCGAACGGGGCGTACCCCAGTCGCTCCTCGAACTGCTCCATGTAGCCCGGCAGCGAGATGTAGTGTCGGCCCTCACCCATCCCGCTGGTGACGACTCCGGAGAGCGAGACCCCGACCTCGCCCTCGAAGATACGGCGGTAGTCGGCGTACTCGCGCTGGAGGGCACGCTCCCCCGACTCCGTGATGGCGACCCGCTGGCCGTCGCTGACGATCTCGCGCTCAACGAGACCGGCGTCCTCCAGTCGCTGGAGGCGTCGCGAGGCCGTCTGGTTCGAGACGTCGAGTTCGCCGGCCAGCGCCGCGCACGTCACCGTCGCGCGGGTCTCCAGCGCCCCCTCCATCGCCAGCCGCTTCAGGGTGGCCAGTTCGTCGTGGCCGACCGACAACTCCGCCTGTCCTGCCATGGCCGGAGTTGGGACTTCCGAGTCATAAGCGTACCGGATATGAGATGCATAACAGATTTGGAACACGCCGCCCCCGTCCAGCCTTCTCACCCGAACGTGAGAGTCGTGGCGACAAGAACCCGTCGTTCGGCGCAACCGACCCGTGAGGGGAAGCTCAGGCGTACGGGTTCGCCTGCCAGAACTCGCTGCCGCCCTTCAGTTTCGGGACCCACGTGTCCTCGTCGCGCGCGAGCAGCGCGACCCGCGACGGCTCCACCTCCCGGTAGGTGTCGTGGTCGGGCAGGAACGCGGCCACCTGCTCCGTGAACTCGCGAACCCGCTCGTGGCTCGGCATCGCAGAGCGGTCCAGTCGCCCGCGCGAGTGCCCGACGTGCATGTACGCCTTCATCTCCACGAAGTCCACGTCGGCCCGATCGCACATCGCGGCGTACCACGCGGGGGTGTGCATGTTCACGCCGTCGACGAGCGTGGTCCGTATCACGGTGCGGGTCTCGTCCTTCTCGGCCAGCACGTCCAGCGTCTCGACGAGCGTGTCCCACGCGTCCGCCTCGACGGCGTTGACGGTGCGCTGGAACGTCCGGCGGTCGGCGGCGTCCACGCTCACGTAGAGCTGGGTGGGGTCACAGCGTTCCAGCATCTCGGGTCGGGTCCCGTTCGAGACGAGGAACGTCGTGATGCCCCGGTCGTGGAACGCCTCGATGAGTTCCGGGAGGTAGGGGTAGAGCGTGGGTTCGCCGTCGAGCGAGATAGCGACGTGGCGTGGCTCCATCGCCTCCTCGAAGACGCGGCGGGGCACCTCGTCGTTCCCGCCGAACCCCGAGAGCAGACGCTTCTGGAGGTGGATGCTCGCGTCGACGACGGCCTCCGGGTCGTCCCACTCCACGCCGTCGAGTTCGTAGCTGTGGCCGGTGTGATCGCGCCAGCAGAAGACACACCGCTCGTTGCACTTGACGACCGGCGTCATCTGGATGCACCGGTGGCTCTGGATGCCGTAGAAGGTGTTCTTGTAGCAGCGCCCCTCGCCCTTGAGCGCGTGCTCGGTCCACCCGCAGGTCTGGGCCGCCGTGTGGTTGACGCTGTGGTAGTCCGGGTCGTCCACCTGCTTCGGCCCGCTGCTCATGGCCCAGCGGTGGTGACGGGGCGACTAAACTGGTGTGGTCGGCCGCCGCGATGGGGTCGCCAGCCACCGACGGTAGACGTACAGACCGAGCAGCGACGGCACCGCGATGGCCGCCAGCACCACCACGGACTGCCACGCCGTGCTCCCGTACACCGAGAGGAAGATGGGCGGGAGGTTGAGCGCCCCGTGGACGAGTGCGACGAGCACCACGTTCCGCGTGAGTTCGTACAGGACACCCAGCAGGAGTGCGAACCCCACGAGCGGGAGGAGTGCCTCGGGCAGTTCGGCGGGCGTCCGGCCCGCGACGACGAGCCGCTGGGGCACGTGCCAGAGCGCGAAGAGGACGGCCATCACGAGGATCGCGCCCACCCGGCGTGACAGGTCACGCTCGCCGCCGAACAGCGCGACGAGTTTGTTCTGCAGGTACGCCCGACCCGCGAGTTCCTCCGCGAGGCCGACGAACACCCACTGGGAGACGGCGAGCCCGACGTAGAGGGCCGGCGGCACGCCCGCGAGCGCGAACGTCCACGAGTCGGCCACCGTCACGCCGACGGCGAGGAGCAGGAGGTTCACGGCGACCACGACGCCGGCGAACCAGAGCACAGCCCGCCGGGCGAGCGACGGGCTCAGTCCGACCGCCGCGAGGTCGACGCCCTCGACACGGAGGACGACCAGCGCGAGCGCCAGAAACAGCGAGGCGCCGAGGATCGTCACGCCGACGCCGAGCCACGGGGTCGTCTCCAGCCCCAGCGGACCGGTCAGGAACGGTGCGACGCCGGCGAGCGTGACCACGGGGAGGAGTGCCGCGACCACGAGGAACCCCGCGAGCGGGAGCGGTCGCCGGGCGAATCCGGCACGCCCACGGCCCCGGGGCTCGGTCGTCACGAGAGTCATGGTCGACACTCCGCCCTGACGGCGCATCGACACGTCGCTGGTTCTCGCGCGCCGAGAACGGTCCCGTGCCCGTGAGTGGGTGGGAACCGGTACGACGCCTGGTTAACTTCGTCAAATTATGTTCCAGAAAGGCACATAAACACAACTTCGTATGGAGTTTCGAAGTTGCTTGCCGCAACACGACGTGCTTTTAGTGTACGAACATAGCTATCGAGTAGACATGGCCGCTGAAGGGTTTTTCGTCGACGACGAGCCGTACACCACCCCGACGCTGGGGACGACCGAACCGCTGGACGTGGAGGCGACGGCGTACTTCCGTGCCTCGGCCCCGGCCGTCGCCCGCGCCCGGCAGGAGACGGCGAGGGCACGCCTGAACGCGCTGGTCGACGCCGGCGTCCTCCCCGAGCTGACCGTCGACCGCTGGCCGAACAAGGCGAGCGTCCCCGCTGACGGTCCTCCACCGGTCCCCGTCGAGCGCTACGAGGAGTTCCTCGCGGCGCTGGGCGACGACGGCCACCTCGACCCGTTCTTCGAGGACCGCCCCGGCATCGGCCGGTCCTCGCGCGTCGTCGTCCTCCCGGTCATCACGCTGGCGCTCCGGCGCGACGGTGAGGTGACCGGCCTCTACCCGTGCTGGAAGGACGGCCACCACTACAGCATCGAGGAGGGACTGTCGGCGCTGGAGCAGGGCGAGGACGCGGAGAACCTCCGGTAGGGGCGGAGCGGCGAGGGCAGGAGGAGTGCCGCCGGCGAGCGTCTCTAGACGCCCGTCGAGTAGCGCAGGATGCCGGCGACGCCGCCGAACGCGGTCATCAGCTGTTCGCCCTTCTCGAAGTCCGTCGAGATGAACTTCGTCTCGGTGCCGCGCTGTTCGGCCAGTTCCATCAGGTGGTCGATGACGTCGTCGCGCTCCGCTACCTCGGCCGCGGTACCGTCCTCGCAGGTGTGCTCGGGGGTCTTGTGGCGCCGGTCGACCACCTCGAACTCCTGTCGCTCGCCGCAGTCGTAGACGACCACGTCCTTGCGCAGGTCCTCGGAGATGAGCAGTCGGTCGACGGCACCCATCATCAGGTTGCGGCGGGTCTGCTCGAACCCGTAGGTCGCCCGACCGCCGTCGTGGAGCTCCTCGAAGAACTCCTCCATCTCCCGCTTGTCCTTCATCACCTCGTGGTCCGCGAGCACGTCGCCCGCGGCGTCCACGAGGTCCTTCAGGCCCGACTCGTCGGTGTACGAGACGTCGAACTTGCCGAGGACGATGTCCTGCAACTCGTGGTGGAGGTACTCGCCGTCGAGGAACTCGTCCTTCGTGGGCGAGGGACCACCGACGAGGACGCCGTCCATCTCGTGGCGCTTGTCGACGAACAGTTCGTTCGCCATCCCCGCGACCTCCTGGTAGAAGTTGTCGATGGCCTCGAGCCGGAGTCGGGCGAACCGCTGTGCGGACTGGCCACCCTTGCGCTGCTTGCCGGGAACGAGCGAGGTGGTCGACTTGACCGCCTCGACGCGCTTGCCCCGGAGCCACCCGACGTTCGCCTCACGCCGGTCGAGGACGACGAGCCCGTACAGTCCCTTGTCCTCCAGCATGTACTCCAGCGGTTCGGTGAGGAACTCCGAGTCGCAGTGGTAGCGGAACGACTCGACCGGTTCGGGCGGTGATTCGAGGACGCGCGTGACCATGTCCGTCTGGCCGCCGCCGGTGTCGAACGCACCGCTGAAGACGACCATCCCGTTCTCCGGCGGGTAGGTGTCGTAGTACCGCAGGCGGTCCTTGATGCTCGTCAGCGCGTCCTGCACCGCGGTCCGGGTCTGCTTGGACTTGATGTTCGACGCCTCGCTGTGTTCCTGCGTGACGTGGGCGACGACGTCGGAGATCTGCCGGTCCTCGGGGATGTAGATAGAGACGAGCTGGGTCCCCGAGCCCTTGTAGTCCTGCAGTTCCTCGATGACCTTCTTGAACTCGTACTTCTGTTTGTCCGACTGCTCTCCTTCCTGCTTACTCATTACCCGCTCTAGGCCGATGTGCGGTAAGTAACTGTTGACGCTGGTCCGTTCTCACGCTTATACGGTGACCCTTCATTAACCGGAAGAACGACCACACCAAACTATTAGTCGGCGAGTACGATACGGTTACGCATGGACGTATTCGCGGTCGCTGGGGGTGACGGCGCGGGGAAGACGACGACGGCGCTGAACCTCGCCGTCGCACTCCGGGACGCCGGGTCGTACGCGGCCATCCTCGACGCCGATCTCAGTGGCAACGTCAGCTCCGCCCTCGACGTATCGTACGCGGCCACGCTCGAGGCCGTGGTCGACGGCGACGCTCGCGCCCGGGACGCCGTCGCCGACGTCGAACTGTCGACGGACTCGCTCCCCGAGAGCGACCTCGCGGCGTACAACAAGGCGCTCGCGGCCGACCGAACCCAGTTCCGTGCCGGCGCGGCCCAGGAGGAGCCGTCGACCGACGAGGACGAACCCGACATCGACACCCTCCCGGTCGTCGCGGGGTTCGAGAACCGCGCCGACCACACCGGCACCGACCCCGAGACGCTCGCGGACGTCCTCGAGAACTTCGTGATGGCCTACGACGTCCTCGTCGTCGACACGGGCAACGGCCCGGCCTCCCAGTCCCCGACCATCGACATCGCAGACGGGACCATCACCGTCGCCACCCCCGACCCCGCGAAGATGGAGGCCGCACGCGAGGACGTGCGGGCCTGCACCAGCGCCGGCACCAAGCTGATGGGGTGTGTCGTCAACCGCGCCGGCGAGAAGACCAGCATCTCCGAGGTGACCGACAGCGTCGGCGCCGAGGCGTTCGGCGTCATCCCCGAGGACGCCCGGACCGCCGCGCTCGAACCCGTCTTCTTCTCGGTCCCCGGGAGTCCCGCCGCGAACGCCTACGGCCGACTGGCCGACAAGGCGCTCTCGTGGGACGGTGCCTCCGCGCTCGTCGGCCAGACCAGCGCCGACGGCGGCGACGACCCGGACCCCACGAGCGGACGGGACGAGAGCGACGGCACGGACGACGACGATTCCGGCGGCTTCCTCTCGGGCCTGCTGGGCGACGACTGAGCCACGACCACCCACCCCCACCCCCGTCCGACCCGGCGGCCGCGGGCAGCACGGTTTTTCACTCCCCCCGTCGAACCACCGGCCATGCAATGTCCCGACTGTAACGGTCAGGTCGCCACGTTCGACGTCCCAGAAGACCTCCGGGAGTACCTCCCCAAGCCAGTCCCCACCGCGGGGCTGTGTACGCGGTGTCTCGCGCTCCACCCCACGGACGAGGGGGGTGCCCCTGAGTTCACCGACCTCGAGGCGTTCCCGGAGGACGACGACGCGGCCATCTCGCTCGCCATCGCCATCGGCCTGCTGGACTCGCTCGCGCTCAACCGGCGCGACATCGAGGCGCTGTTCCGCCGGGTCGCCGAGGCCGGCGAGGACCCCTTCCTCGCGCTCGACCGCCTCTCCACGTCCGGTGCCGTCCAGCCGCGAGTCGACCTCGTGGCGCGCAAACAGCAGATCGAGCAGTTGATGAGCTGACGGCGACGGAAGTGGGGGTTCGGTCGTGCGGCTCGCGTGTCGCTCACTTCGTTCGCTCCCGCTCGCCAGTAGCGAGGCGTCTCCCTTCGGTCGACGCCTCGCCAACCCGACACCGATTTACCCCACCGCCCGGAACCGCCGAGCATGTTCGTCACCTTCCGCGAGGAGGTCCGTGATGCCCTGCACGGGGCGCTTACCTCGCTCGACTACCCCACGGACGACCTCGGCATCGAGGAGCCACCCGAGGACGTCCCGGCCGTCCTGGCCTCCAGCGTCGCGTTCAGACTCGCCAGCGAGGCCGGTGCCCCACCCCCACGGGTGGCCGCCGAGCTCGCCGACGCCATCGACGCCGACGGCCTCAAGTACGTCGGGCGCGTCGAAACACGGGGCCCGTACGTCAACTTCCTGCCCGGTGAGGCCTACCTCGCCGCGACGCTCGAGGCCGCACAGGACGAGCGCTACGGCCACCTCCCGGACCGCGAGACCAGCGTCGTGGTCGAACACACCTCCGCGAACCCGACCGGCCCGGTCCACGTCGGCCGCGCGCGCAACCCCATCATCGGTGACGCCGTCGCCAACGCGCTCGAGTTCGCTGGCTACGACGTCGACAGACACTACTACGTCAACGACGCCGGGCGGCAGATGGCCGTGTTCACGTGGGCCTACGAGACGTTCGACGAGCGCGACCTGCCGGAACCCGAGCGGCCTCGCGCGGAGTACGACATGGTCCGGTACTACCGCCGGGGCAACGAGTTCTTAGAGGCGGCCAGCGAGGCGGAGGCCGAGGCCGCCGAGGCCGAGATAACGAGCATCCTGCAGGGACTCGAGGAGGGCGACGACGAGACCTACGAGCGCGTGGGCGAGGTGGTCGAGACGGTGCTCGGCGGGATGCGCGAGTGTCTGCTCCGACTCCCCGCCGAGTTCGACGAGTTCGTCCGCGAGACGCGGTTCATGCGCGACGGCTCCACCGACGACGTGGTCAGCCGCCTGAAGGAACTCGACGAGGCCGTCTACGAGGAGGACGCGTGGCAACTCGACCTCTCGGCACGGGGGTTCGAGAAGAACCTCGTGTTCCTCCGGTCGGACGGCACCTCGCTGTACACGACGCGTGACCTCGCGCACCACGAGTGGAAGTTCGACACCTACGACCGCGCGGTGACGGTGCTGGGCGAGGACCACAAACTGCAGGCCGGGCAGCTGACCGCCGCCCTCGACCTCCTCGGCAACGACGTCTCGCAGCTGGAGAGTGTCATCTACTCCTACGTCAACCTCCCCGAGGGGAAGATGTCCACCCGAGCGGGCACGGGTATCGACCTCGACGACCTGCTCGACGAGGCCGTCTCTCGCGCCCGCGACGAGGTGGAACAACGCCTCGACAGCCGCCAGCGCGACGACGACCTCGACGAGGCCGACGTCGAGCGTATCGCCGAACAGGTCGGCATCGGCGCGGTGCGCTACGACATCGTCTCGAAACAGCCCACCAAGGCCATCACCTTCCAGTGGGAGGAGGCACTCGACTTCGAGGCCCAGTCCGCCCCGTACGTCCAGTACGTCCACGCGCGGTGTTGTGGCATCCTCGACGAGGCCGCGCGTGCGGGCCACGCCGTCCCCGACGCGCCCGACGCGAGCGCGCTCGAGATGCCCGAGGCCGAGGCCCTCGTGCTGACCATCGCGCGGCTGACGGGCGCGATAGACGAGGCCGCCGACCAGCTCGAACCCCACCGCGTCGCCACCTACACGCGCGCCATCGCCGAGACGTTCAACGCGTTCTACCGCGAGTGTCCCGTCCTCACGGCCGAGGACGACAAGGTGCGCGCCGCGCGGCTGGCACTGGTCCGGGCCTCGCGCCACACCGTCGCCAACGCGCTGGCCGTGCTCGGCGTGGCGGCACCGGAGTCGATGTAGAGGGCCAGTCAGTACGCGAACGGCACCCGCACGGCCCCCACGAGGAGGTCACCGCCGACGAACAGGATGGCGGCGGCCCCCAGCCCGAGGGCGAGCAGGAGGAACATCAGTATCCACGACGCTGGGAGCGTAGAGTCCGGCTCTGCTTGGCTCATACTCGCCGATGACGGGCGCGGGATGAAAGGCGTTCTTCTTTGCGGCGGAACGTGAGAACGAGCAGACAGAGTCGAAAGGGGCGCCGGACGGTCGCGGTGACGCCAACGCACCCGGCACGAACGGAGCGAGCGCCGCCTTTTGAATCGAAAGCTTTCGAGGAGCGGTTCGCGCCGTCGGCGCGAACCCGACGAGAATAGTTTCGTAGTCAGTCGTCGGCGGAGACCGGTTCCTCGAGGTCGGCCTCCTCGGCGGCGGCCTTCGCGGCCTCCTTCTCCTCCTCCTCCTTCTTGGACTTGATCTTCTTCAGCCGGAAGATCTCCTCGCGCTCCTGTTCCTCCAGTTTCTGCTCGATGTACTCCTGGTTCTCGTAGAGCTGCGGGAGGAGCGTGAACTCAAGCGCGTTGACGCGGCGCTTGGTCGTCTCGATCTCGTCGAGCATCTTCTTCATCGCCGTCTCGACCTCCGCGGCGAGGACGATCTGCTCGATGAGTTCCTCGTAGGCCGCGGCAGCCTCGTCGATGCGAGCGCTCGTCCCGAGGACGCCGTAGCCACGCTCGTCGAGCGACTTGCGCACCTTCGAGGACTCGATCTGCGGGACGACCACGCCCATGATGTTCTTCGACTGGGTGGTGATCTCGGGGTGGTCCTTCAGGGCCGCGGCGGCACCGCGGACCGCGACGTCCCCGTCCATCGCGCGGGCCATGTTGATGGCGTGCTGGGCGCGGTTGTACGCGTCGTTCATGTCCGAGCGGACGTCCTGCGCCTGGTCGAGGATGTCCATGAACTCCATGATGAGACCGTCACGCTTCTTCTCGAGCGTGTCGTGGCCCCGCTCCGAGAGTTCGATGCGGTCCTCGATAGCCATGAGGTTCTTCCGGGTCGGTTTGACGTCCTTGGCCATTATTGGGTGGGTGTTGCGGGGGACCGGGTGTAAAGCTTTTCAGTCGGCGGTTGTCCGCGCCCCGGGCGAGTCGGCCTCACTCGCCGGGTGCGGGCCGTTCCCGGACCGTGATGCTGCCGTCGTCCTCGAGTCGGACCACGGCGTCGACGAACGACTGGAGCGTGTTCACGACCCGGTCGTCGACGGCCCCCGGGTCGAGGTGGAAGTGTGCGCTGGCGTCGGCGGCCGCGAGCTGGGCGGTCAGGGCGTGGACGAACCGGAACGCGCGGTCCGTCTCGACGTACTGCAGGAGCGTCGTCAGCGAGTCGAGACAGATGGCGACCGGTTCACCGTCCACCGCGTTCTGGAGGGCGATCTCGAGGCCGGTCAGGTCGTCGGGCGAGTCCACCGTCTCGACGCCGAGCGCCGTCGAGGAGACGCCCACGCCGAGCGCGAACGCGCCGCGCGGGAACGCCTCGTCGTGTCGGTCGACCCACGCCGCCGGTGACCCGCGGTAGCGGACCCCGACAGCCCGGGGCGCGGCGTCGCGCTCGAGGAGGGCGCCACAGAGCGCCTCCCGTTCGTCGGCCATCCCCGGCGAGAGCACGAGGACGTTTCCGACCCCCGCCAGACGCGCTGCGGCCGAGGACGGCGTGTGGGTGGACATGAGGGTTGTCTCGCATACAGGGGGTGGGCGGATGAACGCTACGGTGTCTCGGTCAGCTGCAGTTCGGCCGCCATCGCGTCCAGCTCGGCGTGGAACGCCTCCGCGAGGTCGAACGGCTCCGAGACCAGCCCGCGGTCCGTCGTGACGCCGACGCGGACGTCGCCGTCGTAGCTGAGGATGCTCACGCCGATGCCGATGCCGTTGGACTGGGGCACCCAGAACAGCACGTCGCTGACCTCCTTGCCGGCCAGCGAGAACGCCTCCGTCGGCCCGGGCACGTTCGTCACCACCGCGCTGGCCTTGTCCTCGAACAGCTTCAACACGAGTTTCTCCAACGTCGGGGGCCCGCGCCCGCAGACCTGCAACAGGAGGAGGAAGAGGAACGCCTCGGTCCCCTGCTTGAGCGCGCCGGTGTTCGCCTGTATCGACTGGATGCGCTCGTGTGGGTCCTCGATGCTGACCGGCAGGTCGAGGAACCCCAGCCCGAAGTAGTTGCCGAGACTCTCGGACCGCTGGTCGAGCGGTTTCAGGTTCACCGGCATCGTACACCGCAGGTCGCGGTCCGTGGGTTCGCCGTTCGACTCGAGGTAGCGCCGGAACGCGCCCGCGGTGGCCGCCAGCATCACGTCGTTGATGGTCGCGTCGTGTGCCCGTCCGATGGCCTTCGCCCGCTCGACGTCGATGCGGTCGGTCCACGCCACCTCCTTGCGGACTCCGAGGTCACCGACCAGCGAGGTGCGTGGCTCCTTCGGGAGTGTGACGGCCCGCAGCCCGGTCGTCGCCATGTTCGCGCCCCGTTTCGCCGCCCGCACGGCGGCCCGGAGTCGGCTCTTCGCGTCCCGGTCTCCCTGCGTCGACGCCGCAGCCGGGTCCGGGTCGGGCGACGGGTCCACGTCGGCACCGTTCCCCCTGGCCGCCTCGCTCCGGCGGTGGTGCGGCGGCGTCGGCATCGTCCCGATGGGGAGTTCTATCTCCTCCGGCTCGTCGGCCAGCCCCAGCATCACGTACAGGAGCGCGAACCCGTCCGCGATGGAGTGGTGGATACGGACCACCAGCGCGTTCCCGTCGCCCGCCCCCTCGACGAGGTAGAACTGCCAGAGCGGTTTCGTCTTGTCGATGGGCGTACTCATCAGGTCCCCGACGTAGGTCTGGAACGCCTCGCGGTCCTGTGGCTCCGGGAGCGAGACGTGGTGGAGGTGCGAGTCCAGGTCGAAGTTCGGGTCCAGTTGCCAGCGGGGCCGCCGCCCGAAGTCACGGCCGACGATACGCTGGCGGAACCGCCTGAACGGGAGTAACCGCTCCTCGAGGACGTCCCGCAGGTCCTCGTAATCGATGGGGTCGTCGAAGACGAGGACCCCCGTTATCTCCATCAGGTTCGTCCGGTCGCCCATCCGACGCCAGGCGTTGTCCGGTCCGGAGAGCGGTTCCGGTCCGGACGCGTCCCCGAGGGCGTCGTAGTCGTCGTGAGACATCGTCGAGTGGTCTGGATGTTATACGACCGAAGCATAAGCGTGCCGCCGTCAATGTCCGTCGAACGTCGGGACGGAGGCCGATAGTGCTCGTCGGGGCCGTTCGGCTTCAAGACAGCGGCCCCTGTCGAACCCCTCGGCAGGAGACAGGATCAGCTTGCTGAATAGAGAGGGTGTATCTCCCACGGATGCTCTGCTCACTCCGGCTCATCAACGAACGGTTCATCGCTACGTGCGGGCTCCAAATCGACCAGCAACGTCGGAGCTGCCCTCAGACCGCGTCGGAATCGAGCCACGTGAGGGAATAGTAGCAGCCGGGAATCGTCTCCGCGCTGGGGAGGTCACCGACGATCTCCCACGTGTTCCCACGCGCTCTCAGAATCGTTCCCCGGTGTGTGGCCCCGAGGAGACTCCCCTCAGCCTCCGTCCATCCCACGACGACTTCGTCGGGACACGGAGCGTCGATCCGTTCGAGCGACCGTCCATCACGCCAGACGAACAGGGCCGGATCAGCTGCTGGCGTTTCCCACCGGTTGCTCGGTGGCACGCACGCAGCGGACGCGTAGAGATCGCCATCGTACTGATAGACCGTGCGGAAGTACCGCTGTTCGATGTCCTCATCGAGACGCGTCCACGACCGGCCCGCGTTCGGTAGAGCTCCGCTCTACCGCAGTACGGAAGACGCGCAGCGTCTTCCACGCACACCGGAACGGCTCCGCCGTTCCGGGGACAGAGCGGGACCTTCGGTCCCGCAGGCAGTCGGCGCGTAGCGCCGACGACAGCCCAGCAGAAGTCTCCGATGTCTGCGGACGTCGTTGCCCTTGCGAGGCGCGCGAAGCGCGCCGAGGGAAGTGCGAAGAGTGGTTCCTAGTCCGCGCTGACCGCTTCCTGCTCCTCCTCGCGGTAGTAGTCCTCGATGAGGTCCTCGTCGATACGGTTGAGTTCCGGCTTCGGGAACGCCGAGAGCAGGTCCCAGCCGATGCCGAGGGTGTCCTCGATGGAGCGGTTCGTGTTGTACCCCTGCTGGACGAACTCGTTCTCGAACGCGTCCGCGAAGTCGAGATACTTGTTGTCACGCTCGGAGAGTGCCTCGCGACCGACGATGTTCACGAGGTCACGCAGGTCCTCGCCCTCCGCGTACGCGGCGTAGAGCTGGTCGGAGACGTCGGCGTGGTCCTCGCGGGTCAGCCCCTCACCGATACCGTCGTCCATCAGCCGGGAGAGGGACGGCAGCACCTGGATGGGCGGCTGGATACCCTGACTGTTCAGGTCACGGTCGACGTAGATCTGCCCCTCCGTGATGTAGCCGGTCAGGTCCGGAATCGGGTGCGTGTCGTCGTCACCCGGCATCGTGAGGATGGGGATCTGCGTCACCGAGCCCTCGCGCCCCTCGATGCGGCCGGCCCGCTCGTAGAGGGTCGCCAGGTCTGTGTACATGTACCCGGGGTAGCCACGCCGGCCCGGGACCTCCTCGCGGGCGGCACCGATCTCACGGAGCGCCTCGCAGTAATTCGTCATGTCGGTCAGGATCACCAGCACGTGGTACCCCTTGTCGAACGCGAGGTACTCGGCGG
>Ga0207797_1001763_pt1 | contig 15513 bp, 16 predicted proteins | sample PRCRCaboRojoPR_6_FD_187275 | JGI IMG/M metagenome (GOLD analysis project Ga0207797, IMG submission 187275) | Marine sediment microbial community from Cabo Rojo, Puerto Rico - PR CR 10% Liquid 1 (SPAdes) | ecosystem: Environmental > Aquatic > Marine > Coastal > Sediment | place: Cabo Rojo, Puerto...
GGGCCGATCCGAGTAATTCGTATTGTGGACGACGTATGTCGTCTCTCCGAACCGTATCGCGTAGTATTCCCTGGAGACGTTCTCGCCAGCGCCGAGACGGCGGACGATCGTCCGGCACTCCGGAGAGAGGTCGCTCACGTTGGACGTCCCGGGCGGTGCCCCGGATTGACGGTCGACGGGTGTGGCGTAGCGCACCTCCCGACCGTGCTCGACCGGGATCGTCACGAGCATACCGCTGATGGCGAGGAGCCCCACGCCAAGAGCGATCACCGCCCATCCGTAGGGAAGATCCTCCCAACTCGACATCGTGTAGCTCTTCCGTTCTCAGCTGTACCGCTGTCCGATCCCCGTGACTGCTTCGAGTGGGCCGGACATGCGACACGTACGCACCAACATGATTTTTTGTCATGTATCTTTCGCCGACGAACCGGAGTGGACCGGAGATCGTGTGACAGGAGGCCGGGCCGTGATCGACCTATAGTAGCGTTTGGAAGTCTTTACTCACGGACGGAGGGACCGTCCCCGTCCGGAGTGTGTCATCGGTTCCAAACGCTACTATACTTCCCCTTCCGAATTCGCTCGAGAACGCCGTATCCGCACCGCGTATTCAGCACGGTTCCCGAAACGTATCGTAATAATATTACTCCGACTGCACCTACTCGATTCACGTCCGATCCCGTGGCGTAGAGGTTCACCGGGCGGATCGACGAGACCCGCTCACTCGCTCCGGGTGTTCCGTTTCGCCCACGGCTCGAGGATGGCGTAGACGGCCTCGCAGGCAGGGACGTCGATGCCGTGGTCGTCCGCGAGGTCGACGACCGTCCCGTGGAACGCGTCGAGTTCCATCCGCTTGCCGTGGGTCATGTCGTAGTGGAGCGAGGAGTAGGCGTCGGCGTCGAGGTCACGCGCGAACGCGAGCCACCGGTCGACCGCGCCGTCGGGGAGCGGCGCGCCCTCGGCCGCGGCGACCGCCTCCACCTCGCGCATGATCCGTTCGTACATCGCCCAGGAGGCGTCGGAGTCGCGTATCTCCCCGAGCGGGAGCCGGACCGCCGCCGTCATCCCGGCCTGTGCGACGATGAAGGTGAACTTCCCCCACATCTCGACCCGGACGTCCTCCGAGAGGACCACGTCGATCTCGGCCGCCTCGCACAGGTCCCGGAACCGATCGGCACGGTCGGTGACACTCCCGTCGAGTTCGCCGAAGACGATCCGTGCCGGGCCGCCGGTGTGCTCGACGACGCCCGGTTCCGCGATCGTCGAGAAGACGTAGCAGACCCCACCCAGGACGCGGTCCTCGCCGACCACGTCGACGAGGACACGCTCGTTCCGGACGCCGTTCTGGAGCGAGAGGACGACCGTGTCCGCCCCGAGGAGGGGGTGGAGGCTCGCCGCCACATCGGGGGTGTCGAACGACTTCACGCAGACGAGGACGTAGTCCACGGGGCCGACGTCGGACGGGTCGTCCGTGGCCGGGAGGTCGACCTCGAAGTCCCCGTGGACGCTCTCGACTCGGAGGCCCGACTCGCGGAGCGCCGCGAGGTGGTCCCCCCGGGCGATCAGCGTGACGTCGGCTCCCGCGAGGGCGAGTCGACCGCCGAAGTACGCGCCGACGCCGCCGGCCCCGTACACCGCGATGGACGTCATACCCGGTGGTGGCGGCCGGGGGAGGTATCGTTTGTGCCGGAGCGGGCCGTCGCGGGTCGGGTTTAAACCGGGCGGTCGCCTACGGCCCCCCGTGTGTACGCTCATCGTCGCGTGGCAGGTCTTCGAGGACACCCCCGTGGCCGTCGTCGCGAACCGGGACGAGCTGTACGCCCGCGAGTCGCGACCGCCGGCGGTCGAGGCGGGCGAACCCCGGGTCGTCGCCCCGGGTGACGAGGAGGCCGGTGGGACGTGGCTCGGCTACAACGAGGCCGGCGTCGTCGTCGCGATCACGAACCGCTGGGTCGAGTCCCCGGAGGGCGAACGGTCCCGCGGCCTGCTCGTCCGGGACGCGCTCGACCGCCGTTCGGCGGAGGCGGCCGCCCGGTTCGTCGAGCGGGAACTCGACGAGCGGGACTACGGCCCGTTCCACCTCCTGGTCGCGGACGCGGACGCCGCGGTCCTCCTCGCGTGGGACGGCGTCGGGAACGGGCCGCCCCACGTCGAGACCCTCGCTCCCGGGGTTCACACGGTCGTCAACGTCGGCTGGGACGGGTCGTACTTCGTCCCGGAACGGCGGCCGGACGTCGGTGTCGGCCAGGCCGAGGACACCGAGCGGGTGCGGGAGACCATCCGCCCGGAGCCGGGCGAGTCCGCACGGGCGTGGACCGACCGCGTCCGGGCGGTGATCGCCGACCACGACTACGGCCGGTGCATCCACGGCGAGGGGTTCGGCACGAAATCCGCCTCGGTGGTCCGGCTCGGCCCCGAGGGGGGCGTGTTCGAACACGCCGACGGGCCCCCCTGCGAGACGCCGTTCGAGGTCGTCGAGACGCCGTTCTGAGCGTCCCGGGGACGGTCCCCGTCGTCCGGTCGCGAGCCCCACCGACACCCGGGCGGTCGCCCGCCGCCCGGCCGGCGAGGGAGGGATTTATCCGGATCGCACGCGGAGGTTCGGGTAATGAGCACGGCCGAGGACACCGGCGACGACCTCTCGGAGGACGAGCGCGCGGGACTGGATCTCGTCCTGCGGACGGACGGGATCCACCAGAGCGACTTCTGGAAGGAGCTGGAGGTCGACTCCCGGAAGGGGAGCCGCATCCTCGAGTCCCTGGAGGAGAAGGGGCTGATCGAGCGCGAGGAGACCGTCTACGAGGGACACAACACCTACTACATCGAGCCGGTGCTCGATCCGATGGACCTGGACTTCGGGCTGCTGATGGCGGGGGACATGCTCAGCCCGTTCATCGGTGACGAGGAGGTGAACCCGCACAACGACCGGTTCACGGGCTGGATCATGAACCTCGCCTACGAGGACCGCTGATCACCCGTCGTACCGCCCGGGGCGGGAGCGCCGGAACGGGGGCGATCCGGACCGTCCGGTCGCGGTCGGGAGGGCGACGGTAGCCCCGACCGCCGACGCCGTCGGAGTGCCCGACGTCTCGAAGGCCTTATCGCCCCGCCGCCCGTAGCTCCCCGGGAATGAGCAGTCCCGAGCTCGCCGTCGTCGAGTTCCTCCTGACGACGGAGTTCTACTCAGAGTACACGGATCTGGACGAGCGTGACCTGCCCCCGCAGTACCGACGGGTCTTCTGGTCGGACGGGGAGGTCGAACGACCCCTGGCGACGACGGGGAACACGGCCGCCGCGGCGACCGGCGTCGACCGCCCGTGGGAGGCGGTTTCGGGGCTGATGTTCACCGACCGCGACGACTTCTCCGGCACCATCGAGCTCACCGACCGCGAGATGGCGGTCGAGTGGTACCTCCGGAGGGCCGACGCCGACCGCGTCTTCGAGAACCCGACGCTGGCGTACGCCCTCGGCGACGAGGTCGACGTCGACTACGAGCGCTCGCGGGCGGCGAACCGCCCGATCCACGCCGACCGCGTCTGGATCGACTCGCTCCTCGAGGAGATGTTCGACGAGGAGGACGAGGAGATGCTCGACCTCGTGGAGGTACGCGCCCCCGAGGAGGTGGAGATGACGATGGAGGACCTCGTGCTCACCGAGGACCAGGAGGACGAGATCCAGAAGGTCGTCAAGGCCATCGAGCACCGCGACTACCTCGCCGAGATCGGTCTCCGCGAGATCGGCAAGCTCCTGTTCGTCGGCCCGCCCGGGACCGGCAAGACGAGCGTCGCGCGGGCGCTCGCACGCGAACTCGAGCTCCCGTTCGTCGAGGTGAAGCTCTCGATGATCACCAGCCAGTACCTCGGCGAGACCGCCAAGAACGTCGACAAGACGTTCGAGGTGGCCAAGCGGCTCTCCCCGTGTATCCTCTTCATGGACGAGTTCGACTTCGTCGCCAAGACCCGTTCCTCGGACGAGCACGCCGCGATCAAGCGTGCCGTGAACACCCTGCTGAAGTCGATCGACGAGATCTCGCTCATCCAGGACGACGTGCTGCTGATCGGCGCGACGAACCACCCCGACCAGCTCGACGCGGCCGCCTGGCGACGGTTCGACGAGATCGTCAACTTCCCCAAACCCGACTCGGGGATGCGCTCGGACATCCTCCGGGTCGTCACCCGGCGGATGACCATCGACGGGTTCGACCCGGACGAGCTCGCGGACATGACCGAGGGGCTCACGGGGAGTGACCTCCGGCTCGTCCTCCGCGAGGCGGTGCTCGACGCGCTGACAGAGGAGCGTACGATGCTCACGCAGGAGGACCTCCGGCGGGCCGTCGAGGGGTTCGAGGAGCGGGACAACCTCAAAAACATGGAGGACTTCGACAACTGGCGGGGGAGCCCCGGGAGTTCGGACACGAACGACAACGGCCACGACCACGATCACGGGCACGACGGACAGGGTGACCACGACCACGATCACGACCACGATCACGGCGACGCCGACGAGCTAGAGGCCCAGGCACAGGACGGGTAGCCGACCCCGTAGTCCCCGACCGGATCGAGGCGGGACCCCCGACCCCCACCGATCCGACCGGATCACTCCCCCCGCTCGCGTCGCCGGTTCAGAGGGCGTCGCGGACGATCGACTCCAGGTCCTCGCGGTCGATACGGCGCGGGTTCCCGACGGTCAGCCGTTCGAGCTTGCTCGCCCGTTCCGCGACGTGACCCACGTCGGCCGGTTGGAGGCCGAGCGAGGCGAGACCGCCGTCGATACCGACGTCGGCCGCGAGCCGCTCGACGCCGCGGGCGGCCGCCTCGGCCGCCTCGTGTCGGCCCGTCGCCGTCAGGTCCTCGCCGAGCAGTTCGGCGATCTCCGCGTACCGGTCGGGGGCGCTCGTCGCGTTGAACCGCATCACCGACGGCATCGCGAGCGCGATGGTGACGCCGTGGGGGGTGTGGTGGATGGCCCCCGCCGCCATCGCGATGGCGTGGGTCGCCCCGACGCCCGCGTTGGTGAACGCGGCGCCCGCCAGCAGGCTCCCGAGCGACATCGCGCGGCGCGCGTCGAGGTCGTGGCCGTTGTCGACGGCGTCCCGGAGGTTGTTCCCCACGAGTTCGATGGCCCGGTGGGCCAGCTGGTCCGTGAGGATCGAGCGGCCGTTGTAGTCCGGCCGGTCCGCACGGGACTCGGGTCGTGGCTTCGCGTCGTAGCGTCGGGTGGTGTACGCCTCGATGGCGTGCGAGAGCGCGTCGATCCCCGAGGAGGCGGTCGGCCCCGGCGGCAGGGTCACCGTCAGCCCGGGGTCGACCAGCGCGACGTCGGGCCGCTGGTGCGGGCTGGATATCCCCACCTTCAGGTCCTCGTCGGGCAGCGAGATGACCGAGACGGGCGAGACCTCCGAACCCGTGCCCGCGGTGGTGGGGAGACAGACCGTCGGGACGCCGGGACCGGGGATCGGGTCGCCCCCGCCGGTCGGGGGAGCGACGTAGTCGAGCACCTCGCCGCCGTGCTCGTGGACGACGCCCGTCGTCTTGGCCACGTCCATCGCGCTGCCGCCCCCGACGCCGACGACGGCGTCCGGGTCGACCGCCGCGGCCCGCTCGACGGCCGCCTCGAACACCGCCAGCGACGGGTCCGGTTCGACCCCGTCGAAGACCGCACGCTCGACGTCGTCGAGGGCGTCGACCACGGTGTCGAGGATGCCCGCCTCGGCGACGCCCGGGTCGGTCACGACGAGCACTGACGACGCGCCGTGGCCGGCGACGACGTCCGAGACCTCCTCGACCGCGCCGACCCCGAAGGTGACGTTGTCGGCGATGCTGAACTCCCACACGGACTCTGGCTGGTACGTCATGGCGTCCTCTCCCCGACTGCGCTCATCCGGCGGTTAAACTTTGGCCCGGACGGCCGCGGTCGCCGGCGCGCGGCGGCCGAGGGGGATCCCGGGCAGGGGAGCGAGGCCCCGGCACGACCACAAGAGTATTGACCGAGAGCGTCGACCCGACCACGGATGACAGGCCGGGAGAGCGTCTACGTGACACGCGACGTCCCGCAGGAGGGCATCGACCGTCTCGAGGAGGCGTACGAGGTCGTCGTCTGGCCGGAGAAGACGCCGCCGCCACGCGAGAGGCTCGTCGGACGGCTCGCGGAGCTGGAGGCGGTGGGGCTGTTCTGCAACGTCTCGGACGTCGTCGACGCCGAGGTGCTCGATGCCTCGCCCGCGCTGCGGGCCGTCGGGACCATGTCCGTGGGCTACGACCACGTCGACCTCGCGGCCGCCGCCGATCGGGGGATCCCCGTCGGCCACACCCCGGGGGTGCTCTCGGAGACGACGGCCGACCTCGCGTGGGCGCTGCTGATGGCCGCCGCCCGCCGGGTCGTCGAGGCCGACCGGTACGTCCACGACGGGGAGTGGGAGACCTGGGGGCCGAAGATACTGCTCGGGCGCGACGTCCACGACGCCACGCTCGGCGTCGTCGGCCTCGGCGGTATCGGCACGGCGCTGGCCCGCCGCGCGGCCGGGTTCGACATGGACGTCTGCTACGCCCACACCGGCCGGAACGAGGAGGGGGAAGCCGAACTGGCCGAGTACGGGATCGACGCCGAGTTCAGCGACCTGGACGATCTGCTGGAGCGGGCCGACTACGTCTCGCTCCACGTCCCGCTCACGGAGGAGACGACGGGGATGATCGGCGAACCCGAACTCCGCCGAATGAGCGAGAACGCGGTGCTCGTCAACACCGCCCGCGGGGAGGTCGTCGACACCGACGCGCTCGACCGGGCGCTCTCCGAGGGGTGGATCCGGCACGCCGCGCTCGACGTGACCGCCCCGGAGCCGCTCCCGCCCGACCACCCGCTGCTCGATCACGCCCCCGAGCGGCTCACCGTCGCGCCACACATCGGGAGCGCCTCCGTGGAGACCCGAACCGAGATGTCGGTCATGACCGCCGAGAACCTCCTCGCCGGGCTTCGGGGGGAGCCGATGCCCCACTCGGCGTTGCGGGACGCCGGGGTAGAGTAGCGAGGCGCGACCACGGGGAGCGCCTCGAAGAAGCGAGCGGGGAGCGGAGCGACCCGCGAGCAGCGGGGCCAAAGCGACCGGAACACCCGTGCGGCGAGCGTGACCTCGGACCGGCGAGCGACCGGCGGGGCGGGGAACGGCCCGCCCGTCCGACCCCGGTCCGGCGGGCGCGAGGAGCGGGGTGGTGGCCGACCAGTCGGAGGACAGAGCTATACGCTCGCCGCGAGACGCGCCCCACGATGGAGGACGGACACGTCGAACGGATCACCGTCTACCCGGTCAAGGGACTCGACGGCGTCGCGCTCGAGGAGGCTCGCGTGCTCGAGGGCGGGACGCTCGAGGGCGACAGGGAGTTCGCGCTGTTCGACGCCGCGGACGACGTCGTGAACGGGAAACGGACGGACAGGGTCCACGACCTGGACACGGCGTTCGACCCGGCGTCGGGGGAACTGACGGTCGAAATCGGGGAGGGCGAACGTCGCCGCTTCGACCTCGAGGCCGAGCGGGGACGCGCCCGGGCGGCCGAGTGGTTCGGCGGGTTCTTCGACGCCGACCTGACCCTCGAACGGGACCGCTCGCTCGGGTTCGTCGACCGCCGGGGGATGGGACCGTCGGTCGTCAGCACCGCGACGCTCGAGACCGTCGCCTCCTGGTTCGAGGGCGTCACCGTCGAGGGGGCGCGGCGGCGGCTCCGGGCGAACGTCGAGGTCGGCGGCGTCCCCGCGTTCTGGGAGGACCGCTTCGTCGGCGACGGCGCGCCGTCGTTCCTCGCCGGCGGCGTCCGGTTCGAGGGCGTCACCCCGTGCGGCCGGTGCGTGGTGCCCGAGCGGGACCCGGACACGGGCGAGCCGACGCCGGGGTTCCGCGAGCGGTTCGTCCGAAGGCGACGGGAGACGTTCCCCGAGTGGGCCGACCGGGACGCGTTCGACCACGACTACACGCTGATGCTCATCGCCCGGATCCCCGACGGTGACCGCGGCGAGGCCCTCGGGGTCGGCGATACCGTCCGCGTCGTCGGCGAGTGAACCAGAACCGCTCGCCGCCGACCGCGGGGTTTAGGCGCCCGCCCCTCCGAGGTCGGTACTGATGGAGGTCACGCTGCTGGGGACCGGCGACACGACCGGGACGCCGACGGTCGGGTGCGACTGTGACACCTGCACCGAGGCCCGCGAGCGCGGCGTCGAGCGGACCCGCTTCTCGGTCCACGTCCACAACGCACGGACCGGCGAGTCGCTCCTCGTGGACGCCAGCCCGGACTTCCGCTACCAGTTCCTCCGCGAGGGGGTCGACCTCCCCGACGAGATACTCGTCACCCACATCCACTTCGACCACCTCGACGGCCTCGGAAACGCCTACCGGCTGCTCTCGGACGTGGCGGTCCACGCCGCCGACGAGACCGATCCCGAGACCGGCGAGTCGGTCTGCGGGACCGTCGACCGCAAGTACGACTACCTCGACGCCGTCACCCCGACGCCGCAGTCGCCGTTCGAGCCGTTCGAGGCCGCCGGGCTCGAGGTGACGCTCGTCCCCGTCGACCACCCGCCGCTGGTCTGCTACGGCGCGCGCATCGAGGACCCCGAGACGGGCGGGACGCTCTCGCTGTCGGGGGACACGAGCTACGACGTCCCCGACCGCTCGCGGGAGGTGCTCGCCGACCCGGACCTGGCTCTCGTCGACGGTATCGTCCCCGCACACCTCTGCGAGTACCACCCTCTCGGTGGCACGCACGAGCGCACGGACGGGACGCTCCGGACGTTCGGCACGAAGCACATGACCTTCGAGGGCGCTCGCGACCTCGCGGGCGAACTCGACGCGACCGACTACCGGCTCGTCCACCTCTCGCACTTCCCGCCCGCCGAGGAGTCCTTCGACGCGGACATGGCCGTCGACGGCGAGCGGTACACGCTGTAGCCCCCTGGCGGGGACCCCCCGACGACGCGTCGTCGCCGGGGCCCGCCGATAGTGAACGTATAACACGGAGCGGCCCCTTCCGGAGGGCGGATGAGCGATCCCCGACGGCTCCTGCTCGTGGCCGTGCTGGTCGTCCTCGCCGGGTGCAGCAGCCCCGCGGCCCCCTCGGCGGGGACCTCGCCGCCGACGGAGACCGCGACGGCCGCCCCGGTCCCCACGGACGCCCCGGCGACGTTCCTGGCCCCGGGCGTGACCCCCCGTGGGGTCGTCGACCCGGTCGCGCTCGCGAGGGCGCACGGGGAACGGCTCCGGGCGGGGAACGTCACCGTCCGCGTCGAGGAGTCGCGGCGGTACGCGAACGGGACGGTCCGCTGGCGCCGGACCGCGACACAGCGTGTCGACGCCGTCGACCGGCCGATCCGGTCGCACTACGTCGGCGCGTTCGAGGGGTCGACGCGAGGGTCGGGGCTGCTGTCGGGGTTCGTCCGGTTCCCCGACGCGACCCGGGTCGAGCGGTACACGGTCGGCGACGGCGCCTACCACCGCTACCGGTTCCCCTCCGGGGACACCTGGTACGTCGGCGCCGCCTCGCCCGACCCCCGGCTGGTCGACCCGGGGCTGGTCCCGCTGTTCTGGGCGGTCGAGACCCGGGTGGCCGGCCGCGAGGTCCGCGACGGAACGACCCGCTACCGGCTCGAGGGGAGCGAGGTCGCCGACCGGACGACGTTCGAGCGGGCGTTCGTCGGCGGACGGGTCGCGACCGTCCGGGACGTCTCCCTCGACGCCACCGTCGACGGTCGCGGGGTCGTCCGCCGGTACCGGCTGACCTACACCGTGGTCCGGGCCGACGGCGTCGTCGTCCGCGGGCGGGAGTCGGTCCGGTTCACCGACCTCGGAACGACGGCCGTGGCGCGTCCGGTCTGGTACGGCGCCGCGGTGAACGCGACCGGGCGGTGGGAGGGTGACGACGCGCCCCGGTGACGGCGGGCAGGAGTGGAAACCGAGCTACCCGCGGCGGACGATCAGGACCGATCCGGCGACGACGACGACCAGCGCCACGAGCCCCGCGAGTACGAGCGGGATCGACCCGTCGGAGGGCTCGTCGGTGTCGGTGGGGCTCGCGTCGGTCCCGTCGAAGCCGTCGTCGGTCGCGTTGGGTCCCTGGTAGTCGAAGCCGCCACCCTCGTTCGATCCGCCGAGGAATCCGAGCACCCCGCCGCTGTGCGAGGGGGCGAACTCGGCGAGCGCCTGCCCGCACTCCTCGATACGCTCGCGGTCGTAGCCCGCCGAGTTCGTCAGTTCGACCGAGCGGGTCGTGCCCATGTCGGCGCTGGTGGGGCCGCCGGGCTCCTCGCCGAGCCGGGCGCGCTCGGCGTCGTACGGCTGCCACGGGGTGTACACCTCCCACACCACCGTCCCGTTCGGCGCGACCTCCATCGTCCGGTGGCCCTTCCGGTCCACGACGAGCGTGTTCCCGTTCGGGAGGCGGTCGGCGTCGCGCGGCTCGTCCAGCCCGCCCCCGACGAGCTCCCACGTCCGGACCCACTCGCCGTCCCGCAGGGTCCACTCCACGACCCGGTCGTTCAGCGAGTCCGCGATCAGTATCGTCGGCTCGCCCGCGTCGGTCTCGAGGTACTGCGGGTTGTGCTGTTCGTTCATGAACCGGTAGTTATCGTCGGCGCCGAGCGACAGCTCGATCCCCTTGGTCTCCCGGTCGACGACGATGATCCGGTCGAAGTTCCGCACCGAGGCCATGTACTTCCCGGGCCCGATCTTGTCGATATCGTTCACGTGCGTCCAGTCACGGTCGAACGCCCCCCCACCGGACTTCGGGAACTCGTCGGTGTGGTTCGCGAACCGCCACTCCCAGGTGACCTCCCCACTGGTCCGGTTGTAGATCAGCAGCCGGTGGTGGCCGGTCCCCTTGTCTGCGATCAGGAGTTCGTCGCCGTTGATGAGGTCGACGTCGTGGGCGTCCGTGACGTTCTGGGGGTGGTAGCCGGGCGCCCGGCCGTTGTGGCCGTCGAACCGCTTCAGCCAGACGTTCTCGCCGGTACCGGGGTCGATCTCCTGGGCGACCGAGATCCCGGGTTCGGTCGAGGCCAGCAGGATGTTCCCGTTCCGGAGCGGGTCGACGTCGTACACCCACCACCGGCCGCGCGCGCTCCCGTTGAACGCGTACTGGAACCCCCCCTCGGGGCCGAACGCGACCATCATCCCCGGGGGCTTGGTGAACCCCTCGCCCTCGACGAACCGCACGCCCTGGATGGAGACGAGCGTGGTGCCGTCGGCGGGCCGGTCCATCGTCCCGACGCAGGGGTTCGGCGCGTCCCCCGACCCCGCCGCGGTACCCGTCGTCGCGTACGCGAGGCTCCCGGTGAGCGCGAGCGCGAGACAGCAGGCGACCGCGGCGAGACGGAGGGCCTCTCCTCGCATGTTCGCCCGTGGCGGGCGGCCGGCTATCAGTCTTCCCTATCGCGACGGCTCCGAGCCCCGGAGCGCGATCGGACCCGGCGGAGGAGCCGCCCGGCCGCGGCGGCCAGGCCGAACGTCCAGACCGCGCTCGCGGCGAGGCCGACGACGACGGCGGCCGTTCCGAGGCCGTCGAGGCCGAGCGCGTTCCCGGCGGCGACGCTCGCGGCGTGCGCGAGCACGAGCGGCAGGCCGACCAGGACCCCGAGGGCCGCGAACACCGAGCCGAGCGGACCGGTCGGTACCACGAACAGCGAGGCGACGAAGTAGCCCGCCGTACCGGCGAGGACGACCGCGAGGACGGCGAGCGTCGCGTCGGTGGGACGGAGCGCCCGGGCGAGGGCCCCGTCCGGCCCCCGCGTCCGGGCCGCGCTCGCCACGGCGACGGAGACGGCGTACGCCAGGAGGAGGGCGCCGATCGACCCGGCGACCAGGTCACGGGCGGGGACCGGCCCGTCCCGGACCGCCGCCGTCCCGACCGCACGGAGGACGAACCACTCGGCGGGGAACAGCGCGACGAGCGCGGGGAGGACGTGCCCGCGGGTCGGGCGGAGGGCGAGGTCGATCACGGCCGACCCTCCGTGCGGGCCGGCATACGTCTTCGGTCGACCGCGACCGTGGCCGGGGGGCTCGCGGTCCGCGTCCACGGAACGAGAGGAACGGGCCACCAGTCGGCCCGTTCGAGGCGGTGGCCCGGCTAGTCGAGAAAGCGGTCCAGCCCGGCCTGCCGGCGGACGCGACCCGGCGGGTCCGGCTCCCAGGGGGAGTTGCGCGCCCGCTCGCCGGCGACGTCCGCCTCGGACGGGTCGGCGGGCTCGTACCCCCGACAGGACGACCCGCACTCGCGGGCGGGGTCGACCAGCCGACCCTTCCAGGCGCAGTCCGGGAGCGCCCCCGAACCGGAGCGCTCGCCCGCGGTACACCGCGAGCAGCCCGGGAACGAGTCGGCGGGCACGCGCCAGCCCTTCCCGTAGGCGCGTTCGGCGAGCCGGCGGCGCTGTCGGGCCTTCTCGGCGGCCGTCGCGGGCCGGACGTCCGTCCGCGCCGGGAACGTGTCGAGCACCTCGATACCCGGACCCTCGGGATCGAGCGGGGTCGGCTCGCGGACCACCCGTCGCTCGCCGGTCCCCGGGTCGAACCGCCAGACCCCCACCTCCGGTGGGATGCGGTTCAGGTGCGCACCGGTGACGTGCGAGGCCGTCGCCAGCACGGCCTCGTCGAACAGTCCCAACGAGACGTCCTTTCGGAGCTGGAGTTCGAGGTCGCCCGGACGGCCGAGGTCGGGCTTGTTCTCGACGCCGACGATCCCGCCGAACCAGTCCGGGTAGCGCACCGTCTGTCGGACGTACTCGCGGCCCCCGCGCCGCTCGCGTTCGAGGAAGCCCGCGTCGACGGCCGCCTCGACCGTCCCCCGGACCCACCGCCGACCCGTCCCGGGGAACGCCTCGGGAAGCGGCCGCGCCTCGCCCACGCCCACGTCGGCCTCGATGGCCGCCGGTGGGATCGTCCCGGCGGTGATCGCCGTCCGCTCCTCGAACTCGGGGCCCGGACGGACGAGCGCCACGTCGATCACGCGCGTCCCCTCGACGGCCGCACCGAGCTGTCGGCCCACGATCGCCTCCTCCGTGGATTCGAGGTGGGCACACAGTGACAGCTCGAACGGGAACTCGCGCACGAGTGGGGGATGGCGTCGGGCGGTGAAAAGTCCCGCGTCGGGTCGGCACCCGCGGGCCGGTGACGGGGGGCGTCCGTCCGGCTCAGTCCACGTCGAGGAGCTCGAACGCCCGGCGGACGTCGCCGTCCATCCGTTCCATGAGCTCGCGGACCACGGCTCTGTGGTCCGGCTCCGTCCCGGCGAGGACCATCCCCTCGTCGGGCTGGCCGTAGACGACGCTGGCGCCGTCGGGGGCGGCGAGCACCGCCGGCAGCGCCGCGAGGTCCTCCTCGCCCTCGACGACGACGACGGTCGTCTCCGAGTCGGCGCGGGCGCGGTCGAGGGCGGCCCGGAGTTCGGCCAGCAGCGACGCCGAGAGCGTCGCGGCGGGGTTGACGACCTCGACCCGACGGTCGAACCCGTCGATGGCCTCCCAGACGGCGTCGTCGACGGCCTCGCGCTTGGTCAGGCCGTCGACGAGTGCGACGTCCGGACGACGGTTCGCCCCCAGGAGGTGGTACGTGACGACGTCGCCGACGGTCACGATCGGGTCGCCCGCCTCGGCGAGTAGCTCCTCCGTGTCGGTGTGTATCGGACCGAGCGGGCCCTTCAGTTCGGCGCGGAGCTCCCGCGGCAGGGTGAGCAGGACGTCGGCAGTGTCGGCCCCCGTTCCCGCGCTCGAGTCCGAGCCGGTCCCGGCGTCGCCCGTCACGCTACCGGACCTTCAACGCGTACTTGCCGGGCTCGTCGACCTCCATCTCCCGGGCGATCTCGCTCTCCTCGGGATGGGCGATGATGACGTAGCCCGCCCAGTCCTCGGTCAGCGAGTTCGAGCCACAGACCGGGCACTGCTCGCCCTCGTTCACCTCGAGGACGCGGTGGCACTCGCGGCAGACCAGTCGGTTCGCCATCCTAGTCCCCCGCCTGCGCCTCGCGGCGCCGCCGGTCGTCCTCGAGCCACTCGTGCTTGCCGAGGCCGGGCTGTTTGGCCGTCAGACCGATCTTCGAGTCGCGGGGGTTCCGCTCGTCGACGCTCTTGGTGACGATCCGCGTTCGCACGGCGTCCCCGACGCCGAGCGCGTCGTTCGAGTCCCGGGAGGCGAGGCGCTGGTTCTCCTCGTCGAACGCGAGGTACTCGTTGGAGATCTGCGAGACGTGGAGCAGGCCGTCGACGGGGCCGATCCCGACGAACGCGCCGAAGTTCACCACCTCGACCACCTCGCCGTCGACCACCTCCTGCATCTGTGGGTCGAACGTGATCGCGTCGAACTCCGCCTCGTAGTAGACGCCGGGGCGGTTCGGGAGCACCGCCCCGTCGCCGATATCGTGTACCTCGGCGACGGAGACGACCGAGCCGACCTCCTCGTCCATCCGTCCCTCGAGTTTCTCCTGTAGCAGCCGTTTCACCAGTTCCGGGGTGACGTCGTCGAGGTACTCCGGGGGGACCTCCACGGTGTCACGCAGTCGTGCACGCTTGTACATTTCTAACTCTGTGGTCGAGTGGCTTCCAGTTTGTTTCGCCCGCGTAAACCGATTACGGGGACCGCTCGGCGCAGCAGCCGGCTCCGCAGCGGACCGTCGTTCGTCACGGCGTAGTCACAGTCCCGCGCGGAGGCGACCTCGACGACCGCGTCGTCGGCGTAGTCGGCGTCGTGCTCGACGATCCGGTGACGGCGTGCCAGGTCGGCCCCGACGCTCGCGGCGACCCCCTCCTCGCCCGCGCCGGTCGCGAGCGAGTCGAGCTCCGCCAGCACCGCCGCCGGGACCAGCACCTCGTACTCGCCGCGTCCCAGCAGGCGGTCGAGTTCGTCGAACGTCCGCACGCCGAGTTCCACCGGCATCATCAGCGCGTTCGTGTCGAGCACCACGCGGGTCACGTCACTCCAGCGTCCCGACGCCGATGAGCCGCCACCGCGAGCCCACCCGGCGATTGATAGCGATCTTCGCGCCGGGGGCGGCACACACCGGCCGCTTCAGCCGGACCTCGGCCTCGCCCGACCGAGCGGAGGTCACCGCGCCGACCGTCGTGGCGGTGCCGACCGTGAGCATCAGCGGCTCGCCGGTCGTGACCTCCTCGACCTCGTCGGCGTCGTCGCCGACGACGCGGTCGAGCAGTTCGATCGACATCGTGAACGAGTCGTGGACGTCCGGGAGCGTCCCCGGCGGCCCGGCGACCTGTCCGGCGAGCGCGTCGCCCTTGGTCACCGACGGGTCGAGGCCGGTCCCGACGCCGACGAGGCCGCCCGGCCGGACCGAGTCGACCATCCGCCCGCCGGCCTGGAGCGACCGGATCGAGGTGGAGACCGGCTCGTAGGGTTCCTCGCCCTCCTGTCGTCCGGGGCGGATCTCGATGTCGTCGCCGACCTCGAGGATCCCCTGCGAGAGCGACCCGCCGACGACCCCGCCCTTCAGGTCCTCGTGGGTCGTTCCCGGGCGGTTGATGTCGAACGAGCGGGCG
>Ga0207797_1001764_pt1 | contig 15510 bp, 17 predicted proteins | sample PRCRCaboRojoPR_6_FD_187275 | JGI IMG/M metagenome (GOLD analysis project Ga0207797, IMG submission 187275) | Marine sediment microbial community from Cabo Rojo, Puerto Rico - PR CR 10% Liquid 1 (SPAdes) | ecosystem: Environmental > Aquatic > Marine > Coastal > Sediment | place: Cabo Rojo, Puerto...
AGTGCCGCCACGTGCCCAAAATCCTGCAGGGCCTCCTCGTCCAGCACTTCGACGGTGGCATCGGTCCGCTCGGCGAACTCGATGATCTCCTCGACGACGTCGACCTTTGACACGGGCTGACCGCAGTTGCTGCATGTCGCCGCCACGCCCGGTTTGACAAGCTGGCATCGCTCGCATATCCAGCCGGGCAGCCGGTAATCCTTTTCGACGAGCAGCACCTCCACCTGTCCATTCCGGGCTGCCTGCTGCACTGTCTCGACGCCGTAGGCCGCCAGTCCGTCGGTCAGCACCTCTTTTTTGAACCGGGCCGTCAGGTCCTCGTGATGCCGCCGTTCATGTGCGGCTGCCTTTTCGAGGGAGGCCTGCAGTAACTCCCGTTCGTCGTCCATCTCGGTGTCGATGACCGCCACGACCCGCTCCTGTATGTGGCCGGGCAGCTGGTTGTGAAACTCGTGTTTCGCCTGGCCGGGTCCGGCGATGATGAGCGGGCCGTCGGGCAGCATCTCGGCCACCTCGTCATAAAACCGTTTGATGGCACCCGTCCGGATGCGCTGGAAGCGGGCCTGCGACCAGCCGCCCTTGCTGTGCTTGCTCTGTATCTGCGTGGACAGCTCCTCCTGCACGGCTACCTCGCTGCAGGAGACCTCGTAGAGCCTTGCGTGGTGATGGTTGAGCAGCAGCAGGGAAAACGCCTGCCATTCGTCGGCGAGGGCTGCCAGGGGCCGGATGTAGGGCGACGAGTCCACGATGAGCGCGTTGTCGGGCGTGGTGGTGGGCTGCATCGCGTAGAAAAAGTCATGCCGGCTGGAGGCGAATAGGGCCACGGGGCCGCTCTGCCCGTCGAGGTATTCCTGAACGTGTTCCATGGTTGCGTCGAAGTTTTCCCGGGTTGCTTTGTCGAGCGCGCGCTGTATCGCTTTTGTCCGCCGGCGGAGGAATCGCTTGTCGCGGCCGTCGTAGTAGAGGCTGACGTATGTGTCGTTGCTTTGCTCGTCGTATATGTCTGACAGTTCGTGGAGTGCCTGGCTGCAAGATGGCATGGATACAAGAAGGATGGCCGGCTATTTAATGCTGCTCGTTATGGCTGCTGGAGCTCCTCGAGTGCCTGTTCCAGGTCGTCGAGCTGTTGGCGGGTTGCCGAGCGGAGTTCTTCCAGCCCGGCGGCCGTGTCGCTGTTGGTTTCGCATTTCTGGAGCATCCCGTTGAGGCGGGCAAGGCTTTCCTGTACCTTGGCATGTTCCTCTTTGAGTATTTCTTTCTGTCTGGTACGCGTCGAGGTCGCCTGCCCCATCGCTATATAGAGTATATAGAGATATATATTTATTGTGGTTTGGGTCAGGTGAACTGGTCCAGCCGGGCCTGCCCCGACGGCTCCTCCACCGCCACGGACGTTTTTACCTCGCTCCCGGATGCATCCGGCTGCCCCTGCCCCGCCGCGCTCTGCTCCCGGCCTTCGAGCTCCCGTTTCAGGCGGAGTATCTGCCGGTACATCTTTTTTTCCTTGTTCTTGCTGCTCCAGTAATAGGCCTCATCCCGCGAGCCCTTCATGATCAGGATGACCACGTTGCCGGGCAGGCCGTCCCGGGCGGTGCGACCCCGCCGCTGGATGTGCCGTATCGCCGACGGGACGGGCTCATAGAACAACACGAGCGAGGTCGCCGGGATGTCGATGCCCTCCTCCCCGATGCTCGTCGACACCAGGACGTTGAACGCGCCGCCGGCGAAGGCCTCCAGCGTCCGCTTCTGCTCCTCCTGGCTCATACCCGCGCCGCTGCCCTTCGCCTGGCCGACGAACTTGCGGGCCTCGACACCGTCCATGGCGTTGAGCTCCCTGGTGAGCAGGTCGATGGTATCCCGGTACTCGGCGAACACCATCACCCGCCCGTCGGGATGCCGGCGGAAATGCGCCCCGAGCAGCTCCCTGGTTTTCTCCAGCTTCGGCTGCCCGGCATCGGTGGACAAAATCTCGCTGCGGACGGCCCGGTACAGCTTTTTCTTCCGTATCCGGCCGGCCGCCTTGGAATCATCGAGCTCTATCTTGGCCAGATAGTTCTCCGCGGCGTCGATACCCTGGCTGGTCAGCATCTCCTTCAGATGCGCCAGCTTTATCGTCGCCGAGACCAGGCTGATAGCCGAGTAGAGCGTGCCCCCGCGCTTCCCCAGCTGCCCGCGCATCCGCCGCTGGATGTCGATGAGCACCTTTTTGCTGAGCTTGCTCGCCTTCAGATAGCGGGCCTGCTTCGTGTACTGCTTCAGCTCAGCCAGGAACTCGTTGAGCAGCGCGTCGATCTGCCGGGCGATGTGTTTCACCTCCGGCGGCATCTCTATCATCTTCCACTGCATCTCCCGCCGGGACAGATACGGCCTGACGTCGTCGTCCCGCTCGGTGCGCACCTCAACGTGCTCGATACCCAGGTTGTCCGCCACCGCAGCCAGCTTCTTGTAGTCGCTGCCCGGCGAAGCGGTCAACCCCAGTATTTGCGCCCTGCGCTGCAGGTAGTGCCGGGCGACGCCGACGTAGGCGTACCTGCCCACCGCCCGGTGCGCCTCGTCGAACACGATGAGGCTGAAATCACCGACGTCGACGCCCCGGTCGAGGTCGTTTTCCACGCTCTGCGGGGTCGCCACGACCACCCGGCTGCTCCCGTATGCTTCCTTCCGCTCCTCCGGTGAAAATGCCTCGCCGGTCACCACCACGACGTCATCCACCGACGTCAGCTTCCGTATGGAGGCGGCATGCTGCTCGCAGAGCGGCTTGGTAGGCGCCAGAAACAGCACCGGGCCCCGCTCCAGCCGGTCGGCCAGCACCAGCACCGCGATGATGGTTTTCCCCAGGCCCGTGGGCAGCACGACCAGGCTGTTGCGGTCCCGGACGGCCTGAAAAATATTCCATTGATACTCCCGGCGCTCGACCGCGCCATCCGTTATATATCTGAGGTCGACATGGGTCATCGCCGTCTCCCCGCGACGACCAGGGAGGCAAGCAGCGCCTCTATCTGAATCCGCTCGTTGCTGCCCTCCACGATACGAAAGTCAGCCTCCCCGATTTTTTCGATGATATCCGCCTTGGTTTTCTCCTGCACCGGCAGGTCGAAGACGGCGCTGTGCATCCCCTTCAGCACGTCCTCGCCGGACAATCCGTACTCGATGAGCAACGTGTCCAGCTGCCCCCGCGCCTCGATGAAGCTGCCCTGCAGAGCGGTCTCCATCACCTTTTTCGCCTCCTCGGGCTTGGCGGTCGCCGTGGTCCGGTAGATGCCTTCGGCGTCGATGTGCTGGGACAGCGTGGCGGAGGTCTGCAGCGCGTTGATGGCCTTCCGCAGGTCGCCGTTGGCCACGTAGAGCAGGGCCTGCATGCCGTCGTCGGTTATCTCGAGGTCTTCCGCGGCGGCGATGCGCTCCAGATAGGGCTGCATGTCCGGGCTGTCCAGCGGGGAAAAACGGAAGACGACGCACCGGGACTGGATGGGCTCGATGATCTTGGATGAATAGTTGCAGGACAGGATGAAGCGGCAGATGTGGGCGTACCGTTCCATGGTCCGCCGCAGGGCTGACTGCGCGTCGCCGGTCAGCGAGTCAGCTTCGTCCAGAAAAATGATTTTGAATGCCGCGTCGCCGAGCGGCGCGGTGCGGGCAAAGTTTTTGATTTTTCCCCTGACGACGTCGATGCCGCGCTCGTCGCTGGCGTTCAGCTCCTCGAAGTTTTCCTTCCACGCGTCGCCGTATATCTGCTTGGCCAGCGCGATGGCGCAGGTGGTCTTGCCCGTCCCGGCGGGGCCGGCGAACAGCAGATGCGGGATGCTGCCCGAGCCCGCGTAGGCCCGGAGGCTGTCCACGATGCCGCTCTGGCCGACCACGTCGTCAAGCCGGGACGGCCGATATTTTTCTATCCACAGGTCTCTCATGCTCGTTCCTTCCCGATGGCATTGAGCTTCGACTGCATCGACGCGTTTTTGTCCCGCCGGTGGTCCACCCGGAGGTCGATGTGGATGCGCTCTGCGTCCATGTCCGCTATGGCCCGGTGCATCTTTTCGACGACGTCGAAAATCTCGGGGAGCGACTCGGCCTGGATGCAGGTGGCCATGGCGCTGCTCTCGTGGTCCAGCCCGCTGTCCTCCAGCACCTGCAGCGCTCGCTTCACGTAGCGGCTGACCGACGTGCCCTCTGAGGTGGGAAAAATGGCCACTTCGGCGATTATCATACATGGGAAAAACGACGACGTTAATAAATCTTTGTCGCTGTCAGCCGTCCTTTGCATTGTCTGCCGTTTGCAGACGGTGGGCTATGCCCCGAAGCCAAAGCCCGTGACGGTGGGAAGCCCGGCACTTTTCCAGGCGTTGATGCCCCCTGCCATGTTGTAGATGATGCCCTGGAATCCGTTGTCAATCAATAATTTCGCCCCGAGGTAGCTTCTGTTGGCGCTCCGGCAGTATATGATGATATCTTCGCCCTGGAAGATGGAGGTGAAGATGTTCAAAAACAGGGGTTGCTCCAGTAGATAGAGGGGAAACAGAAGGGGTTTATCGTTCTGATGCGGGGTGTCGATGCGCTCGTTGAAGTACTCGAGGAACGTCCGGTCATCTATAACGTTTTGAGGTTCTTCCTCGCTGTTGAGCATCTCCCAGGTTTGGCCCACCGTTATGTTGACGATGTCCCCCTGGCGGGAGATTTCGCTGCTCTGCTGTCCCTCCACAGGGTGGTAGGGTGTCACGAGCAACAGGAGGGCCACGACGACGGCCGCATACTTATACATGCCAATATAAGTAACGATTGTTTAAATAGTTAATTATAATTGGCCCCGCACACGCCCCGGGCACGCATCGCCTGTCGACGTGCCGGAACTAACTCCGTCAATCACATCACAATACTGGTCTTTTTCTGGTTTGCCTCCATATATTATCGCGGCTGGCTCCACTAGCCGAGCGCGACGTCCAGCGTCATCATGACGGCGAAGCCGGCCATGGCGCTCATGGTGGCCAGGTCGGTGTTTCCCGAGCGCTGCGACTCGGGCACCACTTCTTCGACGACGACGAATATCATGGCGCCGGCGGCGAAGGCCAGCGCGTAGGGGAGCAGAGGCCGGAAGAGCAGTACCGCGCCGGCGCCGAGGACGGCAAACACTGGCTCCACGACGGCGGAGAGCTGGCCGTACCAGAAGCTTTTGAGGCGGGACATGCCTTCCCCCCGCAGCGGCATGGACACGGCCAACCCCTCGGGAAAGTTCTGGATGCCGATGCCCAGGGCCAGCGCGGTGGCCCCGGCCAGGCTGGCTTCGGGTATTCCAGCGGCGGCGGCTCCGAAGGCCACGCCGACGGCCAGCCCCTCGGGTATGTTGTGGAGCGTGATGGCCAGCAGCAGGAGTGTGCTCCGCCGCCAGCCGGTTTCCACGCCCTCTGCTTCGCTCCGCGGGAATCCCAGGTGGAGATGGGGGAGCACGCTGTCGATTCCCCGGAGAAACACGCCGCCGAGCAGAAAGCCTGTTGTTGCTGGCAGCCATACGGGAATCTGCTGCTCGCTGGCCATCTCTATGGACGGAGCCAGCAGCGACCAGAAGCTGGCCGCGATCATAACGCCGGCGGCGAACCCGAGCATGCTGTCCAGCAGCCGCTGGTTGACCTCCCGGGTTGCGAACACGGTGGCGGCGCCGAGCGCCGTGACCCCCCAGGTGAAACAGGTGGCGACCAGCGCCTGCAGTACCGGGTGGAGCGACTGCAGGATGTCGACGACGCCGGCTATGCTATCACCGCTGCCGAGGAGATCATGGATGCTGAGCGGTTACCGCAGGAACTTCGATACAAACGGTGACGTATCACCACGCCGCAGGAAATGCCCCGATGGCCCTTCGCCCAGGAACTCCGAAAACCATGCCTCGTGCTGTACCTCCTCGTGCAGGATGGCCAGCGCCAGGTCGTAGGTCCGGTGGTCTTTGCCCGCGGTGATGTTGCAGATCTTGGTGTACTGTTGCACCGCGCATCGCTCCGCCCCGACCAGCACCTCGAGCAATGCCTCCACGTCGTCCAGATCGTCGGGGAGATAGGCGGGCGGGCAGCCGGAGACGTCGTGGAAGTCCTTCATGTCCCGGGGGAGCTGGCCGCCGAGCTCGTAGATGCGGGGCACCAGCGCCTCGAAATGGTTTCGGTCTTCCAGCCTGGCCGTTTCAGCGATTTCCTTAATGGTTTCGCCGTCCAGCCCGGTCAGATTGGCCCGCAGCAGGGTATAGTAGTAATACGTTGTCAGCTCAGCGGCGGCGTTTTTCACCAGCAGCTCAACGAGCTCGTCCACGTCCACGCCGGCGTCCGCCACCATCTTTCGTGCTACCTTTACCATATTGTGTACCTCCATTATTGGAACAAATCCCCCGATATAAAGCTTTGGCAGATGCGCCCGACATGTCACTGCGACCGGCGCCGGCCGACGAACAGGGCGTCGATGAGCACGGCGATAATCCCGGCGAGGAACACCATGTCGAAGATGGCCGCTCCGCCAATCGAGGCCGTTATCTCGCTGGTGGCGGGCAGCGCCAGGATGTCCGGCAGATGGAAGACGTCTGCGCCGACGAGCACGCCCAGGGTGCCCGATATGTAGGCGACGGGCGCCGCATGCTTCGGCCGCTTGTAGCAGGAGAGCAGGGAGAAAACGGAGGCCACGGCCGGCGGTATCAGCCACAGGGGAAACGGCGAGGTGACCCCGGTGCTGCTCACCCAGGTGACGTTGTAGGTGAAAAACGCGACGATGCCGATGCCGAGGAGGGCCCGCCAGGTGCAGCGCTGCTTCGCGAGCAGGTAGATGCTGACCAGGATGGGGATGACGGCGCCGCCGACGTTGATGGCGATGGTCCAGTTCTGGTAGGTGAACAGCGTGATGTTGAGGGCGCCGCCGAGGAGCGAGCCGAAGACGATGACGGCTGCCTCCAGCTTGGAGAAGCCGACCTCCCGGAAGGCGCTGTAGAAGATGGTGTACAGGATGTAGAAAAACAGTCCTATGATGAAGAATGTCAGGAGGCTCGTATAGTTCATCCGAGGATGTATTCGAGGATGCGTGTTAAATCTTTCTCTTTTATGGTCACGTCGGCCGCCGTTACGACAGCTGTGTCGCAGGGGTTGAACGCGATGCCCAGGCCGCTGACCCTGAACATGGCTACATCATATTTTGAGTTGCCGACGGCTACGATGTTCTGTCGGCGGATACTGAGCCGGCGAGCGAGGTCTCGGAGGGATTTATCCTTCTTTTTTGGGGGAACGCGAAGGATGCCCTGCTGCATGTCCTGGCTGATGCCGTTGGCGAGAACGTGGTCGATGCCGACGTCTTGGGCGATGCGCTCTGCCAGCATGTCGAGTCCGCCGGAGACGATGGCGGTGGTGACGCCGGCGGTGCTGAGCTGCTGCATGGTGTCGTGGATGCCTGGCATGTAGTCGATGCGCCGGAACAGTGAGGCGATGTCGTTTCTGGTGTGCTGCTGGCGCCAGAGGGCGAGGTCGCGGTCCATGAATTCCTGGCTGTCGATGTCGCCGTTGCGGTATGCCTCTGCCGTTGCGGCGTTGTCGGTGCCGAGGCAGGTGTGGACGTGGTGCCAGGAGCTTATCATGTCGACGAGGACGCCGTCCATGTCGAATGCCACGAGCTGGTATGCGGCCATTGGGGTGGCCATCCCTGTGTTGCTATATAAAAATTCTGCCGACCGGGGGCAAACGGGCGGAAAATGGCAATGTTTTTATAGTCGCGGCGGGCTGTCTGTCTGACGGACGGGCTGCCGGCGCCGTGCCGGGCTGCTCTGGCCGTTTTTTATCTGTGCTGGGGCGGTGAAAAATAGAAAGTATTATAAATGACAATCGTATTACTTTGTCTGACAAACGACACACAACAGCATCTGATTGCTGCCGTCTGTCGGTAAAACGGTGCCGAAATGATGTCGTTTTGTCACTACGCCTGAGGGGAGTAAAAATGGAAACACAACGCGTGACCGTCCGGCTGCCTGTGCACCAGATACGGGCCATCGACACCTTCATACGCCTCGGGGAGTTCGCTTCCCGATCCGAAGCCATACGGACAGCGGTCTCCCGGCTCATCGAGGAGATCACCGAGCGCGTCTACGAAAAAGCGGAAACCCTCAAAAAAATCCAGGAACTGGAGGCGTACACCAGTCAACTCGACGAGAAGATTGGAGGGGTATAATAACAACTACCAGCCTATCTGCAAGGAGGAAACCATAACATGAAGTCATTAATAGAGGATGCCATCCAGTACGGAGAAGACGACGTCCGCCAGGCCGAATGCGACGAATTCGGTGTTGCCAAGATAGTTGTTGTCGGCTGCGGAGGGGCAGGCGGCAACACTATCAACCGCCTGAACCGCATCGGCGTCAAAGGAGCCGAGACAATAGCCATCAACACCGACAAGCAGGATCTCGACCTCATCGACGCGGACAAAAAACTGCTCATCGGGAAAAACATCACCCGCGGCCTCGGCGCCGGCGGCTACCCCGACGTGGCACGGAAATGCGTGGATGAATCCCGCGACGAAATGGAACAGATACTCGGCGAGCCCGACCTGGTGTTCGTCACCGCAGGGATGGGCGGCGGCACCGGAACCGGCGTGGCTCCCGAGATAGCAAAGCTGGCCAAGCGCAAGGGCGCCATCGTCGCCGGTATGGTTTCCATCCCGTTCAAAGTGGAACGGGGCCGGGTGCTGCGCGCCGAGCAGGGCCTCGAACAGCTGCGCAAAAACTGCGACTCGACGATCATCCTGGACAACAACCGCCTGCTCACCTTCTGCCCCACGCTCCCCATCGACAAGGCCTTCTCCGTCATGGACCAGCTGATATCGGAAACGGTCAAGGGCATCTCGGAGACCATCCTGCAGCCCTCGCTCATCAACCTCGACTACGCGGACGTAAAAACAATCGTGTCCAGCGGCGACGTCGCCGCCATGCTCTGGGGCGAAGGAAGCATCAACCAGGGCCCCGAGGCGCTCGGCATCGAGGCGATGAACCACCCGCTGCTGGAGGTCGATTTCACCGGAGCCCAGGGATGCCTCATCCACATGACCGGCGGACCCGACATGACTCTCGACTTCGCCGACAAGGTCGCCACCACCATCACCGGGGAAATGGATCCATACGCCAACGTCATCTGGGGCGCCCGCATCAACAAGGACTTCCACGGCAAATGCCGGATCATGGCCATCATGACCGGCGTCAACTCCCCGTACATCCTCTCCGGCGACATGTCAACGCAGACAGAGGATGTACACATACCACGATGGGAGGGAGGTAAAAATAAATTAGGCATAGACCTAATTGGCTAATTTTTTGTCCTCCCCCCTTCCTCCCCTACCTTTTTTATTTTCCATTTTTTTGGTATAGCCTCGCCGATGGACAGTGGCCTGCGCTTGCCCGGCAGAAACACGGCTACAGTGACAGCTGGTCGCCGTTCTCCGGGACGATTACCTCGGCGGCGAAATCCCGCAGCTCCGCCGCCAGCGGCTCCGGGTTGTCGGAATGGAACAGGACCACGCGCTCCGGCTGGCAGTCCCGGGCAAATTCCCGCAGCTCGTCATGCCCGGCGTGGGCGGAAAAATCATAGAAGAACACCTCTGCGTTCACCGGGCGCTTCACCCCGTACAGGGACAGCTCGCCCGTCTCCAGCAGCTGCTCGCCGTTGGTGCCCTCCACCTGGTAGCCGGTGATGATGATAGCCGAGTTGGGGTCGTCCCGGATGTTGTCCGCGTAGCCGAGCACCGGCCCGCCGTTCAGCATCCCGCTGGTGGTCACGATGACATCGCCATTCATCGCCATCCGTTTCCCCTTCCGGGAGTACACCAGATGGACGTTGTCCAGCGCCTTCTTCAGCTCCTTGGGGGAGCGCAGATACGATGGATGCTGCAGGAAGATCTCGCCCATGCGGCTGCCCATGCCGTCCAGCCATACCTCGTGCCCGGAGTCGGCGAGCAGCATGGCGACCTCCTGGGTGCGCCCCACCGCGAACGCGGGGATGATGGCGGTGCCACCCCGGGCGACAACGTCGTCGACCGTGTCCAGAAACTGCCGTTCGAGCTCCCGCCGCGGGGGATGGTTCTGGCCGGCGTAGGTGCCCTCCATAAGCAGCGTGTCGCATGACACCGGCTCGGCGCCGTTCACCAGGCGGCTGTCGATGGTGTTGAGGTCGCAGGCGACGAGCACACCCGCGTTTTCCTCCTTGAACATGAGAGAGCCGGGGATGTGGCCCGCCGAATGACAGGATATCTCCATGTCACCGATGGTTATGCGCTCGGCGGGGTCGACGGACAAAAAGTTGCGTTCCGCCTCCTCCACGTCGCGGTCGCTGTAGGGAAACGGGTACCCGTTGCACCGCGCAATCTTAAGGGAGTCGCTGAACAGGATACGGGCGATCTCCTGCGTGACAGACGTCGAAAAAATAGGGACGTTGTAGCGTCCGGACAGCCACGGCGCCATCCCCGAATGGTCGAGATGTCCATGGGAAAGAAACAGGCATTCCACGGGCGGCGCCTGCTCCGGATACGCCGGCGGCTCCCCCGGCGTCATGCCGTAGTCGAACAAAAGCGAGCTGCCGTTGAGCTCAGCTAAAATGCCGACACGGCCGACCTCGTGTGCACCGCCAAGAAACCGCACGTCCATGCAAACAGGGTAATACCCCCCTCCATTTAATGTTTGGGTTCTACTCCATCAGCGTCGATACATACGCGATAAACGAGGACAGCTTCATGCCATCGCTCCATCGAAGGTCGTAGTTGCCCGCCTTGGTTTTACCGATGGGCGGCAGCCGGCTGTGCAGCAATCTGCTACGGCCCTCCAGCTCGGTGACATCCAGCGCGAAGACCCGCCAGGCGTCCCCCCGGTAGCCCTTCCGCCGGAACGCAAACAGGGGAAGCGCCCGGGAGCGCTCGCAGGTTTCCCGCATCTGCTCGGTCTTGCGCTGCAGCTTGTCTTTTTTCCGGCTGAACAGGATGCGGTCGCTTTTCCGGGTTTTGATTTCGACGAGGAAGGAGATGCTGCCGCGCACCGCGACGATGTCGGCGATGCCTAATGACCCGGCGGCCCGCACGACGATGAACGGCGCGTCGCGTATCCGGTAGTAGCCCTGGCGTTCCTCGGGGCTGCAGCTCCGGGTGACCGTCTCGAGTGTGGCTTCGTCGGCGGACAGGATGTCCCGGAGCTCGCGCTCGTAGATGCTCATCGCGCTAGTAGCCCCCGATTTTGAGTGACGGGTCGCCGAGGAGGACGAAGGACTGGATGGTGTGCAGATGCCAGCGCTGCGCGGGTGTCTTGTAGTGCGCTGTGTAGTTGGACACGGCGTGGCTCCAGCATTCGCCGAGGTATTCGTTGCCCTGGCTGTAGCCGTTGAACAGCTCCAGCTGCATGTAGCCGTAGCCTGACTCGGCACAATCCGGGTCGTTGACGCCGTCGCCGTCCAGGTCGCCGTCTTCTCCGGGCGTCGCCACGGGAAACGCGGTGTAGCCGAAGCTGGCGATGGCGCCGCCGCCGAGCTTGCGGGCGAACCACCAGGCGCTGCCCTGCGGGCAGGGGGTGCCGGCCCAGGGATAGTTGGTCATGCTGATGTTGAACATGGCGGTGTGGCAGCCGCCGATGATGGCGATGCTGTATTCATCGTTGAAGAAGAAGGGGATGTCGTAGAACTTGAAGCCGTCCTCCCATTCGCCGCCGGTGTCGTTTTCCGCGTGGGTGCTCCAGTAGATGGGGCTGCCGTGGCCGTGCATGTGGATGAACATGGCGCCGTCGTTCATGCCCTGCTTCATCGCGTCGGAGGTGACGTCTCCCGTGGTGACATATATCTTGTCGCTGTCGTAGCCGGGCAGGTAGTCGAGCACCTTGTCGCAGACGATTTCTCCTTCGACGCCGAGCGCCGGGAAGTTGTCGCCGCCGGCCAGGACAACGTTCCGGGTTCCCTGGCTGTTTTCGTACGTGATGGTCTTATCGACCATGATTGACACCTCGGCCCTGGTGCGGCAGGCCCACCGCCCGAGATATACATCCGGGGTGAGGTCGGCCTGGTCTTTGAGCTCGCCGATGCGCGCCCATTCATAGAAGACGTCGTTGTCGTCGGTGTCCCATGTGGAAAAGCTGCCGGTGCCATTGTAGATGTCGGCGTAGTAGAGGTCGGTCATGTACCGGTTTTCGTCGGCCCAGAACACGTGGACGTATCGGACGGGCACATGCCATGTCTCCCGGATGCCGGGCTTGCGGCCGCCGACCAGCAGGACGTATTCGATGCCCCATTCTTCGACCGCGTTTTTGATGAACTGTTTGAGTATCTCGGCGTCGTCCCGTCCCTCCGGCGGGAAGTATTCGCCGGCTTTGATGCATTCCATGCATGCGACCTTGGTGTCGATGCCGTGGCTCTGCTTGTGCTCCACCAATGGATCAAGGGATGCCTCCCAGGCTCGGGGGCAGACCACGAGCAGGTCGTATTCGTCCTTCTGCACCAGGGGCTCCGACGGCGGCGTGTAGTCCACCTCGACGTCGACCTGGCGGCAAAATCGCAGCGTATGGCTCGCGGGACTGTAACGGGCGGGGTACACCGACACGGTTACCGTTGTCACGCGTTGGCCGTTGCGGATGCCGCTGGCGACCTCGTAGTCGTACCAGCTACCGGGGTACGGCGCCGCGCTGTCGTACACCGCCGGGTCAGGCTCTCGCGCCGGGGTGACGGTTTCCATGTTTGGCGGGACGGCCTGCCGGGCGGGCTTGACGGGCTGATGCAGCAGGGCTTCCTGCACGTCGCCTGTTTCCACCGCTACGTTTTTGATGGATGCGCCGAAGGGCAGCGTGACGGTGGTCCGCCAGACGGGGAGGACGGGTTTGCCCTGGCTGGCCGTCATGCCGCAGCCGTCCATGTGCACCGCGGTGTAGCCGTCCTGTACGCTGACATCCGGGGCGGAGAACGTGGCCGTGGCAGTGGCCGTCTGCGCTGTCCTGACCGGGTCATCCAGCCGGGTGTCATCTGTCTCGTTGACGCCGATGGTCTGGATGCCCCCCAACAGGAATGCTGCAACCACGAAAAAAGCCAGTATTTTTTTCATGGCTTCTTATTAAAAGGCGATATTTAAACCTTCATATCCCGGCTTTATTCCGGATGGCTGAAGGCGCCGCGTCCGGCCCCGCGGTGCCCGATGGCGTATGGAGGAGCCAGCCGTCGGCCGCCATCGTATTTGGGAAAAAGATTTTATGGACGGAGACGTTATAATCGTATGCGGACGGAAGCTGCCATCAGCGACGTCATGACCGACAATCCGGTTATCATCAGCCGGAAAGCCAGCGTCATCGACGCCGCCCGGGAGATGAAGGGGGAGGATGTAGGCAGCATCATCGTCGTGGACGACGGCGCGCCCGTGGGCATCGCCACCGAGAGCGACATTTTGCGGAAGGTGGTCGCCGAGGGTAAAGACGCCGCTGAGATATCCGTCGACGATATCATGAGCCATCCACCGGTGACCATTACACCGGACGACAACATGATGGACGCCATCAGGCTGATGAACGACAAAAAAATACGGCGGCTTCCGGTCGTGGACAACGGCAAACTGGTGGGGATGGTGACGGAGGGAGACCTGCTCAGGATTTCTCCGCTTTTGCTCGACGTCGCCCGGGAGATGGCTTCCATCTCCGGCGGCGAAACGGCGGTGCCCCGTAAGATATCGCTGCCCGGCAAATGCGAGGGATGCGGCATGCTGTCCGACCATCTCGTCGACGTCGACGGGCGGCTGTTCTGCGAGTCCTGCGCCGACGCCTACCAGTAAACGAGGGGATAGAATGCAAATAATGAACATAATGACACAGGATATTATATCTGTCAACAAGAACGACGACCTGCAGCACGTGATGGACCTGATGGACAAGCACAACATCAGCAAGGTGCCCGCGATGGCCGACGGCCAGCTGGCCGGCATCGTCACCGACAACAAGATAGCCGACGAGCTGGGCAGCGTGCGAAACCGCGGGGTGCCACCCTCACACATGCACGCCTCCACGGTCATGGACCGCGACTACGAGCCCGTCTACCCGCAGATGGACATCCGGGAGATACTCCAGACGGTCGGCGAACCCGGCCTGACCATGCTCCCCGTCCTGGAAAACGACATGCTCGTCGGCGTGGTCACCAAGGCCGACCTTTTACCCCTGGTGGAGGACGACCGCCCGCTCACAGAGCTCATGACCAGCCCCGTGTACACGGTCAAACCCGACGACCGCATCGTGCACGCCCGACGGCGGCTGCTCGACCACGACATCGCCCGCCTGCCCGTGGCCGTAGACGGCGCCCCGCAGGGCATCATCTCCGACATGGAAATCGCGTTCGCCCTGGCAGACCTCAAACGGTCCGTGTCGCTTGGGCAGCAAAACCACCGGCTGCGGGAGCTGCACGTCGAGGACGCGATGCGGGCGCCGGCCCTGGTCGCCGGCCGGGAGCGCACCATTATGGAGGCGGCGAAGATCATGCTGAGCCAGTCGGTGGGCTGCCTCCCCGTCGTCGACGACAGCGACATCATCGAAGGAATCGTGACGAGAACGGACCTGCTGCGGACGCTTCCGGACACCCTATAACATCGGGGCGCTGCGCAGCCATTCGATGTCGCTCAGGTAGAGCTGCCGGATGTCATGCAGGCCGTATAATTCCATGGCGATGCGTTCCAGGCCGAGCCCCCAGGCCAGCACGGGCTCCCGTATGCCGAGCGGCTCGGTGACCTCGGGCCGGAAGATACCGGAGCCGCCGAGCTCCATCCACCGGTCGTGCCATCTGACCTCGACGTCCATGGACGGCTCCGTGTAGGGATAGTAGGCCGGGCGGAGGCGGATGTTGTCGAAGCCCAGCTTGCGGTAAAACTCGGTCAGCAGGCCGATGAGCTGCCGGAAGTTCGCCTGCTCCTCGTGCACGATGCCCTCTATCTGGTAGAACTCGGGGAGATGCGTGCTGTCGATGGTCTCCCGCCGGAAGACCCTGCCGATGGAGAACACCTTGGCCGGCGGCTCCGGATGCTCCGCGAGATACCGGATGGTGTTCACCGTGGTATGCGTCCTGAGCACCACGCGCCTGGCCTGCTCGCTGTCAAAGTCGTACCGCCAGCCCGTGGAGCCGGTGTCGCCCCCTGTTTCATGCACCGCTTTGATATTTTCGAGCAGCTCGTCATCGATAGGCAGCTCCGCCGGGCGGGAGCAGTAAAAGGTGTCCTGCATGTCCCGGGCGGGATGATCCTGCGGGATGAACAGGACGTCCATATCCCAGAAGCAGGGCTCCACGTAGCCACCCGTGATCTCCTGGAAGCCCATCTCCACGAAGATACGCCTGACCCGCTCGATAAGCCGGCTCAACGGATGCCGCTTGCCGGGATGCAACACCGGCGCGAAGCTTTTTACGTCATATTTGCGAAATGCCGCATCTTTCCAGGCGCCGCTCTGGATGTGCTCCGGCGAAAGCTGCGCGATTTCCTCCCGGATCTCCAGGCCCTGTTTGACAACCTTGCAGCCTTCCCCGGACAGGA
>Ga0207797_1001765_pt1 | contig 15500 bp, 7 predicted proteins | sample PRCRCaboRojoPR_6_FD_187275 | JGI IMG/M metagenome (GOLD analysis project Ga0207797, IMG submission 187275) | Marine sediment microbial community from Cabo Rojo, Puerto Rico - PR CR 10% Liquid 1 (SPAdes) | ecosystem: Environmental > Aquatic > Marine > Coastal > Sediment | place: Cabo Rojo, Puerto...
GTGGGAAGGTTGTTCGAGCCGGGGACCCGCCCCAGCTTCTCTTCCTCAGGACCCCTGTGCTGTAAGGGGACCGGATTCCCGGAATCTCCGCTAACCCCCCGAAAGGCGGCCGATTCGGCCCGTTCATGACACAGGGGTGACACAGACCGGCGTTGCCGAGGCGGTCGTTCTCCCCTCCGCCTCCCCCTGATTCTTCGTCCCGGTCGTCTTGGGGGCGGGTTCCCATCTTTCCACCACCCGTCTCGATTCTTTGCGGGCATACCGAGCTCGGTGTTTCCATTCACTCGCCGTCCATCTGGTTCGAGGGGGGCGCGGGAGGAGAGCCGTGCGCGAAGTTCGATCTTTACCGGACGACTGTTTTGGGTCTCACCGGTAATATAGTTACGATTTCACCGATTATCTATTTTGGTTTTCACCGGCTACATAATTAGATTTTCACCGCGCCCATCGCCCTCTCCTCGTCACCTGCCTCCTTTCGCTGGCTCGTCGTCCCATGGAAATCATCCCCCGACATCTCGGAGCCAAAGTAGAGGAGGCGCTGGCGACCAGCCGGATTGTGAACGTCGTGGGGCCTCGCCAGGCCGGGAAGACGACTCTCGTGCGCGACCTCCTCGAACACGAACGCTACCTCACCCTCGACGACCGCGGCGTGCACGCGGCCTTCGAGCAGGATCCCCAGGGCCAGATCGAGCTGCTCGCCGAGCAGCGGGCCGAAAGCGACCTTCCGATCGTCATCGACGAAGTGCAGAGGGTGCCGGAGGTCGCCCTCGCCCTCAAAGCGGCCGTCGACCGGAACACCGACCCCGGTCAGTATATTCTGACAGGTTCGTCGAATATCTTCACGACTGGCCGGGCGCTCGACTCCCTCGCGGGTCGCGTGATGACCCTCACCCTTCGTCCGCTCAGCACCGCCGAGGTCGCCCGTCAGTCCCCCTGCCGGCTGTTGGACGCACTCGACCGTGAGCCCGCTCGTCGCCTCCACGCGCTTCCTGTCCCGGAGGACTACAGGAGGTCGGAGGTCATAAGCCTGATCGTTCGCGGCGGATTCCCGGAGATCCGCACTCTCTCGGGACGCAACCGGATCGATCGCTACAACAGCTATCTCGACAGCATCATCGAGCGGGACGTGGCGGACGTCACCGAGATCCGGAAGCCGACTGCTCTCCGCCGCCTCATCGATCAGGCGGCGGCGCGCACGGCACAGGAGATCACGGTGTCGTCACTGTCGCAGCACCTTGGGGTGTCTCAGCCGACGATTCAGAAGTACCTCGACGTCCTGTCGCATCTCGGCATCATTCACCGTCTCGACGCCTGGACCTCCTCCCGGGCCAAGCGGGGCATCAAGTCACCGAAGCTCCATTTCCTGGACACCGGATGCGCGACCGCCCTCCGGGGGGAGGACACCAGTAGCTTCGGACCCGGAGCGGATCCCACCGCCCTGGGTCATCTTCTCGAGACGTTCGTCTTCGTCGAGGTGGAGAAGTCCCTCCCGTACCTGAACTCCACCTGGCGCCTTTACCACTGGCGCGATCAGCGGGGGCGGGAAGTCGACATCGTCGCCGAGGCGCCGGATCGCCGGCTCGCCCTCATCGAAGTCAAGGCTGCCTCTACGGTGGACGCCGGGGACTTCGAACACATCGAGTGGTTCATGCAGGATGGACCCGGGCGGAGTTACACGACGGCGGGAGTGGTCCTCTACCTTGGCGACGAAATCGTTTCCTTCGGAGAAGACCAGCTGGCTTTGCCGCTCTCGGTGCTCTGGTCGTACGGGGAGTGATACTCCCTCCCCGGGTCGAGCATCCCGAACTGCCCCGACCGGAGTCATGGCAGCAGTCCCGGTTTCGCACGCGGCGAGTGGGGGCGGTGGCGATCACCGTTCCCGCCGCGTCCACGCGAACGGATGGGCGTGCGATTCGTGACGGAAGAGAAACAGGACTCGTCAGGACGTAGCCGCTCGTTCCTCGGCCGGGTGCACGGTGAACGGAAGACGACGAGAGGTGAATTGAGCCCACCCGCCCCAGCTCCTTCCCGTCACCTCCGTCCCCCTTACGGTACCCCGTGCTTTGGCGACCCTGATTCTCGGATGTCTCGCCGTTTTCCCGTGTGACGGCGGGATCGACGCAGTGCTGACACGCGGGGGGTAGGCGCGGTCTCCCCGGACCCCGCCCACCACCGCGCCCACGGGCACCCGACCGCCCGTCCGTCGTCAGCGTGCATCCGCCCGCCAGCGCGCCGCCCGTCGTTTCGGCGTGAGGCCACCCGACTCCGCTGCGATGGGCAGGAACGGCCCGATTCCCGGATGCCAGACCCCGACCGGTATCCGGGACCATCCCCCGGAACGACCGCCCGACCACCGGCGGAACCTGTGGCTTCCACGACTCCGGGACAGACGACACTCCGCTGTCCGGATTTGAGGACGGGGGACGACGGCGGTTAACTAACCGAATCTTACGTACATGCCCTGCTCACCCGGCCCCCGAGGCTCCATGCCCCGTTTCCGAGCTCCGGCTTTCCTGCTGTCAGCTGCCCTGCTCTCCCTCACGGCCGCCTGCGGAGACGACACGGCCACCGGTCCCGACGCGCCCGAGCAGGCCGAGGTGGCCAGCGTCGAGGTCACTCCCGCGGAGACCAGCACGCCGGCCGGGGACAGCCTCCAGCTGGAGGCCACGGTCCGGGACGAGAACGGCAATGCCCTGTCCGGGGTCGACGTCTCCTGGTCGGTGCGCGACACCGGGGTGGTCGAGCTCCTCGACGACGGCGGCCGCCTCCGGGGCGAGCGGCTGACCAGCACCGAGGTCTACGCGGTGGCCGACGGGGACACGGGCACCGCCCACATCAGCGTCACGCCGGCGCTGTCCGAGGAGACGACGGTGATGGACAGCACGGACTACGACATGGTGAGCGACACCTCCGAGACCCGGCAGGGCACCTACCGGTTCCGGGCAAAGGGAGACAACGAGCTCCCGGACCTCGAGCAGGGGGACATCATCGTGGGCCGAAGCGCCCGGGGCGGCTTCCTGCGGAAGGTCACCTCGGCCAGCACGTCCGGCGGAGAGCTGGCGGCCGAGACGGAGCAGGCCCGGATCACGGAGGCCCTGAAGGCCGGGAAGTTCAGCCTGGAGATGTCCATGGACCCGACGGCCGATGCCCGGGTCAAGAAGTCCGTGACCACGGGCCACAGGGTGTACCTGGGGGCAGTGCACACGGAGCGCGTGGCCGAGGGCGTGACCCAGCAGAACGGCAAGCTGGTGTTCAGCCACGGCTTCACGAAGGGTGAGCTGAAGGTCAACTGGGACGGGAACGTCAACTTCGAGCCGCAGACCAGTGCGGCCTTCGCCTGGAACAGGGTCGCGGGGGCGCCGACCGGCGTGGACTCGTTCAGGGTGCAGCTCGGCGGAACGGCCGACCTGAGCGCGGAGGCGTCCGTGGTGGCCGAGGCGGCCGTCCAGCGCGAGGCCGAGGCGAACCTGGCGACCTTCGGCCGAAACTTCTTCCTGCAGATCGGACCGCTGCCGGTGCAGGGGGAGGTGCAGCTGAGCGTGATCGCCGGGATGCAGGGGACGGCGGCCGCCCAGGGCTCCCTGTCCACGGGTCGTGCCGAGCTGACGCAGAATCTCAAGGTGGGGGCCCGATACAAGAACAAGTTCGAGTTCTTCTCCGACTTCAGTAACAGCTTCAAGAAGCCCGACCCCACGTTCGCCAGCCAGGCCGAGCTCTCGGTGCGCCCCTACGTGCGCACGGACGTCTCCCTGGTGCTCTATCAGGTCGTCGGTCCCGCCCTGGGGCCCGAGCCCTACCTGGAGGGCGTGGCCGCCGCTCACCGCGAGGGAGCGACCCACTGTGAGGACCACGCCGCGATCTACGGGGGGCTGGACGCGGTGGCGGCGCTCCGCTGGAAGAGGGCAGGCAAGAAGGTCGCGAACCTCCTGGGCATCGAGGACGCCGAGAAGCGCTTCCAGGGACCGCGCGATCAGATCGCCGGCAAGGTGTGGCCCTGCACGGGCGATCTCAGCGTGAACACCAGCACCGGCGGCGACGGCACCGATTCGGACGGCTACTACCTGCGCGTCGACGGCCTGGAGAACCGGCATCTGGGTGCCAGCGACGGGTTCATCGAGGCCGACGTGCCGACCGGCGAGTATCAGATGGAGCTGGACAGCGTGGCCCCGCGCTGCACGGTGGCCGACTCCAACCCGCGCACCGTGACGGTGCCCAACAACGGGTCGGCCAGCACCACCTTCGAGGTGAGCTGTGCCGCGAAGACGACGGACCTGGAGGTCACCGCCTCCACGAGCGGCCAGGATCAGGACGCGGACGGCTATCAGGTGGTGGTGGACAGCACGCACAGCCGCTCGATCGGCATCAACGGATCGGCAGCCTTCGACAGCCTCCAGACGGGAGACCACCTGGTCGAGCTCCGCGACGTGGCCACGCAGTGCTACGCCCAGGGGGACAATCCGCGCACGGTGTCCGTCTCGAGCGACAGCCTGTCCCGCACGCAGTTCGACGTGTCCTGTGTCGCTTCACCCGAGGGCACGTTCGTCTTCACGTCCACACGGCCCGGCGGGGACGACCAGGAACTGTTCACCATGAACGCCGACGGGAGCGGGGAGACCCGGATCACCGACAACACCCTGGTCGACTACGAGGCCTCGTGGTCACCCAGCGGAGACCGGATCGCCTTCATGTCGGACCGGGACGGAAACACGAACTACGAGATCTACATCGTCAACGCCGACGGCACGGGGGAGTACCGGGTCACCTCGGACACCTCCACCAGCTTCGAGACTCCCAGCTGGGGCCCGAGCGGCGACAAACTGGCCATGAGTGTCGGAGACGGCGACAGCGCCGAGATCTACACGATCAACACCGACGGATCGGGGCTGAACCGGATCACCGACAACACCTACCCCGACCTGCAGCCCGCCTGGAGCCCGGACGGGACCAGGATCGCCTTCTCCTCGATTCGGGGAAGCGGCAGCGGTAACGATCTCTACGTGATGGACGCCGACGGCAGCAACGTCCGGGGCGTGACCGATCACTTCGAGAGTGATTACGGCCCGGACTGGGGCCCGAACGGCGAGTGGCTGGCCTTCCACTCCAGCCGCAGCGGCTACTTCGACGTCTACACGATTCGCGCGGACGGCACGGACCTGACCCGGATCACCGACCACGCGAGCACGGACGCCGGCCCGAGGTGGTCCCCGAACGGCGGACGCCTGATCTTCACCTCCCGCCGGGACGGAGACAACGAGATCTACATCATCCGCGCGGACGGCACGGGCCTGATCCAGATCACCGACAACAGCCTCTACGAGAACTACCCCGACTGGACCGGTCCCTGACGGTAGACCCCGGGGCCGGGAACAGCATGGTCCCCGGCCGGAGTCCGCGAGGGAGCCGTCCGTCCTCGCTGCTCCCTCGAGCGGCCGACACCGCCGTAAGAACCTCAACATCGACCTCCGGAGCTTCCATGCGTATCCTCATCCCCCTGCTCTCGCTCGCGCTCCTCGCCTGCGGTCCCGGCGCCGACTCCGAGACGGCCGGCGGTCCGGCCTCCCCGGCACTCCCCGACGGTGAGGTGGTGATGGACACCGTCCAGTCCGAGGCGGCGACGTTCCGGGTCGTCCAGCTGGTCGACAGCCTCGAGCACGCCTGGGCGGTCGACTGGCTGCCGGACGGTCGGACGCTCATCACCGAGCGGCCCGGCCGGCTGCTCCTCGTCGACGGGGACTCGACGACGGTCCTCTCCGGCGTGCCGGAGGTCCTGGCCCAGGGGCAGGGAGGCCTGCTCGACGTCCGGGTGGCTCCCGACTACCGGGAGTCGGGCTGGATCTACCTCACGTACTCCATGCAGGAGGACAGCCTGAGCGGCACCGTGCTCTCCCGGGCCCGCCTCCGGGGCGCCGGCCTCACGGACGTCGAGGAGGTCTACCGGCAGACGCCCTTCCTCGGGACGGACTATCACTTCGGCTCCCGGATCGTGTTCCCCGACGACAGCACCCTGCTGGTCGCCCTGGGTGAGCGCGGCCAGCGGAACGAGGGCACGGTCGACATCCCGACGCCGAGCACCTCCGTCGGCACGGTCGTGCGGCTCCGCACGGACGGCTCGGTGCCGGACGACAATCCCTTCGTGGGGCGGGAGGACGCCCGTCCCGAGGTCTACACCTACGGCCACCGCAACCCGCAGGGGATGGCCATCCACCCCGCCACGGGCGCCGTCTGGCTGCACGAGCACGGTCCGCACGGGGGGGACGAGCTGAACCGGATCGAGGCCGGCGCCAACTACGGCTGGCCGGCGGTGAGCTACGGCGACACCTACTCGACGCCCCGCGAGGAGATCGGTGGCACGGAGGCGCCGGGCGTGACGCAGCCGGTGGAGTACTGGGATCCGTCGCCGGCCCTCTCGGGCATGACCTTCTACACCGGCGACGCGTTCCCCGGGTGGCGGAATCACCTCTTCATGGGCGCGCTCTCGCTGCAGAAGCTCATTCGCGCGGAGCTGAGCGGGGACAGCGCGGTCGTCCACCAGGAGGACCTGCTCTCGAAGCAGATCGGCCGGATCCGCGACGTCGCGACGGGGCCGGCGGGCCACCTCTACTTCCTGACGGACGCCTCCAACGGCGGGCTCTATCGGCTCGAGCCGGTGGAGACGGGGAGCGAGCGCTGAGACGACCGGCCCGGAGCACGACCGCGGGCCGAGGGGAGTCGTCGACGTACCATGCGAGACTACTGGCAGTTCTACCGGCGGGAGGCGCCGCTCCTCACCTACGGTCTCCTCCTCACCCTGATCTCCAGCGTCGGGCAGACGTTTCTCGTCTCGCTCTTCGTGCCCGACTTCCTCGAGACGTTTCCGCTGGACGAGGGGAGCTTCGGGCTGCTCTACTCGGGGGCGACGCTGACCAGCGGGTTGCTCCTCCCCTGGGTGGGGAAGTGGCTGGACCGGAAGCCGCTGCACCGATTCACGGTCGGGGTCCTGGCGCTCCTGGCTGCCGCTGCCTTTACGGTGGCGGGAGCGTGGCACGTGGCCGTGCTCGGGGCGGGCCTGCTCGGTGTCCGCCTGGGAGGGCAGGGGCTCTCCTCCCACACGGCGCTCACGGCCATGGGCCGGTACTACCGCTCCGCCCGGGGCAAGGCGCTCAGCATCTCCAACCTCGGCTTCTCGCTGGGCGAGGCCGCCCTCCCGCTGCTGCTAACCGGAACCATCGCGTGGATCGGATGGCGGTGGACCTGGGTCGGGCTGGGGACCGCCGTCGCCCTGGCCGCACCGCTGATCGTGATGCTCCTGCGATCCGCGGGCGTGGAGCTGGATCCCCGGGAGGCGATCCGCCGGCGGGGGGAGGAGGGCGACGGGCGCTCCGGGATGGGGGGCGAGGGCCGGGAGCCGCGAGCGGCGCCGGGGGCTTCCGAGGCGGACTCCTCCGAAGGGGCCGATGGGCGCCGGGAGGATCGTCATCACACCCGCCGGGACGTGATCGCCGATCCGACCTTCTGGTGCGTGGTGCCGGCCGCGCTGCTTCCCGCGTTCTGGCTCACGGGCTTCTTCCTCTACCAGACGGGCATCGCGGAGGCGAAGGGATGGAGCGGCGCCCTCATGGCCTCCGCCTTCGTGAGCTTCGCCCTCGTGCGGGTGGCATTCACCCTGGGGACCGGGGAGTGGGTCGACCGGCTCTCCGCACGGGTGCTCTTCCCGCTCACCGTGCTCCCGATGGGCCTCGGCATCGGCCTCCTGTGGGCGCTGGACTGGGCCTGGGTCGCCTACGTGTTCATGGCCCTCCTCGGGGTGACGTCGGGGATGAACGCCTCCGTGAAGACGGCCCTGTGGGCGGAGCTGTACGGCACCGAGCACCTCGGGGCGATCAAGAGCATGCTCGCTTCCCTGATGGTGATCAGCACCTCGGCGGCGCCGCCGGTGGTCGGCTTCGCCATGGAGGGGGGCGGACTGGGGGTGCTCCTCGGCGCCGGCGTCGGAACGGTGGTCCTCGGCGCACTGTTCGCCCTGTGGGCCCTCGCCGGCGGGGCGGCGACCGGTAGGGCCTGAGGCTCCTGCCCCGACTCATCCCTCCCGGAACCCGGCCGTCCGAACGAGGGCCCACGCTGTTCCGACGATGGGGGAAATCCCCCATACGCCACCTCCTTCCCCTTCGTATGTTCATACACGTCGACGATCTGCGTACCGCTCGGGCGGACTCGGGGGTTCGGGTTCCTGACGACGGGAGGAGATGGCGGCGATGGTTCCGATGACGACGGGGGACGAGCCCCTCTCGATCCTCCTGATCGAGGACAATCCGGGCGACGCGCGCATCTTCGAGGAGCTTCTGGCCGAGAGCGGGCTGGACGCCGACCACCGCTGGGTGCGGTCCCTGGAAGCCGGGCTCAAGGCCCTCGACGACTACGAGGCGGACGTGGTCGTGGCGGACCTCGGGCTGCCGGACAGCGAGGGCATGAACACGGTGCACCGGATCGCGAGGACCGGCGTCAGCGTGCCCGTGGTCGTGCTGACCGGGCAGGCCGACGAGGGCAACGTGCGGGCGGCCCTGGCCGCCGGCGCGTCGGAGTATCTGCCGAAGGACGGCCTCGAGGCCATGCTGCTGGCCCGGACCCTCCTGCTGGCCGTGGAGCGCCACCGGCTGGAGGGGGAGGCGGAGCGACAGCGGGAGCTCAGCCGCTCGATCCTGGAGTCGGTGCCCGAGCACATCGCGGTGCTCGACGCCGACGGAGTCATCGTCGCCACGAACGAGGCGTGGCGGCGCTTCGCAGCGACACAGGGAGGCGATCCCCGCGGGTACGTGGGAGAGAGCTACCTGGAGGAGACGCGAACCGCGGCGGAGAAGGGGAACGAGGACGCGGGGGAGATGCTGGCCGGGATCCTCTCGGTCCTGCGCGGGGACAGCGATCAGTTCGAGCTCGAATACCCGTGTCACGGTCCCGACGAGGAGCGCTGGTTCCGCGTCTCCGTGGTGCCGCTGCGCGAGCGGGGCCGGAGCGGCGTCGTGGTCTCCCACGTGAACATCACCGATCGCAGGGTGGCGGAGCGGGAGGTCCGCCGGCGCGGGCAGCGGTTCGAGGCGCTCGTCTCCAACCTGTCCGACGTCATCTCGGTCGTGGGCCCCGACGCTACGATCCTGTACGAGAGCCCCTCCGTGGAGCGCGTGCTGGGCTACGAGCCCGAGGAGCTCGAGGGAGAGAACGCCCTCGAGTACTTCCACCCGGAGGACCGCGAGCGGGTGCGGCACGCGCTCGTGGAGACGGCCGCGGCGCCGGACGAGGAGCGGACGGCCGAGGCCCGCTTCCGTCACGCCGACGGGTCGTGGCGGGTGGTGGAGGCGCGGGGGAGGACGCCGCCCGCCGAGACCGACCTCCACGGGGTCATCGTGGTGACGCGCGACGTGACGGACCGCGTCCGCCGCGAACAGGAGCTGGAGGAGGCGACGTCCTCGCTCCGGGAGCGGGTGAAGGAGCAGTCCTGCCTGTACGACGTCTCCCAGCTCCTGCACGCGGACGACCGCGACCTCGACGCGCGGCTCCAGGACGTCGTGGACCGTCTTCCCGAGGGATGGAAGTACCCGGCGGTGACCGCGGCGCGACTCGAGCTACGGGACGAGGTCTGGTCCACCGCCGGCTTCTCGGAGACCGGGGACGCCCTGGAGGCGCCGATCGAGCTCGACGGGGAGCGGGCCGGCCGCATCGAGGTACGCTACGTCGAGGAGCGTCCCGAGGCGGATGTGGGTCCCTTCATCTCGGAGGAGAAGAGGCTCCTGGAGGCCATCGCCCACCAGGTGGCTCTCGCGGTGGATCGCCGGAGAACGCGCGGGGAGCTGGAGGCAGAGCGCTCCCGGCTGGCCGAGGTGTTCCGCAAGGCGCCGTCGTTCCTGGCGACCGTGCGCGGGCCGGATCACGTGTACGAGATGGCCAATCCGGCCTACTACGAGCTGGTGGGAGACCGCGACCTCGTCGGGCGGCCGGTCCGGGAAGCGTTGCCGGAGGTCGTGGGGAGCGGCTACGTGGACCTGCTGAACCACGTCCTCGAGACGGGCGAGACCGTCGAGCGCGAGGAGCGGCCGCTGGAGCTCGCGTCCGAGGACGGCGGAACGGTCCTGAAGTTCGTCAGCTTCGTCTACCAGCCCCTGCGGGAGGCGGACGAGGTCGTGGGCGTGATCGTCCACGGCGTCGACGTCACCGAGCAGGTGCAGCGACGGCAGGAGGCCGAGGACCGGGAGGAGACGCTCAGCAAGGTCCTGTCGACCTCGGCGGACGGTGTTCTCCTCGCGGACGTGGACGGGGAGTTCACCTACGCGAATCCGGCGGCCGAGGAGATGCTCGGACTGGAAGAATCCGAGATCGCGGGCCGCAGCTATCGGGATCCCGCCTGGGGAATCACGGACCCGGAGGGTGGAGAGTTTCCGGACGAGGAGCTCCCCGTGGCCCGGGTCCTCCGCACGGGGGAGCCGGTGGAGAGGGTGGAGCACGGCGTGCAGCGTCCCGACGGGGCGCGCCGCGTGCTGTCCGTCAACGCCGCCCCGCTGTACGGATCGGACGGGAAGGTGCAGGGCGTCGTGGCCTCTCTGCGGGACGTGACCGAGCAGCGGGAGCGACGGCAGGCGCTGGAGGAGAGCGAGGCCCGGTACAGGACGCTGGTGGAGACGATGGCGGAAGCCACGCTGACCCTGGACGCCGACGGGCACATCACCTTCGCCAACGCCGCCGCCGAGGAGATGCTCGGGCTGGAGGAATCCGAGCTCGCCAGCCGCACCTACAACGACCCGACGTGGCGTATCACGGCGGCCGATGGCGGCGCCCTGCCCGATCAGGAGCTTCCGTTCCGGCGGGTCATGGAGACGGGGCGTCCGGTGCGCAACGCGGAGCACGGCATCGAGCGACCGGACGGGGAACGCCGCATTCTGGCCGTGAACGCGGCCCCCCTCGGCGACGGCGCCGGTGAGCCGGCCGGGGTGGTGGCGACCATCCGTGACATCACGGACCGGAAGACGATGGAGCAGGAGCTCCGCCACCGCGCCCTCCACGACGTGCTCACGGGACTCGCCAACCGGTCCCTCTTCCGTGATCGGATGGAGCAGGCCATGGCCGCCTCGGACCGGAGCGACGAGCCCGTGGGGCTGCTCGTCCTGGACCTGGACCGGTTCAAGCAGGTGAACGACCATCTGGGGCACACGGCCGGTGACCGGCTGCTCGAAGAGGTGGCCCGTCGCCTGGAGGCCGCGGTGCGCGGCGAGGACACCGTGGCCCGGATCGGCGGCGACGAGTTCGCCGTCATCGTCACGGGAGCCGGAGGGGAGCAGGGGATCCGGCGGGTGGTGGACCGGCTCGTCGGATCCCTCACCCGCCCCTATACCGTCGGAGGGGAGGAGGTCGAGCTCGACGTGACCGTGGGCGGAGTGCTCGCCTGCGGTTGTGACCTGGAGGCGGCCGTCGACGGCCAGGATCTCGAGGACGTGGTGCGGTACGCGGATCTCGCGCTGTATCAGGCCAAGGCTCGGGGCGGGAGCTCTTTCCACCTCTTCCACCCGGAGCAGGACCGGGAGCGCACGCGCCAGCTGGGGCGAGAGCAGGAGCTGCGCCGCGCGATCCGAAACGAGGAGTTCGAGGTTCACTACCAGCCGGTCATAAGGCTTCGGGACGGGACGGTGTGGGGGGTCGAACCCCTGGTACGGTGGCGGCACCCGGACCGCGGGATGGTGTCCCCGTCGGAGTTCATCCCGGTGGCCGAGGAGACGGGACTCATTCACGAACTCGGGAACCTGCTGTTCCGGCAGGCGAGCAGGGACGCAGCCTCCTGGCCCTCGACGAACGGACACCCCCTGACTGTCACGCCGAACATTTCCGGTCGACAGTTCGAGCGCGACGATCTGGTGCGAGACCTCGTGGCCATCGCCAGGGAAGCCGGCGTCGACCCCTCCCGGTACGACCTGGAAGTGACGGAGAGTGCGATCACCCGGGCCACCGGCAAGATCGAGGAGCTGCGGAGCCACGGCTTCGGCATCTTCGTCGACGACTTCGGAACCGGCTACTCGTCCTTTCATTACCTGCGGGACCTGGACCTCGACGGGCTCAAGATCGACATGTCCTTCGTCCAGGGCCTCGACAGGAGCAGGAAGGGCAGGGGGCTCGTGGAGACGATGGTCACCCTGGGACGGACCCTGGAGATGACCGTCGTGGCGGAGGGCATCGAGACGGATGGGCAGCGTGAGGCGCTCGAGGAGATGACCTGTCCGCTCGGACAGGGGTTTCTGTTCACCCGTCCCATGACGTCCGGAGAGCTCGTCGATTACCTGAACGGCTCACGGGGTGGTTCCGACCGATGAAGTCGTCCGCGCTGCTGCGGCGGAGGGTCGCGGGAGCCCGTCGGGGCCTCACTCCGGCGTCCTGACGGCCTCCATTCCCTCCTCGACGGTCCGGCGCAGCCACTCGGCGAAGGCGGGATGCGGGGCGAAGCCGGTTCCGTAGCGGAAGTCCAGGCCCTCGAGATTCGCACGCGCCGGCCCCGATGCGGCGGTCCGCGCCGGAACGACGATGGCCGTGCCTTCCCCCTCGGACGCCTCGCGGACCATGCCCCGGATCGTCTCCAGCGACTCTTCCCGGTGCTCGGGCCAGTCCTCCCGCCAGGAGTGGTATCGGTAGTCCCGGAAGCGGTTGCCGGTTCGCTCGGCCAGGCCTCCGGCGATCTCCTCCAGGTTGTCCATCCAGTGCTCGTGCCGGGCCGAGTCACCCGCCCCGTGGGCCAGCACGATGACGGTCTCCCGGGAGGGGGCCTCGCTGAGCGAGCGTACCCGGTCCGCCAGGGCGTCCACCAGGTGCGGGCTCGTCTCGATGCCCCCCAGGGTGTGGAGCTCCAGGTGGGTGCGGATCCGGTGCGGGAAACGCGGATAATCGGGGCGGAGGCCCATCACGTACCGCGCCTTCTTCCGGAAGCTGGACTCCAGGGAGAAGATTCGGACGACCACGGCGGCCTTCGCGCCGCGGTCCTCGAGGCTCCGGATCGCCCGCTCCAGGACCACCGGGTCGACCATGCTGAACGCCTCTTCGCTCATGTAGTCCTCGGCGACGGGGGCGATGCCCTCGCGCATGGTCTCGTTCCAGTTGTAGTCGGAGCCGTGGGGGACGAAGATCACGCCCACCTCGTCCCGTTCGAGGGTCCGGTGACGCGTGGCGGTGCGGCGGAGCCAGTCGGCGGCCGCGTCGTGTGGGAGCACCGGGTGGCCGCTGTAGGCGGCGCCGTGGGGGGCGACGCTCCGGCCGAGCCAGTTCCAGTCCGACATCATGGCGGTGTAGCGACGGGCGAACCCGAAGGGCACCACCACCGGCGTGACCCCGTCGGAGGCGACGGCCCCGGCGCCGTCGCCCACGGCCTCGAGGCCGGTCCCGGCCAGGGAGTCGGGGGCCGAGCCGTGGTAGAGCACCTCGACGCGGGCCGAGTCGGCCATTCCGAATTTCCGGGTCGCCCGGTCGGCCAGCGGAGCGAGGGCGTCCCGGATGGAGTCGGCGGAGGCGCGGGAATCGGCGCCGGCCCCGACCAGCACGAGGCGCTCCTCGGCGGAGACCCCGGAGAGCGTCTCCACCCGGTCGAAGAGGATCTCCTCGGCCAGGTAGCTCTCGCCCAGGGGGGGCGCCCACCGGAGAGCGCCGTCGCCGATCTCCTCGGCGGCGGTCCGGGCCGTGGCGTACAGGGCGTGGTGGCGGGAGAGGAAGAGCGGCAGCACCACCACCCGGTCGACGCCCTCGCGCGCCCGCAACCGTTCCAGGGCGGACCGAAGGTGGTCCTCCGTCCGCTCGTCCGTGACGATCCAGAGCTCCGTGGCCGGGTAGGTCTCGCGAAGATCGTCCCGGAGGTCACGGGCCTCCTCGTTGCCCAGGAAGCCGCGGTCCGGCGCCGCCACCAGGTAGCCCGGATCGGCACGGAGGGTCCCGGCGCCGAGCAGAGAGGTGGCGGCGACGGCGACGAGCACGAGGGCCGCGCGCACGGTGCTGGTCCGGGTCATTTTCGAACTCATGTGGTTTCCGTGGTCGGTGCTTCTCGTTCGGCTCATGGCGTCTGGAGTCCCGAGCTGTAGGTGATCTCGAGTCGCAGGCTGCGCCCCGGTGCGGGGATGAAGGAGCCGTGACGGGTGTAGGTCTCGTCGAAGACGTTCTCGAGCCGCATCTGGACGGCCACGCCGGAGAGCGGACCCTCGTCGGCCGCCCATCCGGCGAAGAGGTCGGAGACGACATAGCCCGACGTCTCGAACTCCTCGTCGGTGACCCGCCGCTGGTCCTCGGCGAGCGTGCCCGAGTAGCCCAGCGTCAGCGCCCGGTCTGCCAGGCGGGCGCCCAGGTCGAGGCCCCAGGTGTCGGCCGGGGCGTCGTTCACCGGCGCCTCCTCGGTCAGGTTCCGCATGCGGACCTGTCCGAAGCTCGCCCGGCCGAAGACCGGCCCCGCCTCATAGCGGACGCGAGCCTCCACCCCTTCCGCCTCGACGCGATCCAGGTTCCGGAAGGTGGTGGTCCCCTCCCGGATGTTCACCTCACGGGCGATGAAGTCCTCGGCGTCGGTGTGGAAGTACGTCACGTCGGCGCGGATGCCGTCTCCGCGCGTGATCACGTCGTCAAAGGCGAGCCGTGCGCCCGTCTCCCAGCTCTCGGCCTTCTCCGGCCCGAGGGTCGGGTTGGAGACGAAGAAGTTGTCGGGAAACCGGGCTCGGGGCGGCGACGGGAAGTGGAGGCCCGAGATGTAGAGGTCCAGCAGCCGCGGCGCGTTGAAGCCCTCGCCCCAGCTGCCGAACAGGTCCAGGAACTGCGTGGCCTCGACCTCGGCGGCCGCCTTCAGCGAGACCTCCTCCTCGTCGCTGTCGGCCGCGTCCTCCGAGGCGTTCGCCTGGTGGAAATGATCCCAACGGACGCCGGGTATGAGGTGGACCCGGTCGGCGAAGGTCCACCGGTTCTGGGCGTAGAGGCCGAGGAAATCCGCGGTTCCGTCCGGGAACGTCCCGAGCGACTCGCCGTTCCGGCTCCCGTCGGCCTCGTCGCGGTATAGCTCCGTGCCCAGGGTGACGGCGGTGCGGACGTCCTCCGAGATTTCGATGCGGGACGTGTTCGCCGCGTCGAGGCCCCAGGTGACCACGTTCCGGACCTCGAACCGGTCGTCGCTCAGCCGGCGCTCCTCGACCTTCGACTCGTTCCGGTAAGCGGTCACGTCGAGGTTCAGACCCGGTACCTCGGGATCCCTCAGGCGATAGTTCAGGGTCGCCGTGCTCCGGAGGGAGCTCCGATCGGCGACCTGGCTCTTGAGCGTGTCGGGCTGGTTCGCGTTGATCGGGGTCGTGCTCTCCCGGCTGTACCGGTTCCAGGACGCCTCCACGCGCTGGAACGGCCCCGGCTCCCAGCCGATCTTGGCCAGCCCGCTCCAGCTCTCACCGGCGGAGAAGGGAAGCTCGTTGCCGGTGCTGAGCGAGACGTCGTCGGAGCTCCGGACGCTGGCGCTGGCCAGGAAGTCGAGCTGGCCCGCC
>Ga0207797_1001766_pt1 | contig 15482 bp, 12 predicted proteins | sample PRCRCaboRojoPR_6_FD_187275 | JGI IMG/M metagenome (GOLD analysis project Ga0207797, IMG submission 187275) | Marine sediment microbial community from Cabo Rojo, Puerto Rico - PR CR 10% Liquid 1 (SPAdes) | ecosystem: Environmental > Aquatic > Marine > Coastal > Sediment | place: Cabo Rojo, Puerto...
GGTGCTGGACGCTTCCAGCGGAGAAGAGGCCTTGGAGATCTTGGAGGCGCAGCCCGTAGATGTGGTTGTGACGGATATCCGCATGCCGGGCTTAAGCGGACTTGAATTGACGGGAATCGTCAAAGAAAAATACAGCGGTGATGTAATTATCATTACCGGTTATGGGGGTGAGTTCTCCTACGAGGAAGCTTGGAATAAAGGTGCCAGTGATTTTGCCCAGAAGCCGATTCGGTCCAAGGAACTAATCGCCCGTCTCAAGCGGGTCCTTAAGGAACGGGCCCTTGTGGCGGAACGAAAAGAGATGGAGCGCCGGCTCTTGGAGTTGACCATCACGGATGACCTGACCAAATTATTCAATTCGAGGCATTTTTTCCAGCAGATACAGTCGGAAATCAACCGAGCGTCGCGATATAACCATCCGCTGTCCTTACTCCTCATCGATGTGGACAACTTCAAATATTACAATGACACGTACGGCCACCTGGAAGGGGACAAAATGCTGAGCCGGTTTGGAGAAGTTATTCAGGGTTGTATGCGAAAAAACGACTCGGCGTATCGGTACGGCGGGGACGAATTTACCGTGATTCTTCCCGAGACCCGCGGGAAAGAGGCAATCAAAGTAGCGGAAAGAATTCGTGAGGAAATTTCTGGAATCGACGACGGTCCTTGCGACCGCGAAAAAAAAGAACCGATTGCCGTCAGCGTGGGTATCGCCGAGTATCGGCAGGGGGAAAAATGGGAAGAATTGACCAAGAGAGCCGATGAGGCGATGTACCGGGCCAAACGAAGCGGGGGAGGAAGGGAACTTTTGTTATAGGATCAGAAAAATTCCCAGAAGTCCCACCCTCACCGCGTACCGTTGTACCTGTGCGGGGCAAAAAACGGAAAGCCGGGTCTACACACCCGGCTTTCCGTTTTTTTGAAACCGTACTCCCATTCTCAATACGATATAGCTAGGCTCCCACGTAGACGCCTCGACCGGCCCGCTTTATCTTTCCTGCCTTGGTGGCTTTGTAGACAATGTTTCTCACGCTTCCCTCGCCAAAGCCGGTCTTTTTCATAAGGTCGGAGACATGTACTCCCTTTTTGGAGCGCTTAATGATGCTGATGACCTGATCCGCCGGGGAGGTCTTTGCCGCGGACTTCTTCGCAGGGGTTTTCTTCTTTGCAGTGCTTTTCTTTGTGGTCTTTTTGGCTCCGGTTTTCTTTGCTGCGGACTTCTTTGCCGCGGACTTCTTTGCCGTGGTCTTCTTTGCAGGGGCCTTCTTCTTTGCCGTTTTCTTCTTTGTTTGTTTGGCCTTCGTTGTCGTTTTAGACTTCTCGAGTTTGTCTACAGCCTTGGTCAATCGTTCCGTCTTCTTCGTCAGCGCCTTGAGTTCTCGGGTTACTTGTTGGAGATCCTTCTTGAGTTTTGTCATAATCGCATTCCTCCGTGTTTAGTGTTGTGGTTCTATTTTATGTTCAACCCTTCTTGGATTCCCTGCCGCACTCAAAAAGGGCAACTTTCCGTGATTTGACTTTTGTGAACACCGTATGGCTTCTCTAGAAAAGTCGGGGAACATGAGTACGTTTATCGCCAGCAAGTCCGGTTCGCTCTATTACGCTGTTTTCCGGCCTATGTTGTGTTATCTGTAAGGCCTTATCAATCGAAGATTGTTATCAGTATAAAGAAAGAAAAATGAAATGTCAATTCATATCAACTAGTTCAAAGAAAAAAAAGAGAGGTTTGTAGAAGAAATATGAAATGTGAGGTTTTGAAAGATCCGTGAAAGGCTTTACTGGAAGGCATCAGTCGGGATTTGGAACAAAAATCTCAGTGGCAAGTTTCTCTTCAAGAGTCGGGTGAATCTTTATCGGTATACCGTCTACGCTCACGGCCGGAACCGCGCCAATGAGGGAGTTGGTGACAAAGACGCCGTCGGCAGCGAAAAATGCTTCAGCCGTAAGCGTTTCGTCCATTATCGTGTACCCCGATGCGGAAAGGAGTCGGCACACGGCATCTTGCATGACTCCGGGCAAGACATGCTTTGAAGTAGGTCTTATTACCGTGTCCTTTCTGATCACGACAAGGTTGCCCGTATTGGTTTCTGAAAGACTGCCGTCACTGTTCAGGATCAGGGCCTCGTCCGCGTTTCTCTCAGAAGCCCATGTGCCGGCCAAGCGATAAAAGAGGTAGTTCAGTGTCTTGTAGTCGGCAAGTGGAGTCTCCCGACGGTGCGGATAGGTCACAAGCCGGAGACCCCGGGCTTGAGAGTTTTCCAACCGATGCTTGTACATTCGAGCCATGACCAGGACGGTATGCCCGAAAGGAAGCCCCGGATTTTCTCCCCGCGTGGCGACGATTTTTACAGCCGCCGTGGTGTCACTCAGGTTGTTGCGAATGAGGGTGTGTCGTATGATCTCTTCCCACGTGAGATCGGGCGGAGAATCAGAAAACAGGGTGGTCCAGGTGCGATTGAAGCGGATCAGGTGATCTTCGAGCAGGTGAGGCCGGCCTCGATCGGCGCGAATCGTCTCAAAGAAGCCGTAGCCGAATAGGAACCCTTCGTCGGTAACGGGAATGGTCACTTTACCGGCCGGTTTCAGCATTCCGTTGAACCAAATGAATTGCTCTTTTTCTGGTCGGCGTTTGTCACTCGTAAAGGCATGCATTAGCGTTTGTCCCTTGTGGAGTGTTTCGTCATACTCGTCTTCCGGATTAGAATCCATGACGATTCCGCCGCCCACGGAGAAGTTCAGTGTGTCTTTATAGAGCGTAGCCGTGCGAATGGCGATGGAAAGATCCATGGTATCGTGGAAGCTGACATAGCCGATCGCCCCCGTGTAGACATGCCGTCGGGTAGGTTCGAGTTCGTCGATAATCTCCATGGCTCGGATCTTGGGGCAGCCGGTTATCGACCCTCCGGGAAAGGATGCGGTAATCATATCCACCGATCCGGCTTCTTCCCGTAGAAGGCCCTCAACAATGGAAACAAGGTGATAAACATTCCGGTATGCTTCGATTCGTTTGTGCTGCGTTACCCGGACGCTTCCCGGAATGCAGACTTTGCCCATATCGTTGCGGAGGAGGTCGACGATCATAGACAATTCCGCTTCATCCTTGTGGCTTTGCTCGAGGGTTCGTTTGAGGGCCTGGTCTTCTTCCGGCGTCCTCCCACGGGGGCGGGTACCTTTAATCGGTCTTGTTTCCACCCGTCTACCGTTTTGAAAGAGGAAACGTTCCGGAGAAGTGGAGAGAACGTGATGATCTCCTGCATTGATATAAGAGAAAAACGGTGCGGGATTTTTCCAAAACAGCTCCATGAAAAGACGAAAAGGGTCCCCGGAAAAGGCGGCCTGGAAATTCTGAGACAGATTGACCTGATAGACGTCGCCGGCGGCGATGTATTCCTTTACGCGATTTACGGCCTCAACATACTCGGTACGGCTAAAATTAGACTGGAGTGTCCCTGCAGCGCGTCCCCGATCGGTTTCTTCGGATGGGGTGGACCGGATTCTTTCAAACGCAGACAGGGCCTTGTCCGGCACCTCCGGCAGCGGATGTTCACCCAAAGGAATCAGTAGGCGGGCAGAATCCTGTTCCTTGTCGTAGACGATGATGATGGAAGGAGCATACAGACAGATCTGTGGTAGTCCATATGAGTCCATGCACGTTCGGGGCAAGACTTCCAGGGTGTCCTTGAGGTCGTAAGACAGATAACCGAAAAGCCCCGCGCCTACGGGAGTGGGAACGCTTGCATGTGGAAGGTGTAAGATATGGGTGATTCGACGAAGGATGGAGAAGGGATTGTCCTTCAGAGATAGGCTTCTCCCACCCGCGAAGAGGGTCAGGTCGTGATGACGTCCTTGAAATGTCAGCCAGGGCCTGGCGGCCAATATGTGATAGCGTGCACAATCCAATGGACCGCCACTCAATAGAACGACTGTTCCCGGCATCGGAGAAAACCGCAGGGCAAGGTCCTCAAAAGATTCTTCCAGTCTTATGGTTTGTTGATAAACATCTGTGATCCGACCACAGAGCGTTTCCATTTTTCTCCACCTGTCGCAGTTGTAAATGGGCCTTCCGTGCGGCAGAGGGCGAGGAAATTCTCTGCCAGGGAAAATCCATATTCGGTCATAAAACTTTCCGGGTGGAACTGTATGCCGTGAACGGGAAATGCTCGATGGGAGATTCCCATGACGATCCCGTCTTCGGTCCGTGCGGTAACGGTGAGCGAGGTACTCTTCACCGGCACGCGAGCAACCAGCGAATGATAACGGGCCGCCCGGAAGGGAGACGGTATACCCTTCAATATGCCTTCCCCCTCGTGAAACACCGCACTCGTTTTCCCATGAATCGGACGGTTGGCCCTTTCGGTATTGCCTCCGAACACTTCGTTGATACACTGCATGCCGAGGCAGACCCCTAAAATAGGGACCTCTCGGAAAAACGCTTCGATGATTGCACGGGATATGCCTGAATGGCCGGGATCCTTAGGACCCGGACTGACCAATATATAATCGGGACAAAGCGCCTTGGCTTCCTGCAGCGAGATCTTGTCGTTTCGAAAGACGGATATGTGAAGGTCGTACTGGGCAAACATCTGGACCAGATTGTAGGTAAAGGAATCGTAATTGTCGATCACGAGTAAGGTTCGCAAAGTGCCCTCAAAAAAAAGCCACCCGGACGGATGAGTCTGGGTGGCCCTCGCCTATGTCATGACTCTGTGAAGAAATGATCCTCTGGTTTGGCAATCCACGAGCAAAACCGGAATGCCTATCATCCTACGTAGACGGAAAACCAATTCAATGTCAAGGGAAATGATGGACAAGCAAGTTGACCGAGGGGGGAACGGTTATTGGCGGCTGCCTCTTCGGTTTGAGAGAATAATCCGCTTGCTGTCGTTGTCGATGGTGATGGAGTAATCCTTCATAAAATCCATGCCCAGGATTCCACTAAACTGCTGTTCCGCTTCAAACGGAGGGTCGGCAATGGCTATGGGGAAGTCATACTTTTTCAGATTTCCCACCTGGATGGACTCCAGTTGGCCCCGTTGGGCACTTATGTCCATGGCCAAGGTTCGAAGTGTTACCGGTGGGTGTTTGGGATCCGCCAACTGAAGCCTTCGGGCAATGTCATTGGACAAAATGGTGATTCCGGCTCCCGTGTCGACCAACAGCCGGGTGGTGTAGAATCCGTTTAAGACGATAGGTACGGTAATATGCCCGTTTACGGTGCGATATTCAACAACGGTCAGCACCTCTTCACCGGGTTCGCCGGTGGGCTCAGTCGGCTCCTCGTCACGGGTCTCTCCGCTTACGTTTTCCTCTCCTTCCCCATTTTGTTCGGCGGTTTCCTGTGCAATGGTGTCGTAGATCCGTTCTACGTCGGCTAAGGAATAGTATACATAGATGTCATAATTCCGACGTTGCTGTTCAGAGGCGTGTTTCAAGAACGCGGTGAAATAATCATCGGCCAATTCGTACCTGGCCTTGCGAAAATAAATCGCCCCAAGACGGAATGCCGCCGGGGCAAATTCCGGATCTATTTCCAAGGCGGCTTGATAGCATTCGATTTCGTTTTCCGAATCATCGTCCAAGGCACGTCCTTTTTCAAACCACTGCTTCGCCGTTTCCGGTTGATCTTCGGTTGCTTCGGGAGGGGTGGGATATTCCGGCGTTCTCGATGGGCTGCGTTCGTTGGCGGTTTGGTCCGTGTCGGGAGGTGGCTCCTGGAAAGACCGATCTTCGTACCACGGGTCGGGTGTCTCGGTTTTGCGTACAATATTGGCGTCAACGGCCTTTTCTTGACCGGCGGACTGAAAGGTTTCTGTTTGGCTCCGATCGGACAAGGACGTATGGCTAGGGGGGGAGGAAAAGAGGTTCGCCAGCACCAAACCCCCGACTGCCGCCGTGAGGGCTACAATGCCAACCTTATAATATCGGCTCTTTTTCTTCTGGGCGTACTTCTCAACATTGATACCGCATAAGGCGCAGTAAATGTCGTCCGGTTGGCCAAAGCCACATTTTGGACATTTCATTGTCTTGTCATCCTGTGCCGAACCGGTCCATTACGAACTGTCGACCGTTCGCTTTGCTTGTCAAACCGGTGCCCATTCAGCCGAAAACTCCTATCATTGTCCGTAGAGAGTATCAGTGGAACGAATTGTTGTCAAGAATTTCAATAGGTAAAGGGATTTCGCACGGAGGCTCTCTTTGCTGACCGGCGAACGGTCCGGGGGGTTATCGGACATGTCCGAGGGAGGTGAAAAGGACCGGGAAAAGGATTGGCAGATGCCTGCGGGCGGCGTCCCCACAAAAATAGACGGATCGTCAAGATTGACCACGGAATTCCGATAAGGATCTATATACGGCCACCTGGTTCGATGTGCCGTTTCCTTCGCCGTTGCAGGAAATGGTGCGCTGTGATTTGTGTGTGTCCCCCGTACACCTGTACATGATTTACCGGTAAGCGTTCCGGACCGGTCGATGTCGCGATTACATGAAGATCTGAGAGGAAGTTATGGAGATTACCAAGGCAAAAGAACAAGCTGAAGATCTAGTCGTTCGCTTGCGGGAATTGGTCAGCACTCTCTGCCGTACCATGCCCACCGCAGAACGGGAGGCGCAGCGAGAACAGCTCAGAATCATCGGGGAGTCAATAACGCACCTGGAAAACAAAGAGGTGCCTGTTCCCGAAGAGCTGGAAAATTTGAAGGGCAAACTCGAAACCCAGATACAGACGGCAGAGAAACACCAGGTCCTCCTGTTTTTTGTAAAAGACCAACTTTCTGAAATAGTTACAGAAATTGGCCAAACGGTTCGCAAGGGACCCAAATACGGTCTGGAACAAAAACAAGCCTGATGGTCTGTACGCAATACGGGTGTCTTAGAGCAGCCTTCAAAATGAACGACGGGGGGACCAAGGGCTGAAGTCGCTTGGCCTCTGTTTGTCCGTGAAGACGACAAGGTTCACGCCACCCCAGTCTGGATGATCCTTGGCTCAGGAAAGGCAATCTTCTATCCGCGCAGGAAAAAAGGAGCCGTTTCCGTTCATAAAAGATTGCTGGGCACAGATCTTGCTTTGTTCTTGGGCTGTTCGTGATTGTATGGGAAGCAAACCCGGCGCCTTGAACGCAGTTCCAAATCCAAGGAAGAAAGTGCCAAAGCCCTTTGACTCTTTTTGCAACAATCGTAGATAGATCGGGCGGCAAAGGTCGGTGAGGGCATCCTGCCGACTTTCGGGGGCCGGTGGAATTGCATACATTCCAGGCGGCCGTAATGAGGACGCCGCCGCTGGATGGGGAAAACGTCATATGTCGAGCCAACAGCAAATAAAGAACTTGGTGAAAGAAGCCGACGTCTATCGACAACAAGGTCTTCTCGCCCAATCGAAAGAAACCTACCTGAAGGTCTTGACGCTCCTGGAAAATACGGGAAACGGCGGCAACCGGAAAAAATTGGTGGACGCTATTGCCGCCAGGATCAAGCAGGTGGACCGGGACCTGGAAACCGACAAGGCGGATCAAGGCCGACCGCAACTGTCCGAGGACGTGCAGGAGCTCATACGCAATGTCTTTTCGTTTTCTCCGGACAGTGAAAAGGCTGCGGTGGAAGGAGTGATCGCCTTGGCGAAATTCGGTCAGTACGAACGAGCCTTGGTGGATTTCCGGAAGTTACTGAAGAAGGGAATTATGCCTCTGGTGGTGGCAAAAAATATTTTGAGGTGTCACCTGGCCCTGTCGTCGCCAAACGAGGCGATTGATCAGTATGAGCAGTGGCTTTCTTCCGATCTATTGTCAAAACAGGACCTTGGGAACCTCCGGGTATTTCTGGGAAACATACTGGAAAGGAAGGGCATCGAGGCGAATCTCCCGGTTGTTGAAGAGGGTTTTGTCGATGATGAGCATGGTTCCAGCCAGGAGAGTGAATTCTTGGACATCTCTTCGGTCGGCGTAAAACTGACCGCCGGACCCCAGACGGGGCAAATGGTTGAATTTGATGTTACTTTCCAATCCGGCAACGTCATCAGTGTGGTGGTGCCCTCCAGGGAAGAGGAAGTCGTAAAAAGTTTCAAACCCGGTACCGCACTACCGGACATTCAACTTTTTTCTCCCATCGCGATCCTTCGAGGCAAAGGGACGGTCTCTGGGAAAACCAAGATCAAATCGGGGCCGCAGGAGGGAGACTATATGTTTGACATCAAAATCCAAAGTGCGTAGAGGGTGTCAGGACCGATGCATTATTTATCCTATATGGGAAAGTCAGGTTGAATGATATGGCGGTTTTCAATGCCAAACAAAGGGTAATCGAGTGTAAGCTTGTTTACTACGGACCCGGCCGAGGGGGCAAGACAACCAACCTTGAATATATTTTCAAGGCCTTCCGCAAACAGACCGCCGGCGAAATGGTGTCCGTCGACACCAAAGGGGACCGTACCCTGTTTTTTGATTTCCTGCCCATGGGCCTGGGAAAAATAAGGGGATGTGACATTAAGGTGCAACTCTATACGGTTCCCGGGCAGGTGAAATACGGGTCGACCCGAAAAATGGTTCTTAAAGGAGTGGATGCCGTTGTTTTCGTTGCTGATTCACTCGAAGTTCGGCGGAAGGCGAATTTGGTGTCACTCAAGGACTTGCAGCAGAACCTGGCGGAACAGGGGATGAGTATCTTTAAGATTCCTCTGGTGCTTCAATACAACAAGCGTGACCTGGAAGGCAACGGCATGCCGATCCTCCCCATGGAAACCCTTGAGGGGGATTTAAACAACAAGCTGAGAGTTCCCTCATTCCCGGCCAGTGCCGTAGAGGGAAAAGGTGTGGGGGACTCCCTCAAAAAATGTCTGAAATTGACGCTGCATCATCTCCATAAGGAGCTCAATTGGGCCAAATAAGCGCCTATGACGTCCGAAGAACCAGTGCTCGCAGGGGAGCTGAGTTTTGTAAGTCTTGCAGATTGTTTTCAAATACTTGGTGGTAACAATAGCACGGGCACACTTCGGCTCACCAACCCCAACATTCCTATCCCCGGAACCATCTACTTCGTAGACGGCAGTCCCATAGACGCCACGTCTGGCACCCTGACGGGTGTGGAGGCGATCTATAGTCTCTTTGGCTGGGTCGAGGGATCCTTTCAGTTCCTTGAAGGACCGGTATCCCGGGACCCCGTCATCAAACAGAGCAGAATGGAGATCGTCCTGGAGGCCATGCGGATGCTGGATGATGGGGTCACCAAACCCGTCGGGAAAGCATTTTCTCGCGACGACACGGCCGGCGTGCAAGATGAGAGTGGTTCCCGGTCCGGAAGACCAACGGTCATTAAAGGTCCCTTTGTCGACTACATGTATGTGGTGGACGAAGATGCATTTCGTGACGGGACGACGATCGTTGCGGAAGGGGGATATGGCAACTGGATATGGGTGATATTAGAGGGAATGGCCCTGGTTACCCGGGAGGTGTCCAATGGCGTTCTAGAGCTGGCACGGCTCGGAGAAGGGTGTTTCATTGGAACCATAATTTCCTTTATCGAACGGAGTTACAAGAGAAATGTGACGGTCACCGCAATGGGAGATATCCAGGTCGGTGTCTTGGATTCGCAGCGTCTGTACCAGGAATACGTATCCCTTCCAGTGGATTTGCGGTCGCTGATTTTGAGTATGGATCGGCGGTTGCAGAAGATCACAAACCGGGCGGCGGTCTTGTTTGAAAAGAATGACAATGGGCTCGTTCTTCCTGAAAAGAAAAACGTAATCCTCAAGCAGGGCGGGGCCCAAAAAGGGGCCTATACGATCACCCGAGGCAATGCCTACTTGGTCCGGGAGATGCCGTCCGGCGATCGACCGCTCATGTCCCTGGAGGAAGGAGACGTGTTCGGAAACATTCCCTTCATCACGGGACTGGAACCCCATCAAGCAACGGTTGTCGGAAGCGAGGATCTGGAGATCACCGAACTGGATATTGACGCCCTCCACAGAGATTACAAGAAACTCCCGGTAATATTTAAGCACCTTGTGGAAGGGGTTTGCACCTGTGTTTCCGTAACCGCCGGTTTGGCGTCCAATTTATGAACCGTTCCTTCGAGAACCGAACCCAGTATTCCAACATTCCATCATTCCATGCCTCCGCCACAAGACCGTGCCGAAGCAACCTCTTCTAGGGGTGAATAAAGCCGGGCCCTCTGGCCCCGGATATTTCCTACCCCTGCTGGGCGCATATGTTGTTGACAATGGGTTTGGTCTGCGTGCTATGGTAATCGATTGGGATAACGCCACAAAATAACCGGATCGAATCTATTTTCGAATCGACAAGTTCGATTATCAGGGTGGTTTTTGGGGGGCGTCTTGAAGGAAGGATTCGGCCGGAAGAATCCATGCGCCCGAGGAAGCCGGACTATCATGTTGAAAATCTACAATACGTTGACGGGAAAAAAGGAAATCTTCACCCCCGTAGAACCGAATCGGGTCAAGATCTATGTCTGCGGTCCCACGGTGTATGATTCGTGCCACATCGGCCACGCCCGTTCGGTGATCGTGTTTGACGTGATCATGCGCTATTTTCGGGCCATCGGCTATGAGGTCTTCTACGTACGGAATTTCACGGACATCGATGACAAAATCATTCAGCGGGCCAATGAGCTGGGGGTATCCACAAAGACCCTGTCGGAGAAGTACATTAAAGAGTTTTACCGAGATATGGAAGCGCTCAAAGTGGAGCCGGCAACAGAGGAACCCCGGGCTACCCGGCATATCTCGCAAATTATCTACGTTATCCAACGACTCTTTGATGCCGGGCTGGCGTATGAATCGGAAGGGGATGTCTTTTATTCTGTGGAGAAGTTCGGCGATTACGGAAAGCTTTCCGGACGAAAGCTGGAAGACATGATGGCGGGAGCCCGTGTAGAACCGGACAAAAAGAAGCGCAACCCCTTCGACTTCGTATTGTGGAAAGCCGCCAAGCCCGGAGAGCCCTCCTGGGAAAGTCCGTGGGGGAAGGGAAGGCCCGGTTGGCATATCGAATGTTCGGCCATGAGCATGCATTTCCTCGGGAAGGTCTTTGACATTCATGGCGGCGGCAAGGATCTCATGTTTCCTCACCATGAAAACGAAATCGCCCAATCGGAAGGGGCGTTTGGGCATGGGTTTGCCAATTTCTGGGTCCACAACGGTTTTGTGCAGATCAACAAAGAAAAGATGTCCAAATCTCTTGGAAATTTCCTGATGATCAAAGATATGGTTCAACAATATCATCCCGAGGCGATACGGTTGTTCTTACTATCGAGTCATTATCGAAGTCCGGTGGACTTTTCGCACGAGGCCATGAACGAATCTGAAGCAGGTTTGGAGAAGATATATACGACATTGGACAGGCTCTCTCAGGTCCTCGGGCGGGACGAATATGCGGACACGCAAACACCTCCGGGAGATCTTTGGGACCGCTTCTGCGAGGCCATGGATGACGACTTCAATACGGCCCAGGCCCTTGGTTTTCTTTTCGACGCCTTGCGAAAAGGGAATCGGCTCATGGACGAGGCCGGCTCGCTTGGAATGGGCGGAACAGAGGAAACGCTTCATCAGTTACGGGCGGATACCCTTCGGGCGGGACGCGTGTTGGGTATCGGCACCGAAAATCCTTCTGATTTCTTCTCCCGAGCCAAGGCGGGAGAGATTCGAGGCGGGGCGATCGACGAGGCAGCCGTAGAGGCACTGATCGCCGATCGGGTGCAGGCCCGAAAAGACAAAGACTGGGCAAGGGCGGACCAAATACGGGATCAACTGGCCGAAATGAACATCGTATTGGAAGACCGGCCGGGAGGCACGGTATGGAAGGTAAAACGTGCCTGATATTGAGGGAACCTGTCCTTGTCGAACTTTAAGCTGACTTCCACATTTGAACCGAAAGGAGATCAACCCAATGCCATCGCCAATCTGAGCGAGGGATTGGCTGCAGGCAAGCGTCATCAGGTTCTTCTTGGGGCCACGGGGTCGGGAAAGACCTTTACGATGGCGCACATCATCCAAAACCTCCAGAGGCCTGCATTGGTCATCGCCCCGAACAAGACATTGGCGGCCCAGCTGTACAGCGAGTTCAAATCTCTTTTTCCGGAAAATGCCGTTGAGTACTTTGTCAGCTACTATGACTACTATCAACCGGAGGCCTATCTCCCGGCTGCGGACACCTATATCGAGAAAGACGCCTCCATCAATGAGGTAATCGATCGGCTCCGTCACTCCGCGACCCGATCGGTCCTTTCCAGACGGGATGTCATCGTGGTGGCCAGCGTTTCGTGTATTTTCGGCCTCGGGTCTCCGGAAGACTATCTGGAGATGTGCATGGAAGTCATCCCGGAAAGCAGGCTTGACCGGGACGTCTTGCTGGAAAAACTGGTTTCCATGCATTATTCTCGTAATGATTACGACTTTTATCGGGATGCCTTTCGGGTAAGAGGCGATCGGGTGGAGATATTCCCGAGCTACGAAGACGAAAAGGCCATACGAATCGAGTTCTTTGACGACGTCATCGAAACGGTGGCGGAAATCGATCCGTTGACCGGAAAGGTGATGCGATCTTTGGAGCGGGCGGTCATCTTCCCGGCCAGTCACTATGTAGCGAGTCGGGTTACGCTGAAACATGCGGTACACTCGATTAAGGAGGAGTTGAAAGCACGCATTGCACATTTCCGAGAGGCGGGAAAATTGATCGAGGCCCAACGAATCGAAGAACGCACGGATTTCGATCTGGAGATGATTCAGGAGCTTGGATATTGTCACGGCATTGAGAATTATTCCCGTCACCTTACGGGAAGGGCTCCCGGTGAGCCGCCGCCGACGCTGCTCTCCTACTTTCCCGAAGACTATGTTCTCTTCATCGATGAAAGTCACATCGCCGTTCCGCAACTTCGGGGGATGTATCACGGAGATCGATCAAGAAAAGAGACGTTGGTGGCCTACGGTTTTCGGCTGCCCTCCGCCTTGGACAATCGGCCGCTCAATTTTGAAGAATTCAACGAACGGTGGGTCCAGGTGATTTATGTTTCTGCCACTCCCGGGGACTATGAGTTGGAACAAGCGGGGCCGGACGTGGTCGAGCAGGTGATTCGTCCCACGGGCCTCATCGATCCGGAAGTGGTGGTCCGGCCGGCGGAGAGCCAGGTGGACGATCTTCTGGAAGAGATCAGACTCAGAGAAGAGCGCAGTGAAAGGGTGCTGGTGACCACACTGACGAAACGCATGGCCGAGGACCTCACCGATTACTACGGCGGATTGGGCATTCGGGTCCGGTACCTGCATTCCGATATCACAACCATGGAGCGAACGGAGATCATTCGCGATCTGCGGCTTGGTGAGTTTGATGTTCTGGTGGGCATCAACCTGCTTCGAGAGGGACTGGACCTGCCCGAGGTCAGCCTGGTGGCAATCCTGGATGCGGACAAGGAAGGCTTTCTCCGTTCGGAGCGGTCACTGATCCAGACCTGTGGCCGGGCCGCCAGGAACGTATTCGGCAGGGTGATCCTTTATGCCGACCGGGTGACCAATTCCATTCGAAGGGCCGTGGAAGAGACCCGGCGCCGGCGAGCGGTTCAAATGGACTATAATCGGGAGCATGGGATTACCCCCGAGACCGTCAAAAAGGATATCTCAAACGTTTTGGCTTCCGTTTACGAGGCGGATTACGTGGACGTCTCGCTGGTATCGGAAGTCAGGGAAGAATTTGAATCCCTCCACGACGTAGAGAAGAAAATCGAGACCCTGGAGCAGGAAATGAAAGAGGCGGTAAGAGACCTCGCTTTTGAACGGGCGGTGGAGTTAAGGGATCGGGTTAACACATTGAAGCGATTGGAGTTGGAGCTTAGGTGAGACATGATTGATGTGATAAAGAAGTTTTTTGGAAAAGAATCCGGGCACGAAGGGGGTTCAAGCAAAAACGATGCGCCGCACCACGACATTCGCGTGGCTACCTGTGCACTGTTTCTCGAGATGGCCAATATTGACGGAGAATTTAGTGAATCAGAAAAAAACCATGTAATTTCTGCGTTAAAAGAGGACTATGGGTTGTCCGAAGACGATGCCTCGGCCCTCATGGATGCATCGCAGCTCGAACGGAAGGGCAGCATCGACTTATGGCAATTCACGAATCGAATCAATCAGAATTATTCCAGGGAAGAGAAACTGCAGATTATCGAGACGATGTGGGAAATTGCTTATAAGGATAAAGAACTCGACAAATATGAAGACTACCTTGCCCACAAGCTGGCCAAATTGCTTCGTCTAACCCATAAGGAACTCATCGATGTGAAGCTTCAGGTCATGAAACGTTTCCGATAGCTTGCCGCCGAATCCATGTTTTCCGTGGCAAGCTCATGTGAAATGTGTTATTGTTAAAGAATAACAAAAAGATAGACAATATACGTTCGTAAGGGGGAAGGGTTTGGACGCTCAGCAACAGACGCTATTTCGCAAGCTCCCCGGAGTCGATCACCTGTTGGACCTGTGGGAGAAGAACGACCCGGAAGCGGAGATTCCCAGACCGGTGGTGGTGCAATCCATTCGAAAGGTCATCGAGGACTTGCGATTACAGATTGTGGCATCCGACGACGGGTTGGATGAAGCGCTCTTTTCCGACACGGAATTGTTACGTCGCACCCGGGCCGCCGTAAAAGAGAAAATGAGCTACAATCTCAAGCGGGTCATCAACGCTACGGGCGTCGTCATTCATACCAATTTGGGACGTTCCCTCCTTGCCCCTCAGGTAGCCAAGCACGTTGCCGATCTGACGACTCGATATTCCAACCTCGAATTTGATCTGGAGAATGGAAAAAGGGGTTCGCGATACAGCGCTGTTGAAGAGGTCCTATGCGAGATCAGCGGGGCCGAGGCCGCATTGGTGGTAAACAACAACGCCGGTGCGGTCTTCCTGACCCTTGAAACCCTGGCCAGAGACAAGGAAGTGATCGTCTCCCGGGGAGAACTTGTAGAAATCGGGGGATCGTTTCGGATCCCCGACGTCATGGCCCGCAGCAACGCCAGGCTGGTAGAAGTCGGTACCACCAACCGCACCCATCCCGCGGATTACCAACGGGCGATCGGGGAGGAAACCGCCCTGCTTCTCAAAGTCCACACGAGCAATTACGCCATTGTGGGGTTTACCTCCGACGTCCCCTTGGAGGAGCTCGTTCGACTGGGCAAGAGACATCGTTTGCCGGTGATGAAGGACTTGGGAAGCGGAAGTTTTATTGATTTCTCCGAGTATGGTCTTATCCACGAACCAACCGTGCAGGAAACAGTCGCCGCCGGCGCCGACGTGGTGACCTTCAGTGGGGACAAGATGCTCGGAGGCCCCCAGGCCGGGATCATTGTGGGCAAGAAGGATGTCGTGGCGCGTATTAAGAGCAATCCGGTGAACCGGGCCCTGCGAATCGACAAGATGACGTTGGCGGCGTTAGAGGCGACACTTCACCTCTATCGGGACCCACGAAAGGCCGTTTCCGAGGTTCCCACATTGCGGATG
>Ga0207797_1001767_pt1 | contig 15473 bp, 17 predicted proteins | sample PRCRCaboRojoPR_6_FD_187275 | JGI IMG/M metagenome (GOLD analysis project Ga0207797, IMG submission 187275) | Marine sediment microbial community from Cabo Rojo, Puerto Rico - PR CR 10% Liquid 1 (SPAdes) | ecosystem: Environmental > Aquatic > Marine > Coastal > Sediment | place: Cabo Rojo, Puerto...
TGTTTCGCGTCCGGGAAAAAATATCTTCCGAACCGTAAAACGGATCCGCCGGTACCGCAAGCCCGGGTCAGGTGTGGTGCTCGAGGAGCTCGTCGGCCGCCCGCTCCCACTCGACGTCCTCGTCGAAGTACCGCTCCGCGACGGGCTCCTCGGGCATCTCGTCGATCGCCCGCTTCTCCTGGCCGTAGGACGGCCGGTCGTCGCGGTAGAACCGGCCCGTCAGGACCTCGCCCTCCCAGAGGCGGCCCTCGGCCTCGTACATCATCTCGCCGGCCTCGCGGCGGTCCGTCGGGTCGAAGTCGAACTCCTCGGCCTCCTGGACGTCGGTGTAGGGGACGTACTCCTTGGCGTCCTTGTTCCAGGTCGGACACTGCGTGAGGAAGTCGACGTGGGCGAAGCCGTCGTGCTCGATCGCCTCGACGAGGATCTCCTTGGCCTGGTTCGGGTTGACCGCGGCCGTCCGGGCGATGTAGGAGGCCCCCGCCGCGTGGGCGAGCGAGAGGGGCCGAACCGGCATCTTGGCCGAGCCGTGGGGCTGGATCTTGGACTTGTGGCCCTTCGGACTCGTCGGGGAGGTCTGGCCCTTCGTCAGCCCGAAGATCTCGTTGTTGAACACGATGTACGTGATGTCGTGGTTCTCCCGGGCGGTGTGCGTGAAGTGGTTCCCGCCGATGCCGTAGCCGTCGCCGTCGCCGCCCGCGGCGACCACCTCGAGGCCGGGATTGGCCAGCTTCGCGGCCCGGGCGACGGGGAGGGTCCGGCCGTGGATCGCGTGGTAGCCGTAGCTCTCGAAGTAACTCGAGAGCTTGCCCGAGCAGCCGATCCCGGTGACGAGCAGCACCTCCTCCGGGGAGCGGCCCACGACGGGCATGGCCTGCTTGAGGGCCTTGAGGACGCTGTAGTCCCCACAGCCCGGACACCAGGTCGCCTGTGGCTCGATGCCGGGCGTGAAGTCGTCGCCGGTTCGTTCGCGATCGTCGCCGATTGCCGTGAATGCGCTCATGGGTCAGTCACCTGCCGCCGGAACGTACTTGACGTTCTGTGCTGCCGGTTCCCCGCCGTCGACGCTCGCCTCGAAGCCCTCGACGATCTCGCCGGGTTCGAAGGCCTCGCCGTCGTACTTCAGGAGGCTGGAGAGCTTAGGACCGAACTGGCCGAGTTCCTTCTGGGTCAGCCCCCGGAACTGGCCGGAGGCGTTCATCTCGACCACGAGACACTGGTCGACGCTCTCGAGGAAGGCCGTGACCTCGGACGCGGGATAGGGCATCATGTCGCTGACGCCGAGGGCCTTCACCGACGCCCCCGACTCGGTGAGCCGGTCGACGGCCTCGAAGACCGTGTCCTGCTGGCTGCCCCACGTCATGATGCCGTAGGTCGCCTCGGTCGGCCCGTGGTAGGTCTGGTGGGAGGCCTCCCCGCCGTCGAGTTCCTCGCGGATGGCCTCGAGCTTCCGCTGGCGGCGGTTCATCTGCTTGGTGCGGTTGTCGGGGTCCTCGCTGATGTGGCCCGTCGGGTGGTGCTCGTTGCCCGTCGCGAGGAACCGCCCGCCGGCCTGGCCGGGGAGCGACCGGGGACTGACGCCGTTCTCGGACTCCAGCTGGTAGCGGTGGAACTTCCCCGACTCGTCGTGGGCCGCCTCGCGGATCTCCTCCTCGGTGAGCGTCGAGCCCAGCGAGGGGTCGGGCTCGCGGTCGAAGAAGGACTTCGAGACGGTCCGCATCTCGCCCTCGAGCTTCTGGTCGTAGATCAGGATGCCGGGGAGCTGGTACTCGTAGGCGATGCGGAAGGTCTCGCGGATCTGGTCGTAGGCCTCCCGCTGGTTCCCCGGGGCGACGACGTACCGCGTCGAGTCGCCCTGGCTGCTGTAGAGGACGTGCTCGAGGTCGCCCTGTTCGGTCTTGGTGGGCATCCCCGTGGAGGGGCCCGCCCGCATGGCCTCGACGAGGACGACCGGCGTCTCGGTCATCTCCGCGAGGCCGACGGCCTCGCTCATCAGGGCGAAGCCACCGCCCGAGGAGCCGGACATGGCCTTCGCGCCGGCGTGGGAGGCCCCCAGGGCCATCGTGGCGGCCGCGATCTCGTCCTCGACCTGCTCGGCGACGCCGCCGAAGGCGGGGATGTGCTGGGAGCAGATCGTGTAGACGTCGGTCCAGGGGGTCATCGGGTAGCCCGAGATGAACCGGCAGCCCGCGTCCATCGCCCCGTAGGCGATCGAGTGGCTCCCGGTCAGCATGATCTGTTGTTCGTCGTGGCTGCCCTCGGGGACGCGCAGATCGTGAGTGAACTCGAACTCCCGGGCCCGCTCGTAGGCGGCGTCCAGGATCTCGAGGTTCTGGTCTTTGACCTCGCCGGACATCGCCTCCTCGACGAGGGTCTCGAAGTAGGAGATGTCCTTGTCGATCAGCGCGGCCGTGACGCCGACGCCGGCCGTGTTTCGCATCACCTCCCGGCCGTGCTCCCGGGAGAGTGCCCGGAGGTCCACCGGATAGACGTGCCAGTCGTTCTCCTCGGCGCGGGCCTCGAGATCCAGCCGGGCGACGAGGTCCTCCTCCAGGACGCCGCTGTCGTAGACGATCACGCCGCCCTCGTTGAGGTCCTCGAGGTTCTCCGCGAGGGGTTTCAGCTCCTCGACGCCGTAGATGCTGTCCTCGTCGGGGTTGCGCGCGAAGCTGTCACCCAGGGCGAGCAGGAAGTTGAAGCCGTCGCCCCGGGAGCGGACGGGCTCCGGGCTGGCCCGGACCTCGACGTAGGTGTGGCCGCCCCTGATGCGGGAGGGATAGTGTCGATGCGTGAAGACGTGGAGGCCGGATCGCATCAGCGCCTTGGCGAAGTTCTGGCTCGTCGAGTCGATCCCGTCGCCGGACCCACCCGCGATCCGCCACATTAGTGTCTCGGCTGTCATGTGTGAGTTCCTCGGCCCCGTCAGGGTTGCCACTAGCTAGCAGGGCGTGTCGCGACTAAATACTTAGCATCCATTAATGGCATATTAATGGTGATCGCTAGGGAAAGACGATGACAGTCCGCCCGCCGCCGGTGGGTTCCCGGTGACTCCCTCATCCCGCGAACAGTGTCGGATGGCCGGCAAGTCACCCGAACCCGTCGGCCGCGACTCGCGGCCGTGGATCAGACCTCGATTCCCTGCATCAGGTCGACGAGTTCGCCGAGTTCCGGGAACGTGTAGACGGTCACGTCGATGTCCGAGTCCAGCGCGTGGACGCGGGAGTCGAACATCAGCGCCATGTCGTCGTCGCGGTCCCCGACCAGGTCGTCGATCATGCCGCTGCCGGGCCCGTAGGTGAACGTCGGCGTCCCCATGTCGATGGTCGTCTCGAGGACGTTCGCCCAGCCGTCGATGAACCCGGAGGTCATGATGTTCCCGATCTCCTGGATCGCCGACCGCTCCATGTCCGAGAAGCCCTCCGAGGCCGGCGGGGAGTCGGCCATGTCGCCGATCATCCCGCCCGCGAGCTGCTTCGCGCTCTCGGCGTTGAACAGGAAGAGGACGTGGCCGTGGGGCGGCTCGACGAGCTCGATGCTGATCCCGATCTGCTTCGAGTCGCCCACGTGGGTCTTGATGTCGGGGATGTCGATGAAGTTGATCTTCGTGATCTCCATCTCCGTGTCCATGCCGGTCATCTGCCCCAGGTGGGCCGCGACCGTGTTTCCGCCCTCCTTGGCCATCCGGTTGAAGAGACCGAGCTTCCGGATGTCGATCATCAGACTCATGGGGAATCGTGTTGCCGGCGATTTCGCCCCATCCCCCTTAAGCCGTCCCCCGTCATTTTCGTCGGCGAGAATCGGGCTCAGTGCCTGACCGAGACGGCCACCCCCTCCCCGAGCGGGAGGAGGCCGGTCGTGAAGTCCTCCGCCTCGCGCAGGCGGTCGAGGTACCGGGCGACGCCGCGGCTGGCCGCCGACGCGTCGGGGCGGTCCTCGCCCTGGAGGAGCGCGCGGACGTCACCCGGGTCCATCGGCCCGGCGGTCACGGCGTTGTCGGCCACCAGGACGCCCCCGGCGGGGACCATCCCGCGGACCGCCTCGAAGGCCTCGGCGTAGCGGGCCTTCTCGTGGTCGATCAGCACCAGGTCGAGCGGGCCGTCCACCTGCTCGATGACCTCGAGGGCGTCGCCGTGTTCGAACCGCGCCCGGTCGGTGAGGTCGCCCGCGGCGAAGTACTCCCGGGCCCCGTCGAGTTCGTCCCCGTCGACCTCCGTGAGGACGACCTCCCCGTCGGGCGGCAGGGCCCGGGCGATCCAGTAGGCGGAGTAGCCAAAGCCCGAGCCGAACTCGAAGACCCGGCGGGCGTTCGTCATGCGCACGAGCGCGGCGAGCCAGCCGCCGACGGCCGGACCGACGGTCGGGAAGGACTCGCGGTCGGCCCGCTCGGCCATCTCGCGAAGCACGTCGTCCGGCGCCGGCGCCAGGGCTCGCGCCAGCCAGTCGACGTCCGCCGAGACGAGTGATGGACTCATGCCCCGCCGTTCGACGCGGGGGCTCAAAAGCGCGAGGGGCGGCCCGTCAGTCCCAGTAGGCCGGCTCGTTGCCCTCGCGCCACTTGATCGAGCAGCCCCGGGACGGGCGAAACGCCGCAGTGACGTCCCCGCCGGCGAGCAGCGTCTCGACGTGGGCCGCCATCTCCCGCTCGGTCGGCTCCGCGTCGGGGTTGAGGGCGTCGTCGAGCCGGCCGTGGTAGACGAGCCGGAACGCGCCGTCCTCGCGCTCGAAGAGGAACGGATCCGGCGTGCAGGTCGCGCCGTACGCCGCCGCGACCCGCTGGGACTCGTCCCGGAGGTACGCGTCGTACTGGATCGTCCCGTCCGCGACCAGCTCGCCCATGCGGTCGAAGGAGTCCTCGGGGTACTCGGTCTCGTCGTTGGCGTTGATCCCGACGACGGCCAGGTCCTCGAACTCCGCGGCGAGCCGGTTCAGCTCGTCGACCTTCGCCTGGGCGTAGGGGCAGTGGTTGCAGGTGAAGACCACGAGAAGGGCTTCGTACTCCGCGAAGTCGGCGAGGCTGTAGGTCTCGCCGTCCGTCGCCGGCAGCTCGAAGTCCGGCGCCTCGTCGCCGCGCTCGAGGACGGCTTCCGATTCGAGGGTCACCATGCACCCGCCTAAGCCGGCCAGACCCTTACCCGTTCGGCCGGGGCTCAGTCGCCGGGCTGGGGGCTCGCCACCATCTCCTCGGAACTCCGCCGGACGACGACCGCGAGCAGGCCCAGCGAGAGCAACCCGAGCCCGGCCATGGCGTAGAAGGACGCCTCGATCGACCAGGTGTCGGCCACCAGCCCCAGGACCGGCGGCGCGACGGCCGACCCGCCGGAGATGCCGATGGTGACCAGGCCGAAGTTCTTGCCGAGGTTGCCGGAGTCCGAGAGCCGGTCGGCGAGGGCGGCCCGGGCCGGCCGGCTGGTGTCGATCGTCGCCGCGAGGACCAGCGTCAGCCCGACGGCCAGGGCGATCGGGACGAGCGCGGTCGCCAGGGCGGCCGTCACGCCGACGAAGGCCACGTAGCTGGCAGCCAGCAGGAAGCCCGGCGACGTCCGGTCGACGATCCACCCGCCGCCGAGCATCAGGACCGCGCCGACGACGAGCATCGCGGAGACGAGCGTGTTGCCGGTCGCCTCCCCGACGCCGTAGCTCCCGACCAGCAGCGGCAGGGTCTGGCTCTTGATCCCCCAGGCGGCCATCGAGGTGGCGAACCAGAGCAGCGTCACCAGGACGATGCCCCGGGAGGACAGGAGGTCGGCCAGGCCGCGGGCGGCGCGACCCGGGAGCGCCAGGACCCGGCCGGCCGTCCAGGCCTCCTCGGCGCGGGAGGTGTCCGAGGGCGCCGTGATCTCCTCGTCGACGTAGCGATGGACGACCCAGAGGCTCGCGATCGCGTAGAGGACGCCCAGGCCGGCGATGCCCCCGATGGCGGCCCGCCAGCCGAAGCCGAGCAGGCCCGCGCCGGCGACGATGGCCGGCGGGGCGGCGAAGCCGATCGCCCCGGTGAAGCCGTGGACGCTGAAGGCCCGACCGCGGGCACTCTGGGCCGTGGCCTCCGAGAGGAGCGGGTAGTGGGCCGGGTGGTGGCCGGCGATGCCGATGCCGAGGATCACCTGGGCGGCGAGCAGCCAGGCGTAACTCTGGGCCGTCGCCGTGAGGATCGCGCCGACGGCGCCGAAGCCCAGCGAGAGCGCGAGCATCGGCGTCCGACCCTTGGTGTCCGAGAGGTGGCCGAAGGGTAGCTGGAGGGCCGACACCATCAGGCCGAGGAGGCCGATCGCGATGCCCACCTCGCCCACCGACAGCCCCAGGTCGGTCTCGAGGAGCGGGACGATCGGCGGCAGCAGCATGAAGTACATGTGGTTGACCACGTGGGAGCCGCCGACGATCCCCACGACGAGCCCGGCCTGCCGGTTCCGGAACGGTGGCACTACGCGGGGTGAGACGGCGGACGGCCATAGGTGTCTCGAAGTCGGTAGCAAACCTTTTTGCCCGCGACCGGGCCCAGTAGGATATGAGCAACCGCGACGAGGTGCTTGCGATCCTGCGAGAGAACGCCCGGTACTCGGCGGCCGAGATCGCCGAGCAGACCGACCTCGACGAGGCCGAGGTCGAGGCGGCGATCCGGGATCTCGAGGCGGCGGGCGCGGTCAGGGGCTACCAGGCGGTGATCGACTGGGAGCGGCTCGAGCGCGAGCGCGTCCGGGCCGCCGTCGAGCTCAACGTGACGCTCGACCGCGAGACCAGCTACAACGACGTCGCGGAGCGCCTCGCCCGCTTCCCCCAGGTGCAGGCGCTCCGACTCGTCAGCGGCGACTACGACTTCCTGATGGAGGTCGAGGGCGAGTCGATGCGGCAGGTCTCCCACTTCATCAGCGAGAAGGTCGCTCCCGTCCCGGAGATCACGCAGACGGTCACCCACTACATCATGGAGTCCTACAAGGAGCAGGGCGTGGACTTCGGCGACGGCACTGACGACGATCGCCTCTCGATCTCCCCATGAAGCCGTCCGAGCGCGTCGCCCAGGTCCCGCCCTCCGGGATCCGCCGGTTCTTCGAACTCGCCGAGGAGATGGACGACATCATCTCGCTGGGCGTCGGCGAGCCCGACTTCTCGACGCCCTGGGCGGCCCGCGAGGCGGCCATCGCCTCCCTCGAGCAGGGCAAGACCTCCTACACGGCGAACCGGGGCCGGCGGGAGCTCCGCGAGCGGATCGAAACCCACGTCGACAGCAACTACGACCTCGACTACGACGCCGACGAGGAGATCCTCGTCACCGCCGGGGCCAGCGAGGGCCTCGACCTCGCCTTCCGGGCGCTCGTGAACCCCGGCGACACCGTCGCGGTGGCCCAGCCGAGCTACGTCTCCTACGTGCCCGGCGTCGTCTTCGCCCACGGCGAGGTCCTGCCCGTCCCGACGCGTCGCGAGGACGAGTTCAAGCTCACCCGCGAGGTCCTCGAGGACGCCGGCGCCGAGGCGGCCGACCTCCTGGTCATGTGCTATCCAAACAACCCGACTGGGGCCACGATGACCGCCGAGGACCTCGAGGAGGTCGCCGCCTTCGCCCGCGAGCACGACCTGGGCGTCCTCTCCGACGAGATCTACGCGGAACTGACCTACGAGCACGACCACACCTCGATCGCGACGCTGCCGGGGATGCGCGAGCGCACGGTCGTCTTCAACGGCTTCTCGAAGGCCTACGCGATGACCGGCCTCCGGCTGGGCTACGCCCTCGGCCCGCCAGATATCGTGGGCGCGATGAACCGCATCCACCAGTACACGATGCTCTCCGCGCCGACGACGGCCCAGTACGCCGCCATCGAGGCGCTCGACTCCTGTGACGACGCCGTCCGGGACATGTGCGAGCAGTACGACCGCCGCCGGAAGCTCGTCCTCTCGCGCTTCGAGGACATGGGCGTCGACTGCTTCCGGTCCAGCGGCGCGTTCTACGCCTTCCCGGAGAGCCCCTGGGAGGACCCCGGCGAGTTCGCGGAGGCGCTGCTCGAGGCCGAGCGCGTCGCCGTCGTCCCGGGCACGGCCTTCGGCGAGGGCGGCGAGAACCACCTCCGGGTCTCCTACGCGACCGGCATGGACGACCTGAAGGAGGCCATGGCGCGGATCGCCCGGTTCGTCGACTGACCGGAGCCGGACGCCCGATCGGCGTCCGGGACGGAGAGGTGCTTATTTGAGCCGCCGTTCGGTACACCGCGCCATGGACACCCCCAGTGCCGGCCGGCGACTCGACGTGAGAGCCATCGCGGTCGAGCGACGCGCGGAGGGTCGGCCGTGAGCGACGTCGGCATCAGCGCCGACCTGGACGGACGGGTCGCCGTGGTCGTCGGCGGGACCACGGGCATCGGCCGTGCCATCGCAGAGGCGCTCGACGACGCCGGTGCGGCCGTCGTCCCGACGAGTCGGACGGAGGAACGGGTCGCCGAGGCCGCCGCGGCCGTCGGCACCGACCTGGTCTGTCCGACGGACGTCACCGAGCGAGCGGCCGTCCGGACGCTGTTCGAGCGGACGGTCGAGGAAGTCGGCGAGATAGACGTCCTCGTCAACAGCGCCGGCGTCATCCAGGCGGCGAAGCCGGTCGCGGACGTCTCCGACGAGGAGTGGGCGGCCGTGCTCGATACGAACCTCTACGGCGTCTTCCTGGCCTCCCAGCTGGTGCCCGAGTACATGACCGGGTCGGGCGACCGATCCATCCTCAACGTCGGCTCGATGAACGGCGAGCGGGCGGTCGCCGGGCTGTCGGCCTACTCGGCCAGCAAGTTCGGCGTGAAGGGCCTGACGGAGACCCTCGCCCTGGAATACGCCGACGAGGACGTCCGCGTCAATGCGCTGGCCCCCGGATACGTCAAGACCCGACAGAACGAGGAGGCCCTGGAGGATCCGGACACGCGCGACGCGATCCACGGGCGGACGCCGCTGTCCCGGTACGCGACGCTGGACGAGGTCGCCGCGAGTGCCCTCTTCCTGGTCTCGCCCGGCGCCACGTTCGTCACCGGCGAGACGCTCGTCGTCGACGGCGGGTTCACGACGAAGTGAGCGGCGGCCCCCGGCCACCTCGCGGCGCGGACCGAAACGAGGGGTCGATCGACGGCTCCCGTGCAATACGTTCTTACCCGAGTCCGTACAATGGAGCAGGTGTCATGAGAGCAGTCAGGCTGTCCGAGCACGGCGGCACCGAGGTACTGCGCGTCGAAGAGATCGACCGACCCGACCCCGACGAGGACGAACTGCTCGTCGAGGTCGCCGCCGCGAGCGTGAACCCGGTGGACACCTACTTCCGGGACGGCTCCTACGAGCCGGTCGGCCTGCCGTTCACGCCCGGCGTGGACTTCGCCGGCACCGTCGTCGAGGCCGGTGCCGACGTGGAGGGCTTCGAGGTCGGCGATCGCGTGCTCGGGGCCGGGGTCGGCAACGCCGCACGCCAGGGCGCCTACGCCGAGTACGTCACCGTCCCCGCCAACCAGGTGGCCACCCTGCCGGACGGTGCGGACGTGACCGAAGCCGGCGCGGCCCCCGTCGTCGCGGCGACGGCCTGGCGCGCGCTCGTCGAACTGGCCGACCTCGAGCCGGCGGAGACCTGCCTCGTCCACGGCGGCTCGGGCGGGGTCGGCCACGCCGCCGTCCAGGTCGCGGCCGCCGTCAACGCGTCGGTCATCACGACGGCCAGGCCGGACTACCAGGACGCCGTGTCGGCCCTCGGTGCCGACACCGTCCTCGATTACGGCCGGGAGGACCTCGCCGACGCGGTCCTCGACGCCTCGGGCGGGGGCGTGGACGTCATTCTCGACCACCGGATCGACGACTACCTCCAGTTCAACACCGACGTGGCGGCGCCCCACGCCCGCATCGTCGGCATCGGCGAGAACGACCCCGAGGTGAGCTTCGAGAACGTCAACGCGGCCCGGAGCATCGACGCGCAGTACACGTTCATGAGCCTGTTCAACGCGCCCGATCTCAGTGGGATCCTCTCGGGCGTGGGCCACCTCATGGGTGCCGGAGCGCTCGACATCGAACTCGCCCGGCGGTACGACCTCGAGGATGCGGGCGAGGCCCAGCGCGCCGTCATGGAGGACAGCTTCATGGGCAAACTGGTCATCGAACCGTAGGCTAGCCCCGTCAGCACGCGCCGGGCGTCACTCCTCGAGCGGTTCCTTGAGCTTCGCCTCGACGGCGATGTCGCCGATGGCCGTCCGCGGGTACTGGCCGTCCTCGTCCTTCTCGGCGGCCTTGACCATGTCCCAGATCGTGAGCAGCGCCCGCGAGACGCCGTTGAGTGCCTCCATCTCGACGCCGGTCTTGCCGGTCGAGCGGACCGTCACGCGACCGGCGACGTGGGCGTCCCCGAGTTCGAAGTCGACGGTCACGTCGCTGATGGGGATCTGGTGGCACAGTGGAATGTCGTCCCAGGTGCGCTTGACGGCCTGGATGGCGGCGATGCGAGCCGTCGACAGGACGTTCCCCTTGACGGTCTCGCCGTCCCGGATGGCCTCGACGGTCGAGGGCTCGAGGTCGATCCGTCCGGACGCGGTCGCCTCGCGGCGCACGTCGTCCTTGTCGCTGATGTCGACCATCGACACCTCGTCGTCCTCGATGTGGGAGAACTCGGCCATACCCGGCGTACTCGGTGGACCGGCTTATGCGCTTGGCCCCTCGTGGGCCCAGAACTCCTCCGAGACCGTGACCTCCTTCTTGAAGAGCGGCACCTCCTCCTTCAGGCGGTCGATGCCGTCCGAGACCGTCTCGAAGGCCTCCGCCCGGTGGCCGGCCAGGACGACGACGTAGACCACGTCCTCCTCGGCCTCGACCACACCCGTCCGGTGGTGGAAGCGGACCTCGTAGACCCCCTCGCGGGCCTCGAGTTCCTCCCGGATGGCCGCCAGCCGCTCCTCGGCGACGCCGTCGTACTTCTCGAACTCGAGGTACTCGGTGGGTCGGTCGTCCGGGTCCTCCAGGCGGCGGACGCGACCCGTGAAGGTCGCGATCGCGCCGGAGAACCTGGAGTGGTCGGAGGTCTTCACGGCCGCGACGAGTTCCGCGAGCGTGACGAACGGCTCGACGTCCTCGATCGCGTCGACTACCGCCTCACGGTCCAGCGCCTCGTGGTCGGCCGCGCGAGCGACGACCGGTCCGGTCGGGTCGGCCCCGCCGAGGGCGACCTTCGGGAGGTCGCTGTCGCTGAACCCTTCCAGGAGGGCGTAGTCGTACTCGGGCGCGAGCGTCTCGAGTGCCCCGTCCAGCGTCAGCGAGTCGCCGGTGGCGAACCAGCCGACGTCGTCGGTGAGGCCGATCGTCGTCCCCGCACCCGCCTCGCGGTGTCTGGCCGTGTCCTTGCCCTCGGTGTCGAGGACCGGCTCGTGGGTGAGGTGCTTGACCGTCGCCACCGATCCCCGGTCGGCCAGGCGCTCGACCAGCCGCTCCACCGTGGCGGTCTTCCCCGATTCGGACGGGCCGACGATGCCGAGTACCTTCATGCACCGCTGGTTGTCGGGCTGGAAAGATAAATCACCCGTGCCGGCATCGACGGATCCGGGCCGCGGTCACGTGCGAGGAGGAAGACGATCGAGCGCTCCTCACTCGGCGTCACCGGCGTCCGCCTCGTCGGCGTACACGACGCGGTCGACCACCCGGCGGACCAGTTCGCCGTCCGTCTCGACGTAGCGGTAGCACGTCTCCTCGTCCTCGTCGAGCGTCCGCCGGTGGGAGCCGTCACAGAACGGGTGGTCGTCCGACAACCCACAGCGGCAGACGGCGACGTCCCCTTTCTCCGGGTCGACGTCGGACGCGTCGAGTTTCAGCGGCCCGTTGGCGTCGTGTTCGATCAGCCGGCCCATGGCGCCGCGTCGGGCGAGCCACCTTTGAGCGTTGCGTTCCCGTCGGGAGGGGCGGCTCACTCGAGCAGGATGACGGCGTCGGGATCGACCGTCACGACCGCCGCCGACCCGACGGTCACCCCCGGAGGGAGGCCCGTCTCGCGTCGCCGGACCACCAGCCGGGTTCCATCGGGGCCCTCGACGGTCACGACCGACCCGGTTCGCTGGGAGACGACCCGCTCGACCGTCCCCCGGATCGCATTGTCCCGGTCGGGATCGGCCTCGCCCGGTTCCAGGTGCAGATCCGCTGGACGGATCCCGACCGTGACGGCCGGCCCCGCGACCCGGTCGCTCGCCACGAGTTCGGTCCAGCCGAGGTCGACCCGCGTGCCGTCGGGACCGGCCGAGATCACCGTCCCCTCGAGGAGGTTCTCGACGCCGACGAAGTCGGCGACGAACGGGGTTGCCGGGGCCGCGAAGACCGCCTCGACCGGCCCGGTCTGGCTGACGGTGCCGTCCCGCAGCACCGCGATGGAATCCGCGACGGTCGCCGCCTCGTCCTGGTCGTGGGTCACGTAGACGACGGGAATCGACAGCCTCGAGAGGACGTCCCGGAGGTCCCGCTGCAGCCGCCGGCGGATCGGCGCGTCCAGGTTCGCCAGTGGCTCGTCCAGCAGGAGGGCGTCGGGCTCGGAGACGAGGGCGCGGCCCAGCGCGACGCGCTGTTTCTCCCCGCCGGAGAGGGTCGCCGGCATGCGGTCGAGCAGGTCCCCGATGGCCAGGAGGTCGGCCGTCTCCTCGATCCGGGTATCCTCGTCCCCGCCGAAGGCGAGGTTCTCGGCGACCGTGAGGTGTGGAAAGAGGGCGTAGTCCTGGAAGACGACGCCGACCTGGCGCTCCTCGGGTGCCAGCCCGCGGAGCTCCCGCCCGTCGAGCAGTACGTCGCCGCCGTCGGGCTGCTCGAACCCCGCGATGACGTCGAGTAGCGTCGTCTTGCCACTCCCGCTCGGGCCGAGTACCGCCGTCACGGCGTCCTCGACCGAGAGGTCGACCGGCCCGAGCGTGAAGTCGTCGTAGCGTTTCTCGACGCGGCGGAGCGTGAGTGACATGCGGAGTCAGGCGGGGAAGGCGAGTTGCTGGCCGAAGTAGCGGACGCCGAGCACGACGGCGAGGCCCACCGCGACGAGGATGGCCGCGAGGGGAAACGTCGCGTCGATGCCGCGGCCGACGAACTCGACCCAGAGCTGGACGGGCATCGTCCGCGGGTGGTAGGCCGTCATCATCGTGGCGCCGAACTCGCCCATCGCCCGCGTGAAGGTGAGCACGACGCCGGCGAGGATGCTGCCCCGTGCGAGGGGGAGTGAGATGCGGAGAAACGTCTCGACGGGGCCTTTGCCGAGGCTCCGTGCGGCGCGTTCGACGTTGCGGTCGATGCCCTCGAAGCCGGCCCGTGCGGTGATGACGACGAACGGGGCGGCGACGAACGTCTGTGCGAGGACGATCCCCCAGTAGCTATCCGTGAGCGAGACGCCCGCCGCGGCGGCGAGCTGGCCCACCGGCGTGACCGTCCCGAACCCGGCGAGCAACATGGCGCCACCGACGACCGGCGGCATCACCAGCGGGAGGACGACGAAGGCGTCGACGAGGAGCTTCCCCCGGAACTCCCGCCGCGCGAGCACGTACGCGAGCGGGACGCCCAGTGCCGTGGCGACCGCCGTCGCGACCGGTGCCGTCGTCAGCGAGTAGCGGACCGCCGACACCAGGTCCGGCGCCGTGAACGCCGCGGGCTCGACCCCCTCGATCCGCAGGAAGAAGGCCAGGAAGGGATAGAGGAGGAAGAGGACGAGCAGCCCGCCCAGCAGCGGGAAGAGGTTGTCGGCCCCGATTCGTCGCGCGAACGAGGGCGACGTGCTCACGGCAGGACCTCCCGCGGGACGTCGCCGTGGCGTCGCGGGAAGCCGTCCCGGACGATCAGGCCGTAGTCCTCGATCATGGCGGCGTGGCCCAGGAGGAACTCGACGAAGCGCCGGCCACCAGCCGCGTTGTCGGCGTCCTCGAGCACGGCCGCGTTGTAGAGGATCGGCGCGCCCCGGAGGGGGGCTCCCTGTTCGGGGACGTACTGGGCGGTCGCGTAGCGCTCCGCGAAGGCGGGATTCGAGAAGTCGAGCGCGTCCGGGAGGTCCACGAAGGGGAGGTCCCGCGCGACGGCCATGTTCTCGTAGCAGACGGCGGCCGCGCGGTCGCCGGTCTCGAGGGCAGCGAGCAGGTGTGACTCGACGGGGTCGACGATCGAGTTCGCCCGGAGCGCCGCCGCGAGTCCGTGGACCCCGTAGTGTCGCTCCGCCAGGTCGAACAGCATCAGCGTCCGGTAGCCGAGCGGATCGAGTTCGGGGTCGGTCCGGGCGACCGCCGCGTCCGCGTCCCGGACTGCCTCGTACCAGGGCTCGCCGGCGTCGAGACGGCCGCCGAGGTCGGTCGCCGGGTCGTAGGCGACCCCGAGGGCGTTCGAGGCGAACACCAGGTCCCAGGCGACGTGGCGCGGGTAGAGGGTCTCCCGGAGCAGGGACGCGTCGGCACTGAGGACGACGTCGGGCTGTTTCTGTCCGTCTTCCACCATCCGGAGAAGCGCCTTCGACCCGTGGAACTCCCCCCGGAACTCGACGTCCGTGACCTCCTCGAACCGGGGGCCGAGGTGCTCGTTCAGGAGGAGGGCGAGGCTGCCGGCGGCCAGGACGTCGACAGACGGCGAGTCGGCGGAGGCGGCGATGCCGATACAGCCCCCGACGACGGCCGTCCCGGCGGCGCCGACCTGCCGCAGGACCGAGCGGCGCGAGCGACCCGACTGACCCATCGAACTGCACTACCTCTGATTGGGCTAAAGGTTTTTATCAAAGAGAATCCTTTGAATCGCGCATGGCGGAACCCGAGACGGGGGAGACGATCCTGACGGCGAAGCAGGCCCGCGTGCTCGAGCGACGGGAACGCGGCCTGACCCAGCAGGAGATCGCCGACGACATGGGGACGACGGCCTCGAACGTCAGCGCGATCGAACGGGCGGCCCAGGCGAACGTCGAGAAGGCCCGACGGACGCTGGAGCAGGTCCGCGTCCTCAAGGCGCCGGCCAAGGTCACCGTGCGCGCGGGCGCCACCTTCGAGGCACTGGTCGATCGCGTCTACGAGCGGGCCGACGCCGCCGGGATCAAGGTGGACTACTGCCGTCCGGAGCTGTACACCCACCTCTACACGCACCTCACCGACCGGGCCGACGGCGACGAGATCACCGCCCCCATCACGGTCGGCATCGGAGCGGGCGGCGACGTCGAAATCTACCCGGCGGAGGCCGGGGCCGAGGCGCTGTCCCGCTGACGGTCAAGCTACAAGGCGTCCCCACGCGTTCGGCAACCATGGAGGTCGAGTGCGTCTTCTTCGGTCCGTTCCGTGACGAGGTCGGGGAGAAGACGGTCCGGCTCGAGACCGACGCCGAGACCGTCGGGGCCCTCCTGGCCGAGCTGGAGGCCGACAACCCCGGTCTCGCGGGACGACTCCTGACTGATGACGGCGTCGTGAGCGAGATCGCCGTGACGCACAACGGGCGGCACGTCCAGCACGAGGACGGCGTCGGCACCGAACTCGCCGATGGCGACGTGGTTCGGCTGCCGCCGG
>Ga0207797_1001768_pt1 | contig 15465 bp, 11 predicted proteins | sample PRCRCaboRojoPR_6_FD_187275 | JGI IMG/M metagenome (GOLD analysis project Ga0207797, IMG submission 187275) | Marine sediment microbial community from Cabo Rojo, Puerto Rico - PR CR 10% Liquid 1 (SPAdes) | ecosystem: Environmental > Aquatic > Marine > Coastal > Sediment | place: Cabo Rojo, Puerto...
CGGCGAGAGCGGCGCCTCGTCGATCGAGAGGATCTCGTCGACGTCCCAGAGGATCGGCCGGTGCTGGTAGGAGCCGACCTCCATGTCGTTGCCGCTCGGTCGCTCGTACATCTGGGTGTCCATGTCCCGGACGACCGGGTGGCTGATCTCCCCCTCGAACTCCTCGAAGTAGGAGATCGGGCCGACGCTGACCAGCTGGTGGACCGCCGGCGAGAGCGGGATGTCGACGCCAGCCATCCGGGCCAGCTTCGGGCTCCAGAGCCCCGACGCGATCACCACCTCGTCGGAGTGGACCGTACCGCGGTCGGTCTCGACGGCCTGTATCTCCCCGTCCTCGACGTGCATGTCGAGCACCTCCGTGTTCGGGAAGACGTGGAGCCCCTCCCCCGCGGACTCGCTGCGGGCCTGCTGGACGCCGCCGTCCGAGACGGCCGCGGTGTCGTACTCGTCGGGCGGCACCTCGCCCGAGGCGATGGCGTCGGCCCGTTCGCGCATGATCTCTCCGGCCCGGAGCGGATCACACACCCCCGCACCCGGCGTGTAGAACCCGCCCTTGATCACGTCCGTCTCGATGTAGGGGACCAGCTCCTCGACCTCCTCGGGGGTGAGCAGTTCGGCGGGCTCGCCCCACGCCTTGGCCGACTGCATCCGCCGGTGGTTCTCGGCCATCCGCTCGTCCGTGCGGGCCACCTCGATCCCGCCGCTCTCGTTGTACGTGTCCATCTCCTTGTACTGCTCGATGGACCGCTGGGTGAGGTGGGTCATCTCCTTCGAGTGGTCGACGGGCATCAGGAAGTTCGAGGCGTGCCCCGTCGACCCGCCCGGATCGGGGAGCGGGCCCTTGTCCATCAGGACGATGTCGTCACGACCCATCCTCGCGAGGTGGTAGGCCAGGCTGTTGCCGACGATGCCCGCACCGACGATGACCGTCCCCGCGCTCCCGGGGAGCTCCCGCGAACTCATCGGCGGGTCCCCCTCCGGTCGCGACGCCCTCCGGTGCCGGGCGCCGGGTGCGAACGCTCGGTGCTCGCCGCGGTGGCTGTCGTTCTCATGTTCGCTCCGAGCTAACCGCTCGCGCGATATTAAAAGGCTTCATAACTGATAGATTCGTTATGTTACGTGCGAGACCGGGCGGCGGCGTCGGGGCCCGGACCGCCGGACGGCGACCGAGTCCGCTCCGGCGAGAAACCCGTTCCGAGCCGCCGGAGCCGCCCACGACGGCCGTCTGGCCGAACCCGGACCGGTCCCCGCCGGCTCCCGTCCGACGCGGGCGCCCGCTCGCGCTCGCACATCGTGTTCCGACCCAGACAGTTCGTGTTTCGTGGGCGGGCCTCCGGACGCCGGTCGAACCGGTACCCCGACGGGCGCGGGCTCCCTGCCGCGGGTCACTCGCCGGGCCCCGTGGCCCCGGCCGCGTCGATGGCGGCGACGGCCCCCGCGACGTCGCGGACGCGGACGACGTCGGCGCCCCGGACGACCGCCAGCGCCGCCCTCGCGGCGGTGCGGGCGAGCCGGTCCGAGGCCCCGCCGTCGGCCGTCCCCGAGGTCGAACCGTCGGCCTCGACCAGTACGGGACGGCCGAGCGCGCGGAACTCCCGTAGTGCCCCCCCGTCGCTCGTTCCGAGACCGGGATCGACGACCACCGTCGAGCGGTCGACGCCCGCTCGCTCGGCGAGCAGCAGCCGCTCGGTCAGGGCCTCGAGCACGTCCCCGACGGCGCCGGGTTCCCCCTCCGGCCCCAGCGACGCCTCGCGCACACCACCGAGCACCACCGCGACCTCCCGGTCGGCGACGAGCCGTCGCATCGCCGCGTCGGCCAGGCCGGTCCGGTCGGCGACCATCTCGGCGCCGGCGTCGAGCGCCGCCTCGGCGACCGCGGGGCTCCCCGTGTCGACGGCGACGGTCGTCCCGTCCCCCCCGAGCCGGTCGACGATGGCCGCGACGCGCTCGCGTACCGCCGGCCGGTCGGCCGAGCCCCCGCCGACCGGCTCCGACGCGCTCACCTCGACGACGTCGGCGCCCGCATCGACCATCCCGCGGGCCCGGGTGACGGCCCCGTCGACCGCGCCGTCGTCCCCGAGCGCGACGTCGAGCCTGCCCATCACCGCCGTCCGCCCCTCCCACGGGTAGCCGTGACCGTCCTCGGTCACCGACCCGCCGCCGGTCCCGGGTCCCTCGAGCCCGAGCGCGCGGGCCAGCTGCGACCCGATGTGGCCGTCCCCGCCGCCCCGCTCGCGCAGCCGGTCGACGAGCGCACGGAACCGCTCGAGGCTCCCGCTCAGGATCACCTCGACGTGCTCGTCGGCGGTCGTGATACCGGAGACGGCGGCGGTGCCGCCGAGCGTGAGCATCGACTCCTTCAGGTCGGCCGCCTCCCCGCGCCGGGCGTGGAGCCGGACCGTCCGGTCGACCACGCGGTCCGCACACGCCTCGCGGGTCTCGACCGGGACGTCGGCGCGCTCCATTGTCGAGCGGGCCCGCTCGGGAGTGTCGGCGCGGACGGCCCTCGGCACCCGCGTCCACCGGTCGCGGGCCTCCCCGACCGTGTAGAGCGATCCCGCCACGAGGACGCAGTCCGAGCCCGCCGCCGTCCCGAGCGCGTCGTCGAGAGCGTCGAGGACCGGCCCGTGGCGGACGACCTCCGCGCGGGTCTCCCGGTCGAAGACGGCCGCCAGCGAGTCGATATCCCGGGCGCGCTCGACCGCCGGCTCGGCGAGGTAGGCCCGGTCGACGGGCGGGAGCGACCGGCACATCGACGCGTGGTCCTTGTCCCGCATCGCGCCGAAGACGAGGTGGAGGTCGTCGTACTCGAAGCGGTCGAGCAGCGCCGCGAGCTTCGCGCACGCGTCGGGGTTGTGCGCCCCGTCTAGCACCACGAGCGGGTCGTCGTCCATCACCTCGAACCGGCCGGCCCACCGGACGTTCCGGATCCCCGCCGCGATGGTTCCCTCGGTCACCGCCGTCCCGGTGGCCACCCCGACCTGCCGCGCGAGCGCCGCCGCGATCCCGGCGTTGATCGCCTGGTGGCGCCCCAGCAGCGGCGTCCGCGTCTCGACGGCCCAGTCCGGCCCTGCCAGCGAGAGGGCCGACTCCGCGAACGAGACCATCTCCCCCTCCCTCGCCACGACGTCGGGGGCTCGGGAGCCCGGGTCGCCGGCCGCCTCCGACGGGTCCGTGTCCGTCCCCCCCGCCCCCACCGTCAGGACCCCCGTCCGCTCCCGGACGGTGTCGAGGGCCGACCCGGTCGCGCCGGTCACCAGCGGCGCGTCGGCCGGCGCGACGTGGGCCTTGTCGCGGGCGATCTCCTCGACCGTCTCCCCGAGGAGGTCCGTGTGCTCGAGGCTGACGTTCGTCACCGCGCTCGCGATCGGATCGACGACGCTCGTCGCGTCGTAGCGGCCGCCGATCCCCACCTCCAGGACCGCGACGTCGACGTCCTCGCGGCCGAAGTGCCACAGCGCGAGCGCGGTGAACGCCTCGAAGAACGTCGGGGCGTCGCCCTCGACCGACCGGTCGATCACGTACGGCCAGGTCTCCTCGACGAAGCGGACGACCTCCCGCTTCGGGATCTTCCGGTCCCCGACGCGGATCCGCTCGCGGAGATCGTTGAGGTCCGGCGACGTGTAGAGGCCGACCTCCAGTCCCGCCTCCCGGAGGACGCTGTCGAGCATCCGCACCGTGCTCCCCTTGCCGTTCGAGCCGGCGACCTGGACCGCCGGCATCCCCTCGTGGGGGGCCCCGACGTGCTCGAGCAGCGAGGCGGTCGTCTCCGTCCCGAGCTTCGGCCGCAGCCGCCGCAGCCGCTCCAGGGTGTTCACCGCCTCGTGGTACTCCATACTGCGGCCCGTCCGTTCCGCCCCGGATAAATCCCCCGTCGTCGCCACCGGCCCGCCCGACCCGCCGTCCCGAACCTCGTCGTATCAGTCGACTTACGCCATGGGCCCGTCGGCGGAGCCGTCGTTGGTCCCGGATCGGGAGCGACGGCCTCCGCTGCCGCCCGGAGCGCCGTGTTCGGCCGGGGCCGACCACGGAAACACGTCGTATTCGCGAACCTATAGCTTCGTCAACATTGATAACGGTTCGTGGACAGGTCCGAGTAGGTATGTCCTCCGAGGAGTCGATACCCAGCGACTACGAGATCGCACAGTCGGTAGAGAAACACCACATCAGGGACGTCGTCGAGCCGTTCGGCCTCCGGGAGTCGGACCTCGAGCTGTTCGGCGACTACAAGGCGAAGGTGAGCCTCGACGCCGTCGAGCGGCTCACGGAGGGCGAGCCCGACAACAAGCTCGTCCTCGTGACCGGGATGACGCCGACGCCGATGGGCGAGGGCAAGACGGTCACGACCGTCGGGCTCGGCCAGGCACTCAACCAGTTCGGCAAGGAGACCCTGATCGCCATCCGCGAGCCCTCGCTCGGGCCCGTCTTCGGGATCAAGGGCGGTGCCGCCGGCGGCGGCTACTCCCAGGTGCTCCCCATGGAGGACATCAACCTCCACTTCACCGGGGACATCCACGCGCTGACCGCCGCGCACAACCTCATCTCGGCGATGCTCGACAACCACGTCTACCAGGGGAACGAGCTCGGCATCGACATCAACGAGGTCCGCTGGAAGCGCTCGATCGACATGAACGACCGGGCGCTCCGGGAGACGGTCGTCGGCCTGGGCGGGAAGACCGGCGGGATCCCCCGCGAGGACGGCTTCCTCCTGACCGCGGCCTCGGAGATGATGGCCGTGCTCTGTCTGGCGGACAGCGTCGCGGACCTCCGCGAGCGGGTCGCGCGCATCATCGTCGCCTACGACGGGGACGGTGACCCCGTGACCGTCGAGGACATCGAGGCGGCGGGCGCGGCGACCATGCTACTCAAGGACGCGCTCCAGCCCAACGTCGTCCAGACCATCGAGGGCACGCCCGCGTTCGTCCACGGGGGGCCGTTCGCCAACATCGCCCACGGGACGAACTCGCTGATCGCCGACGACGTCGCCGCCCACCTCTCGGAGTACCTCGTCACCGAGGCCGGCTTCGGCTCGGACCTCGGTGCCGAGAAGTTCATGAACATCGTCTGCCGGTTCGGCGATATGAGCCCCGACGCCGTGACGCTCGTCTCCTCCGTCCGGGCCCTGAAGTACCACGGCCAGAACATGTGGCCGCCGGACATGGACGAACTGGAGGCCGAGGACGTCGAGGCCGTCGAACGGGGGCTCGCCAACCTCGACCGGCACGTCCGGAACCTCGAGAAGTTCGGCGTCCCGGTCGTCGTCGCGCTCAACCGGTTCCCCGGCGACTCCGACGCCGAGGTCGAGACCGTGGTCTCCCACTGCGAGGAGGAACTCGGCGTCCGGGTCGCCGAGTCGAACGTGTTCAGCGACGGCGGCGAAGGGGGGCTCGACCTCGCCGAGAAGCTCGTGGAGGCCGCCGAGGAGGACTCCTCGTTCGCGCCGCTCTACGAGGTCGACCGGCCGATCACGGAGAAGATCGAGACGGTCGCGACGGAGATCTACGGCGCCGACGGCGTCGAGTACACCGACGACGCCGAGGAGGACATCGCCGAACTCGAGGAGCTCGGCCTCGACGACACGCCCGTCTGTATGTCGAAGACGTTCCACTCGCTCAGCGACGACCCGAGCCTGAAGGGCGTCCCGGAGGACTGGACGCTCACGGTCCGCGAGGTCTACCCCTCAGCGGGCGCGGGCTTCGTGGTCGCGCTGACGGGCGACGTCCTCACGCTCCCTGGGCTGGCGAAGACGCCCGCCGCCGCCGGCATGGACGTCGACGACGAGGGGAACGTCTCGGGGCTGTTCTGAACCGCGGCCCCCGGAACCGGGACCCCGGGGTCCTCGCCCCGTCCCCCCGGTCTACTCGCCCGTACCGCTCGCGTCCGCGACGACCTCGATCTCGACGGCCGCGCCCTTCGGGACGCCCCCGACCTCCACGGCGCTCCGGGCCGGCGGGGCCTCCTCGAAGAACCCCGCGTAGGTCCCGTTCATCTCGTCGAAGTCGTCGATGTCGTCGAGGTAGATGGTCGTCTTGAGGACGTCCCCGAGGGACAGTCCCTCCGCGGCGAGGACGGCCGCGACGTTCTCCATGCACTGTTCGGTCTGGATCGACACGGGTTCCTCGTCGAGGAGGTCGCCCTCGGCCGTCAGCGGGAGCTGCCCCGCCGTGAACAGCAGGTCACCGTTCGTCGTCGCCTGGCTGTACGCCCCCACGGCCGCCGGCGCGTCCCCGGTGCTGACGATTCGCTTCATGCGGTCGGGCGCACGACCGAACGCCCCAAATACGTACCGCACGCGCCGTCTCGGTCGGTGACGAGGCTATTCGTACAGGGGTTCCGACACGCTGTGGAACGCCGGGTGGCCGACGGCGAGCGGGTACCACTGCCCCGTCAGCGGGTACCACTGCCCCGTCGTGGCCGTCCGGTGGCGTCGCCGGTAGAAGCTTTATGCCCGGCCCCCGTTACCGTGTCACGGTGTCGGGAGACGTGCCGGACGCCGGGACCGACTCGGCCCTCGAGGAGGTGTTCTACACGACCGACAGGGTCCGGTTCGTCTACTGGAGGGGGTTCTCGGGGGCGAAGTCGACCGTCCTGCTGATCGGGGTCGTCACACTGCTCTCGTTCGTCACCGGGCTGTCGAACCTGAGCCGCGAGGGGCTGGTGCTCGGCGGGCCGCTGTCGGGGGTGCTCCCGGCGTCCGTGGCGTTCGTGCGGTTCGGGGGGGTCCTGTTCGCGTTCGTGCTGGGGATCCTCACCGTCGGGCTCCAGCGCCGCAAGCGCCTCGCGTGGTACGGGACGGTAGTCGTGCTGCCGCTGCTCGGCCTGCTGCCGCTGACGACGCTGGCGACGACGGACATCCCGCTGTTGCTGCTGGTACTCCTCGCGCTCCCGCTGCTGGTCCGGAACCGCGGCCGGTTCGACCGGTCGCTCGACCTCTCGCCGCTACAGATCGCCTCGCTCTCCTCGATCGCCGGCGTGGGGCTGTACGGGGTCGTGGGCTCGTACGCCCTCCGCGAGGACTTCGGCGGGCTCGGCTCCTGGGCCGACGCCGTCTACTACGTCATCGTCACGTTCTCGACGGTCGGCTACGGCGACATCACGCCGACCTCCCCGACGGCCAAGTGGTTCTCGCTCTCGATCATCGTCTTCGGCTCGGCCGCGTTCACGGCCGCGCTCGGCTCGCTCGTCGTCCCGGCGATCGAATCGCGGATGGCTGCCGCCTTCGGAAACATGACCGCATCCGAGCTCACACTGCTCGAGGACCACGTGCTCGTCCTCGGCTACGGCGACATCACGGAATCGCTCCTGGAGGAACTCGACGGGGAAGTCGACGTCGTGGTGGTGACGACCGACGCGGACGTCGCCTCGGACCTCCGCGAGGAGGGGGTCAGCGTCCTGACCGACGACCCGACCGACGAGGAGGCGCTGCGCGACGCGGGGATCGAACGGGCCAGCGGCGTCGTCGTCGCCACGCGGGACGACGCCAGGGACGTCCTGTCGATCCTCGCCGTGCGGAAGGCCAACCCCGAGGTCCGGGTCGTCGCGGCGGCGAACCACGGAAAGCACGTCGACAAGCTCCGACAGGTCGGGGCCGACGAGGTGATCAGCCCGATGGTGATCGGCGGCCGTCTGCTCGGCCGGTCGATCCTCGGCGAGCCCGCGACGGGGTCGCTGTTCGGTTCGATCGGGGACGAGGACGAAGGTGCCGGCGACGACGAGGTCGCCGGCGACGACGACGGGGAGGAGGCCCGGAGCGACGAGACCGAGACCGGGGCCGGGTCCGATCCCGCGGCGTGAGCGGGGACGACGCCGCCGGGCCGGTCCGCCGTTGCCCCCAGCCCGACCGGCCGTACTTCGGCCACGATCCCGGGTCGGTCCGTGGCCGGCTCGCGGTCGAGTGACCGGGTAGTCCGGGCTCGTCCCGGCCCGGCGGTAGTCCTATGTCCCCCGAGACCGATCCACACGCCATGGCGTTCGCCGGAACCAGCGCCGTCGAGCGGTTCCTGCGCAAGGTCCTGCTGCCGCTCTGTGCGCTGTCCGGTGCGGTCGTCGTCTCCGGGTTCTTCTTCCCGGCGCTGGTCGGTTCGGTGGTGGCGGGTGGGGGCTGGCTCGTCGTCTCGCTGCTGTTCTTCGGGTCGGGACTGGGCTATCTCGCGGTGCTCCCCGTCGAGGACGGCGCGGACGAGCGCGGGTCGGGCGCGGAGTACTTCCTCCGCATCCGGCGGCTCACGGTCACGGGGACCCTCCGGCAGTTCCTCGCCCGGCAGGACCGGGCGACGTTCTGGGTCCCCGTCGCCGTGTTCGCCCTGTTCTTCGCGGCGCAGGTCGTGGCCCCGACACGGACCGTGGGGGCGGTCAACGCCGCCCGCGACGTCCTGTTGCGTGACGCCGGCCCGCTGTTCCTGGGCGCGATGTTCCTGGCCGTGGTCTACTGCCTGTTCCTGCTGGTCGGTCCCTGGGGGGAGGTGCGGCTGGGCGGTCCGGAGGCCGAGCCGGCGTACACCTACCCGACGTACTTCTCGCTGGTGTTCACCGCCGGCATCGCCGCAGGCATCGTCTTCTGGGGGCCGGCCGAGGCGCTGTTCCACTACGCCAGCCCGCCGCCGTACGTCGACGCCGCGCCCGAGTCGAGCGGGGCGGTCGTCGGGGCGCTCACCTACGCGCTGTTCCACTGGGGGGTCTCGGCCTGGAGCGCCTACACCGTCCTCGGGGTCCCCATCGCGTACTTCGTCTACCAGCGCGGGGCGCCGCTGCGCGTCTCGACCATCCTGACGCCGTTCCTCGGGGTGGCCGACCTCGACTCCCCCGCCGGCAAGCTCGTCGACACGCTCGCGGTGTTCGCCACCATCGGGGGCATCGCCACCTCCGTCGCGCTCGTCAGCCAGCAGTTCCTCACCGGCATCGACTTCCAGTGGGGCGTGAGCTCCGGGGGGCTCCGACCGCTGCTGTTCGTCGGCGGCCTGACGCTCATCTACGTCCTCTCGGCGACCACGGGGGTACACCGCGGCATCCGGCGGATCGCCGGGGTCAACGTCGTCCTCTTCGGCCTGTTCGGCGCCCTGCTGGTCGCGGTCGGGCCCCGCTCGTTCGTGTTCGACCGCGGGCTGGCGGCCCTCGGGAACTACGCCGCGAACTTCGTCCCGATGAGCCTCTACCTCGGCGGGGCGTGGGTCGCAGACTGGACGGTCTGGAACTGGTCGTGGTGGTTCTCCTGGGCTCCCTTCGCCGGGCTGTTCCTGGCCGCCCTCTCGCGGGGTCGACGGGTGCGGACGGTGGTGTTCACCGGCGTCGTCGCCACCTCCGCCGCGACGATGGCCTGGTTCCTCCTGATGGGCGGCACCGCACTCGGGCTGCAGCACTCGGGGGCGGCCGACGTCCTCGGCGCCATCGCGGCCCGCGGGGGCTCGGAGGCCGTCGCCGGGTTCCCCGTGTTCGCCGCGCTCCCGCTCGGCGAGCTGCTGATGTTCCTCTTCCTCGCGCTCATCGTCGTCTTCATCACCACCTCCGCGGACACCTCAACGCTCGTGGTCGCGGTCCTGACGACACGGCGGGAGATCGCGCCCACGACGGGCAGCATCGCGTTCTGGGGGGTGTTCCAGGGCGTCGTCGCCCTCTCGGTGCTGCTGATCGGGGGCGGGGCGACCCTGCAGGCGGTCGCCGTGCTGACGGGCGGCCCGTTCGCCGTCCTCTCGCTCGTGGCGCTGGCCGGGCTGACGCTGACGTTCCGGCGAGAGGAAGGGGGACACACCTCCCCGGTCAGGCGGCTCTGGGAGCGGCTCCCGAAGGTCGAGACCCACCACGACGTCGAACCGCCCGGCGACGACTGAGCCGGCTCCGACCGATCGGCCGCCCCGATTCCACAACGTATAACTGAGAGATCACGTTTCGGATCGGGGCGCGCGCGGCGTCCCCGTCGGCGCCGGTCGGTCCGCGCGCCTGACGGCTCGAGACGCCGCCCAGGAGCTTTTTTCGGTGGAGACGACATGAAACCCCGCGCGGATGACCTCTCAGTGCCCAAACTTATTTTACCCGGATATGTGAACCGGTAACGAGGTGTCGAGAGATGTACGACAACATCCTGCTCCCCTACGACGGGAGCAAAGAGGCGCGGAAGGGAGCGGAACACGGCATCGGGCTGGCGGCGGCGCTGGGGGCGACGGTCCACGCGCTGTACGTCATCGACCTTCCGGGGGCTCCCCGGGCGCTGTCCATCAGGGACGACGAGGAACAGATGCGCGAGGAGTACCGCGAGTACGGCGAGGAGGTCACGGACGAGCTCTGCGGGATGGCGGCCGATCGGGGCGTCGAGTGTGCCTCCGTCATCAAGACCGGGGCCCCGGCGGAGGAGATCGTCGCGTACGCCGAGGAGGAGGGGATGGACGCCATCGTGATCGGAAGCGCCTACCGGGGGACGTTCCGGGCGCTGCTCGGCAGCACCGCCGAGAAGGTCGTCCGGACGTCGGAGGTGCCCGTCATCACGACCCGGATGGAGATGAACGAGTAGCCGGGGAGTTCCCGGGGGGACCGGCGGCCCCGGCGGGTCAGTCCCCGACGAACCGCGTCTCGCGGATGTAGATGACCAGGCTGGCGCTCAGGAAGCTCAGCCCGGCTACCCGCAGGTCGCCCGTCGTCATCGAGACGAGCGCGGCCGCTATCAGCAGGACCGCCAGCAGCGCGAGCGCCGTCGGCGCCAACTCCGGCATCGGTGTCCGGAGGACCGGACGGTCCCCACGGGGAATAACTTTCGCTCCGATCGCCCGCACGACGCGGGTCAGTAGGAGTGCTTGAACTCCCAGTGATAGCGACACTCGTCGCAGGTGGCCCACTCGGGCACGTCGAAGGTCTCCGGGTGGCGCTGGCCGTGCATCATACGGCTCCGGCAGACCGGACAGATCATGTACTGCAGGTCGAGGTCGGTGAACGCCTCCTGCCCGAACTCCGCGACGCAGTGGGGACAGTCGATGTCGTCCATGGCGCTGTGCTGGACGATCTCGCCGCCACACCGCGGACAGTCGAGCATCGCCGGCGGCCGCTTGCTCCACCCGACGTCGCCGTCGTAGGTGGTGGTGGCCGTCTCGGCGCTGGAGAGGCGGAACTTGTTTGGCTCTCCCTCGACTCGAAGCGGGTCGACGAGCCGCGTCCCGAGCCGTCGGAGCGTCCGCCAGAGGAGTCGTAGCCGTTTCAACACGCGCTGTAGGGAGGCGACCGAGTTAAGTCGACCGCACGTTCCCGCGGGGGGCTCCCGACCGACCGGCGGCCACCGACCCGAGAGTGGCACGGCAGTCCGCGTACGCCGAGGGGGGTCCGGCGACAGACTTTCCCGCGACCCCCGCGAGCGTCGGGTATGATCGCGGGGGTCGGCCGGCGACTGGTAGCCACGGCGGCCCCGGCGACCCGCCCCGGGCCGGCGACCGCGGCGGCGATCGATCCCTCCGTGGTCGTCGAGGCGCCGGGGGAGGTCCGGGCCGCGGGCTCGTTCGTCGCGGTCCTCCTGCTCGGCGGCGTCATCCTCTATCGCTACGGCGGCTTCGTCGACCGGTCGGTCGACGCGTCGATGGAGCGCCCGCGGGTCGCCGTCGTCTACGGGCTGATGGCGTTCGCGCTCGTCGCCTTCATCGGCGGCTACGCCCTCACCCAGCTGGCGAGGTTCGGCGCCGGGGGACCCGTCCTCGCCGGCGTCGCGGCGGCGGGGCTCGCGGCGCTGGTCCTCGCCGCCCTCGGGTTTCTCGTCGTCGGGACGCTGCTGACCGATATGGAGGGTCGCCGCCGACCCCGGTACGGGCTCGTCCTCGGGGCGGGACTCAGCGCGGTCGGGTGGCTCCTGCTCCCGCCGGTCGGCGGGGCCGTCGTCTGGGTCCTCCTCGCGGCGTTCGGCGTCGGCGGGGCGACGCGACGGTGGTTCCACACTCCGAGGCGGGTCGACCGCGCCACGGAGGACTGAGACGGCCGCTCCCCACGGGTCGCCGGCGGGCACCTCGACGGGGTCGCCGGGCTCGGCCGACGACGGTCCCCACGATCCGACCCTGCCCTGGGGGGACGGGACCCGTCCGCGACAAGACTCATTCGACTCCGGCGCCAGGGACGGGTATGTCGCTCACGCTCGTCGCGCTCCAGGTCGGCAACGGACTGACCGAGTCGGTCGCCCAGGCCGCGGTCCTGGCCGGGACGCTCGTCCTCCTGCTCGGGCTGGTCGCCCTGGGGGCGTTCGCCTACAAGAGCCTCCGGGGCGACGGGATCCGGTGGCCCGACGAGACCGAGGAGGACGACCGGGAGGGGGGTGCGCGCCGCGGCGATCCGGACGACGAGTGGGACTACTACTGAGCGGCCGCGCCCCCGGCGATCGATCCGGCTCCGGCTCTGACGGGTCGACGATCTGTGGGGTTCGTGGGACGGCCCGCAGAACGGCGTTCCGGGGCCGGTCGACGTAGCCTCGGCTCCGGGCGTGGCGTCCGAGAGAATGTGGGAGACGATCGGGTCGCTTCGAGGGGGTCAGTCGCCGCTCGGGGAGTCCTCGCCCTCCCTGATCGACGTGACCGTCGCGTCGCCGCTGGTGACGACGTCGACGTCGCCCTCGGCGGTGAGGTCCTCGATCCGTTCGGCGAACGCCTCGCTCTCGAGGATCTCGTGCTCGTTGTCCAGCCCGAGATACACCGTGTAGCACATCAGACAGAGGATCACCGCGAACGGCAGACCCGTCGTGATGGCCGCCGTCTGCAGGGCGCCCAGCCCGCCACCGATCAGCAGCAGCGCGGCGACGGCACCCTCGGTGACCGCCCAGAAGATGCGCTGGACCTTCGGGACGTCGTGCTTGCCGCCCGAGGTCAGGTGGTCGATGACCAGCGACCCCGAGTCCGAGGACGTCACGAAGAACGTGATCACGAGCAGCGTCGCGAGGATGCCCGAGAGCGCCCCCAGCGGGAACTGCTCGAGCATCGCGAACATGGCGACGGTCTGGCCGAGTTCGTTGTAGGTCGACAGCGCCGCGCCGTTGCCCACGAGGGCGTTGTGCAGCGCGCTCCCACCGAACACCGACAGCCAGAGCGTCGAGAACAGCGACGGCAGGAACAGCACCCCCAGCACGAACTCGCGGACGGTCCGGCCCTTCGAGATGCGCGCGATGAACATCCCGACGAACGGCGACCAGGCGATCCACCAGCCCCAGTAGAACACCGTCCACGCGGTGACGGTGCCGCCGCCGTCACCCAGCGTCCCGCGGAAGAAGCCCAGCGAGAGGATGTTCCCGAAGTAGGCACCGAGCCCCTCGACCCACGCACCGAGGACGTACACCGTCGGGCCGACGATGAGCAGGAACCCGAGCAGCGCCAGCATCAGGTAGAGGTTGACGGTGCTGAGCCGCTTGACCCCGCCGTCGAGGCCGGCCGCCACGGAGAGCGTCGCGATGCCGGTGATCCCCGCGATGAGCAGCACCTGCACCAGCGTGGTGTTCGGGATACTGACGAGTCCGAGGAGGTCCCCACCGACGTACGAGAGGCCGGTGTTGACCTGGGCGACGCCCAGCCCGAGCGAGGTGGCCAGTCCGAACAGCGTCGCGAACACCGTCACCAGGTCGATCACGTGGCCGGGCCAGCCGTAGATGCGCTCGCCGAGCAGCGGCCAGAAGATCGACCGGAAGGTGAGCGGCAGGCCGCGGTTGAACGAGAAGAACGCCAGCCCCAGGCCGACCAGCCCGTAGATGGCCCAGGGGTGGAACCCCCAGTGGAAGAACGTCTGGGCCATCGCGGCCGAGGCGGCCGCGCCCGTCCCGGCCTCGGCGCCCCAGAAGCCGGGGACGTTCTGGAAGTAGTACAGCGGTTCGGAGACGCTGAAGAACATGAGGCCGATCCCCATGCCGGCGCTGAACAGCATCGCCATCCAGGAGAAGTCGCTGAACTCCTTCTCGGCCTCGACGCCGCCGATCCGGATGTTGCCGTACTTGCCGAGGGCGAAGTACAACAGCGTGATGATGAAGACGTTGACGGCGAGGAGGTAGAACCAGCCGAAGTTCTCGCCGATGAAGTTGAACAGCCAGGTGTACGCGGCCGAGGCCTGCTCGCCGAGCAGGACCGTCGCCGCGATGAACAGCGCGATGATGACCAGCGCCACCGGGAAGACCACCGGGTGGACGTCGAAGCCCCACTTCTCGATGTTGGTGTCGCCCGGTTCGCGGTCGGACTCGGGGTGGAAGAGTTCCACCTGGAGTCCGTCGGACATCTCCCCCGTGGTTTCCTCCCCGTCAGCCATACGTTACCTCCGCTTCGAAGTCGACCGTCCTGTCGTGTGCTACGCTCATAGTGGGTGTCTGTGTGTTTCGAATCGTTTTCAGTCCGGTCCTCGTCCCGTCCACGACGCCACGGCCACCCGTCCCCCCGGGTCGGGCTCGTGGACGTACCCGTCACCGCCGTCGCCTGTCATGCTACGGTACCTCACACGGTGTGATGAACCGTTTCATATAAAGGTTGGTATGGGTCTATGAGGTCTTTTAAAACTGCGGCCGCGGACGAGCCGCGAGTCGGGGTGTCGGCGCGCCCCGCCCGGCCCGGCTACCCCCGGTTGACGACGTCGACCTCGTAGCCGTGATCGGCGATCGAGTCGACGATGTTGGCGGCGTGTCCCGCGCCGGTCGTCTCGACCTGGAAGACGAGGTACGCCTCGCCGACGTCGAGGTCCTCCAGGGCGCGGTCGTGGCGGACGTTCTGGATGTTGGCGCCGTGGTCGGCGATCACGCCGGAGATCTCGGCCATCTTCCCCGGCCGGTCGTCGATGCGGACACGCAGCCGGAGCAGCTGGCGCCGGCCGGTCAGCGCGTGGATCAGGACCGCACGGAGCATCGTCATGTCGAGGTTCCCCCCGCAGAGCAGCGGCATCACCCGCTCGCCGGAGACGTCGAGCGCGTCGCTCCGGATCGCCGCGACGGAGGCCGCGCCCGCGCCCTCCACGACCTGTTTGGCTCGCTCCATCAGGAGCAGGACCGCCTGTGCGATCTCCCCGTTGGTGACCGTGACTACCTCGTCGACGTGCCGCTCGATGATCGAGAGGGTGAGCTCCGAGATCCCTCCCGTGGCGATGCCGTCGGCGATGGTGTCGACGTCCTCCAGCGTCACGGGAACCCCCTTGTCGAGGCTCTCGGGGACGGTCGCCGCCCCGTCGGCCTGGACGCCCACGATCCGCGTCTCCGGACTCAGTTCGGCGAACGCCGTCGCGATGCCCGAGATCAGCCCGCCCCCGCCGATGGGGACCACCACGGTGTCGACGTCGGGGACGTCCTCGCACATCTCGACGCCGAGGGTCCCCTGGCCGGCGACGATGGCCGGGTCGTCGTAGGCGTGGACGAACTCCGTGTCCGGGCCGGACACCTCATCCTGTGCGTAGCGCATCGCCTCCTGGAAGTCCTTGCCGACGAGTTCGACCGTCGCGCCGTACCCCCGCGTCGCGTCGACCTTCGTCTGCGGGGCGTTCCGCGGCATGACG
>Ga0207797_1001769_pt1 | contig 15463 bp, 10 predicted proteins | sample PRCRCaboRojoPR_6_FD_187275 | JGI IMG/M metagenome (GOLD analysis project Ga0207797, IMG submission 187275) | Marine sediment microbial community from Cabo Rojo, Puerto Rico - PR CR 10% Liquid 1 (SPAdes) | ecosystem: Environmental > Aquatic > Marine > Coastal > Sediment | place: Cabo Rojo, Puerto...
GGGCGCCAAGGCAATAACTAGTCTGTCCAGGAGACTTCCGTATTTCCTGGAGAGGAAGAGCCCCAAGAAAAGGGCAACGAAGAAGAGGGTGATATTCGCCGCGCCCCATAGAAGGAGAGTCGGCGGCAGCCGTTCCAGGAGGATCAACCGCACCTGCTTCGACCCACTGTCGCTGACCATATCCGTCGCAAACCCAAGGTCGAGCGTGATGGCGTTCCTGAGGAAAGCAAAGCTCCGGATGATAAACGGTCTGTCCAGCCCCTGGCGCTTCACCTCAAGGGCGACCCGCTCCTCGATCAACTCCCGCTTCTCCGCAGCTGTCATCTCACGCATCTCCGCGCTCTCGTCGGCAAATACGGCTATCGACACCTGCTCTCGGATGGCCCCTTTGCGGATCTCATCGACGTAGCCTCCCATGTTGGCGACCAGCACCACCAGGTAGATGCCAACGACGACGGTGAAGAACAACACCACCAGCCTGACGCCCGCGTACTTGGCAACGCGAGCCACAGTGCTGGAACCAGATCGTCCTTCCCCTCGGGCTTCTCCCTTTGCGCCCATCGACAATGTTGCATCGCTCATACTACTTCTCACTTTCTATTGCCTGACAGTACAGGGGGCGAGTGACACTCGCCCCCTGTACCTCGTCCGTCATCCTCTTGGCCATCTCGGGGAGAAGGGCGTCGTCTCCCCGAGATCGTCGGTCAGCTTCTACTGTGACACGAACTGGATCGTCTCACGCACCGGGACGAGGGCGCGGTCCGAGACCATGATCGCCGCCAGCTCGTTGGAGCCGGCCTCCAGCTCGCCCGTCATGTCCCCGGTCAGGGTGATCTGCCAGTAGCCGTCCTCGACCGCCTCGGCGTCGCCCGTGAAGGCCAGCGCTCCGGTGGCGTCGAAGACGAGGAACTTGGCCTGGCCTATATCATCGACGGGGTAGGGGACGTCCTCCGCCAGGTCGACGAAAACGTCGAAGACCGCCTCATCACCGATGGCCACCTCACCCGGGCCGTCCACGACGACCTGCGGAACCGGCGCGCCGCCCGTGAAGCGGGCCCACCTGGCTGCCGAGTCCGGGTAGTTCGGGTTCTGCTGCAGGATCAGGGTGCCCTCGACCGGGAAGGCCCTCTGCAGGAAGAGCGGGCCGGAGCTGATCCAGAAGTGGTTGTAGCGGCGGTACCACTCCTGCAGATTCGCATACCGGGCCTCCGCCTCTTCAGCGCTGATATAGTCGCCCAGCGTCGGCTCGTAGGGGATGGTGCCCTCTTCCTGGACCGTGTCGAGGTTCCCCTTCAGGATCTCCAGCGTCGGTCCGGCGATGTAGCTCATCCACTCGACCTCGAGCGAATCGGCCTTGTCGCTGGAGAAGGCTGCCTCGCCGTTAGCCTCCGCTAACCAGCCCAGCAGAACCGTGTGCCACGGCGCCTCGGCGCCGTTACCGTAGGCGGACGGATGGGCGGCCCGGAAGTTGCTGACGTTGTTCTCCAGGTCGAGCGAGTAGGCGTCGGTGTAGTACTCAAGGACGAAGGGGTCCTCGGAGACGACGCGCCAGCCCCTGAAGGCCTGCATGAACGAGTTGAACTCGGGCACGTAGGCCTCGTCGTAGATGGGGCTCGCTTCCTTGGCCCGGTCGAACTGCATGATCATGAACATCACGAAGTCCCCGATGGTGAAGGGGCTGCCGTCGTGCCACGTCACCTTGTCGAAGAAGTCCTCCTCGTAACGCATCACGACCTTGCTCTTCACGGTCTGGGTCTCGGTGTACTTCTCGCCCGCCGTGATGAAGACCTGATTCTCGGCATCCCAGTCCGCCCAGGCGTCGTCCGGCACCGTGATCTCATCCACGGTCTCCAGGCTCGCCCAGTCCAGGTTCTGCGCCACCGGCAGACCTTCCAGAACCTGTACCTCGGCCGACTCAAGACCCATCGGCAGCATCACGCCGGTGAAGGGGTCGGGGATGACGGCCATACGTTGCGTGCCGCGAATGGGCATCATATCGTAGACCCAGTTGGTGCCCGCTATGGGGTTCCAGGGCTCGGTCATGATGCTCGGCATGCCGATGTTCATCGCGCCACCGACCTGGTCGGCGAAGCGGATGGTGTGGCCCCACATCCAGGAGCCGTAGATGGAGCCCGATAGGTCGCTGGCGACCTGAACGTTGGCAGCATGGGGCGCCACGCCGACGTCGTCCTTCAGCCAGATGCGCACCGAGTCCTTCATCGCCATGTCGAGGGCCTGAGCCATCATGTCGGCGCGCTCTTCCATGGTGTCGAAATCGTTGTTCAGCAGGGCCGTGGCGAGCTCCGCGAATTCCTCGGTGGGGGTGTACGCCTGCCACAAGGGGAACGGCAGACCCTCTGGCGTGTAGAAGAATGAGAAGTTACTGCCGGCATCACGGCTGATGGCGGTGGATACCCAGCCGCCGGTGTAGAAGTGGAAGCAGCCTCCCATCGGATCGGAGGAGATCCAGCAGGGCGAAGCTTCGGCGGACGTCTTGTAGTCGCGGGTGACGGTGAAGCCAATGTCCTCCAACAAGTTGGAGACGTAGTCGCCGATCTCCAGCCGCTCATCCTCGGTCCGGATCAGCGCGATCAGCTCGACCGGCTCGCCATTGTACTGCCAGACGCCGTCCACCATCTCAGCGCCGAGGTTCTCCATCTCCTCGGCAATGACTTCCTCCGCCCGGTCGGGGTCGTGGGCGTACTGTAGCTCAATCGCCGCGATCTCGGCGGACAACACGGCCGAGTCCTTGGAGGCGAAGTTGACCGGCACGAAGCGCGGCCTCGCCAGCCCGCCCATAATCTCCTGAGCGATATAGGTACGGTCGATCAACCAGTTCATAGCCTCGCGAATCCTCGGCACGGCGAAGGGGTTGAGGCTGCCGTCCTCGAGCTCGGGGCCCGCGGGGTTGAACGTGATCTCGTTGTAGTTGCCGTAGGCCTCCTTCGACTGGATCGTCTCAGAGTCGAAAATCCTCTCGGCGATAGCTGGCTCGGCGATGTTGTAGGCGTAGACGTCAAGATCACCGGCCTCCAGCCGCGTCACCGCGGAGTCCGAGGAGGGCTCCTCCGACATGATCACGGTGTCCACCCACGCGCCAGTGCGGGTCACAGGCTCCGGCGTGGGTGTGACCTGGACCTCGACCTGTCGAGTGACCTCGACCTCTTCCTTCTCGGTGACGACCTTGGTGACCTCGACCTCCTCCTTCTCGGTCACGACCTTGGTCACCTCAACGGTACGAACGACCTCCTGCGGCTGGCACGCCGTAATCACGAAAGCCGCGACCACGACGAGGCTGAGCAGGGCAAACCACTTCTTGCTGCGCATTTGGTCTCCTCCTTAGTGTAGAGTCTTAAGAAAAAGTAGTAACGATCTGCTCTCAAACCATTGGCGGTTTCTCTGCTCGCTCACCTCCTTTCACGGATAGAACGTCCCCGATAGACTATACGGCCTGGCAGACTGCAGTGAGAGGTACAGCGCAGGCCCTGTGAGTGTTAAGAGGTGCGGATATTATACTAGAACCCCGGCAAAGGGGCAAATCAATTCATGTAGGAAGTCTATGACGCTGATGACGCTCTAGTACTCTGTCATCTAGTATACTCCGATACCCAGTTCTTGGTTCAGTCTTGCTCCAGAGCTGCCCGTTCCTCGCCCAACTGTGAAAGGAACTCGCGATCCTCCGACGATAGCTCAGCCTCCGTCAGCAGATCAGGGCGGCGCTCCCAGGTTCGGCGGAGCGCCTGCTGGCGACGCCAGCTCGCCACGGCAGCGTGGTCCCCGGAGGTCAGCACCTCTGGCACCCCCCAACCGCGAAAGCTGCGCGGGCGCGTGTAGTGGGGTCCCTCCAGCAAGCCTCGAGCGTGGGAGTCTTGACTCGTGGCGGTAGGATCGCCCAACACACCGGGGATCAGCCGCGTCACGGCGTCGATGACCACCATGGCCGCCAGCTCGCCGCCGGTGAGCACGTAGTCGCCGATGGAGAGCTCATCGGTCGCCAGGTGCTGGCGCACCCGCTCGTCCACCCCCTCGTACCGCCCGCAGATCAGCGCGATGTGCCGGTGCGTCGCGAGCTCCTGAGCAATCTCCTGCGAAAAGAGACGCCCTTGAGGCGTGAGCAAGATCACCGGCACCCTGTCTTGATCCCTCTCGGCTCCCTCCTCCGACGGGCCCAGCACCGCCTCCACCGCGTTGAAGATTGGCTCGGCCTTCATCACCATCCCGCCCCCTCCCCCATAGGGCGGCTCATCGGTGACGTGGTGCTTATCGGTGGCGTAGTGGCGTATATCGTGCAGCGCCACGGAGAGCTGCCCGTCCTCCCGAGCGCGCGAGAGGATGCTCTCGTCCAAGGGGCCCTGAAACATCTCGGGAAACAGAGTGAAGACGTCAAAGGCGATGGACGGCAAGCGCGATATTGCGCCCGTCTCGCCCGGTGGAGAAGAGAGTCGATCCATCAGCCTGGTAAAGCGTCCTCCAAGACACGCAGCCAGTTCCTGCTCAGGATGGCCTCGATGTGTTCCTCGGCGTATCCGGCCTCAGCCAGGGCCGGCCCGATATGCTGCAGGTCAGCAACGGTATTGAGCTCGGGCGGGGTGTGATCGGCCCCAAAACCGCCGTCGAAGTCCGACCCCAGGCCCACGTGGGCGGCATCGCCGACCACCTGACAGACGTGGTCTATGGCCGCCGTGACGTCGGCCAGCGTGGCCCCGGCGGTCTGCCAATCGGGGCGCAGAAAGAACGTGGCCGGGACGATGCCGATGACGCCATCTCGCTCGGCCAGCCGTCGAATCATTTCGTCCGAGAGCTGACGGGCTCCTGGTACGAGCGCCCGAGGGTTGGCGTGGGTGGCGACGACACGCCCCTCAAAGCGCCCCACCGCCTCGAAGAAGGATTCCTCGGCCAGGTGGCTGACGTCGAGAACCATACCCAATGCGGCCATCCCCTTCAGCAGCTCGCGCCCCTGGTCGGTCAGGGGCCCCGGGGCCGCGTCGCCGCCGGCATAACGGGTCCCCGCCTTCCAGGATAGGCCGACCAAGCGGATGCCCCGCTCGAACCAGTACTCGACCTCGGCGGGCTCGCGGATTGGATCAGCGCCCTCCATCAGGGGGACAATGCCCACCTGGGGGCATTCGCCCTGCCACGACGCCAGCACGTCACCCAGGTCATCCCCACTTCCCACCAGGGTCACCTGCTCCTCCTCGGCTAGGCGATGGTAGGCGTCGAGCTGCTGCTGGCCCAGCGCGTGAGCTTCATCAGCGTCGGTGTACGTCTGGGGGTCGGGATCTCGCCCAGGTCGTGCGGGGGCAGCGTAGACGGTGCCGAAGACGACGGCGACCTGACCCTCCAGCCATTCGGGCAGCCCCACCATACAGAGCCCGTTCCGATCGGGGGCCTCGGTTCCGACCTCCAAACGGCGCGTCTCCAGGGCACTGCGACGTACGTCACGCCCCAGAGCCACGATATTCCAGGCAACGTCTTCGTGAGCATCGACAATGAGTGTCATCGGAACTCCGTAAGTTTCTCTCTTCGTGCGCAAGACGGGGTCACCGAGCCAGCGAAATCGACCGCGTGGCTCACAGGAACGGGGGGCATGCCCCCAGCTCAACCAGCCTCAGGCTCCTTTTGCGCCGCAAGTGTACCACAGGCAAGCGGTTTGACAACTGATCTCAACAAGCATATACTGGAAAGGCTCGGGACACTCAAGCCCAACAATGGTGCTTCGGTCCCACAGAGGACAACGGCAAGAGACTCAGTACCCGCTTCCAGGCCCGTCCGCCCTCGACCCGGGAGAAACGACGATGGCAAAGAATGCCCAGTTGGTCATGACAAAAGGCCCACAAACCGACGCGACGTTCCCCCTGGACGAGCCGACCCTCGTGCTGGGACGCGATCCACGCAACGCCATCGTGGTCGACCATCCCCAAGTATCGCGGCACCATGCGCGCATCACCCGGCGGAAGGACGTCTGGGTGCTGGAGGATCTGGAAAGCACAAACAGTACCTGGGTCAACGGCATCCGTCTGGTCGGGCCACACGTCCTGGCAACTGGCGACGTGATCGGCCTGAGCGAGGCCGTGATGCTGGCGTTCGAGGGCGAGGAACCAGAGGCACCAGAGGCTCGTCCTGAGCCGTCCACGAGATCCACGCCGCAGCCTCCCTCACCGTCTTCCCAGGAGGCACCTGCCCCACAGGCTGCGCTGGAAGAGCCCGGTCGGTGGGGATCGCCAGCAGCTGGGCGGAGCCGCCCGTCACGGCTAGTCGAGCAGGCGAAGGGAGGGTCGGATCGAACCGGGCTCTGGATCGGGGTCGGCTGCGCCATTCTGCTTCTCATCGCTGCCTGCGCAGCGGTGCTGATCCTCGGATACCTGGACCTGCTGCCCGGCCGATTGCGCGACCTCCTCTCTGGCCCTGTCCTAAGGCACATAGCCCTTTTGCTTGCAGAGGCGGCAGCGTAAGAGTATGGGGACCAAGATCTAGGATCCCTAGAGCACCCCGATGTCCGTCGCGCAGGGGACTGGATAGATGGAGACAACAGAGAGCAACGAGAAGGGAGTGACGTCATGCTTATCACACACGCCAGGCTCGCCACGTTTGGCAGCGAGCCGCGGTTGATCGAGGACGGCGCGCTGCTCCTCGAAGGGGAGCATGTTGCAGCCATAGGTACGACTCCAGCACTGACGACGCAGTTCCCGAACGCCGACCGCTGGGATGCCGGAGGACAGCTGGTGCTACCCGCCTCATTATGCGCCCATACCCACTTCTACGGCGCCTTCTCGCGGGGGATGGCGATCCCCGGGCAGCCCCCTAAGACGTTTCCCCAGATCCTCCAGCAGCTCTGGTGGCGCCTGGACAAGGCGCTCACTATGGAAGACGTACGTTACTCAGCCTTGGTCTGCTTGGTCGACGCCATTCGACACGGCACAACCACCCTCATCGACCACCACGCCAGTCCCAACGCCATCGACAACAGCCTCGACGTGATCGCGGAGGCGGTCCGAGAGGCAGGTCTACGCGCCAGCCTCTGCTACGAGGTGACGGACCGGGATGGTGAGGAGCGGGCCCGCGCCGGCATCAAGGAGAACGTGCGTTTCGCCAGGTCGGCAGGTGAGAACCCGCGGCTGGCCGCCTCCTTCGGTCTGCATGCCTCGCTCACCCTCTCCGACGAGACGCTGGCGGACTGCGTGGCAGCCGCAGACGACCTGGGGCTGGGGTTCCACGTCCACGTCGCGGAGGGCATCTCCGACCAGGAGGATGCGTTGCGTAAGAGCGGCAAACGCGTCGTGCATCGACTGGGCGACGCCGGCATCCTGGGGCCCAAGACGATCGCCGTCCACTGCATCCACGTCGACGAGGGAGAGATCGCCAGACTGGCGGATAGCGAGACCTGGGTCACGCACCAACCGCGCTCGAACATGAATAACGCCGTGGGCGTGGCGCCGGTGGAGAGGATGCTTGAGGAAGGCGTCCAGATTGGATTGGGCAACGACGGCTTCTCCAACCAGATGTTCGCCGAGATGAAAACCGCCTACTTCGTACACAAGCTGGCTCAACGCGATCCCCAAGCGATGCCCGGCAACCTGGTGATGGATCTAGCCTACGCCAACAACGCCCGCCTCGCGCAGGTCTTCTGGCCCGACCAGCGGCTAGGTGAGCTAAGCGAGGGCGCGATGGCGGACCTGGTGTTCGTCGACTACCATCCCACGACGCCGCTCTCGGTGGATAACCTTCCCTGGCACGTGCTCTTCGGCTTTGAGGCCTCTATGATCACCAGCACTGTATGCGCGGGACAGGTCTTGATGCGAGACCGAGAGCTGCTGACGTTGGATGAGGAGGCGATCACCGCCCGCTCACGGGAGCTGGCGGCCGAGGCCTGGCGCCGGGTGTAGCCAATCCGATCTCCTGGCACGCTTTCGCCGCTTGAGGTATAATCATTCTGTAGATTGGCGCCTCGGTAATCGTCTTTGATATCAATCTTGTAACGATTCACGTGGCCCTCCCGGAGTACACGGCTGGAGCTGGGAGCAGGCCATGTGAGCCGGTACTCATCACCAAAGCTAAGGAGGTTGACAATGCTAGTGAAGGACCGCATGAGCAAGCCCCCCATCACAATCCGTGAAAACGTTGGTGTCGAGGATGCACTGCAGCTGATGCACAATGAGGACATACGGCGGCTTCCCGTGGTGGACAAGCAGGGGAAGATGGTCGGCATCGTCTCCGAGCTTGATCTCTTGAAGGTCTCCCCGTCGCCAGCGACCTCGTTGAGCGTCTACGAGATCCCGTACCTTTTGGCCAAGATCAAGATGTCGGACGTGATGACCAAGGACGTGATATCGGTCACGGAGAACACGCCTCTTGAGGAAGCAGCACGCGTGATGGCCGATAACAAAATCGGCGGGCTCCCTGTGACGCAGGATGGCAAGGTCGTCGGCGTGATCACCGAGACGGACCTCTTCAAGACCTTCCTGGAGATGCTGGGCGGCCGGGAGGAGGGCGTGCGGATCAGCATGTTCGTGCCCGACGAGGAGGGGATGTTGGCTAAGATCACGGGCAAGATCTCGGACATGGGCGTCAATATCACGGCTCTGAGCACCATCAGGGGCAAGGATCCCAGTGAATACCTGGTCACGATTCGGGTGGAGGAGGAAGCTGATCAGGACGCCCTGATTGTAGCGATGCAGGAGATGGGGCTGACGCTGGAGGACGCCCGGTTCTGCAGACTGCCGGGCTGCAGCTAATACTACAACAGCGCTTTCGGCAACCACAGACGTCCGAAGTCTCAGCAGATCCAGATCTGCTCCCAGGGGACTGCTGTGAGTCCAGCGGCGGCCCGTCTTTGGCCTGGATCTCGCGTGACTGTGGTAAGCAGAGCGACATCCACGATCAAGGCCGAGCAGATTGGGTCTACTGCGACTAGCAACCTGCTTGTGGAAAGCAATCGGACGTGCTCATAGGAGTATTCGGCGCCTTAAGAGGTCACGGTGAAAGCCGCGGAGGTTTTCAGGGAAGAAGAGGACGGTCTCAATGATCGATCCTAGAAGAGCTGGACGCTACGAGAGGATACACGATCAGTTGGAGGAGCTGATTGCGGGCAAGTCACCGAACCTCACAGCAGCGATGGCCACAATCTGCGCCGTGCTCCATCACAAGATGCCCCACCACTTCTGGACGGGTTTCTATCTCGTGGCCTCCGAGGATCAGCTCCACGTAGGGCCCTACCAGGGGCCGGTCGCCTGCCAGATCCTGGAAGGCCGCGGGGTCTGCCTCCACTGCGCCTACACCGGGCAAGCCGTGGTCGTGCCGGATGTGGACCAGTTCCCGGGCCACATCGCCTGTGACGCCCGCTCTAGGAGCGAGATCGCAGTGCCGGTGAAGCGCCGGTCATCCTCGGACGAGGAGAATGAGGTCATCGCAGTGCTCGACATCGACGCCACTGAGCTGCGGCAGTTCGACGAAAACGACGTCGCACCGCTGGAGCGAATCCTGAGGTTGCTCCAGCCCTATCTGTAAGGAGGGGGGAGAGGCCGCCGACGGCCGTCACTCATCCACTGCCCGCGCTCGCTCCCCCTCCTGAGCCAACGCCAGCATCAAGAAGAACGATAGCGCCAGATCTGGGAAGAAGAAGGCGTTGTCCACCAGGCCGTGCGCCAGGACGGCTGCCATGCCGCCGACCAGGCTCAGCTCCCTCACGCCTCCGTCTCCTTGTCGCTGGAGGGCCCCCCAGAAACTCACCTGCGCGGTAAGGCCCGCCAGGACGCCTAGCACCCCCAGTCGCGTCCAATGATCCAGCAGGAGGTTGTGAGCGTGCTCCAGGTTGAACTCCTCCCAGGCGGTGGGGAGGACATAGCGGCTCTGATAGGCCTCCCGGAAGTTGCCCGGGCCAACGCCGAGCATGGGATGCTCCCACACCATCCGCAGGCTGCTGCGCCAAAGCTTCAGGCGGAAGAAGGTCGTACCCTGCCCCAGGTCGAGGAGCCCGGCGAAGCGCGGGAGCCGCAATAGCGGTATTAAGACCAATCCCCCCATCGCAATCAGCACCACGGCCACCCATCGATAGCGCCCGCCGGCCCGCCATCCCAGGGCCAGGACGGCGGCGGGCAACGCCAGCAGCAGGGCCCCCCGGGAGAGACTGAGCACCACCGCCGCCGTCACCAGTGTGAGGGCCAGAGTGACCAGCCCGCGACGACGCCCACCAGCACCCCACAGGGCCCCAGCAGCCAGAAAGGGCCAGACGCGACCCAGATAGAGCCCCACGCTGTTGGGGGAGTGGTAGACGCTCTGGAGACGCAGCGCCCCTCCCTCAGCCGCCACCAGGTTTCGTCCTAGGACGACCTGTCCCAATCCGATCAGCGCCACCGCGGTCCCACCGAGGAGAAACCCATCCACGATTCGCCGCTGCTCCTCGCGGCCCAAAGAAACCAGCCGCAAGAGCGCGTAGTAGAGCGCCGGAAGGAGGAAGACGGACCGCAGCTCGAACAGGGCCGCCAAGCGATCCGCCGCAGCCGCACCGGCCACCAGCGCCGCCAGGATCAGCAGCGCGACCGCGGCGTCCATGTTGCTGAAGACGACGTCAGAATCGTGGGGGGACGTGACCGCATCGTCTTGGAGATCCGGAGGCCAACGCACCAACCGGGAAGGCGCGATCCGCGGAGCGGCATACGATACCAGGGCGAGCAGTACCAGAACCTCGGGCAGGCTCAACGCACGATAGACCATGCCTTCTGGCACCAGGTAGAAAGGGGCTGTGGCGGCTATCAGCGCCAGACCGACGTCCAGACGAAGGGAGAAGAGAAACGCCAACGGAGGCAGCGTCAACAGGCTCAACGTGAAGGCAAAGACCGTCGGAAGAGCGTGGGGCGTCAAACGCCCCCAACTTTGCGCAGCCGTGGCCCAGAGGGCGCCGGTCAGCCCCACCATCGACGCCATCTGCACGGCCGCTGGCAGCCGGAGGAACGCCCGCCCCAGGGACGCCCCCCGGACCCGCCGCAGGTCTCGCACCGTCAGCGCCGCCAGGAAGGGCACTGCCGCGCCAAGGACGGCCAGTTTCCAGGATGGACTGTTGGGCGCCGGCGCCGCCCCCACCCGCCAGTCCACCAGCGGCCATTGCCCGTGCCCCCCCGCAGCCACGACCTCGACAATGTGCGCACCGGGCGTCAGGCCGGTGGCCAGGGTGACGGTGTCCAGCGTGGTTCGGTCGTCGTACAGCACCACGTAGGCCCGGCCCTGCTCGTCCCGGGGCAGGGCATTGGCCGGCTCCTCATCCACCGTCACGTAGAGAAAGGCCTTGTACGGCCCACGACGCACGGTCACCGCGACGCGCGTGCCATCGAAGCGGAAGCGAGCCGGCTCGCCGATTGGGCTGGCCGAAGAGAGACCGTGGTCGGTCAACGGTGACAGATGCACCACGTCCGCCGCCAGCGGCCCCGCGCACCAGCCCTGCCCATAGGTCGCCCATCGACTGCGCGCCGTATAGCCGCCGACCGGCGCGGCATTGGGCAGCGTGTGTGCCCAGTCGGCGAGGGCCTCGTAGACCGGACGCGGCGTCCCGTCAGGGGCCACCAGAGCAAACCCCCAACGGGGATCCTCCAGATCGCTAGCCGACCCGGTTGACGGGAACCTGTCCGGTCGGAGTGTCTCAATGATCAGCGCGCCCATCCAGGGCCACTCGTCCCGCGCGCGCTCCATCATCGCCACACTGCGCACCGCCTGCGTGTGCTCGTCGGTCTGCCCCCAGATCGACGGCGCACCGGACCAACCTTGAGGCAGGGCGTTCCACCCCCAGTGGCTGGCCCAGATCGCCTTCCCACCATCCCCGTGCTTCACCATCACCTCGCGCAGCAGCAGCAGCCGCGACACGTTTAACAGCGACGGATCGACGCGTCGATCCTCCGGGCCGGTGTCGAAGCCGTAGGCCTTAGCCGCCACCACGTCGAAGATGGCGCCAGCGCCCGTCTGATAGAGGCGCTCCAGGTAGCGTACGTCGCTCAGGTTCTGTGGGCCGGTCTCTGTGGTGGGCGCCAGTCCAGCCAGCAGAATGGAGGCCTCCGGATCGGCAGCGCGGATGGCACGCGCCGCCCGGGCCAGCAGATCGGCGTAGGCGGACGGGTTGACCGGACCGCCACCCCAGTTCGCCGCAAGGTTCGGCTCATCCCAGATCTGGTAGTGGTCGACCTGATCGCCATATCGTTGCGCAAAGGCCCCGGCAAACGCAGCGAACTGGTCGGGATCCCTAGGGGGAGCAGGGGGATTGTCCTCAAGCACGGCCACCAGCCGCAACTGAGGGTAATCCTCCAGGGCGCGCATCAGGCCGTCGACTCGGGACCACTGGAAGCCGCCGGCCGTAGCGTCCTCCTTGACCTGACTCCAGGTGAAGGACTGCCGCACCCAAACAAACCCTCCATCGGCCACGCAAGCCAGCGCCGACGCCACCTCCTGATCGCGGTATCGATCCAGCGCGACGTTGACGCCGAGGGCCGGCACGTTGGCCTCCCTCACAGGGGCTGGGAAGCCCTGGGGAATGCCTCTGGCGCGTTGACGATGCGCCGCCAGGACCGCCCAGAGGCCCATCAGAGCAGCGACGAGAAGCGCCAGCCAGAGCAGCACGCGGATCGCCGCCTGGAAGCGGTAGGCGCGCGATGGCAAACTGTTCCCCAGCGAGCTCAACGGCCCGCGGCTATCCGCTCCCATTATCTCCATAGTAGGAAGGGGAGAGTAGGCGCGCCATGGCCAGGGTGAGGACGTGCTCATAAGCCGACTGGCGATCCAGGTATCCCTGGGTCAAGACCCCGATGGCCCCCTGACGCTGCTTCGTGTTGTGCAGCCCGGTCAACGCGTCTATCGTCGGCCCCAGCTCGCCACCGCCGCGGACCGCTGCAGCAGCAGGCGGAGGCAGCAGCAGATTCGCGCCGCCGCCGATCCCAGACGTTCCGTCAGCTCGCTCCACGACGCACCAGGCACAGGTGAAGACCCGTCCGTCCACCTCGACCAGTCCCCCCTCAAGACCGACGCCCAGCGCCGCATCATCCACAGCGAGAGCCCCCTCAGCCCTGTTGAGAGCGCCGCGTAAGGTCTCCTCATCACCCCACGGCTGGTCGGAGACCCCGCTCTCAATGTCGACTCCATCGACCTGAACCTCGTCCCCGTAGATACGAAGAAGGACCTGCCGCGCGGCAGCGATCTTGACCGGGTTTTTCGACCCAACGACAGCTTTCATCATCTGGGAGCCTTCATTCCTCAACGTAAAGGCGAACCTGGAGACCGTCGAACGTCCACTGCTGCTCGAGATCCAGGAGCTTCGCCAGGGCCGAAGGAATCAAACCCGCTGGATCGGTGTACCACTGATGGCTGTAGACCAGCCAGACGCGCCGCCGCCCAGCCACGAGCCTGCGCAGCCGCGGCAGATCCTCCTCCTCCATCTTCGGCTCCAAAACACCCCGGTCGAAGAGATCCACCGGCAGCCCATGCTCAACCACAACTGGCTCTGAAGAGCGATTGTACAGTTGGTCAAAGTAATAGTCAAAGGGTATCTGGCCCCAGGCGGCGTTGAAGAGCAGCAAGTCGCCGGGCTCTATCCGTCCCGCGACCAGTGCTGCCGCCTCGTCCCAGGCCTCCTTCTCGAAGGTGGCGTAGTAGTTGCACAACGCAGCGCCGCTGGTGACGACGACGGCTGTGACGACGACGAGCGTCGCTGCCTGGGAGACGGTTTCAAGCGGGCTGTCGATGCTCAACCAGGCGACACCGGCAGCCATCATCAGATAGAGGGGGATCGAGGCCCAGATCAGCGTGCGGGCATACAGAATGGGGCGCCACAGGCTGACAAACCACTGACCGACGAAGGGTGTCAGGAAGACCACGCCAAGAAGGGCCGCGGATGCCGATCGACGACGGAGCTTGCCCAAGCCGAGAAGAGCCAGCACCGCCAGCCCGGCATCCAGCAAGACGGTAGACAAGAACGGCAAGGGAGAGCTGTCACACAGAAACGCACCGATGATGCTGACGACCGTACCAAGGGTTGGCTCGGGCAGCCAGAAGCGGCGGTAGACATCGCTTGCCTGGGACAAGAGCGAAGGAAGCCAGGGAGACCAGAGCAGGAGAACAGCGACCTGCGCGATGAGCCAGCGGCGAAGCCAAAGGGCATCGCGGCGAAGCCAGAGGCCATCGCGGCGAAGCCAAAGGGCATCGCGGCGAAGCCAGAGGACGTCCGCGGCAGAGGACCTGAACCAATGCCTCGCCAAGATCCGCCCTCCCACAAGAAGGTTGACGGCCAGCGGGAAGAAGATGGCCGTGTTATGGGTCCACAACGTGGCCGACGTGAAGATGACGTAACAAACCCACGGCCATGGGGAGTTCTGCACCTGACTAGATACGTCAGACCGGCACGCCGCGTCGCGGAGGTGATTCTGAGAGGAGGCGGCGCCTGTCATCCGGCGATCGTAGAGCTCGACGAAAGCGTATAGAGCCAGAGAGACGTTCAGGGTCAGGAGCGTATACATCCGCGTCTCCTGAGCAAAGCGAACGTGGAATGGGGAGAGGGTCAGGATCAGAGTGGCGACCAGACCAACCTGCTCATCGGCCAGGCGGCGCCCCAGCCCGTAGACTACGGGAAGGTTCAGCACGCCGAACACCGCGGACAAAGCCCGGCTCGAGGCGGTCGGCATGGGCGAGGCCGATCCCGAGGGAACGGGCGGTGAAGGGGGTCGGATCGAGTTCCTCGTGCGAGAGGAGTAGGGAAGCTGTCGATGACAAGCCGGACCGTGAGGGTCGGCGCCGGGAAGGGCGCCGACCCAGCTTCCCGTAGCCCCTGGGGCCACCACTCCGTTATCCTGCAAGAGTTCGTGACTTCTGCAATCTTGCTGTAGCGCGTTTTCCCTCTCCGTGCCCGTTTCTTTGCGGGCCTTCTCCTCTCCAAGTCTTTGTCCTGAAGGCGCTTCTGGACCATTCCTTTGGCCGATGCGTCCGGTGCCCCTGACCAGTACGGACCTTGCACCATACCAGTTGGGTCCGGAGAGCGCATTCCCAGAACACGATCGATGTGACAGCACCTCGAGCGGGATCGGCCATGACTACCATACCGAGCGACAGGGCAAGGGAGCGGGTACTGCCCTCAGGGATCCGCGAATTTGGTGCGGGAGAGGCGGGGATGACGCTCGTGGAGGTCCTGGTCGCGCTAGTCGTACTGGCGTTTGGTCTGCTGGCGATGGCGGCGATGACGGGTGCTGTGGCGACGCAAGCGCGAATGGCCGGAAGCGTGACGGGCCAGACGGCAGCGGGTCAGCAGGTGCTGGAGCAGATGCACTCGGAGGACTTCAGCACGCTGAGCGGAGGCAGCCGCCAGGTAACGGTCAGTTCCTATACCTACACGGTTGACTATTCGGTGAACGCGACGGGGAATCCGGACTTGAAGGAAGTGGTCGCAGTGGTCGACGAGACGCGGGATCTACCGCCGGATACGATGCGCACTCTGGTGGCG
>Ga0207797_1001770_pt1 | contig 15459 bp, 13 predicted proteins | sample PRCRCaboRojoPR_6_FD_187275 | JGI IMG/M metagenome (GOLD analysis project Ga0207797, IMG submission 187275) | Marine sediment microbial community from Cabo Rojo, Puerto Rico - PR CR 10% Liquid 1 (SPAdes) | ecosystem: Environmental > Aquatic > Marine > Coastal > Sediment | place: Cabo Rojo, Puerto...
AAGCCGTGGAATGCCAAAAAAAGGGTGAGTGGGACCGAGCCATAGCCGCCTATGACAAAATCATCCGCGCCTATCCTCGTAGTCGCCATTTGGAAACGAGTTACTTCAGAGTCGCCGACGTGGTCTACAACAAGCATAAAGACAACATTTCTCGGCATTTGATTGAGGTTTCCGAGAGATATCGACTCGCCACAAGTCGATTTCCCGGGTCGGATCATATCCCTCGTGCCCTGCTTTCTTGGGGCGATGCATATGTGCAGGCGGGCCAGTACTTCGAGGCTGTCACCTACTATGAGCGTGTGCTGGAGCGGGACACGGCAAATGATATCGTGGCAGAAGCACTGTTCAACAAGGGAAAAGTCCTGGCGCTTACGCAGCGTCCGTTGATGGCCCTACGAGCATTTGAGAAAGTGATTCAGGCCTACGGTGCCACGGCCTTTGCCGGACGTGCAAAGTTGGAAACGGCCAAAACCCTTCATGAGATGAAGTCGTTCAAACGATCTCTCCGGATCTTGGACGAATTGGCCTCCGAATTTCCCGCCATGGTCTACCGGAATGCGGATGTACTCCTATACACGGCTTACAATCACTATGAACTGGGCCGACTCGAAAAGGCACGGGAAGCCTTTTCGAAGGCCGTCAACTATTTTCCGGAAGTCGAGGAACGGGACCTGATTCTGGCGAGAATAGCGGATACCTTTCGTGAAGAGGGATTTGAGGAAAAGGCGGCCAAAATATACAGCTTGGTAGCGAGAACCTATCCAGGCTCTGAAGCGGGTGTCATCAGTCTACTGCGGCTAGCGGAGATCGCCGAAGCCCAAGAAGAAAAATCTCCGTTACAACTCAAAGAAGACGTCGCGTCTGAAAATAGTTCCAAGACGGCCGGTGAGATTTATCGTGAAATTATTTCCGAATATCCTGACAGTCCTCTGGCCCGTGTTGCCATGCTGAAATTGGCCAGCCTGCAAAAACGGAGGAAGGAATACGGAAAGTGCGTTGAAACACTGAAAGACCTGCTTACAAAACATCCGGAGACGAAACTCAAGGATCAAGTTGAAAAGGTGATGCTCCAGGCCATGATTCAAATGGCCGTCGAACACCGGGAAAAGGGGAACCATGAACAGAGTGTGAATACGATGGCGACCATATTGGAAGAGCATCCCGAAACTCGGTTTACTGTGAAAGTCCTCCAGGGAATGGAAAGCTCCATCGTTCATGTGCTTCGAACAAAAAAGGACCTGGAAGGTGCGGAAGGCGTCGTAACCTACTATGAGGAGCGGGAGGATTTGATCTCGCCGGCCCGCATGCCCGAGGCATCGGCCATTGTCGGGATGGCCTACAAAGAATTGTATCTGTGTGACCACGCCATCCCGCTACTCTCTGCGGCTAGAAAATCATACGCCGATCGGGACATTCCCCCCGATTACCTGTTGGGCCTGGGCGAATGCGGCTATCGGGAAGGAAGGTGCGATTTGGCGACAGAAGTGTTGACGGCGTTCATTTCAACGTACCCGCAACACGCCGAAATTGCCAAAGCACGGTTGTGGTTGGGCGAGGTTTTCATCTCAAACGCCGATTATGACGAGGCCCTGAGAGTTTTGAAACGAGGTCTGGAGGAAACGAAACCATCGGAGGGTCCTCGTGTGGATTTGCTTGTTGCCATGGGAAAAGCCCTGAAGGGCAAAGGGGATTACAGAAAGGCGATAAGTTCCTTAAACCAGGCCTTGGACACGTTGGAACCAAGCGCAGACAACAGGGATACCGAGGTGAGGTTTGCCGTATACAAGGCCCTCGGGGAGACCTATTGTAAGGTGGGTGAGAGCGAAAAGGCAGTAGAGGCATTCGACCGGGCCCTTACGGTGAAACCCGAGGAGATAAACCCTTACGGATTGAAGTTTGAAATTGCGAAATATTACCGGTCGATTGCTCCAGGAAAGGCACAAGAGCTCCTGAATGAAATCGTTGCTTCCGGCGACCCGTTTTGGAGTAAAGTCGCACAGGCACGAATCAACGAGATCAATGTCGAAGAGTCCGTAGGCCGACTGGGTCTGAATCGGTCATAGCGTGTGCATTCGTTACCCGTGTCTTCAGATAGAATTGTAGTGCTTACAACATGACAAACAGAAATCGCATCCTTTTGGTTGAAGACCAGTACGAGGAAAGGAAAGCCTTATCGGATACTTTCAGGGATTGGGGCTTTCACGTGACCGCAGTTGCGGATGGAGAAAAGGCTTTAGAGCGGTTTGATTTGGGTGAGTTTACCCTTGTGGTAACCGATTTGAAAATGCCCAACATGGACGGCCTGGAGTTGTTGAAGAGGGTAAAACGGAAACGTGAAGAGACTGCGGTCATTTTGATATCCGGCTATGGGACGGTCGAATTTGCCGTGGAAGCCATGAGGCTGGGTGCGTTCGATTTTATGGTAAAACCCCTTGTCCCAAAGCTGGTGGAATCCACCGTGAAACGTGCCGTGGCCAATCTACCGGCGTTGCGGAAAGAAGAGACCCAACAATGCCGTCCCCGACAGATAATTACCAAGAATCCCCAGCTTCTCAGGCTATTGGATGTGGGACGAGAGATCGCCGACAGCAAAGCTCCCGTATTCATTCAGGGCGAAAGCGGTACGGGGAAAGAGCTATTTGCTCGATTCATTCATCACGCAAAGAACGGAAGTAGGAGACCATTTGTGGCATTTAACTGTGCCGCACTGCCCGACGGACTTCTGGAAAGCGAACTTTTCGGACACGAAAAGGGGTCGTTTACGGGGGCAATATCGAGGAAACAAGGAAAATTTGAATTGGCTCACGGGGGTACGATTGTTTTGGACGAAATCAGTGAAATGAACATCAACCTCCAAGCCAAATTGCTGCGGGTTCTACAGGAGTCAGAGGTGGATCGAATCGGGGGCCAAGATCCCGTTACCGTCGATGTCCGTGTGATGGCAACCACCAATCAGGATATTGAGGAGTGTGTAAAATCAGGTCGATTTCGGGCGGATCTCTACTACAGATTGAATGTGGTTCCTATCAAAATTCCGCCGCTTCGAAACAGAAGAGACGACATTCCCCTTTTGGTGGACCATTTTATCGAAAAATACAATGAAATCGACGGTCGCCGGGTAGAGGGCATAACGGAGGATGCGCTCAGAACCCTTGAAAAGATGGAATGGCCCGGAAATGTTCGCGAACTTGAAAATGTCATCGAAAGGGCGGTGCTGCTGTGTAAGGGGAGTCAAATTGATGTGGGAGACCTGTTCTGTATGGACGAACCGCCGGTAGTTGAAGAGCCCTCCATACCCTTTACCGGTTCCCTGAAGGAAATGGAACGGAAAATGATATTTCAAGCCCTTGGCAAAACCGACGGGAATCGGACGCATGCAGCGGATATCCTAGGCATTAGTGTGAGAACTCTGCGGAACAAACTCAACGAATACCGTGAACAGATGAACCTACTGTAATCGAGAACCAAGGGGCATATAAATTGCTATCATCAAGAATATTCAGCATGTCATGAAAGGCGGGGCGTACTATGCCGGTTAAAACACTGTTTGGAAGGACCTATCACGTCGTTGAGCAGGCTCTGAACATAGCCAAACATCGCCACGGTGTGATTGCAAGTAATCTCGCCAATCTAAATACGCAGGGATATAAAACGAAAGAGCTTCAGTTCGACGATGCCTTGAAAAAGGCCATCGGTCGATTCAATACGGTTGCGGTGGAACGAACCCATCCCCGTCATTTTCCCACGCAACGGAATAGCGGGTCGACGTATGCGATCTCGGAGGCGGCCTATTCCGGGGTGGATATCGACAAGGAAATGTCCAAATTGGCTGAAAATAACTTAAAATATCAATCTGGTGTTGAAATGCTCTTAAGAAAGTTTGCCGTCTTGAAACATACCATTACGGAAGGAGGACGATAATTATGGACCTGTTCGGCACCCTCCGTATCAGTAGCTCCGCGTTAACCGCGCAACGAACGGTAATGAACGTCATCGCCACAAACCTGGCAAATGTGAACACGACACAGACCCCCGGAGGAGGGCCGTATCGTAGAATGATCGCCCTTGTTGAAAGGGAACCGGCTCAGGATTTCGGTTCGGTTCTGAATCGTGAGGTTGAAGCGTTAAACGGCGTTCGAGTGGGAGAGATCGTGGAAGAGGCGACCCCTTTTCGGCGTGTATATAATCCGGATCATCCCGATGCGGATGAATCCGGTTATGTGTCTTTTCCGAATGTCAATGTGGTTACCGAGACAGCGGATCTCATGACGGCAAGTCGTTCTTATCAAGCCAATGTTGCCGCCATTTCCGTTACCAAGAAAATGGCACTCAAGGCCCTGCAAATCGGAAAATAGCCCTATTGGGGGAGTAGGAGTCCATCATGACCGATGTAAAGATTCATCGTATGACCGGCGGTGAGAGCTATGAGATCAAGCCCTTCCAGAAAGAAGGCAAGGGTAGCGGATTCGCCGAATTTGTTAAAGAAGCCGTTTCAAAGGTCAACGATATGGAAACCAAGGCGGATCAATCGGTGGAAAAGTTGATGATGGGGAAAACCGGTATTCATGAAACAATGATCGCACTCCAGAAGGCGGACATCTCGCTCCGGTTCTTGCTCCAGGTTCGAAACAAGGCGATGGAGGCCTACAGGGAAATCATGCGGATGCAGTTCTAACGTCCACGCAGTATGGACGCACGAGGGCATAGATTCGATGGTTGACGTAAAAGAATTTCACAGCGGGAGAATATGAAAGCATTTCTGGATCAACTGATTTCGGTTTTCAATGCGATGCCGACATCGAAGAAAATTTCGATGGTCCTTGTATTGAGTTTGGTGGTAGGGGGCTTTGCCGTAATGTTCCTTTGGGCCAATCAGGTAAACTACAGCACGCTCTACTCGGACCTCTCCCCCGAAGATGCAGGGGAAATTGTGTCGAAATTGAAAGAGCAAAGGATCCCCTACAAGCTGACCGCCGGTGGAACGACCTTGATGGTGCCTGCGGACCAAGTGTATGAGCTACGGCTTAGCCTGGCGAACAATGGGTTGCCGGCGGGAGGACATGTCGGTTTTGAGATATTCGACGCAAACAATTTCAGTACCACTGAATTTGTACAGAAATTGAATTATCAAAGAGCCTTACAAGGCGAATTAGAGCGAACCATCAGTGATTTCAGGGAGATCGACCGTGCCCGAGTGTTGCTCGTCATACCGGAAGAATCGTTGTTTGTGGAAGACAGTAAATCGCCCTCCGCTTCCGTATCGCTCAAACTGAAATCAACATTATCTTCCGATAAGGTGTCAGGAATCGTCCATGTTGTGGCCAGTGCCGTTGAGGGACTGTCCCCCGACCAGGTGACTGTGGTTGAGACCGGCGGAAAGGTTTTGTTCAAGGGATCTAAGGAAGGGGATGAGGCGGCGCTGTTTGCCAGCAACAAGCTGGATTACCAGAGGGAGATAGAAGAAAATGTTGCCCGTCGTGTCCAGACGATGCTTGAGGGAATCGTAGGAAAAGGAAAGGCGATCGTGCGGGCCAGTGCGGATATCACCTTTGACCGGATCGATCTGAGTGAAGTGAAGTACAACCCGGACAGTCGGGTGATACGGAGTGAACAGCGGAGTGTGGAAACGTCGCGGAACAATGCTTCAGACGGGGGGGAAGTACGTTTGGAAAACACCAATCAAGGTACGGTGCCGGTTCAAACACCGGGAAGCGCAGGAAGAGAAGCAGAAAAACAAAATGAGTTGGTAAATTACGAGATCAACAAAACGACGAGACACATTACGACTCCGTCGGGATCGCTCAGCAGGCTCTCGGTTGCTGCAGTGGTGGATGGTACGTATGAAACCGTGACCGCGGAAGACGGATCTGTGACCAAAAGCTACGAGCCCCGCAGCGAAGAAGAGTTGGCGGAATTTGAAAAACTCGTGAAGCGGGCCATGGGCTTTAGTGAGGACAGAGAGGATCAGGTGCATGTCAGTTCCTTCGCGTTTTCCAATTCAGATATTCCCGCTATGGAAGGAGAGCCGCCCCTGGATTGGCCTGCACTTATCAAAGAGTATTCCAGAGTCGTGATCAATGTCGCCTTGGTGTTTCTTGTGTTCATATTCGTCGTTAGACCGCTGATTAAATCGGTCCGAGAGGTGAATTCAGGTGGGGGCAAGATGCAGCAACAGCAGCGTGAATTGCCTGAAGGAGATGAGGCCAAGGGACAGGAAGGGCTTCCCCAACCGGACATGTCGGATCCTCGTGCGCTCACCATGAAGCTGGCCCAGGAGAATAGTGAAAAAACGGAGCAGCTGATACGGGGTTGGCTTAATGAGGAGGGGTAATGGCAACTTCACAGCGTCTTGATGCAAATAAGTTGACGGGGCCGCAGAAGGCAGCGGTATTCTTGTTGTGTATGGGGGAAGAGTTCAGTTCAAAAATATTCAGAAACATGGATGAAGACGAAGTCGGAAAGCTTGCTTCAAAAATGGCGGAAATCCAGCACGTTCCGCCTGACGTCGTTTCCCGAGTGATGAGTGAATTCAGTGATGCCATGGGCAATGAGCAAATTATCGTTCGGGGAGACGCTTTTTTGAAGACATTGACCGATTTGGGTATGGATGAGGAAAGGGCGGAAGCAATTCGAAAAGAAATTGAAAAGGGAAAAAAGGATTACCCGTTCAATTATCTGGAGGGAATGGAAACAAATGACATTATCAATTTGATTCGCAACGAACACCCTCAGACGGTTGCCATGATTTTGGTACATTTGAAACCGGGAAAGAGTGCCGAGGTACTGAGTGGGCTTCCCCCGGATATGCAAGCCGGTTTGGCCATGCGGATCGCCGAAATTGATCGTGTACCTCAGGAAGTCGTCCAGGAGGTGGATGATGCGCTGAGAAAGGCTGTGACCGGTCGGAGCGGTTCCGGGGGAGGAAAGAAGATCGGTGGTATTGGTGCTCTTGCGGATATATTGAATGAAATCGATAAAGAGACGGAAGAAAACGTTCTCTCCAGCTTGGAGGAAGAACGAGAAGAGGTTGCGGAAGAAGTCAGACAATTGATGTTCATTTTTGAAGATCTTCTCAAAGTGGATGACCGCGGCATGCGAGAGATCCTGAAACAGGTCGAAAGTCAACAACTCGGTGTTGCCTTGAAAACGGCGTCTGAAGAAATGAAGGAAAAGATTTTCAGCAATCTGTCTTCTCGAGCGGGAGAGATGCTGAAAGAGGATATGGAGGTCATGGGACCGGTAAAGGTGAGTGAAGTGGAAACCGCCCAGCAAGCGATTATTAGAGTGGCCCGCGAGCTGGAAGCGGAAGGCAAAGTGGTTCTGGCGAAGGGGACGGAAGATGTCCTCGTCTAATCATCATACGGAAACGTTAAAGGACGGTGGAAATATAGAGCCTTTTCGAATGGAGTCTTTCGAAACATCGGGCGAAGAGGATACGCGGGACCGAAGGGAGGATGGCTTCCAACTCTATTGCAACTTGGAGCCGGAGCAAGAAATATCTTTTGATGAGCTGGTGTCTTCCAACGCGGAGCAGGCCAATCAGATCGTGGCACAGTCGAAGGAGATCGTATCCCGTGCAGAAAAAAAGGCCGACGAGATCGAGCGGGATGCCTATGAGAAAGGGTTCGCCCAGGGGCAAAAGGATGGATGCGATCTTGGGGTCAAGAAATTGGATCGGGTGTTGGGAAACATTGAAAAGGTGATGGGTGAGCTCACAGCTTACAAGAGAAAGTTTGTTGAAGAAAACGAAAAGGAAATCTTGGCATTGGTTCGACGAATATCGGAACGAGTCGTGAAAGGAACGGTGAATATCGACAGCCAAGTGGTTCGCCGGACTATTTTGGAAGCCTTTGGCTTGATTTCCGATCCAACGGAAGTGACGGTAAAGCTAAACGAAGACGATCTGGAATACGTGAAGGATTTGCGGCCGGAGTTTTTCAAGCGCTTAGAAGGACTGAAGACCCTGACCATGGAAGCGGATCCAACCGTGACAAGGGGTGGATGCCTGATAGAAACCGGATCCGGAAATATCGACGCCCGTCTGGAAAGGCAGTTGGAAATGATCTCCTCGGCGATCGAACAGGCGGACCAATCGGATAAAACGATTGCGGGAGACACTGAGGCATGAATTGGCAGCAGTATTCCTCAGCCGTGGATGCCTGTCGGTCGCTGACGGTGGAGGGCAAGGTCGTAAAGGTTACAGGCCTTGTGGCGGAGGGGCTGGGTCCCGGCGCGGGCATCGGGAGTACGTGCCATATTTGCAACGGTGAGGGACAACATGTGTTAAGTGAAGTCGTAGGGTTCAAGGACTCCAGGATCATGTTGATGCCGTATGGAGAAATGAGGGGCGTAACTCCCGGATGCAAAATCCGTCTCGTCCGTGACAAGCCGTTCGTTCCTGTGGGAGACAATTATCTGGGAAGAGTTGTGAATGGCTTCGGTGAACCCCTTGATGGATGCGGGAGCATTGCGACCAATGTGCATTATCCGCTATACGGGCAAGTGGTTAATCCCATGCAGCGGAGAAGTATCAAGGAAGTTACGGACGTGGGGATTGCCGCGATCAACAGCCTGGTAACATTGGGCAGGGGACAACGAATCGGGATCATGTCCGGTTCGGGTGTAGGTAAGAGTGTCCTTATGGGAATGATGGCCAGACATACCAGTGCGGATGTCAGTATTGTCGCCCTCATCGGAGAGCGCGGCCGGGAGGTTAAGGATTTCGTTGAGCAGACCCTGGGACCCGATGGGCTTAAAAAATCAGTTGTTGTGGCCGCTACGTCCGATGTGTCACCTCTCGTGCGTATGCGCGGCGCCTATTTTGCCACCACACTAGCCGAGTATTTCAGGGACCGTGGTCTCAATGTGCTCTTGTTGATGGACTCCATAACACGCTTTGCCATGTCTGCCAGAGACGTGGGATTAGCAGTGGGAGAGCCACCAACCGTGAAGGGTTATACGCCGTCTTTCTTTGTGCAACTTCCAAAGCTTCTTGAGCGCGCAGGAAATGTTGAAGGCAAGGGTGCGATCACCGGGATATATACGGTCCTCGTGGAGGGAGACGACATGAACGATCCCGTGGGGGATGCGGTTCGATCCGTTGTAGACGGGCACATTGTTCTTTCGCGCGACTTGGCCAATCGTGGCCATTATCCCGCCATCGATGTGCCGGCCAGTGTCAGCAGGGTGATGAGGGACGTCGTTGATTCTGAAGACATGAGACTGTGTCAGAAGGTGAAAGAGGTTTTGGCAACATACCGGGATGCGGAGGATCTCATTTCCATCGGAGCCTATGTGGACGGTACCGATCCGAAAATTGATTATGCGAAGAAGGTCATCGGTCGCCTCAACGAATTTCTCAGACAGGAAATCGATGAAAAAGTAGCCTTTCGGCCCGCATTTGACAGGCTCAGAGGACTTTTCAGAGAAGTGGATAATGAAGCAATTTAAATTCAAGCTCGATCCTGTCCTGCGGTATCGAACGTATCGGCTCCGAACGGAATTGATGAACCTGGCACGGGCGAAGCAGGAGCTGGCGGAAACGCAGAGGGCAATTCAACAGATTCACGAGAGAAAGCGTAATGTGTCGTTAGCCTTGGATGCCGAACAAAGCCGCGGGATGGCAGCCGGCCGATATCAGGTTTACAAGGCGTATGTAGACGGACTCGATACGGAGCTGGTGGAAAAGCAAGAGCAGCAGGCAAAATCGGCGCAACAGGTTTCCGAAAGACACGGCCTTGTAGAGGCCGAAAGAATAAAGAAGGAAAGTCTCGAACATCTGAGAGCCGAACGAAAAAAGGCGTATTTGCAGATGCTCGAACGAGCGGAGCAAAAAGCGTCCGACGAATTGGTCGGCCTCAGGTTCCAAGGTCCAAGGGTTTTGGAATAAGTATATGCGGTCATCCAAAAGTTTCAGTCCGTGTTTCCGCCGGCCGGCTTTTGCTTTCGACTTGAGGATTCTGTTATAATCGTATCATTGTATTGCTGTTACCAGGGAAATAGTTTGGTGAGGAAAAATGTCAAATAGGTTCTTTCCAGTTGGCTCTTACCTTCTCGGAGCATTGTTGTGCCTCCTTCTTATTAAGCTATGTTGTACGGGCATCATGTTTTGTACGTCATCCCCCGAGTTCCTCTGCGACATCTGGCAAAGTCGACCCGCCTTGGCGGGAGAAGAGGAAGAGTTGATCAGCAAAGAGCCGCGAGATGAAATGATCGACCCCGGTGGAGAGACACAGCCTTTTCAATCGCAGACGAAAAAGGAACTGAAGGCTCTCGAAATAAAGAGAAGGCAACTGGAACAACGAGAAAAGGCGCTCGAAGAAGAAAGAAAAAGACTCACTGCATTGAAGGAAGAGATCAATGAAAAGTTGTCAAAAGTAACAGAGATTCAAAAGGCGGTGCAAAGCGACCTGGAGAAAAAGGAGGCATTAAGGAGTGACCGTATCAAACACCTGATTAAGGTGTATCGAACCATGCCCCCGCGCAAAGCCGCAGTGCTGATAGAAAAACTGGATATGAATGTTATCATTGCGCTCTTTTCGGAAATGAAAGGCGAGAATGTAGGACAAATCCTTCCCTATGTGTCCCCTGAAAAAGCGGCAAAGATCAGCGAGCGTCTTGCCAAGCTCGGCCTGTGATGAAGAAGACAAACAGTCTTACGAAATAAAAAGAATATCGTGAGAAGGCGGGAAGACTGAAGGCCGTTATCGTCAATCCTTCTGAAGCTTTTCTATATAGATGTTGTACGTGTCTGGAGCTTGATGGGCAGTGCGTCCTCTGGATGGGTTAAGCGTGTCCGTCCGGTAGAGGACGCTTTCGTTTCCTTCAGCATCGACCACGCTTGTTATTTCTCCTTCACCGACAAGCCGGAGTATCATCTCATCCGGGCAGCCTGCCTTTTTTAGGACGTCGATTTCTTCCGCTGAAAGTCTTGCAGGTTTTCGCTCTTTATACCTGTCCGCCAAGATTACCTCTTTCAAGGTGTTTGCATCGGCGCCGGCGTCTTTCAATTCTATGATAAGGTCAGGTGACACGGAACAGGTCTGTTGAGCCACCAGCAGGGCAATTACCTCGGAATCGATGTCGGCGGCCTTCATCCTCTTGACCCCGTCCGCGGTAACATATGAATTGGCTGCTTTTGCAGGGATTGCAATAAAAGGAAAGGAAAGTGCGATCAGAAAAAGAGTTTGGATTCCAGCGTTTCGGAGAGTTGTCTTCACCATGAAACCTATTGGAAAAACCAAGATATCATGCCCCCCAGCTAAATGTAGATATCGAGTATGGTTCCTTTTTCAAATGGACGGCAGGGCTTTTCCGTCGGCGTACCGGTTTTTTGAGCACGCTGCGTGGGGGACGTCTCCTGCGTTTGGTTCTGACGAATCAGTTCCATTCTGAAGTCGGAATTTGCCGACCGGGAAACCTTCTGGGCGACAGGATATCCTGGTCGTCCATCTGTCGGAGAAATGACTCCCATGTTACAATCTCTTTCTCTAAAATGAGTAGATGCCTTCCGCGTTATGCGTTGGTCATCCGATTACCTACGGATTTTCATTATTATACGCCGTGACGATTACGCCAGTCAAGGCCTTTCGGGGCATCGGGAAAAGTAAAATGCGGTTATCTGAAAAGTTCAAGTTTGTGTTCCGACCGTCTCTTGGTGTGTGTGAGCATTTCAGAGAATCGCGAGGAAAAATTTGCCCGCCACACTTCAGGAGGGAAAAATTTTCAAGCGGGATCTGGAAGCAATTGGAGCATTCAGAGAAAATACATTTGTAAGTTGTTGTAATCAAAAGAGGGAATCAAGATGGGAGGTACTGGCATGTTCGTTGCTGAATGGACAGGCAACAGGTTGAATTCGAAAGAGACAGATCGTTATGACAAGTGAGATGTCCATAAATGTACGAGCAATCCTAGCCGGCTTGGATACCAAATTCGCCGGAGAGGCAATTTGCGGGGGCCAGAAAGCAACTCCTGAAAAGATGTTTTCCCAACTTTTGAACCAAGCACTGGGAGCTTGCAAAAAGAAATTTTTATACAAAGAGGGTATCGGTGAGGCTCAAAAGGATATAAATGGCGGTTGCAAAGGTACAGGCGGAAACGAGATCAACCAACGTTGGGTTGAGTCGTTTCGCAAGATGCTCATGTCAAGCGGGATCCCACTCGAGGATCTGTGGCTGTCCAACAACGCCGCCTCGGATTTAAAACAGCTCTTACTGCACGAGGGGTTTTCAGAGAATACGATCCAGCAATTGTTTCAAAAGCTGTTTAACGGGCAGGAAAATAGAATCAACGTCAAAAATCTGTTAAGCCAGCTTTCTAAGCTGGAAGAAGTATCGGACATGCAACCGCCCGAGCTCACAGTAGAGACCTCGGCGATTCCCCATGTGGAAACCCTGTTGCGAAAATTCGGCTTCGATCCGCAGGAAACAAAGAAAATTCTGAACGAATCAAGAGAAGAAGGCCGAGGACTTGACCTGGAAGGCTTGTTGAGTCGTTTGAAAGTTCACTTGGAAAAGGGTCATGGAAAAGGTTCTGAAGGTTTCAGGCAGCTGCCTTTCGAAAACAGCGGCCACTTGTCGACTCAGGTCGGGATAAAGGTATGTCCGGACAAAGGAGAAGGTCCCGTCACACTGGAACAATTCGTTCAGATGTTGAGTGAAAAAGTAAACGCCCTACAGACCCATCGTTTGTCTGATTCTCAGATGGATGAGGCGGTAAAAGGGTTGTTAGACCAGGTTGTTGTGAAAGATAACGGAAAAAGCAGAAATGGTGAGAACTGGGCAAGGGGTCGGGACGCACAAGAACTCGGGGCCTTTTTTCAAAAAGCTTTCGGTGAGGCAAAAACCGGCAAACCAGCAGGTTCAAGCATGTCTGACCCAAAAGACCCGGCAGCGTGGAAGTCCCTTCAGGAGGTTTTGGGTAGAATGGACTCTACTTCCGGTCAACAGGGGGCGTCGGAAATCGCTCAGACAGGAAAACAGGGCTCCGTTTCCAAATTTGAGCAATTCATAGCGTTCCGAGAGAAGGTTACTTCCGAGTTGCGTTCAGAGGATAAGGGCGTAGATCCGGTTCACCTGAAGCCGGAAATTCCGGCTCGGCCGACAAACGGTGCACAAATATCTCGACCGGCCGCCGAATCACTTCCAGGGCATGTAGTCCGTCAGGTGGGAAGGCGAATCGGGCTGGCCTTAAAAAACGGCCAAAATGAGGTGAAGATCCGATTAAAGCCTCCTGAACTGGGTTCTATTCAGTTGGAAATGAGCATGAAAGACAACATCCTCAAGGTTGCCATGGTGGCGGAAAATCAATCCGTGAAAGAAGTGTTGCTGGCACACGTGTCCGATCTAAAGCAAAACTTGTTACAGCAAGGCATAGAGCTTCAAAAGATGGATGTTGAAATCAATTACGATTTTGGGCAATCCATGGCGAACGCACGAAAAAACCTCAACCGGGGAGAATCCGGGCCGGGCTCCTCGTCATTGGCGGGCGATTCGGTGGATCCGGACGATGAGTCGGGTCAATTGGATGCAGTGCGTACCGGCACGTTATCCGGCTATGGCATGCTGGATGTATTTGTTTGAAAGGAGTTAGATGATGTCTATTGCAGGTCTAGAGCCAATCTATCAGCAACTCGCGGGCAGCAAGGATTCAAGCGAAGGCAAACCAAAAGATGAACTCGGCATGGATCAGTTTTTGACAATGTTGGTTGCCCAGCTGAAACATCAGGATCCGCTGAATCCGATGGAGGGGACGGACTTTACAGCCCAGCTCGCACAATTTTCCGGTTTGGAACAGCAGTTTGCCATGAACGACCACCTCGAGGAGATCCAAGCGGCGCTCGATGCCCAGGAGAACGGGAATGTGTTGGATTACATCGGCAAGACGGTAAAAACGAACAGCAATACCGTTTTAGTGGAAAACGGGCGTATAGACTCCGGCGCCTACACGTTGCACGACCGGGCCAACGTGAATATTTACATCTACGATGAGCAGGGTGTTGAAGTTCGTCGTATGCACGCCGGTTGGCAGGATCCCGGGCAATACGAACTCGATTGGAATGGGGAGGACAACGGTGGCGACAATGTCGGCGACGGTGTTTACACATTTGAAATCGAACCGGTTGGTGAAAATGGTCAGCTCGTTTCACACAGCACCCACATTTTCGGCCAAGTGGATGGAATTACGTATGAGCGGAAGATGCCTTATCTAATGATCGGGGACAGTTTGATATCACCGTCCGAGGTGGTGGAAGTTCAACGCACGGTCAGCGAGTGATATTCCGCTGTCTGCTGACGAAAGCTGACATAAAATAACCAGATAGACGAGAGGAGAGAAAACCATGTCATTATCCAGCGCACTTTTTTCCGGCATCAGCGGGCTCAGTACCCTTGGCAATGCGATGACGGTCATCGGTGACAATATCTCCAATGTGAATACGGTCGGCTTTAAATCGAGCCGGGTCACTTTTCAGGACGTGTTAAGTCAGACGGTGGCCACCACCGCCGGAACGGCACAAGTCGGTCGCGGCACCAGCCTCGCCGACATTTCCAGCAGTTTCGCTCAGGGATCTTTTGAGTCAACGGATTCCACGACAGACCTGGCCATTGGCGGGGAAGGATTCTTTATCGTAAGAGACCCCGACAATGAGAACAACGAGTTTTACACCCGAGCCGGCGAATTCAGGTTCGACCAGGACGGTAACTTGGTGAATCCGGCCGGATATATTGTTCGTGGGTGGAGTCTGAATGAAACTACGGGGGAGGATGAAGGTTCCATCGGGGACATCACTTTGTCTTCTTTCACCTCATCCCCCTCTGAAACAGATACCATGACCATGATTACCAATTTGGACTCCGATTCAACAAGCAATACGGCGGATCTTTCAAATGCCGCCACCGGTGGATGGGATGGCAGTGCGACCACTCCGATTGCAGCGTCCGCTTACGAATATCAAACGACGGTCAAGGTATATGATTCATTGGGAAGCACGCACGACATCACGGTATATTACGATCCAACGGGAACCGACAACGAATGGGAATATATCATCACATGTAACCCGTCGGAGGATCAAAGAGCCACTGCTTCAGGTACGGGCACAGGTCTGCTGGCCCGAGGGACGATCAGCTTTGACGACACGGGGACCGTAACCGGGACCACTATGAGCGGATATGACGGTGGCGGAACCTGGTCGGCGGCAAGTCTTAGCGGGAACGGTTATTATCAGTTTGAGCCCACGTTCAGCGATAGTATGCAAATCGAGTTCGACACAGGAACGCGCTTCAATTCAACCACATCCTCTTGGGAGCCCCAATCGTTGGCGACCACCCAGTACAGCTCTGCCTCGGCGACGACCTTCCAGTCAGCGGATGGTTACGGGGCGGGTGCTCTTCAGTCTGTCACCGTGGCCACGGATGGCGCCATAACGGGGCAATATTCCAACGGGGAAGGGATCCCCTT
>Ga0207797_1001771_pt1 | contig 15455 bp, 11 predicted proteins | sample PRCRCaboRojoPR_6_FD_187275 | JGI IMG/M metagenome (GOLD analysis project Ga0207797, IMG submission 187275) | Marine sediment microbial community from Cabo Rojo, Puerto Rico - PR CR 10% Liquid 1 (SPAdes) | ecosystem: Environmental > Aquatic > Marine > Coastal > Sediment | place: Cabo Rojo, Puerto...
GTAAACCGCGGCTTCGCCTACGCCATCGCCCATGTGCGGGGCGGCAAGGAGCGCGGCGACCGCTGGTATCGCCAGGGCAAGCTGGGACACAAGCCCAATACCTTCAGCGACTGCATCGCCACCGCCGAGGCCCTGATCGAGTCCGGCTACACTGGGGCGGGGCGCATCGCCCTGCACGGCGGCAGCGCCGGCGGCATGCTGGTGGGGGCGGTCATCAACCAGCGCCCGGAGCTCTTCCACGCGGCGGCGGCCGACGTGCCGTTCGTGGATGTCCTCAACACCATGCTGGACCGCGATCTGCCGCTGACGCCTCCGGAGTGGCCCGAGTGGGGCAACCCCATCGAGGACCCGCAGGCCTACCGCACCATCCTGAGCTATTCCCCCTACGACAATGTCCGGGCGCAGGCCTACCCGCACCTGCTGGTCACGGCGGGTGTCTCCGACCCGCGGGTGACCTACTGGGAGCCGGCCAAGTGGGTGGCGCGCCTGCGCCGCTACAAGACCGACGACAACCTGTTGGTGCTCAAGACCAACATGAGCGCGGGACACGGCGGCGCGAGCGGGCGGTTCGACTATCTGGAGGAGGTGGCCTTTCGCCAGGCCTTCCTCCTGCAGGTGTTCGGTCTCCTGGAGGCCGAACCGCTCCCGGCGGTCTGAGCTGTGCCGGCGCAAACGGCACGTAGTCGAAGGGGCTGGCAGCACACAAGGGCCGCGCGCAGGGGGAATCCGGCGGGGTCTTGATCGCAGCGCAGGCTGACGGCAGCGTCCGCGGGATGTCTGCGTGACCAGGAACAGGCAATGAGCGAAGAACAGGAGCGATCGGCGGGTCTCGTTGAAGAGATCGAGACCGATATCGAAGAAGATCTAGGTTTGAAGGGTGCTGGCGAGCCCTGGTTCGCCACGGTTGCCCTGTCGACGGCGCTCATCGCGGCATTGGCTGCCGTTGCGGCCCTCCTTTCGGCGCTTGAGACCGACGAGAACCTGAGGCTCAAGATCGAAGAGACCATCGAGTGGAGCAGCTACAACACGGCCATCACCGAGCAGCTGATCCTGCGCTCCAGGAATGAGGTGCTGGCTGCTATGGGTGAGCCGGTCGAGCCCGAGGCGGCGCAGAGGCTCAAAGGCTACCTGGAGGAGGCCAGGGCCGAAAGGGAGCGCTTCGAAGAGGCGAAGCTGGAGAGCGAGCGGGCCATGCACTCGCACCACATCCTGGCCGTTGCCGTGACGCTCTTTCAGATCGCCATAGCCATGAACGCCATTTGCTTGATCTCTAGACTCAAGCCCATGTGGTACGTGGGCTTCGTCTTCGCCGCCGGTGGCGTAGCCTTCCTGGTCTGGGGTCTGTTGCCCTGAGCGCCGATGCATTGGTCACAATCACGATTCCAACCAAGCTGCATGTCGTCGTCATGAGCAAGCTGATCCCGGATCTCTACCGCTCGGCCCGGCCGGCGCACAACGCAAGCCTGGGGTTCCGCCCCCACAGCCGGCTGGCCACCCTGGGCGAGCCGATGTGCGGCGACATCTGGGTGCTGACTGACCGCCTCAGCCAGGCGCGCCCAGTCGTGGTCTGCGCCAGGTGCGACCCCGCACGCCTGCGCGAGGGCGACGCCGCCATGGACTGCGACCTGTTCGAGCTGCCGGCGGGCTGGAACGCATGAGCGCCGCCCTGCGCATGGGCCCGGTATTGATCCTGCGGGGCGTGGATCAGGAGAGCCTGCGCCTGTGCGCCCTCACCGTGACCGACCGGCCGGAGCCGCCCGGCGAGCTGGCGACCAGCGAGGGCGAGCGCTTCTCCCCGGAGCGGCTGCTCTCTCGCTGTGGGCGCGTGCTGTGGCGCACCGAGTTCGCGGTGCCGGCCAGCGGGCGTACGAGCTACGGGATCGCGGGCCGCAGCCATGAGATAGTGGCCCCGCAGGAGGACCCGCGGATCCTGTTCACCGCCTGCAACGGGGCCGAGGACCCTACCGAGCTGCCCGCCGACCCCGAGCGCACCGATCCGTGGCGGACCATCGCTGCCTCCCATGCGCGCGAGCCCTTCCACCTGCTCATCCAGGGCGGCGACCAGATCTACGCCGATCAGGTGTGGCATGCCCATCCTGCGCTGGCACCGTTCCGGACGCGGCGCACCCGCGCCGCGGGGGCTGCCTACGACGCCGCCATGGACGAGGAGGTGCGGGATCAGTACTTCCGGCTCTACATGGAGGCCTGGGCGGATCCGGAGATCGCCCCCATCCTGGCGTCGGTGCCGTCGGTGATGATCTGGGACGACCACGATATCTTCGACGGCTGGGGGAGCTGGGGGCCGGAGCTGCAGGACAGCGCGGTCTACCAGGGCCTGTTCCGGGCGGCGCGGGATTCGTTCGCCGCCTTCCAGCTCGGGGTGCGTACCGACGAGCGCCTCCCCGATGCCTTCCTCGACCCCAAGGGTAACCACTTCGCCTGGCTCTACCGGATCGGCGGCGTGGCGGTATGGGCGCCGGACCTGCGCAGCGAGCGCAGCCGCAGCCAGGTGATGGGCGAGGCCGGCTGGCGGGACGTCCATGCGGCCCTGAAGCGGGCCCGCGGCTGCGAGCACCTGTTCGTGGTCTCCTCGGTGCCCCTGCTGAACACGCCCTTGCGGGGGCTGGAGCGTCTGCACGTGGCCCTACCTGGGCACCAGTACTTCCAGGACGACCTGCGCGACCAGTGGCAGTCCTTCGCCCACGCCGCCGAGTGGGCGCGATTCACCGAGAGCCTGCTCCGCTTCAAACGGGAGACACGCGCTCGGGTGACTGTGCTCTCGGGCGAGATCCACATGGGGGCCCGGGGCGTGCTGACCGCGCCCGAGGGGCGCATCCACCAGCTCACGTCCTCGGGCGTCGTCCACCCACCGCCACCGCCGCTGGTGGCCAGGCTCATGGGGCTGCTGAGCCCGCGGGGATGGCGTATATCACCGCGGGCCCGCTTCCGGATGGAACGCGTGCCGGGGTTCGGCCGCCGCTACCTGGACGAGCGCAACTGGCTAAGCCTGGAGCCCAAGGGCCTGGGCTACGAGGCCATATGGCACGCCGAGCGTACCGGCGACGGAATCCCGCTAACGCTGGACTGAGGACGTCGGGCGCGAGCAGCCCGTTGCGCCCAGTGTTGCGGATGGCGGCAAGATTCAAGACCTGACCCCGGAGTCCTTGGTGATCAGGCCCAGTACCCCGTCGATTGAGCGGTGAATTAGGATGGCCGACGTTTTCGCCTTTGTTGACGACCTTGGCCCGGCCAGGGTCATCCACGTCCATGAGCCGAGCGCCGGGCTCAGGGCCGTTCTAGTAGTGGACAACGTGGCCAGGGGCCCGTCTATCGGGGGCGTGCGGATGGCCACGGATGTCACGCTGGAGGAGTGCATACGCCTGGCCCGCGCCATGACCTTGAAGAACGCTGCGGCAGGCCTGCCCCACGGCGGGGGCAAGGTCGTACTGTACGGCAACCCCAGGACGCCGGAACCGGATAAGGAGCTGCTGATCCGCGCGCTCTCCTGTGCCCTGCGCGACGAGCGCGCCTACATCTTCGGGCCGGATATGGGTACGGATGAGACCTGCATGGCCTGGGTTAAGGACGAGATCGACAGGGCGGTGGGTCTGCCCCGCGCGCTGGGCGGGATCCCGCTGGACGAGATCGGTGCAACTGGCTGGGGGATCAGCCACGTGACGGAGGTAGCGCTACGGTTCTGCGACTTCGATCTGGAGGGCGCGAGGCTGGTCGTTCAGGGATTTGGGGCGGTTGGCCGGCACAGCGTACGTTACCTTGCGCGGAAGGGCGCTGTCCTGGTGGGGGCCGCCGACAGCTCGTCCACGATCTACGACGCCCGGGGGCTGGATGTCGAGACCCTGATCGCGCTGAAGAGACAGGGCGCCGGCGTCTCCGACTATCCAGGGGGCGAGCGCCTCGCGCGCGACGCGGTGATCGATCTCGACTGTGATATATGGATTCCGGCCGCCCGGCCCGACGTCGTCACTGGATCCAATGCCCATCGCCTGCAGACCCGACTCGTCGTCGAGGGGGCGAACATCCCCTTGACCCAGGAGGCGGAGGTCATGCTCTACCAACGGGGCGTAGTCTGCGTGCCCGATTTCATCGCCAACGCCGGGGGTGTGATCTGCGGGGCCATGGAGTATCGCGGCGCCAGCGAGGCCGCGACCTTCGATGCTATCGAGGGGCAGCTGCGCCGCAATACCGAGGAGGTGCTCGAGACCGCCCTCCGGGAAGGCAAGCCGCCAAGGGTTGCCGCAGTGGAGCTGGCGACCCGGCGTGTGAAGACGGCCATGGGCCTCCGTCGATGGTCGCTCTACTAGGGGGACCTTGAGCGCAAGTCACTTGTCGGTGTCGGCCGCACGTCCCGCTTGACGTCTGTTCCCTAACCGCCGGGTTCGGCGCCGCGGATGCATGCGCCTGTGCGCGGTCTTCGCCGTTGCGTCACCGGCCGCAGAGCCCAATCCACTTCGGCCGTTCAAAGCGAAACCCACAGCGACAGGAGATAGGCTGCCTGTCGGGACACCGTCCATCGCTAGCTCCTTCGCACCGGCCGCGCCCACGAGGCTGTCCGCGGTATGCCGACGGCGAGCTCGACCCAGGCCGTGGTCAAGCTCTTCACCCCCCCCGCTGGCGGGGCGACCTGGTTGCTGACCGAGCTCGATCCGCAGGACCCGGACATCGCCTTCGGGCTCTGCATCCACCGGGGATGGTCAGCATTCGTAGCTCGCTACTTGTTATGCCTCGCTCGCGACTTGAGCCTCTCGAGGCGCTCTTCGAACTGCCGCTCATGCTCCGCTTCATAAGCGGATAGGCGCTCGTAGACCGCGGCCTGTCCCGGATCGGCGGTTCGCCTCAGCAAGTCGGTGTAGAAAGATCGGGTGAAGCGCTCGATCTCCAGGGCGGTCTCGAGCAGCACGGCCGCCGATGCGGCATCGACGAGCAAGAAGTGCTGGCGTATCGCCTCGAGGCCCCTATGATAGCGGCCGAGCTCCGTGGGCAGAGCGGGCGAGATCTCCTCGTGAGCGAACTGGTGCTGGTGGAGCGCAATGAGCTCGTGCTCGTGGTCGCGCTCCTCGTCTACTAGCCCCTCGAGGAACTCGGCTACATCGGGGTCATAGGCGCGGAATCGATAGGCCCAATCCAGGAAGGCCTGGCGGTTGTGGCGCTCGATGGCGATGGCCAGGCCAAGGGCCTCTTCGCCGCTGCTCGCAATGGGAGTTTCGCTCATGATACGTCCCCATGGGGTGCGTCCTCGCCGACCAAAGCCCTAGTATAGAAGTAAAGTATTCCATTAGCGATCGCCTTGCCTTTGGAGCCAGTTACGGCTCTTAGAGACGCTGGGCGCCATCGCGTACCAAGCAGCGATACCTCTGAAGAGCACAGGATCTGCGGGCCGCGCTGGGTCGTTCGCGAACGGCGAGGCCCCGACTGTGGCGGCACAGACGTGTTACAACCACGCCGCCAGCACCGCTACCATGCCGAGTATCAACCCGGCTAGCACCAGTGCGATGAGTGCGAGCAGCCCGTCATTGGCGATGATAGCCAGCGACAGCAGGGTGATGAGCACCCCGGCGGTGGTAGCAGCGAATGGAAAGAGCTCCAGTGGCGGCATCGACACCGCCACCAAGATACAGACCCCGGCGAGAAAGCGGTTGCCGGTGCCGGCAGTGAGTGCCGTGAGTCGCGGGCGAATGAGCCGGTCCACCCACGCAGCAGGGCGCTGAAGGCGGCGAAAGGCCGGGCGTGCCTGGGCGGCGGGTAGGGAGAAGGTGAGCAGCCACTGGGGAAGCCAGAGGTGGTGTCGCCCCGCCAGGAGTTGGCCCGCAACCAGGAGCACCGTCAACGCCGTGACCGTGGGCACCCCCGGGATGCCGCTCAGCGGCGAGGTGACGATCAGCCCGGCGAGCAGCAGCAGCGGCCCGAACGAGCGCTGACCGACCACAGTGATCATCTCGTCAACGGTTAGCCGCTCGCGCGTGGCCGCTAGCGCGTCAAGCCCCGCGAGCAGCTCGCCCAGGCCGCTAGGCTGGGGCACTACGTCTTGTTCGTCCGCCGCGGCGCGGTCGCCGCGTGTAGAGTCCCGCATAGCCTCCCACTATACGGCAAAGCCGTTCATCGGTACCCGAGCCATGCAGGAGCCAGCGGGGACAGGTATCTGGTTCCCTTGGTCACCGTGAGCGCTCGGGTCGCGTTGCCCCAGGTCTACCCCGAGCGCTGATGCCCTGCCGAGCGCCGCGGCGGGGCGGGCGACGCCTCACCTCGTGGGTGGCCGAGATGCCGCTGCCTTCAAAGGGCAGGGCGCCCGCGTAAGGGCCATTTTCCCCGGGGCCGGAGACCTCGTTTCGAACATGATCCACGGTAGCATGTGGCTGTGGCCGCTATGACTCAGGCTCTGAGATCCAAGGACCAGAGCCGACACCTTATGCCACGGAGAAAGCCGTGCCAGGAAAGCCGAGGCACAAAGTATGGAAGGCGGGTCCCAGGCCCAGGCGCAGTCATAGCGGCAGCCGCTGTCCTGTGGCCCTATGCCAGCAACCGATCGTGGTGCGACCCGCACGGTCTCCATCGGATTCCTAAAGGGCACCCTCGCGCGTGGGCGGCCGACCAGCCCGCGTGAGATTGGCCGGCTGGTCCAAAGGCTCTAGAATCTCTGCTTAGGCAAGGCGAGTACCTCCCATGAGGCTGACGGCCGACTGCCCACACCTGCGGGAGCTCCCCGGGCTTCGAGACCGGCCGATATGTGACCAGGCTTACGGCGATCCTGACGCTGGCATGGATTTCCCGATTCGAGCGCTACGGTGAATCGGTCATCGCTCATGCCGCACCGCTCCACGACCCCCACGCCCGCTGCATCGGCTGCGCTATGCTTGCGCTGGTGGCCTTGACGCCGTCGCTTCCCCGTGTAAACCGCCATGCCCTAGTGCAGTCGAGCGCCGCCTGCGGCCCCTGCGCTGGCCACTTCGGGCGTGGCGATGACCTCGCTTGGGGACACCGGCCTGGCTAGGGCGCACTCCACGCGTGCCCCGCGACCGGCGGATATCGGGCCCTATCTGATGAGGATCTGTCGCCTGCGGATATGAGCGTCGCTGCTCCTCCAATGGTTGCAAGGCGCCTTCGTGGCGGATCCGTCCCCCTGTCCACGCGATCCGAGACCTATTGAGGAGTGAGTAGTGCGTTTGATCCCCGTGTTGCTGCTGAGCCTGGCCGCTCCCGCGTTGGCGGATACCCTCTCCGGGAACCTCAGCCTGGAGCAGGCCGAAGCCCGTTCCCTGGCGAGCCATCCCTCCATAGGCGAGCTGCAGGCGCGCATCCGTGCCGCCGAGGCCCGAGCTACTGCCGCCGGCCAGCTGCCGGATCCGCACCTGTCGGTAGGAGCAGTCAATATCCCGGTCGACACCTTCGAGCTGGACCAGGATCCCATGACCCAGGCCCGCGTAGGCCTTTCCCAAGACTTCCCTGCACCGGGCAGTCTGGGCCTGCGTGCCCAGAAGGAACGCCAGAAGGGCGAAGCCTACCGGTTCCGCCTGGCGAATACTCGAGCCGAGCTGATTCGGCAGGTGCGCAAGGCTTGGCTTGAGCGCTTCTATATCGACCGCGCCCTGGCCGAGCTGGCGGATAACCTGGCGCTCTTCGAGGAGCTGCTCGCCATCGCCCGCTCCCAGTACCGGGTGGGTCACGGATTGCAGCAGGAGGTGCTCTTGGCCCAGCTCGAGCGCGACAGGCTCCTGGATCAGCGGGCCGAGCTGAGGCACAGACGGGCCACCGCCGATGCCCGCCTCGGCGAGCTCCTGGCCACGTCGCGGACGGCCTTCGAGCTCCCCGCCGAGCTCCCCGAGCTCCCCGAGCCACCGGACCCGAACGCCCTCACCGCTGGACTGCGTGACCACCCGCGCCTGCGTACGGTGACCGCACGCATCGCACAGCGCCGCACCGACGTCGGCCTGGCCAGGAAGGCGTACCTGCCGGACATGGGTATGGACCTGGCCTATGCCCGCCGCTCCTCGGCCTCGGTGACCAACCGGGATGACCTCGCCGATCTCTTCACCGTGCAGGTCCGCATATCGTTGCCGCTGTTCACGCGCCAGCGCCAGGACAAGCGTCTAGAGGCGGCCCTGGACGAGCAGGCGGCCCTGAGACGCCAGCGCCGGGAGACGCACCTGGAGCTGTCGCGTCGCATCGCCAGCCAGTGGTCGGCCCTTGAGGCGGCGCGGGAGCGTCGGCGCCTGTACGACGAAACGATCCTGCTAGAGAGCGAACAGACGGTGGAGGCCTCCCTGGCTGCCTACACCACTGGTCGGCTCGATTTCCTCAACCTGGTCCGGGCCCGCCTGCAGGATCTGGAGCACCAGTTGACGCGGTGGCGCTTGCGGGTGGATGGCGAGCAGGCCAAGGCCGAGCTGCTCTACCTGGCGGCGGGAGCCGAGGGCGCGTGAGTTGTCGCCTCGTCACGCGAGAGCGCTGTTGATTTTGGCCTGCAAGCGTTTGCCATGGATGCACTGCTGTGGCTGTCGGGCCTGCAAATGAGCCAAGCAAGACGCGCATGAGTACCGTCACCAAGACCACAATCGCTGCCGTCCTCGGCCTTGCCGTCGGCGGCGCCGCCCTCTACGCCGTCGCTGTCTTCCAGCCTGGCTGGCTGGGCCTCGGGATGGAAAAGCCCGGCAAGCAGTCAGGAGAGGATCAGGGTGACAAAGAACAGGGCCGGGAGATCCTGTACTGGGTGGCGCCAATGGACCGGTCGTACAAGCGCGACGAGCCCGGCAAGTCCCCCATGGGCATGGACCTGGTGCCAGTCTATGCCGACGAGGCGGCAGCTGAACCAGGCACGGTGAGCATCGATCCGGCGGTGGTGAACCAGCTCGGCGTGGAGACCGCCAGGGCCGAGCGCCGCACGCTGTCGCGCACGGTGCGCACCGTGGGCACCGTCACCTATGACGAGCGCAAGGTTAGCCACATCCATACCCGGGTCCAGGGCTGGGTGGAGAAGCTCTACGTGGATGCCGAAGGTGACCGTGTGGACGTGAACGCCCGCGTCCTGGAGATCTACTCCCCGGAGCTGGTCACCACGCAAGAGGAGTATCTCATCGCCCAGCGCCGCCAGCAGCGTCTGGATGCATCCAGCGTCGGCGCAGCGGCCGGCAATATGGTGAGCCAAGCCCGCGAGCGCCTGCTGCTCTACGGCGTCTCGCCCAGGGAGATCGAGCGCCTCGAGGATACGGGTGAGCTGCAGCGCACGGTAGTACTGCGCGCGCCACACGCCGGTGTGGTGACCGAGCTGGGCGTCCGCGAAGGTATGCGCGTCACCCCCGAGAAGAACCTGTATACCGTGGCCGACCTGTCCAGTGTCTGGGTCCAGGCCCATGTCTATGCCTACCAGGCCGACTGGGTGGCGGCTGGTGACCCGGTCACGCTGAGCCTGCCCTTCTACCCGGGGCGCAATTGGCAGGGGACCGTGGACTATGTCTATCCCTACCTGGAGCCCGAGACACGCACGGTGAATGCCCGCCTGGTGTTCGACAACCCGGATGGGACCCTCAAGCCCCAGATGTTTGCCACCGCCGTGATCGAGGCCGATCCGCGTCGAGACGTGGTCGCGGTGCCCAGCGAGGCGGTCATCCGCACCGGCAAGCGCACGGTAGTGGTCACCGCCCTTGGCAAGGGCCACTTCCGCCCGGTCGCCGTAAAGACCGGGGTAGAGTCCGGTGACTGGGTGGCGATCACAGAGGGTCTGGAGGCGGGCACCACGGTGGTGACCTCGGGCCAGTTCCTGCTCGACGCCGAGGCTGACTTCGACGCCGCCGTGGAGCGCATGGACGCAGACGTGGAGAAGCAAGGCGGGTCCATGGAGGGTATGGACCACGGCGATATGAACACGCAGGACGACGGCTCCATGGAGGGCCACGGCGAGATGGAGGACGGTGGGTCCATGAGCCGCGAAGGTCACCCCATGGGCAGCGCCCGTGATGGCAAGGGTGGCCAGTGATCCAGCGCATCATCGAGTGGTCACTGGGCAATCGCTTCCTGGTCGTCGTCGCTGCCGTCATCCTGACCGGCTGGGGCATCTTCGCGGTCCAGCGCACACCCCTGGATGCTATCCCGGACCTGTCCGATGTTCAGGTCATCATCAAGACCGAGTATCCCGGCCAGGCGCCACAGGTGGTTGAGGACCAGGTCACCTATCCGTTAACCACGACCATGCTCTCGGTGCCGGACACCAAGGCCGTACGCGGCTACTCCTTCTTCGGCGACAGCTATGTCTATGTCGTCTTCGAGGACGGCACGGACATGTACTGGGCCCGCTCGCGGGTCCTGGAGTATCTCAACGAGGCGGCCTCCGAGCTGCCGGAGGGTGTCCAGCCGTCCCTGGGCCCGGATGCGACCTCCGTGGGCTGGGTGTACGAGTACGCCCTCGTGGACCGTACTGGGAAGCATTCCCTGGCCGACCTGCGCGCCATCCAGGACTGGTTCCTCAAGTACGAGCTGCAGACGGTGGAGGGCGTGGCCGAGGTGGCCGCGGTCGGCGGTATGGTCCGCCAGTACCAGGTCGTGGTGGACCCCGAGAAGCTGCTCGCCTATGAGATTTCCCTATCGAGCGTGAAGAGCGCCTTGCAGCGCGGCAACCAGGAGGCAGGTGGCTCGGTCATCGAGATGGCGGAGGCCGAGTACATGGTGCGCGCCCGAGGCTACGTCAACTCGCTCGATGACCTGCGTGCCATCCCCCTTGGTGTAGACGACCACGGCATACCTATCCGTATCCGGGACGTCGCCGAGGTGCGCTTCGGCCCCGAGCTGCGAAGGGGCGTGGCGGAGCTGAACGGCAATGGCGAGGTGGCGGGCGGCATCATCGTCATGCGTTTTGGGGAGAACGCGCTCGCCACCATCGATCGCGTGAAGGCACGTCTGGCCCAGCTCAAGGCCGGCCTGCCCGAGGGTGTGGCGATCGTGCCCACCTACGACCGCTCCGAGCTCATCCTGGACGCTGTGGCCACGCTCAAGGAGAAGCTCGTCGAGGAGTTCCTGATCGTCGCCCTGGTGGCGCTGGTGTTCCTGTTCCACCTGCGCTCGGCCCTGGTGGCCATCATCTCGCTGCCGCTGGGGATCCTCGGGGCATTCCTGGTCATGTACTACCAGGGCATCAACGCCAACATCATGTCCCTGGGCGGCATCGCCATCGCCATCGGCGCCATGGTGGACGCCGCCATCGTCATGATCGAGAACGCGCACAAGCATCTGGAGCGCGAGCCCGAGACCGACCGCTGGGAGGTGATGCGCAAGGCTGCCGTAGAAGTGGGCCCGGCCCTGTTCTTTAGCCTGCTCATCATCACCCTCTCGTTCATCCCGGTGTTCGCCCTGGAGGCCCAGGAGGGCCGACTGTTCGCGCCACTGGCCTTCACCAAGACCTATGCCATGGCCTTCGCCGCCGGCCTGTCGATCACCCTTGTGCCGGTGCTCATGGGCTATTTCATCCGCGGGCGCATCGTGCCAGAGGACCGCAATCCCGTGAACCGCCTGCTGCAGTGGCTGTACCGGCCCGTGATCGGCGGCGTGCTCCGCTTTCCGAAGGCCACGGTGGTCCTGGCATTGGCGGTGTTGGCCTCCACCTGGTACCCGGTGAAGCACCTGGGCGCGGAGTTCATGCCGCCCCTGTGGGAGGGGGATCTCCTGTACATGCCCACCACTGATCCCGGGATCTCCATCGGCAAGGCCCGTCAGCTCCTGCAGCAGACAGACAAGATCATCCAGTCCTTTCCGGAGGTGAAGACCACCTTCGGCAAGGTGGGCCGTGCGGAGACCGCTACCGACCCGGCGCCGCTGACCATGATCGAGACCACCATCACCCTCAAGGACCGCGAGCACTGGCGCGAGGGCATGACGGTGGAGAAGCTGAAGGAGGAGCTGGACCAGGCCATCGACTTCCCGGGCCTCACCGACGCCTGGACCATGCCCATCAAGACGCGCATCGACATGCTCGCCACAGGGATCAAGACCCCGGTGGGGATCAAGGTCGCTGGCCCTGATCTGGAAGGCATCCAGCGGCTGGCCAGCCGCATCGAGGAGGTGGTGGCGAAGGTGCCCGGTACTGCCTCGGCCTACGCCGAGCGCACCGCCAGCGGGCGCTACGTGTCCGTGGCTGTGGACCGCGAGCTGGCCGCCCGCTATGGCCTCAACGTCGCTGACGTACAGGAGGTAGTGCGCACCGCCGTGGGTGGCATGAACGTCACCCGGACCGTGGAGGGGCGCGAGCGCTACCCGGTCAACCTGCGCTATCCGCGCGAGTATCGCGATCGCCTGGAAGAGCTGCGCCAGGTACGCATCGCCACGCCCACTGGCGCCCAGGTACCACTGACCCAGGTGGCTGAGCTGCATGTCGAATCCGGCCCGCCCATGATCAAGAGCGACAATGCCCGCCTCAATGGATACGTCTACTTGGACATCGAGGGCGTGGATGTGGGCACCTACGTCCAGCGCGCCAAAGAGGCAGTAACCGAGCAGGTGGCGATGCCGCCAGGCTACGCCCTGACCTGGTCAGGGCAGTACGAGTACATGCAGCGCGCCAAGCAAAAGCTGCAGCTGGTCATCCCCCTGACCCTGCTGGTGATTGCCCTGTTGCTGTACTTGAACTTCCGTCGGCTCAGCGAGGTGCTCATCGTCCTCGGTACGGTACCCTTCGCCCTGATCGGTGGCTTCTGGCTGCTCTACCTGCTCGGTTTCGATCTGTCGGTCGCTGTGGGTGTGGGCTTCATCGCGCTAGCCGGGGTGGCGGTGGAGATCGGGGTGGTCATGCTCGTCTACCTCGAGCAGGCCGTAGCCCGGCACCGCGAGGACGGTACCCTAAACCAAGAGAACGGGCTCAAGGCTGCCATTACCGAGGGCGCCCTGCTGCGTATCCGCCCCATCATGATGACGGTCATGGCCATCACCGCCGGCCTGCTGCCCATCATGATCGGTCATGGCACGGGCTCGCAGGTCATGCAGCGCATCGCCGCGCCGATGGTAGGGGGGATGGTCACCACCACCATCCTGACACTGATGGTGATCCCGGTGATCTATCGCTGGGTCCAGGGTCGGCGGCTTACAAGGGCGTGACCCCAATGACGGCGCCGCTCCCAGTCTACGGGAGGCCTTGGCGCATGCGCAGCGTGTGATCACATGAAGGTACGATGGTGCGCAGGCACACAAACAGGTATACAAAAGGGGGAGAGACCCGATGAGCAAGCCGGACGTCAAGACCGACGAGAAGAAGCAGCACTTCGACGATATCTACGTGGCCGAGTCTCCGGTTCCGTTCAAGGAGCGGATCCTGGACGCGCTGGAGTATGTCTCCGACGACTTCAATCGCCAGACCTTTGACCGCCTGATCCTGCCCTGGGCCCGGAGGATGACGGCCGACGGGACGGCCTTGAGGTTAGTCGACGTCGCTGGCTGCTTTGGCAACACCACCATGGCCACGGTGCACGGCATGGACTACGAGGCCATCCGCCAAAACTGGCGCGATGCCGAGGCCGCCAAAACCATCGACCAGCCGCGGCGTTTCCCGGTCCATACGACCGGCATCGACATATCGGCCAATGCCCTCGCCTACGGCAAGGCGGCCGGCCTCTACGACGCTACCATCGAGGCTGACCTGAACAATCCCGATCCAGAGGCCCGTGCCGCAGTCGAGAACGCCCTGCAAGAGGCCGACATCGTCATCTCGACCGCCGCCCTCGTCTACCTCGAGCCCGAGGCTGTAGCCAGGCTCTTGGACGCCTTTGTCCGGGGCTCGGGCGAGGGCTACATGCTGGTCAACTTCCTCAACCCCTTCGCCCTGGATGCCGCCGATGCAACCAAGCGGATGCTGCTCGAGCGCCTGGCCTTCGTTGGCAGCATGGCATCGCGCCACCGCCGCCTCTCCGAGCTAGAGCAGGCGAACTATCCCGGCGAGGAGTGGGCGCTGCTGGAGATCTGGGTGCTGCGCCGGCAGCCGTGAGGCCCCGGCGAACCCCTAACGCCGGCGGTGCCGAAATGCGCTACTACCCTCTACTTCGGGCCTTAGAGGGCGGGGCAGCCCAGGCGGGCTGCCTCGCCTCCTGCCTTACCTGGCACCGGCCGTGACAGGCGCTGCGGTCACGCCCGCCGGCTGTGGGGCGGCCACCGGCTAGCGGTCGCCTTCGTCGCCTGCCTCGTCTGACTGGGTGCTCATACCCTTCTGGCTGGCCTCCGACTTGGCCTTGGCGTCGCCGCTGCCGTGCTCGGAGCCCTCGTCGGATCCCATGGCGGCGCTGCCCTGGGCCGACCCCGATGCCCCGGCGGCGCTGCTGGCCCCGCCATTGTCCTCACCGTTGTTACCCATGGAGCCTTCAGCACCCATCGAGGATTGGGCCGCGCCCGTCCCCCCGCCGAGCGTTGACAGGCTCTGATCTCTGGGGACCGCCTCGTAGTCGGCCTCGCTGTACCGCTCGGCCCGTTCCTTCACGCGGCCTTCGGTCTGCATCGAGGTGCTGACCAGTGTGTCGCCCTTGAGCTGGAGCTGATCCAGGGGCACGGCGGCCTGCTCCTCGCCGAGCCCGAGAAAGCCGCCAACCTCGACGACCGCATAGAGCCGCTGGTCAGCCTTGCCGCGTACGACCTTCTGGACCTCGCCAAGCTCGTCACCGACCTTGTTGGTGATGGTCTTGCCCTTCACGGTATCCGCGGTCATGTCCATCAGTGCCTGGCTGCTGCCGGTGGCCTCGCCCCTGACGGCGGCACCGACGGCCACGCCAGCTCCAGACTGCGTGCTGGACTTGACGGAGGTAGAAACAGCCGACTCTGTCTGGCCCTTTGCCGACGCTGAGCCTTCGTCGCTGGCCTCCGCGAGCACAGTGGGGCTCGCAGCCGCAGCTGTGACGGATACGGCGATGAACCCGACGGCGAGCCGCTTGCTCTCACGTACAGTCGTCACGTGACCTCCTCTCGGTTAGATTGCATGACGACACGCACCAGCGTGCCGCGTGGCGGACCCGAGGTCCGTCCCGACAAAGAGGGGCATACCTCGTGCCAGCGCTCGCGCCTGGCAGAATAAGCCCGGCAGTACAACGAGTTGCGAACAAACGCCTGTGTTCGCCGTGGCGAGAAACAGCGACGCAAGCCATACCGTAATGGGCGGAATGCGCCAGGGATGGGTGTGTTCACCCACCGGCTAGGGAGCGTGGTTCAGGGCATTGCGGATCCGGCCCTTCAAGGCGCAGCCAGGGATGTCGGCATGACGGCTACAGCCGGATCCAGATCTTGCGAGCCGAATAGCGTCATGTGCGAGCGCTGCCGCTTGACCAGGTCGGCAGCTACCCCTGTGCCGATCCGAGTTTGCTGTCGCTGCCGTCGGCCTCACCCGACCTGGGTAGCCCCCGGAATATCCTGGACACCTCGTTGGTCGATAGAATGCCGAGAGGCTAGAGAGGGAGGTGTCCATGAGTGAAGTGAAGCGTTGGTCA
>Ga0207797_1001772_pt1 | contig 15452 bp, 11 predicted proteins | sample PRCRCaboRojoPR_6_FD_187275 | JGI IMG/M metagenome (GOLD analysis project Ga0207797, IMG submission 187275) | Marine sediment microbial community from Cabo Rojo, Puerto Rico - PR CR 10% Liquid 1 (SPAdes) | ecosystem: Environmental > Aquatic > Marine > Coastal > Sediment | place: Cabo Rojo, Puerto...
CGCACGCCGCGGGACGGCGTCGAACGTGGTCTCGGCCAAATCGGAGGACGTGCTCACGATCTCGGTGACCATGCGCTCGTAGTTCTCTTCGTCGACTGGGTTGGCCCATCCGACGATTCTTCTGTCCAACAGCTGGTTGGCCCGGTCCACCAGCCAGCCCTCGGCCGCGACGCATCTAACCACCAACTCCTTCTGCTCGGCATCGTAGGCTGAGACGCTGGCAGCAAGGGCACCGGTGCTTCCCTTCAGTGTGTCCGCGATCAGCCGAAAGCCTGCCTCGGTTGACGAGACGGTTGCGAGGTCGACTGCTAGCTCGTTGATCGCTCTCAACTGCCTCGCCCGGCGCTCAAGCTCCTCCTGCGCCTCCTTCCTGTCAGTGATGTCGATCACCGCGATCTGGAGCGCCGACTTGCCGCGATACTCAACGCTGGATACGAACTGCTCCGTCCATCGGACGTCACCCTCCTTGGTGCGCACGCGGATCTCATAGCGCGAAGGTACCGGTCTACCGGCTTCTCGGTCCTCCCTGAGCTGGAGAACGAAATCCTGGTCATCGGGAGCGAGGGTCGCCAGGGCCTCCTTGGGCGACATCGCCAGAAGCTCTTCGGGCTGATACCCGAACATGTCGGCCAGCCTCTGATTGGCGAAGACGACGCGGCCCTCCTGGATGATGCAGAGGCCCTGGAGCGAGTGCTTGACGATAGCACAGTAGGCATCCTGGGCGCGCCTCGTCTCGGTCACGTCGCGGATGACCCAGCGCAACCGGACCGGCCCCTTCTTGCCGGAATCGGCGAGCGCTGGCGGCGGAGCCGCCCGGGAGGCGGTGAGCTCCACCGGAAGCCTCTCGCCTCCTGGAAGGCTTAGATTGCATGGCCAACTGGCGACCTGCGCTCCTTCCGTGGCCTCTGCCAGTTTCGCCCAGAAGGTCGGGCGATCCTGCTGGTCCACGAATACAACCAGGGGTTTACCCGCCAGCTGATCCCTTGAGGTGTTGAGCACCGCTTCCGCGGCCCGGTTTGTCTCCTCGATGATCCCCTGCTCGTCGGTGAGGACGTAGCCAGCGGGCGCGAACTCGAATAGCTCGTAGTAGCGCTCGCGCTCCCGCTCCAGGGCCGTGCGTGCCTCGTGTAGATGCTCGTTCGTCTGGCGGAGCTCCTCCTGGTGCACCCTGAGTGCCTCCAGGCCACCCTCAAGGTCCCCGGCCGACCGCGCACGCTCGCGGAGATGCTGCAGCTCCAAGACATGCTCGACCGCCCGGGGCAGGCGCCACAACTGACCTCTAGACAGGCAGTCTGCCGCCCCGGCCTCCAGACACGCCTCGGCGATGTCCCTGCCGCCGTCCGTGACCACGATCGAGGGAAGAGTCGGCTCACGGGCCTGAAGGATGCCCAGGGCCTCAAGGAGGTCGACGTCTGACACTCCCCCACCCAGCACGACAAGATCCTTGTCCGGCCCGAGGTGGGAGATGTAAGCCTCTCGCGTGTGGATTCTGACCCACTCTGGGTCGAAACCACCACGCCGGAGTTGATCAACGATTCCGTCGGCGTCAGTCGTCGTCGGTGCGAGGATGAGGACGCGCAGAGGTCTGGCCATCACGGCCTCCTTCTACACTGCGGATCACGGTGCGATGCCCGCGCCTCCAGGTCTTATCGGGTCAGCGATCGACGTTGGCCGGGGATTGGCTTGGAGCCAGGCAAGCGGGCCTTGAGGTTAGTATACCGACCTGTTGGGCATTCGGCAATTCGGCCGCAACGCGGCTCGTTAGCAGATTGGCGACCGGGGGGGAGAACCAAGCAGAGGGGCGACAAGGGGGTCGGGCCAAGATACGTGGATATGCATCGTGTTAGTGGGAACGGTGGAGGTCAACCAGCCATCTCCGTTCGGTGGGCCGGCCGGTCCGCATGCCTGGTCCGGCCTCGGCTTACGTCTCTTCCCAGGAGGCTTTCGCAGCTTGCCATTCCTCGGGGGTGTTCAGGTTGCGGAAGGACTCGAGGTCAGGGTCAAGGGGTGTGATCTCCTCCGGGGTGATGGTGCGGACGGAAACGTGGGGAAAGAAGGAGATGATGCGGCGCTTGCCTTGATGGATGACGGCCTCGATGGGCTCCAGGCAGGTCCGCCCGTAGGCCCCGTGAAGGGGCTCCACGTAGCCCCCGTGCTCGAGAACGGCCACGTCGTAGCCCTCCAGCCAGCGGGCAAAGGCCCGCAGCAGATCGGGTTTGAGGAAGGGCATGTCGCAGCCGACGGCTAGGGTGGTCTCGTGAGAGGCGGCGGCGAGGCCGGCGTGCAGGCCTCCCAGGACGCCGACGCCTTGGAATTGATCCTCGATGACGGTAGCGCCGAGCCCTCCGTAGGGCGCGATCTCGCCGGCCACGATGAGGACCTCGGTGCACACCGCGGCTATTCGGTCGATGACGATCTGGATGAGGGGTGTGCCGTCAAGCTGGAGGAAGGCCTTGTCGCGGCCCATGCGGCGGCTGGCGCCCCCGGCGAGGACGAGGCCAGTAATGGGGAGGGGGGTGGGATGGGTACGACAACCTTGCGAAGGTTGGGTATTGGTTTCGGTGTCAGGGACATCTTTGGCAGAAGAAGGGGCTTCTGGGCCGAAGTCTGCGCGCAACCTTCGCAATGTTTGGGGGCTACATCCTTGCGAAGGTTTGAGGATAGGATCGGTGGAGGGCGCGTCTCGCGAGGGCAGACCCGTTTCCGGCCTGAAAGCTACATGCCACCTTCGCAAGGTTTGTCTCCATCATGAGGGGCAAATAGCCGGGATTCTACTTCCCGAAGCCGCTCGACGCCCTTCACCTCATAGGGCATCAGGGGCACCTTGACCAACTCCACCTCGTCGCCGTACTCGTCCTCGAGCATGTCGATATACGGCTGCTGCATGGCCCGCCGGCGGCGCAGGAACTCGCAGGAGGGATCGATGACCAGGTGGTTGATCACTAGATGCCGGACGTCGATGCCGTGGGCCTCCAGATCGCGCTTGACACGGCGGGTCTGATAGACGCCCAGGGCCTCGGGAATGGTCACCAGAATGAACTCCACGTTCTCCGGGTCGCTGAAGAAGGCGGTGACCTCGCGGGCGAGGGCTTTCCAGCTCTCGATCAGGTCCAGAAACGGCGTCCTGGAGAGGTTGAAGGCGTCGCGGACCCCCATATAGACCTTCGGCGCGGTCCTGAGATGCTCAATGAAACGACGAGGCAAATCGAGGAGCCGCAGGGTATCGCCCGCCGGGGCCGTGTCCCAGATAATGAGGTCGTACCGCTCCTCTCGAATCCGCTCCAGGATGTAGTCGAGCATGAACTCCTCCTGGATGCCCGGCGCCATCGCCACGTAATCCACCAGCTCGTCATAGGGCATGTCGACCAGGGCCGACGCGGCCTCGTAGACCTCCGGACCGAACTTCTTCTTCCACCGACGCATCACCTCGTCGGGGTCGATCTCCAGGGCGTAGAGCCCATCGACGCCGGGGATGTCGCGCTCCTGGGGCCCGACATCAACCTCGAAGATGTCGGAGAGGGAGGGGGTGTAGTCGCTGGTGATGATCAGCGTTCGTCGTCCGGCGAGGGCATAGTGAAGGGCTGTCGCGGCGGATGAGGTCGTCTTTCCCACCCCGCCTTTGCCCCCGAACATGATCACCCGCTTGTCCGTTTGGTCCAAGGTCGCTAAGCTCACAGTATCCTTCGTACCGTCCTCTGGGCCCCACCCGCGAATCGATGCTATCTGTGCGTCCCTCGGCTTACCCGGCGCAATCTGCCCCCTGGCAGCGGCGAGGCCGACGCAACCGTTTCAAGGTATTGTGACACGGAACGTCCCGGCCTGCAACATCAAGACCGGGACGTCAAGTTGACCGACTATCGCTGTAGCAGCAGCCTGACTAGCCTCCCCAGGGCATCTGAGCGTACTCCTCGAAGGCCGTGTCGTGGAGCTGTTTAAAGAACCGTTCGTGGCCCCGCTCCCAGCGGGCCAGCATCTCCAGAGCCTCTTGAGCATCGCCCTCGGCCTTTTCGGCCGCGGACCGATAGAAGTCGACGAAGTCACGTTCGATCAGATAGGCCATGCGGAGCACCGAGAGGTCGGGGACCATGGACTCGGCCACGGTCTGATCCAGCATCTCGGAAGCGGCCCGGGCGGAGAAGAAGCTCTCATCCTGTGCCGCGGCCTCGATATCCCCGGGCTCAGGGGTTTTGCCCTCGTCGAGAGCGTCGAGGAGCCCTTCGATGAAACGAATGTGCTTCTGCTCTTCCTCGGCCAGGCGTCGGAAGGCCCCCACAACGCCCGCGTGCTTGAGGCGCTCGGCGTTCTCCTGGAAGAACCGCTTCCCCTCGTGCTCCCGCTGAAGCGCATACTCATAGATCTTGCGGATGTCCACGTCGTGCCTCCCGTCGTTAGTCCTGCTGGTGTTAGGCTTCCCGGCCTTGGGGGGGACGGACTGCGGCGCAGCCCGCCCCCCAACGATCTACTGTCCGTTCACCGGCTCGACCTTGACCGCGCAGACCTTGTACTCCGGGATCTTGGCGGTGGGATCGAGGGCCGGATTGGTCAGGAAGTTGACGGCCGAATCCGGGTAATGGAACGTCGCAAAGATCAAGCCCGCGGGCACCCGGTCGGTAACCTGAGCCTTGGCCACGATCTCGCCGCGACGCGAGGCGACCTTCATCATGGCCCCGTCGTCAATGCCGCGCTCGGCGGCATCGGCGGGGCTGATCTCGATCTCCGCCTCCGGGTACATCTCGGTTAGGCCGGCGGCGCGGCGCGTCATCTCACCCCCGTGCCAGTGGTAAAGGACGCGCCCGTTGGTGAGCATGAGGGGATACTCCTCATCAGGCAGCTCATCGGGCGGCGTGTGCTCCACCGGCTCGAAGTGGCCAACGCCGCGGCTGAACTTCCCGACGTGCAAGATCGGCGTCCCCGCGTGCTCCTCGGTCGGGACCGGCCATTGGAGCTGCTCGCCGTTGTTCAGGCGCTCGTACGTGATCCCCCCGTAGATCGGCGTGAGGGCGTTAACCTCCGCCATGGCGTCGGCTGCTGATGCGTACTCCCACCCGCGATACGGCGCCTCCGGCGACGGATCGACAGCCCCCCGTTCGACGAGGCGCTTCGCCAGCTCCCTGACGATCCAGATGTCGTCCTTGGACTCGCCGATGGGCTCGATGGCCTTCCGCACCCGCTGGACGCGGCGCTCGGAGTTGGTGAACGTCCCGTCCTTCTCCGCAAAGCTGCAGGCCGGGAGGACAACGTCCGCCAACTGGGCCGTCTCCGTGAGGAACATGTCCTGCAGGACGAGGAACTCGGTGTTCTCGAGAGCTTGACGCACGTGATTCAGGTCCGGGTCGCTCGTCATCGGGTTCTCGCCGATGACGTAGAGACAGCGGACCTCTCCCTCATCGGCGGCATCCAGCATCTCGGTGACAGTCAGGCCCACCTCACGGGAGAGGGGCACGCCCCAGGCCTGCTCGAACTTGTCCTGGTTGGCCGGATCGGTCACCGACTGATACCCAGGATAGACGTTGGGCAGGCTGCCCAGGTCGCAGGCGCCCTGAACGTTGTTCTGACCGCGCAGGGGATTGACCCCGCCGCCGGGGATGCCCATGTTGCCCAGCACCATCTGGAGGTTGGCGCAGCTCATCACGTTGCCGACACCGACGGTGTGCTGGGTGATACCCATAGCGTAGAGAAGCGCCCCGGGCCGGTTCTCGGCCATCATGCGGGCGGCCTTCTCTATGTCCTCCGCCGGTATGCCCGTGATCTCGCTCGTCCTCTCCGGCGTGTAAGATGCCACCGTCTCCCGCAGACCCTCGAAGCCCTCGGTCCTCTCGTCGATGAAGGCGTCGTCGTGCCAGCCCTCCCGGATGATGATGTGCATCAGTCCGTTGAGGAGGGCAATGTCCGTTCCGGGCTCCTGCTGCAGGTAGAGATCGGCGTAGTCGGCGATGTCAATGCGGCGCGGATCCGCGACGATCAGCTTGGCGCCGCGTCGGCGCTTGGCCGCTCGAATCCGGACACCGATGACGGGGTGCTGTTCCGTCGTGTTGCTGCCGATGATGAAGATGCAGTTGCTCTCCTCGGTGATGTCCCGAATGGAGTTCGTCATCGCGCCACTGCCAAAGCTTGTCACCAGACCGGCGACAGTTGCGCTGTGTCAGAGGCGTGCGCAGTGGTCGATGGCGTTCGTCATCATCAACTGCCGCGTGAACTTGCTGAAGAGGAAGTTCTCCTCGTTGGTGCACTTGGCGGAGGCCAGCATGGCGAAGGCATCGCCGCCGCTCTCGGCCTTCACGTCCGCAAATTTGCCGGCCGTCAGGTCGAGGGCGGTATCCCAGTCCGTCTCGACAAAGGAATCGGGCGTTAGGGTCGGCTCAGCGCCGTCGCCGTTGCGGTGGTAAATGGACCAGGTACCGTCGGCGATCTTCGCATCCACGTCCTCCAGCAAGCGCGCCCGCACCAGCGGCCGCTCCAGCCGGTCCGGATGGTGGATGAAGTCGTACCCGTAGCGCCCCTTCACGCAGAGGGACATCCCGTTGACGGGAGCGTCCTCGGCCGCGGTGACCCGGATGACCTCGCCGTCCCGCACGTTCAGGTCGAAGTTGCAGCCCACACCGCAATAGACGCACGTGGTGCGGACCTTCTCCACGGAGCTCGTCCATCCTCTCTCCAGACTCATCTTGTCGAAGAGGGCTCCGGTGGGACAGTAGGCGACGCAGTGACCGCAGCTCTCGCACCGAGCGTCGAGCATCGGCTGATCCGCGCCCGCGACGAGCTTCGTCTCGAAGCCGCGGTTGGCGAAGCTCCACACGTCACGGTTCTGGATCTCCTGGCAGGCCCGGATGCACCGACTGCAGAGGATGCACTTGTTCCTATCGACGAAGACGAATGGGTTCGGATCGGAGTTGATCTCGTAGCGCTGGACCTTACCCTGGGAGGTAGGCTCCTCCACGCCGTACTCGGCGGCCAGGGTCTGCAGCTCGCAGGCACCCTCGGACTGGCAGGCGCAGGCGAGACAGCGGGCGGCCTCGGCCAGAGCGGCCTCCTCGGTGAAGCCGCACTCCACCTGATCGAAGGTGCAGAGACGGTCGGACATATCGAGCTCGACCTGCTCCTGACGTTCCGCCTTCTCCACGCCTTCGAAGAAGGACTCGGGCGTCTCGTCGCCTCGGGTCACACCCCGGCGCTCCGGTAGACCGACAACCTCCTCACCGCGCAGGTACTGACTCATGCTGGCCGCCGCACGGCGTCCCGCCGCGACAGCCCGGACGGCGATGTCCGCGCCGGTCACGTCGTCTCCGCCGGCAAAGACCCACTCCATATTTGACTGGAGCGTCTGCTCGTCGACCTCAATGGTGCTCCAGCGTGTGACTCCCAGTTCGCAGGTCCCCACGCAGGAGGGATTGACCACCTGGCCGATGGCCATCACCACCGTGTCGGATTCGATGCTGAACTCAGAATCATCGATGGGGACCGGGCGCCGCCTGCCGCTGTCGTCGGGCGGCCCGAGCTCCATGCGGATGCTGGTCACCTTGACGTGACCGTTGACCCGCTCGAAGCCCACGGGTGAAGCCAGGAAGTGGAATTCGACCCCCTCTTCCTCAGCTGCTTCGACCTCCACATCGAGGGCGGGCATCTGCTCCCGCGAGCGACGGTAGAGGATGGTGACCTCGTCGGCACCCAGGCGGACCGCCGTGCGTGCCGCATCAATGGCGGTGTTACCACCTCCGACGACGATCACGCGGTCGCCCATCTCGACGTCTTCACCGCAGGCGACGGCACGGAGGAACTCCACACCGCCCTGCACCCGGTCGATCTCCTCGCCGGGGATCCCTACCATGCGCGACTCCTGCGCGCCGATGGCCAGGAAGACGGCGTCGTAGTCCTCCTCCAGCTGGTCCATCGTGATGTCGCAGCCCAATGATGTGTTGCACTGAATCTCGACCCCCAGGTCGGTGATCGCCTTGATCTCCGCATCCAGGTCCTCGTGAGGGAGTCGATAGGAGGGGATGCCGTAGCGAAGCATCCCGCCCGGCTTTTCGTGGGCCTCGTAGATAGTCACCTGATGACCATCCCGGCGGAGATAGTAGGCGGCCGAGAGACCCGCAGGCCCGGCCCCTACGATGGCCACCTTCTGACCCGTTTCCGGCGCCACGTCCGGCAAGTAGTGCTTATCGCTAAGCAGGTCCTGCTCGGCAGCGAAGCGCTTCAGGGCACAGATTGACGTGGCCTCATCGAACTCGCCGCGGCGGCACTGGTCCTCGCACGGTGCGGGACAGACCGTCCCGAGGGCAAGGGGAAGGGGGATCGTCTCCTTGATGATGCGGATCGCCCGGTCGTATTCCTTCTCGGCGATGGCGCCGATGAACCCAGGAATATCGCAGCCGGCCGGGCAGGTGACCTCACAGGGACCATAGCAGTCGCCGCAGTGCTCGGATACGAGCATCTGGAGCGTGAACGCCCGCGTCTCGCGGACGATGTCGCTGTCCGTGTGAACCACCATGTCCTGCGAGACGGGCGTGGTGCAGGCCGTCTGAAGGCCCCTCATGCCCTCCACCTCTACCACGCACATACGGCAGGCGCCGACGTCCGTCAGGTCCGGGTGATGGCAGAGTGTCGGAATCTCGATACCGACTGAACTAGCAGCCTCCAGGATGGTGCTACCCTCCGGGGCTGTGACTTGTTGCTCGTTGATGGTCACCGTAATACTCATAGATTCACTCCTGCTACTCCGCTATGACCGCGTCGAACTTGCAGACTTCGTAACACGACCCACAGTGAATACACAGATCTTGGTCGATCTGATGGGGTTCCCGCCGCTCACCGGTGATCGCATCGACCGGGCACTCCCGAGCGCACATGCCGCATCCGGTGCAGGCCTCGGCATCGATGGTGTACGTGAGCAAGTTCAGACATGTCTTGGCAGGACACGTTTTGTCGATGATGTGAGCGCGGTACTCGTCCTCGAAGTGCATGAGGGTGGACATCACCGGATCCGGCGCCAACTGGCCCAGGGCGCACAGCGCGCCGTGCTTCATACCGCGGGCGATGCGCCGCATCTCATCCAGGTCCTCGATCTTGCCCTCGCCCTGGATGATACGCTCCAGAACCTCCAACATGCGCGTGCTGCCGACCCGGCAGGGTGGACACTTGCCACAGCTCTCATCGCAGACGAACTGCGTGAAATAGCGCGCGAACTCCACCATGCATGTGCACTCGTCAGCGACGATCATGCCGCCGGAGCCCATGACCGACCCGGCCTCGGTGAGCGAGTCAAAGTCGACCGGCGTGTCCAGATGCTCAGCGGGCAGACAGCCGCCCAAGGGGCCGCCGGTCTGAACGGCCTTGAACCTGCCGCCTCCCTGAATTCCGCCACCCACATCGTAAACGATCTCGCGGAGCGTGATGCCCATAGGCACCTCAATGAGACCGGTGCGGTTGACCATACCGGTCAGAGCGAAGACCGCGGTGCCCGGGCTGCCCTCGGTTCCGATATTGCTGAACCACTCGGCGCCCATGCGGATGATGCGCGGGACGTAGGCGTAGCTCTTCACGTTGTTGATATTGCTCGGCTGGCCCCAGAGACCGGAGACGGCGGGGTAGGGCGGTCGCGGCCACGGCTGGCCCCGCTCACCCTGGATCGAGGCCATCAGAGCGGTCTCCTCGCCGCAGACGAAGGCGCCGGCCCCCTCCTTGACGATGATGTCGAAGTCAAAGCCCGTTCCGAGAATGTCCTCGCCCAGCACGCCCAGCTCTCTCGCGTCCTTCAGAGCGATATTGAGCCGTCGGACAGCGAGAGGGTACTCAGCCCGGCAGTAGATGTAGCCTTGCTCGGCGCCGATGGCGTACGCAGCGATGATCATGCCCTCGATGACCGAGTGCGGATCCCCCTCCAGGACCGAGCGATCCATGAAGGCCCCGGGGTCTCCCTCGTCGGCGTTGCAGATGACATACTTGGGCCACTGCTCGGTCTGTCGGGCAAACTTCCACTTCAAGCCGGTGGGGAAGCCTGCACCGCCGCGCCCGCGGAGCTTGGAATCCAGCATCTCCTGGATGACGTCCTCGGGCGTCATCTCATTGAGCACGATCTGTACGGCTTGGTACCCCTCCAGAGCCAGGTAGTCGTCGACGGACTCGGGGTTGATGAGGCCGCAGTTGCTGAGGACGATACGGAGCTGTTTCTCGTGGAAAGAGGTCCGTTCCTCGCTCTCCGGCTCCACGAAACTGAGGGACTTGAGGACGTGCCCATCGCGCCGTCGGACGGTCGGTTCAACCTGCCCGACGATAACACTCTTCTCCAGGGGGGCATCGTCGAAATAGGAAGCGAAGATCTCCGGCACGTTGGACGCCGTCGCCTCGCCGTAGTTCAGCCGCGGGCGCCCCTTGGCCTGAAGCTCGATCATGGGCTCGTACGAGCACATGCCGACGCATCCGACCGGAGCGATGACTGCGTCGAGGCCTCGGCTCTCAACCTCCTCCTCGATGGCGGCCAGGGTCTCCTTCGAACCGGCAGCCAGCCCGCAGGTGGCCATGCCGACGGTGACGTAGAGGTCAGCGTCTTGCTTCCCCTCCCACCGTTCCTCCGCTTGCGCAATGCGGGCATCGAGATCATTCATGTCACGTGATGCCATGCGATACTCCTCTCTTAACCATGCCTGGGCCCTTTGGCTCTTCTGTAGACTCCTGGGTTCTGGGCCCTGGGCCTGAGGGCCTAAACCGTCGGTTCGTCCGCCGGCTGTGGTTCCGGCTGCGCCGCCTCCTTGGCAGCCGCCAGCTTCTTCTTCACCCGTCGCACCAGCTTGTCCGGCTCCATGCGTCCCATCACCTCGCCGTCCATGACGGCCACCGGCGCCAGGGCGCAGGAACCCACGCAGTAGACGAGCTCCATGGTCAACTCCCCGTCCTCCGTCGTGCCGCCGGGGCCGATGCCAAACTCATCCTTGATGGCCTTGACCAACCGCGGCGTCCCCTTGACGTGGCAGGCGGTCCCGTCACAGAGGTAGAGCTCGTGCTCACCGCGCGGTTCCAGGTAGAACTGTGAGTAGAACGTGGCTACCCCGTAGACCTGGCTCAACGCTGTGTCCAGCCGATCGGAGATGAGCGCCAAGGCCTCCTCCGGGAGCCAGCCGTACGTCGCCTGTGTCTTCTGAAGAATGGGTATCAGTTTTCCCGGTTGTTCCCGGTACTGCTCAAAGATAGGGTCCATCAAGGAGAGATCTATCTTGCCATTATGTGCCATTCGTGTGCTTCTCCTATGTTGGGTCCTTCATTCCCTCTTGGTCCGATGCTGGTCAGACCGATCTGACCAGTGGCGTCTCGCCATGGGCGAGCGATCGGACGGAATCGACCATCTGCTGGCCCGACCACAAAAGCTACGACAAGACGTCGCAGACGGTCTGCTCCGCTTCATTTCGGACCGCCTCCACCAACGTCGGAAGCCCGGCCTCCACGCTGGAGCTGAGGCCCTCGCCCCAGCCCACGTCGCCGGGTTGGACGCCGAAGATGACGATGGAGGGCAGGGCGTGATTCAGGGCCCTCGCCAGGCCAAACACCTCAGCCAGGCCCGCGTGGTGGAGGGAGAGGTTGTCCTCCGATTCAATCAGTCGGACCTGGTCCGGCGTGAAACGGACAAACTCGCCGGGCCGCACCTTGCCGCACCCTGCGTCCACGTTGGCGGCGTCCACGATGATGACGTGGTCCCAGTCCTCGATCATCCGCAGGACGTCGAGACCGCCGGTCCCACCGTCGAGAGCCGCGATCTCGTCCCGCAGACCGTCCCGCTGCAGCTCCTCGATCACCCGGGGGCCGATGCCGTCGTCACGACGGAGCGGGTTCCCCAGCCCCAGAATGAGAACGACGGAATGGGAGGAGCGCTCCTCCCATTCGGTCGGACGGGGCGCTCGGCCCCGGTGTGAACTCATACGAACTCGACGGTCAGGAAGTGGGCTGAGCAGGAGATGCAGGGATCGTAGGCCCTCACAAGCATCTCCAGGGTGAGGCGCACCTCATCCTGGGGCTTGTCGATGATCTGCGGCACCAACTCCTGCATGTCGTGGTTGAGGTTGGCCATATTCTGGTTCGTCGGGATGATGCAGTTAGCGTCCTTGCAGTAGCCCTCTTCATCATAGGCGTAGTGGTGGAAGAGGATACCGCGGGGCACGTCACATGAACCGACGCCCTCACCGGCCTTGACGTCCGCCACGGCGGGATCCTCGGGGTCGACGCCCCGCTCAAGGAGCTCATCAATGATCTCGATGGCGTCCTCGACGCAGTGGACCATCTCGACGACCTGGGCCGCGGTGTTCAAGAACGGGTTGGTCACGATCGGCTCCATCCCGAATGCCTTGGCGGCGTCCTTGGCCCGGGGGTGGAGCTGGTCGAAGTTGTTGTTGAAGCGGGCCAGAGCCCCCACCATGTAGGACTCACGATTGTGGCTCGTCCACTTCGCCGAGGAGAAGGGCACCAACGTCTCGTTGGTGACCTTCTTATAGTCCTCGAGCGGGTACTCAAAGCCGTCGGTGGTCTTGATCCTGCCGCCGACGAAGGCATACTCGTCATCCTTCGTCAGGGAGACGTACTCGGTCTCGCGCTCAAACTGAGGCCAGTCCAGCGAGGCGAAGAGCTCGACGGAGGCATCCATGTCGGCTCGGGCCGCTACCAGCCGCTCCCGCATCGCTCGGAGCTCGTCCTCGGGGGGCGTGTGGCTGAAGCCGCCGACAACCAGCGCGCAGGGATGCGTGTGCCGCCCGCCAATCATGGCGCAGAGGTCGCCCGAGAGCTTCTTGATCCGGAGGGCTCGCTCCACGACAGGGCGGGCCACGTCGATCAAGGGGATGACGGAGCCAGCGCCGAAGAAATCGGGCGCCACCAGGTAGTAGGTGTGGAGGACGTGGCTGTCGATGGTCTCCCCGTGGAAGTTGAGTTTGCGCAGCAGCTGCGCCTGCTCCGTGAGCTCGACGCCCAGCGCCTTCTCCGTCGCCATGGCGCTGGTTGTGGAGTGCCCAACGGCGCAGATGCCGCAGATGCGCGAGGTGATGTGGTTAAGCTCCGTGTAAGGGCGCCCGCGCACGAAGGCCTCAAAGAAGCGAGGGGCCTCGACAACCTCAAAGCGACATTCCTTGATATCGCCGTTCTGAGCATCGACGACGATGTTGCCGTGTCCCTCAACACGCGTCACGTGATGAACGTTTACATTCAGAGTACTCATATTACCTCTCCTTATCGGCCAAAGGTGACTACGTCGACCCTTGCCCCTGCTGATAGTACGCGTTGAACATGGTCATGCGGGACATAATCTCCTTGACCGTGAGACCAGCCTCGTCCAGCACGTCCTTCATCGCGTTCTCGTTGGGCTCGGGGATGAGACCACGGCAACCCTCGCAGCCGTCACCGTAGGTGGGGCAGATGGCATCGCATCCAGCCCTGGTGATCGGACCCAGGCAGGGCTTCCCCTCGAGCAGCAGGCAGACGTTCTCCTTCAACTTGCACTCGACGCAGACGGGATAGTCAGGAATGCCCGGCTTCTTACCGAGCAGCACGTTCTTGACGACCTTGACGAACTCCTCTCGGTCAATGGGGCAGCCCGGGATGACAGCATCGACGTCGATGACGGCGCTGATGGGCCGGGCAGGATAGGTATCGTACCACTCGGCCTTGTCGCCGTAGACGTACTCGCGCACGTCGTCCAGAGAGGGCTGGATGTTCTTCAGGGCGTTGACGCACCCGGTATGAGCGCAGGCGCCCAGGGCCACGACGAGGTCCGCCTGATCCCGAATCTTGAAGAGTCGCTCCTCGTCCGACTCGCGGGTGCAGGAGCCCTCAACAAAGGCGATCTGGTAGTCCTGGCCCTTCTCGGTCATAGCCTCGCGGAACTGAACGATCTCGACCGCGTCCAGAAGATCCAAATGGGTTTGAAGGGAGTCGACGACCGTCAGCTGACACCCCTCGCAGCTCGCGAAATCGAAGAAAGCTACTTTGGGCTTTCCGTTTCCGTCACTCATTACAGTGCCTCCTCGAAGCCCTTGATGTCCGCGTAGTTGAATACCGGCCCATCCTGACAACAGTAGAGGCTGTTGATCTGGCAGTGACCGCACTTCCCAACTCCGCATTTCATCCGGCGCTCCAGCGAAAGATAGATGTTCGATTCGGGGATGCCCTTGTCGAGCATCTCCATAAGCACGAAGCGGTACATAATCGGCGGGCCGCATGTGACGGCAATGGTGTTCTCCGCGTCGACGTCGATCTGGGGGAAGAGGGTGGTGATGACGCCGAGGTTGCACTCCAGCCGCTGCTCCGGCTGCCATTCGTCGCCCTCGTCCTCGCAGTCCACCGTCAACAGGCACTCAATGTCGTCCCGCTCGACCCACTCGTTGAGCTCGTCGCGGAAGAGGAGCTCACTCCGCCGCTTGGCACCGTAGAGGACTATCACGCGCTCGAAGTCCTCGCGCTCGTCGAGCACCTGGTTGATGAGCGAGCGCAGGGGTGCCAGACCGAGTCCCCCGGGGGCGAAGAGGACGTCCTTGCCCCGCATCTCGTCGATGGGGAAGCCATCGCCGAAGGGCCCTCGAATGCCGACCTGATCCCCCGACTTCATCCCGTGGAGCGCGCCGGTCACGTCGCCCACCTTGCGCACACAAAGCTCGAAGTCGCCGTTCGACCGACTGGGGGACGAGGTGATTGAGATGGGGGCCTCGCCAACGCCCAGCACAGAGAGCATCACAAACTGTCCCGGGTCGTGGCCCAGGTCCTTACCATCAGGCAACTCGATGTGAAAGAGCTTCTCCAGCCCCGTCACCTGCTGCACGCTGGCAAGACGAGCCATTTCAGGTTGATAGATGGATGTCGCCATGTTCCGTTACCTCCTACCGCAGTGACGCGTGAATCGTGTTGAATCCCTTGAGGATGCTGATGCTCGCCGGGCAGGTGCGGATACAGCGACCGCACCCGACGCAGCCCAGAGCGCCAAATCTCTCATAGAGATACTTCCCTTTACGCATGAAGCGATGGCGCTGACGGGCGCCGCGATCCTCCCGGAAGTTCTCACCCCCGGCTACGCGGGCAAACTCGGCCAACTGGCAGGAGTCCCAGTGGCGGATCCGCTCCCCCTCCGTGAGGGCGAAGTTCACCTCGTCAACGACGTTAAAGCAGTAACACGTGGGGCAGACGTTGGTGCAAGATCCACAGGCGAAGCAGCGCCCCTCCAACTCCTCCCAGTAATCGTGATCGTAGGCATCACCAAGGAGAGGCGGCAGCTCATCGGCGTCGAAATTGAGCCGGTCGGCGAAGTGCTTAATCTTCGAGGCCTGCCGCTCTTCTTTAGCCTGGACCTCCTCCGCCGTCGCCTCGCGCGCATCGGCGTAGTCAGCCAGGAGCTGCGCGCCCGCTTCGGAACCGATCTCTACGGCGAAGACCTGGCCCAGATCGGTCAGATGAAGATCGAACCCTTCATCCGCCCTCAGCGTCGCCAT
>Ga0207797_1001773_pt1 | contig 15444 bp, 12 predicted proteins | sample PRCRCaboRojoPR_6_FD_187275 | JGI IMG/M metagenome (GOLD analysis project Ga0207797, IMG submission 187275) | Marine sediment microbial community from Cabo Rojo, Puerto Rico - PR CR 10% Liquid 1 (SPAdes) | ecosystem: Environmental > Aquatic > Marine > Coastal > Sediment | place: Cabo Rojo, Puerto...
GGCGGGGCCTTCGGCCCCGAAGCCGGCGCGATCGGCGCTCTGGCCGCTGCCGTCGGCATCGGGGTGATCGTCGTCCGGATCGGAAGGCGAGGGGACGACGTCCGCGTCGAGCGATCGGTCACGACGGCGGACCTGCGCCGCTCCGACGACTAACGACGGCCGGTCCGACGGGGCCGGCGGGGACGGCGACTGGACTGACGGGCCACGGGCCCCCGGAGTCGGAGCTGGCCGACCACTCCCGTCCCGGTACGGCGAGTCGCGGAGCGTCCCCGACGCGGGCCCCTCCGACGGTCCGTCGGTAGCACCGAACGACGTCCGCCCGGACGTTTCTCTAACTACCTCTGTCGTCGTGCCCGTGGTTCCCGTTTTCCGGACGGCCGTTCGGCGACGGTCCGGTATTCGTATCGCGTCGTCGGTCGAGCCTCCGTCGAGACCGACGGGGGCTGCCCCGAGAATCGGTTCGCACCCCCGCACGCGGGCTCACCGGGCGCGATGGATCCCGTCTCTCACACCGGGGGCGGCGAGCGTGATCGATCGCTCGTCCGGGCCCTTCACCTGCCGACGTCTCCTGTCCCGTCCGTGGCGTTCCCGAACCGGTCTCACGCACCGACGAGGCGTCCGAACCCCTGGCCGGACGGGGAGCGACGGGGTCGCCGACGGACCGCGAGTGCACCGACGGACCGCGAGTGCACCGATGGCATCGTCGTGGGAAACAGGAAAGTACCCGCCGGCTCTTCCCTCCGGTCATGAACCCGTCCACCACGCGCGGACTGTCCCCACGATGAGCGGGGACGACGCGGAGTACGGCTACACGGAGTGGCGCTGTGAGAACTGCGGGCACGCCTCGCCGAAGAACAACCCGCCGTGTGACCGCTGTGGCAACATGACGTTCGAGCAGGTCGAGGTCCGCGCCAGCGACTTCGACGACGAGATCCAGGCGGCGAGCACCCGCGAACTCCTCCGGGAGAACGCCCGGACGGTCGGCGCGGGCGTCGCGGTGCTGCTGGTCGTCGCCGTCGTCGGTCTCGCGAGCGCCGGCGTCTTCGTCCTCTCGGACCCGTTCGGGCTGGGCTACCGGTACGGGGCCGTCGAGGCCGTCCCCGCCGACGACGACGGCACCCTCACCGCCGCCGAACTCCACGGGCGCGTCGCAGCCGAGTACGACGGGACGTCGATGCAGTGGTACGGCCGCGAACTCGAACTCTCGTACGCCTCGTCTGCCGCTTCGAACGCTGCGCTCGTCGACGAGCTCACGGGGATCGCGGCGTGGTACGCCGAGTACGTCGCGGACGGGGGCGACGCGGCCTCCCTCCAGGTCACGGTGAACGTGGCGGACGGCGGCCGCGGGCGGGTGGTGGTCGAGCGGGCCGACGCCGCCGCGTTCGCCGCCGGCGACATCTCCCGGACCGAGTACCAGTCGCGCTTCCTCGAGTCGCAGGACGGGAACCGCCGGTCGGTGAGTGGCCGAACGGCGGTCGGGGCGTGACGCTCGTCACTCGGATCGTTCTCCGTCGCTCGAGCGTCGCGGTCGGACCCCGCAAGCGAGTCGCCGCGTCTCGTCCATCGAGCGAGGAGACGGCTCGCGAGTGCGCCGTCGGTTGCGAACCCGACGGACACTCTCGATAGTTGCATAATCGATTGGACACGGAGCGTCGTGTTGACGACCGCCTTCGGGATCCGGGCTCCGGGGCGAACGACTCCCGGGAGTCACTGCAGTCGCGTCCGGAGAACCGTCCCGCTCCGCGTACGCTGTTCCGCGCAGCTGTCGAAAGGAACTGCGACGTCGACGCGCTGTCGAGCAGTACGTCGGCGACGGGGTCGTCTGCGTCGGAGGCAAGGTCCCGGAGAACGGTCGGGAGACGACCGATCGGTTCGTCGACGGGCTGCTGCCGGTCGACGCCCGACGACCTCCCGCACTCGACGGGACGAACCCCGCCGACGGCCGGTCCGTCCCGGTCCGACCGCGGTGTCCGTGGGCTGGGCCGACGGCGATCGGGCTCCCATCAGACCGACGAGTGGGCCATCACCTGTCTGATCTCGTCGACGATCCGGTCCGTGGACGGGATCGCCTCGGCCTCGAGCACCGGACTGTACGGGATGGGTGTGTCGGGGACGCCGACGGTACGCGGCGGTGCGACGAGGCGCTCGAACCGGCGTTCGGCGACCTCGCTGACGACGTGTCCCTGCGTCCCGTACCGGAGGGGCGTCTCGTCGACGACGACGAGCCGCCCCGTCTTCTCGACGCTGGCGACGATCGTGTCGGTGTCGATCGGCGCGAAGGTGCGGGGGTTGACGATCTCCACGTCGGCTTCCCCGGCCAGTTCGTCGGCTGCCTCGACGGCACGGTGATACATCACCTGCGTCGCGACGACCGTCACGTCCCCGCCGTCCCGTTCGACGGTCGCCTCGCCCAGCGGGAGCGTGTACTCCTCGTCCGGTACGTCCCCTTCCCGGTCGAACAGTTTCTTGTGCGGGAGGAACAGGACGGGGTTGTCGTCCCGGATCGCGCTCTTGAGCAACCCTTTCGCGTCGTAGGGGGTCGTCGCGGTCACGACGACGATCCCCGACAGGTGGCCCGTCCACGCGTGGACGCTCTGGGAGTGGGCGGCACCGCCGCTCACACCGCCGCCGGACGGGGCGACGATGGTCAGGGGCGCTCGCAGTCGACCGCCGCTGACGTACGGCTGTTTGGAGATCTGGTTGACCAGCTCGTCGCCGGCGGTCGCCGCGGCCTCGGCGAACCAGAGCTCAACCACGGGGCGGAGTCCCGCCACGGCCGCGCCGAGCGCGTGTCCGGCGATCCCGATCTCCAGGATCGGCGTGTCCCGGACGCGCTCCTCGCCGTACTTCTCGAGGAGCCCCGCCGTCTCGCCGCCGGTCCCACCGTGTTCGCCGACGTCCTCGCCGGCGACGTAGACCGTCTCGTCGCGGGCCATCTCCTCGTCGAGCGCGTCCCGCATCGCCGCCGCCATCGTGCGCGTCGGCATCTCAGTTCCCTCCCTGCCCGTAGAGCGGTTCGACGAACACGTGCTCGTAGAGGTCCTCGGGGTCCGGCCAGTCGCTCTCCCGTGCGAACTCGACGGCCGACTCTACCTCCGCCGTCGCCTCGTCGACCATCGCCTCGACGTCGGCCTGGTCGAGCCGGCCGCTCTCGAGGAGGGCACGCTTCAGGTTCGAGACCGGGTCCCCCTCCGTCGACGCCCGGCGCTTCTCCGCCGGGTCGCGGTAGCGCTCGTCGTCCCGTCCGGAGTGGGGTGCCATCCGGTAGAGCTCGCACTCGACGACCGACGCGCCACCCCCATCGCGGGCCCGCTCGACCGCGTCGCGGATCGCGTCGTACGCGGCGAGCGGGTCGGTTCCGTCGACGGTCTCCGTGTGGAGGCCCACGGGCTTCCCGTAGTCCGAGAGCTGTTCGGGCGGCAGGACGTCCCTGGAGACGGAGATCGCCCACTGGTTGTTCTCGACGACGTAGACGACCGGAAGGTCCCACGTGGCCGCGAGGACGAGCGCCGTGTGGAACGACCCTCGACTCGTCCCGCCGTCGCCGACGGTACAGACGACGACGTTCCCCGTGTCGAGCATCTGCTGGGCGAGCGCGATGCCCGCGGCCGGGTTCTGCGGCGATCCGATCGTCGCCGCGTGGCCGTAGAAGTTCTCGTCGACGTTCGAGACGTGCATCGGCCCGCCCCGGCCGCCGTTCGAGCCCGTCGCCTTGCCGTAGATCTCGGCCATGACCTCGTTCGTCGTCAGCCCCCGCGCGACGAACTGGGTGTCCTGCCGGGCCCCGCCGACCACCCACCAGTCCTCGTCACGGATCGCCGCACCGATCGCGGCGTGGCTCCCCTCGTGTCCGAAACAGAGGTGGGGGTTGCCCGGGATCTCCCCGGCCTCGAACCGCTCCGCGACGGCCTCGTCGAACGCCCTGAGACGGACCATCTCCCGCAGGAGCTGGATCGCTCGCTCGCTCTCGACCGTCGTCGGCCCCTCGGCGCGTTCTGACATGTGCTTCCGTCACCTCTGCTAGGAGGTACCAATGCTCACTGCCGCACATAAGTGCTGTGCTCCGGTCGACTGCTCGCCGGACGGCGGTGCCGACCGACTGTGTGGACGACACCCCGGACGATCGGTCACCGGGGGCGGCGTTCGGATGCGGTGGTGGCCGGTTGGGCCCACAGCGGCGATCGGTGGCGCCGACAGTGACGGCCGGTGGATCCGACGGTGACAGCCTGTGGACCTAGGCGGGGACCGCTCGCGTGCTTCCGGCGTCGAACTCCCCGGAGCGACCCACGACCGGTGTCAGGCCGCGGTCTCGTTGAGCGTGACGACGATCGACCTGCTCTGTCTGGGGAAGTCGAGGTGGTGGCGGTACTTCGGACTCTCGGCACCGTCGGGACCGGTCGCCCAGATCCGGAACTCCAGGGTCGCCTGCCCTCGCTCGTTGTAGTCGGGGAAGGCGAACGTCCCGTCGGCGTCCGTTCGCGTCGTCTCTCTGGTCGGGACCCCTCGCAGACTGATCACACTCAGGACGACAGTCGCGTTCGCGACCGGGTCGCCGTCGGCGTCGACGACCCGTCCGTCGATCCGGTTCCCGTCGTTGGCCTCCACGTAGGCGACCCCGGCGACCGTGGCCGCGAGGACCACGACGACGACGACCGCGAACCGGTTCAACAGGAGCGCGCGGACGGAGAACCACTGCCTGGCGAGCAGGGCCAGCTGACGGGCGGTAGGGGGCAGCCACATCGTCGATCACTGCTTGATGCTGGTCATGACGACGCTCTCGATGAACTGGCGTTGCAACAGCAGGAACATCACCACGATCGGTAACACGACCATGATCGAGAAGGCGTACGTGAGCGCGAAGTTGCCCTGGAACTGGGTCTGGAAGTTCGCCAGCGCCAGCGGCAGCGGCTCGAGCGCCCGGTCGCTCACCACGATGAGCGGCCAGAGGAACGCGTTCCAGGCGAACACGAACGACAGGATGACGTTGGTCGCCAGCGCCGGTTTCGACAGGGGCCAGTAGACGCCGAAGAGGATGTACAGCTCCGAGGCGCCGTCGAGGCGGGCCGACTCGAGGATCGACTCGGGGACCGCCTCGAAGCTCGCGACGAGAACGAGGATGTTGATGATGATGGTCGCGAGCGGCAGGACGATCCCGAGGTGGGTGTTCACCAGCCCCAGCTCGTTGGTGACCAGGAACGCCGGGATGATCGTGGTCTGGAACGGGATCATCATCGCCGTGATCAGGACGAGCTGGACGCCGCGCTTCCCGTGGAAGTCCATCGTGAGCGCGTACGCCGCGAGCGAGTTGAACACGAGGTTCCCCACGATGGCGAGCGACACGATGACGACGCTGTTCAGCAGGAACTGCGGGAACGGGATCGCGAAGAAGACCTCGACGAAGTTGTAGTAGCTCGGGTTCTCGATGCCGAGCGACGGCTGGCCGCTGTAGAGGTTCGTCGGGGGCCACGAGACCGCGACCTTCACCAGCCAGTAGAACGGGAAGAAGAAGACGACCCCCAGGAGGGACGCGATCGCGAAGTAGACCGACTGTTCTACGAGTTCGGCGCGATCGCGCGCCCGCCAGAACGCGAGCTTCCCGACCAGCATCCTGAGCCCGCTCCGGTCGACGAGCCCGTTGAAGGTGCTCACTGCACTGCCCTCCGCTGGAGCGTCCAGCCGATCGAGACGATGGCGAGCATCAGCGCGAACAGGACGATCGTCAGGACCGCCGCGTATCCGAAGTTCCCGAAGCTGAACGCCTGCTTGTAGAGCCACGTGAGCAGGATCTCCGACTCGTGTGCCGGCCCACCGTTGGTGAGCACGAAGACGAGGTCGAACAGCCGGAACGACGCGATCATCCCGACCAGCACGCAGACGCCGAGCGTGGGCTTCAACAGCGGTAGCGTGATGTAGAGGAACCCCTGGATTCGGCTGGCACCGTCGATGTCGGCGACCTCGTAGAGCTGCGTCGGGATGGTCTGGAGCCCCGCGAGTATGATCACCATGTAGAAGCCCGTCGTCTTCCAGACGTGAACGAGGAACACCGACACGAGCGCCCAGGTGCCCGAACTGAGCCAGCTGATCCCCTCGGAGACGAGCCCGGTCCGAACGAGCAGGTAGTTGACGACGCCGTTGTCGGTCTTCAGCATGAACGTCCAGATGACGGCGACGGCGACCATCATGACGATGTACGGCAGGAAGAACAGCGATCGAAAGGCGTTGCTGGCGAAGAAGTCCTTGTTCAACAGGAGCGCGAGCCCCAGCCCGACGGTGATCCCCACCGGAATCGTCCCCAGGAGCACGACGTTGTTCACCAGTGCCTCGACGAAGACCGGGTCCGTCGCGAGCCGGCGGTAGTTGTCGAGGCCGACGAACGAGGTCTCGCCCGTGTAGTTCATCTCCTGGAAGGTGAGGACGAAGTTCCACCCGAGGGGGACGAACCGGTAGAGGATCAGGATGGTGAGCGTCGGCACCAGGGCGAGCCAGGCGATGACCGACCGTCGCCCTCGCTTCGAGATCGAGAGGGACGGCAGGGTGCGTTCGACGCGTTCTCGTGCTGTCATGGTCGTTCTGGGATCACGTGTGGCGGTCGCTCCGTCGGCAGCCGGGGTCGTCCGTCCGTCGGTCGTCGGATCGTCCGTCCGTCGCCAGCGGGAATCGGTCGCCGCGGGGAGCGCGTCCCCTCGAGGCGTGGTGGGAACGATCCCGGCTGGCACTGGCACCGTGCGACGCCGGCACGGCTACATCGCTTCCGTCACCTGTCGTTCGGCGTCCTCGAGCGCCCGCTCGGGCGACTTCTCGCCGAGAGCCGCCGCCCCGATCTCGGAGTCGAGGATCGCCTGGATCTCTCCGCTGGCCGGGATGCGCGGCGGCATGACGAGCTGGTCTTCGACCTCGAACCAGAGCTCGAAGAGCTGCGTCAACAGGGGGTTGTTCGAGCGGAACTCCTCGTCCTCGGCGAGCTTCCGCTGGGGGTCGAGGTTCCCCGCCATGACCGTCGTCTTCCGGAGGAAGTCCTCCTGCCACTCGTCGCTCAGGATGATCCGGACGAGGTCGAAGGCGGCCTGCTTCTCGGCGTCGCTGATCCCCGGCTCGGTGATGCTCCAGCCGTGCGCCGAGTAGTACCCCGTGTTCTTCGGGGCGTGCGCGATGCCGACCGTCTCCCCGGTCACCCAGTCGCTGCCGAAGTTCTTGACGGGACGCAGTGCGGCCTGCTGGCTCATGAACATCGCCGTGTTCCCGGCACCGAACTGCTGGTTCTGTGGCTCCCACCGCTGGGTCCACGTCAGCTCCGGGATGACGCCGTCGTCGGTGAGGTCCCGGAACCGACCCAGGATCTCGACCGCGCGATCGGTGTTGAACGCGGGCGCGGAGTCGTCCTCGTTCAGGACGTCGACGCCCTCGCTCCAGAAGAACGGCCAGAACATGTAGTCGAACCGGTGCATCGTCAGCCCGAACTCGGCGTCGGAGTTGTCGACGACCGCCGTCGCGTTGTCGAAGTACTCGTCGGTCGTGTACGGCTCCGACACCGACGGTGGGGTGACCCCCGCCTCGTCGAACCACTTCGTCCTGTAGTAGGTGGTGTTGGTCTGCTGGTAGAACGGGAACCGGAAGAGGTTCCCCTCGAGCCTGCTGAACTCGAGGGACTTCTCCCCGAACTTGCCCATGAACTCGTCCGAGGCGAACTGCTCGAGCGGGACGAAGACGCCGTCGTTCGCGTACCGCGAGTAGACGGCCCCCTGCGTGTCGACCGCCTGCGGCTGTTGGCCCGCCTGGATCTGCGTCTGGAGGTACGTCGGCAGGTCCACCCCCGGCTTGTCGATCCAGTTGACCTTCGTGTCCTCGTATCCGGAACTCTTGAAGTCCTCGATCCACCCGTTGATCGACTGTTCGAGGAAGCTGATGTTCCACGTGAGGAACGTCAACTCGTCCACGGCGTCCATACTGCCGCCGTCGCCCCCGTTCCCGCCGTCGTCGCCTCCGTCTCCGCCGTCGCCACTGTCGCCGTTCCCGCTCCCGTCGCCACCGTCGCCGTCGCCACTGCTCCCGTCGCCCTCGCCACCGTCGCCGTCGCCGCCGCCACCCCCTGCACACCCGGCCAGCCCGGCGGCGAGTGCCCCCCCGACCGCCGTGAGATAGTTTCGCCGATCCAACCTGTCCACGAGGCGCTGTCTTTTTCGTGTCATAACCCTCGCCTTATCGTGTTACTTGCGAACAGACCGCACTTTGAAAGACACGTACATAACCCTGTCGACCATCATTATAATTCCAAATAGAAGGAGGTATAATCCATCTCGCCGCTCCCCTGACAGTGTCGGGAGCGGTCCACGCGTCTCCACGTCGACGGAGCGGGTGGCCGCGGTCGACCGTCGCCAGTCAGCGACGAGTCGCCCGACGGCGTCGGCGTCGGCAACCAGGAAGCCGTCGTCCGTGGGCGGAGACTGACCCGTCCCGCACGCCGTCACCGTCGTCGGGACGGCGGGTACCGGACGTCGACGGGCGCGCCCTCGTCGACCGATCCGTACGCCGCTTCGACGACGGCCACCTCCCGGACGCCCGCCGTGCCGGTCACAGCCGGTGGCCGGTCGTCCCTGACGGCCTCGACGAAGTCGCGGATCAACCCCTCGTCGACGTCAGATCCCCAGTAGACCGACTCGATCCCCGGCTGGTCACCTCCGTCCCGGGTCACCGTGAGGGTCTGATCGAAGCAGTCGACCTCGACGATGCCCTCGCTCCCCACGAGCCGGAGCGTCGCGTCCCCCCAGAAGTCCCAGTTGTCCGGCTGGCACCACGAGCCGTCGTGGGTGAACGGGGTTCCGTCGTCCAGTGTCATCGAGAGCAGGTCGACGTCCTCGACGGCCGCGTCGTGGAACCTGGTGGCGGTCTCGGCGTACACCTCGGTCACCTCCCGGCCGGTGATCCACCTGACCAGGTCGACGACGTGGACGGTGTGGTCCATCACCGCGCCGCCGCCCGCCTCGTCGGGGTCGAAGAACCAGTCCGCCCCGGGCCGGCCGAGCAGGTTCGTCCCCACGATCAGCCGGAGCGCACCGATCTCGCCGCCCTCGACTGCCGCCCTCGCCCGGCGAGCCGGCTCGCTGAACCGGAGTGGCATCGCCACGCCAAGCCGCACCCCCGCCTCGTCGCAGGTCCGGACGATCGTCGACGCCTCGGCGACGGACGTCGCGAGCGGCTTCTCACAGAGGACGTCGACGCCCGCCGAGGCGGCTCGTTCGACCCACATACCGTGGGTCGCGTTGGTCGAACAGATCACCGCGCCCGAGACCCTCTCGAGGAGGTCAGCTGCCGGCATCACCGGCGCGTCCGGGGACGGATCGCCGTCGTCGGTCGCGACCCCGACGAGCGTCGCCCCGTCGACGGCCCGTACGGCGTCGGCGTACGCTCTCGCGTGCGGGTGCGCCGTCGAGAGGATGCCGACCGGAACCGGGGTCGTGCTCACTGTCCCACCTCCTCGACCGCGACCGGCAGCCCGGTCTCGGCCGACTCGATCGCGGCCAGCGAGAGCCGGAGCGCCTCGATCGCGTCGTCGACGGTCACGAGCGGGTCCTCGTCCCCGCGGACGCAGTCGAAGAAGTGGTCCAGCTGGGTGCGGTACCCGTCCCTCGCGAGCGGGACGTCGTGACCGACGGGGTCCGTCGGGACGTGCACGCGATCGGCGTCGCGGATCGCGACCGGCTCGACCTCGCCGGTGTCGTACTCGACGAGCCCCTCGTCGCCGGCCAGTTCGAACGCGGCGGTGAAGGGGAGCGTCGGGAGCCGCATCCACGTCGATTCGACGTGCCCGACGGCCCCGTTCTCGAACCGGAGCGTCGTCGTCGAGGCGTGGTTCTCGCCGTCGTCGCCCCACTTGCTGATCCGCGTGAAGACGCGTTCGACGTCCCCGACGACCCACCGCAGGTAGTCGAGGTCGTGGACCGCGAGGTCGAGGAGGACGCCCCCGCTCTTCCGTTCGTCCCCCTGCCAGCCGCGCTCGCCCCCGAACGAGACGCTGCGGCGGGCGCGGACGACGCCAGGTTCGCCGATGGCGCCCTCGTCGACCAGTCGCTTCGCCTCGACGTACTCCGGGAAGAAACGGATCGCGTGGCCCACCATGAAGACCACGTTCGCGTCGGCGACCGCCTCGGCGATCGCCTCCGCGCCTGCCACGGTCCGCGCGATCGGTTTCTCACAGAGCACGTGACACCCCGCGGCGGCGGCGACCTCGACGATGTCACGGTGCATGTGGGTCGGGGTGCAGACGTCGATCACGTCGACGGATCGATCCTCGCACAGCGACTCGACGTCGGAGTAGACGGCCGCCCCGGGGACGTGTGCGTCGGCGAACGAGGCGGCGGTGTTCGGTGACGCGACGGCAGTGATCTCGACGCCGTCGATCGCGTCGACCCGCTCGGCGTGGACCCGTGCCATCGCACCGGCCCCGATCAGTCCCACGGTGAGCATGACGCCGTGACTCCTCCCGCGGAGAATAAACGTTCGGGCCAGCGAACCGTCGCGGTCGAGTCGGGACGGACCGACCGCGTCGACGAGCCGTGACGCGGACCCTACCGATCCGATCGACGGTACGCGACGGGGAGGCCCTCTCGTCGATCCGAACACGCGGGCGTCACTCCGTCCGGCACCGACGGTTATACACACGTTAACACCGAACAGGCACCGTCGGGCCTTCGACGTCGTGACAGCCGGCTACGGGCGACGTGCGCCGGTGAGGTCGCCTCCGGCGCGGGCCGCGGGGTGTCGACGCGGAGCCGGCGGGCCCGCGCGCCGGACGTCCGCTCACCGTCGCCGACACGGGTCGTCCGTCGACAGGTTTTCCCTCCGGTCGGTCGAACACGTGGACCCATGAGTCGAGCGCCCAGCCTGGGTTTCGTCGCTGCCGGGAAGCGAGCCCGAACGCTGATGCGTCGCGTCTACGCCGTCCGCGATCGCGAGTACCTGCAGTCCGACCGGGTCGACGGCTGGCCCGACTCGGTCTACGACGCGCACGCCCGCGACGTACCGCCGTGGATCCGGAACGTCTCGGACCTTCGACCGTCGGTCGCCGCGATCGTGAACCCGGGACGGGAGGCGCGCGAGCGGGCCGCCACGCTCTGTCGCGACCACGGCGACGACCCGGCGCTCTACGAGACCCTCGAGGGCTTCCTCGACGACGACGCGTACGACGCCGTCGTCGTCGCGTCGCCGACCGACAGCCACGTCGACGCGGTGGTCCCCCTCCTCGAGCGCGGCATCGACGTGCTCTGTGAGAAGCCGCTGGCAAACACCCTCCCGGCCCACGACCGGGCGATCGAAACGGCCGCGGACTCCGAGGGAGTGCTCTACGTGGGCTTCCAGCGCCGCGTCGCGCCGTTCTACGGGAAGGTCGCGTCGCTCATCGAGGACGGCGTCGTCGGCCGGCTGGGAACGATGAGTCACGTCGACGTCCGGGATCCCTTCCAGCCGTCCGGCGGCCCCGGGACGAGCGGCTTCCGGTTCAGTCAGGAGCGCAGCGGTGGCGCGCTCCTGGAGAAGAACTCGCACGACTTCGACCTCTTCAACTGGTACTCGGGACGTGACCCGCTCCGCGTCACGGCGTTCGGCGGCCAGCACGTCTTCACCGAGGGGACGGACGTCGTGGACCAGGCGGTCGTCAACGTCGAGTACGAGGACGGGATCGTGGCGTCGCTCGAGCTGTGTCTCTACAACGGCGTCGGCGTCCGGGACGTCTACGACGTCAGGGCGCACAGCACGTCGGAGTACCGCGGGTCCGGGGGCGTCGTCCGACTGCCGGGCGACCCGGGAGTCATCGAGGTCACGGGGCAGTCCGTCCACGACCGAGTCACCGTCGACACCGAGGGGGCACACGGCGGTGACGTCTACCAGGTCCACCGGTTCCTGCGGTGTGTCGTCGACGGGGCCGAGCCGCCGTCGTCGCCGATCGAGGCCAAGAAGGCGGCTGCGATCGCGATCGCTGCCGAACGGTCGCTCCGGGCGGACGGGACGGTCCTCGAGATCGACTCGAACTACGACCTCCGCGAGTGACGGACGGCCCCCCGTCCGGAGCCGCCGTTCGGGAGGCCGACACGACCGGCGCGGCGTCGGGACCGTGAGAACGACGGCGCAGCGACCACAGCCGAGGTCGTATCACGTCCCACTGGAGAGGGCAGCCGACCCGTCCCGGCGAACTCCGTCCGGGGCAGGTCGTCCCCGGACTGCTCACGTCAGCGGCCGTCCTCGCGGGAGTCGGCGGCCCGGACCTCGTCGTAGCACCGCTCCAGTGACTGGCGCTGTACGCCGGTGAGATCCGGGACCGGCGGCAGCGCCGGGCCGACGTCGAACCCCCGAAGTCCGACCAGGTGTTTCAGAGCGGGGATCGTCGGCATCGAACGAACGACCCGGAGCACCGGCAGCACGACGTCGTTCATCAGCCGGACCGCCCGGTCGTACTCCCCGCGAGTCCGGTGCTCGAACACGCGCGAGACGACGCTCGGAAAGACGTTCGCCGGCCCGGCGACGACGCCGCTCCCGCCGACGTCCAGGGCGAAGGTCGTGAGTTCCGGCGTCCCCGTGAGGAGGGCGAACGTGGGGGGTGTCCGCTGGACGAGTTCGAAAAACTGGAGCGGATCGCCCGCGGAGGTCTTCAGCCCCACGACGTTCTCGTGTCCGGCGAGGCTGGCGACGGTGTCCGTCGCCAGACGGTGACCCGTCAGCGCGGGGATCTCGTAGAGCACGACCGGGAGCGGGGATCGATCGGCGACGAGCCCGTAGAACGTCCGGAGACTCTCCTGTGACGCTTCGAGGTAGTACGGCGTCACGACGACCGCGGCGTCGGCGCCCGCGGCAGCCGCGTCGTCGACGAGTCCGCAGACGGCCTCGAGGCTCGTGTCCCCGCATCCCGCGAGCACCGGCACGTCGCCCGCGACGTCGGCGACCGTTTCGACGACGGACCGCCGCTGTCGCCGCGAGAGACTCGGGAACTCGCCGGTCGACCCGCAGGGAAACAGGCCGTGGGCGCCTTCCTCGACGAGGAACGCAGCGTACGCCCGTAGCGCCGTCTCGTCGATCTCCCCGGTGTCGTCGGAGACTGGAGTCACCATCGGGGGAATGCTACCCTCTACGTGCATCGTTTCTGATCACCGATGCCGGGTACCTCTCCTGTTAGTCATAAACGTTCCGCCCGGAACGCGCCGGTCGATCACGTGGCGGTCGTGGGAGAGGCCCCGGTGGTCCCCGTCTCGGCGCGGAACGAGGGGTGTCCGGTACCTCGAAGCGAACGGCCTCGCACGTCGACTGCGACCCTCGACGGGCCGCCGAACGGACCGGACGCCGAGCCCCGGTTGCCCACTCGCTCGGTTCGCATAACGAGGTCGTAAACTGCGAAACTTACGGCCGTAGGTGTGTAAGTATGTGGGAGTTGACTCGTCTCGGTCGACAGGCCACCCAGCCGACCGTCGACCGTCACGTCCCGCTCTCCCACCCTGTCCGAGCGTGCGGACGGTCCCTCCGGAGGCCGCTCGCCAGGGTTCTGTCCACCGATCGGATGCCCGGGTGCCCGCCAGTCCATCGGTGGGTCGCGCAGCCCCTGTGCCGTTCTTCGTTCGGTGTCGACGACACGGGAGTGACCCCATTGACGGTTAATCAATTTTTTTCTGATACACGTCGGCCCCTCTCGCCGGGCGGTCTCCCTCCACCTGATCCGCGTTCCGGTCCATCGAACGATCGGGCGCCGTTCGGTGGACACGGGAGCCCCGTCCCGCGACCGATCCGGGGCCGTAATACCCCTCCGGGTGGTGTCCCGGAGCCGTCGAACCCGTTCGAACGGCGGACACGGGCCGGGAGTGCTGGTTCCACTCGACGGACAGAGGGGGACACGAGCTGGTCGACGGCTCCGGCCGTCGGCAGTTCTGGTGCTGCTCGCGCCCGTGGCGTGTCGCCACGATCCGGGTCGGGGCTCCCGGTACGGTTCGGACCGGACGGCGTCGACGGCTCCGCCTCGGCAGTGACTGACGAGGGTTCCGCTCGAATCAGCGCCCGGCACGGACCCTCGGTCGGATCGGGGACGACGGGGAACTGGTATCCGGGGCACGGGCGACGGGGATCGGGTCGTCGTCGACGGGCGGGAGCCCGGTACGACTCCCCTCGCCACGACCTGGCCCGATCCGCCGACACGCACCGCGCGCACCGACTCATTCGATCCGGTACGCCTCCACCTCGTTGCGCCGGACGTACGACCAGTCGTACTCGACGCCCAGCCCGGGGCCCGACGGGACGGGAACGGTCCCATCTCCGTCGACGCCGTCGACGCGGTCGGAGTAGCCGTCGGCGTACACGGGCGGTTGCGTGTGCGGGGCCTCGCTGTCCGGGTGGATCAGCCCCATCTCGTAGTAGTTGGAGTTGCGGGTGGCGGCCATGCAGTGGCGCTGGGCCGGCCCGGCCAGGTGGTACTCGACGTCGAGACCGAGTCCCTCGGCGGCTCCCGCGATCTTCGTCGCGCCGGTGATCCCGCCGTCCCACTCGACGTCGGCACGCAGGAAGTCGGTGGCCTCGGCGACCGCGAAATCCACGTGTGGTTCGACCCCGCGGACCAGTTCGGTCTGCAACAGCGGCGTGTCGAGCCTGTCGGCCAGGCGCCGGTGCCCGTGCTGTGAGGTCCCGCTGCCGTACGGGTCCTCGTACCAGAGGTATCCCTGCTCGTCGCACGCTCGACCGACCCGGAGTGCCTCGGCGAAGGTGTCGTACTCGCAAACCGGATCGTGCATGAGGTCCATCTCGTCGCCCACACGCTCGCCGACTGCGCGGACGGTCGCGACCTCGCGCTCGACGTCCGTGCGGTCCGTTCCGCTCCAGGTGTGGAGTTTGAACGCCGGATACCCCGCCTCCAGACACTCCTCGGCGAAGTCGGCGTACGCGTCCGGCCCGTCGAACCCGCCCCGCTCGCTCGCGAAGTACGTCGAGGCGTACGCGGGGAGTCGCTCCCGGTACGTCCCGAGCAGCCGGTGGATCGGCGCGTCGTGGTGCTTCCCGGCGAGGTCCCAGAGCGCGACGTCCAGGGGACCGACGCCCACCCGATCGAACTGCCGGAGCCGCCGCTGGAGCACGCTCCAGTGACGCTCGCGGTGGAGGGGGTTCTCCCCGCAGAGGTAGCCGGCGGCCGACCGCAGCTGCGGGAGAGCGACCGGGCTCCCGCCGACGTACTCGCCGGTCACGCCGGCGTCGGTCGCGACGGAGACGGCGTAGGTCCGCCGATCGACCCGGCTGCCGGGCTCGTAGACCAGCGTCGCGCCGGTGGGGTCCGCCGTCACGTCGTCGAGCGTGTACTCGAAGCCGACGATCTCGATCCCGGTTATCGTCGGGCTCACGGCGTCCACCTCGTCGGACCGGAACGGCCCGCCGCCGCCGCTGGAGCCCCAGAAGCCGCCCGCGCCGCCGGTCTGCGAGAGCGTGTCG
>Ga0207797_1001774_pt1 | contig 15441 bp, 16 predicted proteins | sample PRCRCaboRojoPR_6_FD_187275 | JGI IMG/M metagenome (GOLD analysis project Ga0207797, IMG submission 187275) | Marine sediment microbial community from Cabo Rojo, Puerto Rico - PR CR 10% Liquid 1 (SPAdes) | ecosystem: Environmental > Aquatic > Marine > Coastal > Sediment | place: Cabo Rojo, Puerto...
GTTAGCGCTGATCCCCAGCATATTAATACTGTTTGAGACCAGACCCAGCAGTAAAACACCGGCGAGAGTTCCCCAGACGGATCCACGTCCTCCAAACAGGGGAGTGCCGCCAATTACGACGGCCGCTATCGCCCGGAGGGCATAACCGTTACCCATATTTGGCAGAGCCGAATCAAGAATTGAAGACAGTAAAACAGCCCCGATACCTACCAAAAAACCGTTCAGGGTATACAAAGCTATCTTTACTTTCTTGGTCTTTACACCGGAAAGGCGTGACGCCTCCTCGTTTCCGCCGATTGCGTAGGCATATCTACCCCAGGGCACTTTTCTCAGGAAGATCCAGACCAGAATTGTTACCACGAGAAAGATAATCACCGGTACAGGAATTACTCCTCCGATCTCCCTAATGCCGATCAGCGAGAACAGATTGCCCATGCTATTTATTGGGCTACCCCGGCTGATAGCAACTGCTACCCCCTGGAGAAGTGTCATCATGCCGAGCGTGATTATAAACGGGTGAGCCCGATCCGTTGCCACTAACAGTCCGTTAAACGCCCCTATGGCAGTGGCAACGGCAAGAGCGGTCAGAATACCTAGATAGGTCGATCCGGTAATGCCGATCACCATGCCCGAGATATAAGCGCTCACGGAAAGCATTGACCCGACGGACAGGTCAAGACCTGCCGATATCAATAGAACTGTTGCCCCCATTGCGACTACTCCAAGAACCGAGATTTGCAGTAAAATATTGAACAAATTATTTGGGTTGAAAAACCGGGGGTTAATAATACCGGTTAAAAGGACTATTGCGATTAAAACTACGAATAAAAAGTACCGACCCATTTCACCCAGGTTTAATTTCTTCGCGTATTCTTCAAGCATATTCCGTTTTCTCCCCCAATATTGATGATATTAATACCTGTCTGTCTATCTCAGTAGGGTCAAACTCCCCGGATACCTCTCCGTGATAGAGCGAGATTATCCTGTCCGAAACATCAAGTAATTCGTCCAGGTCGGACGATAGAACGATCAGGCTCTTACCCTGTTTTCTGAGTTCTTCAAATAATTCGTGTATCTCCTGCCTGGCATTTACGTCGACACCCTGTGTCGGGTCTTCAAGGAGCAAAAGGTCCGCGTCCGCATGAAGTGCTTTGGCAAATAGAACTTTTCTCTGATTCCCTCCGCTAAGATAGCGAACTGCCGTATCCACATCCGGAGTCGCTATTCCAAGTGACTCTACGTGGTCCTCCGCAAAAGATTTTTCCTTTTTTAAATCGATGAAACCCCGTCTCAGGGTCTCTGATATTTTCGGTAAAGTTATGTTTTTTGCCAGAGGCATAGGCAATACAAGACCTTCTTCTCTCATGTCTTCCGGGATGAAGAATATTCCCCTGCTGACGGAATCCTGAACGCTTTCCGGTATGTATTCCTCTCCTCGAAACTTCAAGCTTGCCCCCGGCAACGGATCGATGCCACCTATCCCTCTTAATATTTTGCGGGCTCCCGATCCCATAGTTCCGGCTATCCCGAGTATCTCTTTTTCACGTAAAGTAAATGATACGCTCCCCAGTGCGTTCTCAACCTCCAGGAGAATCTTCCCGCGTTCGTGTTTCTTGTTCGAGGTCCCTCTATGAACTTCGTGACCGGCCATATGCTCAACTAGGTCGGGTTTCGTAACCTCTTCCTTCTCGAACGTTCCGACCTTTTTCCCGTCCCTTAGAACCGTTATTCTTCCGGCGATATCAAGAACTTCCTCCAGATTATGAGAAATATAGACGACCCCCATGCCTTGATTGCTGAGTTCCCTGATGAGGTCGAACAAAGAATCTATTTGAGATGCCGTCAGCGACGCTGTAGGTTCGTCCAGGAGCAGTATCCTGGAATCTCGATGGGCCGCCTTTATAATTGCAACCTGTTGTCTCTCGGCCATAGGCAGGTCCGCAAGTACCTCTCCCGCATCTCGCTGAAGGCCGTAATCTCTGATCAAGTTGTTGGCGTCACGGATCATCTTTTCGTGGTTTACGAGCATATTATATTTCCGCGGCTCTTCGCCAAGATAAATATTCTCGGCAATGTTGAGGCCCGGTATCAGTTCTTGTTCTTGGTAGACCGTAGATATACCTTTGGCTTGAGCCTGGGCAGGGTTCAAGGAAGAAAAGCTATGATCACCAAGTACTACTTCCCCTTCTGTTGGAGTAAGAGCTCCGGAGAGTATCTTTACCAGGGTAGACTTCCCAGCTCCGTTTTCCCCGATCAATCCGTGAATTTCACCAGGTTTTACGGAGAGTGAGACGCCGTCAAGCGCTTGAACGCCGGGAAAAGTTTTAGATATATTCTTAATTCGTAAAAAAGGTTCTTGTTTATCTATCATAGCCCCTCATTTTGTTGATTAATATCTGGATCAGAATCGTTAAGACATATTTTAAAGCATTTTAAGAATGGGATCTACCATTATCCGGGAAACCCTCTCAAAGTTTTTGCTAGAAGACGATTCCTTTCAATCCTCTGTAAAATCTAGTTAATCACAGTATGGTCCGAAACTAATAACCCGCAAGCTTCTGATCCGGCGCTGAAAAACCTTAATTAAGCCTTTTGTTTATGAAAGCGTATAAATCATAGATTGAGCTCCTTCAATTGCTAGCATTTAAAGGATATGAGTATCCGTTTTGGTAGTATTATTTTCCGCTGGACCCCGCGTTTCTTAAGTACTCAGCTGTTAATTGTAAAGGATTTTTTCCAAACTTCGTGATAGACTTGAGAAAAAGTTCGCTAGGAGAGACTTCAATCAGTGAAACCGTTGAAATTCTTAAAACTCCACCATTTGTAGGAGTTATAAAAGGACTTTCCGCCGAGGGAATACGCGTGGAGAATCCAGAGAATATTATTGGCAAAGTTGAAAAATAAATCAGTAGGGCTCCGATACAAGGTAAGTTAAACTACAGGTACTTTGCGATGGGAGCTTCGAAAACCATTAAATTGTAATTCATTTTTTACGAGGAGGTTTTACAGATGGAAATAGCAGGCATGATAGAACAGCTGGCGGATGATTTGAAGAGTTATGCAAGTACGAGTTCAATATTTGGGGAACCGATCGAACTGCACGGAGCTACCGTCATTCCGGTAAGTAAGATGAGCGTTGGTTACGGCGGCGGTGGAGGAGAAGGCGAGGAAGGATCCTCCGGAGACAAAGGCGGCGGCGGTGGAGCCGGCGGCGGAGTTAAGATAGAACCCGCGGCACTGATAATTGCTAAGGACGGCGAAGTGTCGGTGGTCTCGATAAAAGCCAAGGAATCGAAGTTCGACTCTCTGATTGAGATGATTCCGGAAGCAGTCGAGAAGTTTTCCAAGAAGCAGTGTGAAAAAGAAGAGGAAGAAGGCGAACCGACGGAAGAATCAGACTCAGAGGACTTAGATATCGAAGAGTCGCTGTAGAACTGTAATCAGGTTAAAGCTTGGATCTATTTACGCCTCCCGAAAACTATTTCGGGAGGCTTTTTCTTCTGAGTTTTAACGCTGACGAGCATCACTACAGTTATCGGGAAGCTCTTAACTAATTCCAGCACAAGCAGGGCGTGAGTTCCAGTACGTCGTGATGGGATTTAAGAAAGATCTAAAATGGTGGGAAAAGTGAGTATAATTAGTTCAAGTCTTTCACCATTTGATGAAAGCAGAACCTTAATTCATATAATCAACTTCTCCGCAAGCTCCCTGCCCCTTACCTAGCTGCCGGGATTTAATCTACTATTAAGCTTTATAAGGTCAAATCGGTTGCCAGGTAAGGGGCAGGGAGCAGGGAAGAGGCAGAGGGAAGAAACCGTCGTTAGTGAAAGAACCGGGATTGGATCAAGGAGAAAGAGAACTGGCTCCGATAGAATCCTTATGGAATAATCTCAGGGAGGTAAGTCGGGATGGATAAGAGTCTAATTACCAGCATCGAGTCCGATCTACTGGAAATGGTGGACGAGGATTACAGAGAAGGCGTACAGAACTATTTCAACAACGAGATAGAGAACTACGGCGTCAGGACCGGCGAGGTTCGGAAACTCGCCCGGCGATATTACGGTGAGATCAAGGGTCTATCGAAGCAAGATATCTTCGAAATCTGCGAGGAACTGCTCGATACCGGAATTTCCGAAAACCGAACGATCGCTTTTCAGTGGGCCCACAGGCTGAAAACCAAATACGAAACTGACGATTTTGCCCGGTTCGAAAGCTGGATCGAGAAGTACGTCAATAACTGGGGAGCCTGCGACGACCTCTGTACCCACGCTCTGGGGGAACTGGTTTATCTGTATCCCGATTTGATCGAAAACCTCAAAAACTGGTGCGGTTCGGATAATATGTGGAAGAGGCGAGGTGCCGCGGTGACCATGATTTATTCTACCCGACATAGTGAAGTTCTGGAGAATGTTTTCGAGATAGCCGACCTGCTATTCTACGACGAAGAGGATCTGGTTCAGAAGGGATACGGCTGGACCCTCAAGGAAGCGAGTAAAGACCACCCCAGGGCGGTGTTCGATTACGTAATGGATAATAAAGACGATATGCCTAGAACCTCGCTGAGGTACGCGATCGAAAAGTTACCGGAAGACTGGCAGGACAAGGCCATGGACAGATAGTTAAATTCGTCAGGACGGGAACGGCACCTGGCTTTGAGTTATTTTACCTTCAAATTGCCCCGATACTTCCCTCAATTTTCTAACTAGAAGCACGACCACTTCCTGTCGGCTCTTAGGGTCCAATCCGACAAAATTATGTGTTAAATCTTAAGTACTTGACCGGTTGAGGGTGTGTAATTACCCGCATATACGACATTTGTCCCATGAATGTTTTTGAGAGGGGGACTTTTGACTCATTTTTAAAGGGCTCTATGACGGATTTGTTCTTTATCGACAGGAGTAAAATAAGATTGTTGGAATAGATGGATTGAAAGTACTCTACAAGACATTTCGGACAGTGAAAGTTGAATGGAGGTGTGCAGAATGAATAGTTACGAAGGCGAGCAGCTGGGTAGATTCATTCACGAAGACCGATTACGAGAAGGAGAGGAAGAAAGGCTGGCGAAAAAAGCGGTTCTTGGAAAAGAGCGAGAAAGGACAAACAAGAGAAGGTTTGTGAAAAATTTACTTCTGTTCTTTATTTAAATTTAACTTTCAGCAAGTACTCGCTGGAAATATGTCCGGCACTGTTCGGATCAACCGGTACTGAAGTTAATTTGTACAGGACGATCACCATTGAATAGCTTGTCTTTTTGATCATCAAAAACCTGGAGGTAAAAATGAATTTTTCAAGAAGGTTGTTCGGTTTTATTTATCTGGTCGGGGCGATCGCAAACGTAGCAATGATCGTATTTTCCCCGGAAATCTACAAAGATTTCGCGGCCCAGGCGCTAATACCGTTCTATCAGAATGCCTGGAATTCACTGGTGGTACCAAACCTTTACGTTTTCGTAAGTTTGACTATCGTATTTGAGGTTGGGCTCGGTCTTCTGTTCTTACGGGGGCGGAGGTTTCTTGGCCTGGCTTACCTTGTTAGCCTGGGGTTCAATATCGGACTTATACCTTTTGGCTGGACGTTCTTTTACTCCAACGGGGTACTGGTTTTGGTCCAGCTTTATTTAGTCGCGAAGGTCGCCAATTCACGACAGTTCGGATTTATCGGAGAAAAAAGCGGTCTTTCCCGGGCTCAAGCAAGGAGATAACCGTGAACCTCAGAAAAGCTTCTGCGGCCTTTTCCCTGATTGTAGGATTCTCAATTGTCCTTATCTGGCTGATCCTGTTGATCGGGGGAGACGGGGAAGTGTCCGATTCCCTGAACTCGACCCCTATCGAGATGGGGACGCATATAGCCGTCGAACTCATCACCGCGTCGGTTCTACTCGTCGTAGGTTTTGGGCTGTGGGCCAAAAAAGTCTGGTCGAGAACCTGGTTCTTTTTTGGAATGGGGCTGCTGGCCTATTCGGTTATAAGTGCTGCCGGGTTTTACGGACAGCGAGGCGAATACGTGCCGACAGGAATGTTTGTGGGGATTCTGGTTCTGGGGATTGTGTTTGCGTTTTTGGCAGGGAAGTCCTCCGGTTTTAAAAAAGGTGAAGGTTTTTGACCTATCGGCGCTTAGGGATTTTACCAGTTACAGTAGTCGATAGCTGGCGGTTTCTACCCCCGGGGTACACTTTAGCAAAGGATTAAAAATACGTTAACTCCGATAGTCAGGGCTTTCGAGCCCTGGTGTATGCTTGGATCGAAGTGCAACCTTCATTCTATTTGGTAGATAACCAAGTATTATTTACCGAAAGCAGATGAGAACAAATAGACCAACCATCACACCGGATCTAGAAAGATCCGACTATCGAAGTGTTATAAATGGTCCCTAAACACCAAAGCAGGGAGGGCTCCCCCTGCCCTCCCGGTGGCTTGATTGTCGACCATTCGCCCGGACAACGGGAGTGGGCTAATGGCAAAAACAGTTAAGAACTGGATTACAAGGAACTGAGCAGTATTGCTTTACGAATCCATATAAATTAAGAGGTGAGTAAAATGAGTGATAAATCCACGCTGATTGCGTTCGTTACAAGAGGAAAGGCGACGGAAGAAGCCGCGGAAGTTGTCGGTCAAGTTTTGAGAGAAAATTACGACCTTTCGGTCGACCTGGTCAATTTAAGGGAGACCACGCCGGATGTTAAGGAATACGGAAACGTGATTATAGGAGCCGGGGTAAGGATGGGCAGGGTTTACAAAGGTGCTTTGAAATTCATGGAGAACGATTTTTCCGGAAAAAACGTCGCGGTCTTCCTTTCTTCACTGGAAGGCGGCGATGAAAAAAGTCACGAAGAAGCAATCGAAAAATACGTCGAAAAAGAAATAAAACCGAGGCTTAACGTCGAACCCGTGGCTGCCGAGACCTTCGGCGGAAGAATCAAGATATTCGGATTTTCCGTCCAGGACAATATCGATCGGGAAAAGATAAAGAATTGGGCGGTAAAAGTCGGGAAGAGATTTATCGAAAAGGGTTGAAGGTCGGAACTTCGACAGCATAACTGTAAATAAAGCTATCACCAGGTTGGTGGTTATATTCACCAGCCGGCCGTTCGTTATTAAGGAGGATAACAACATGCAGAATCGATTTTCAAAATTAAGAGCTTCCTGGTTGTTTGTCGGCTTTGCTTCGCTCCTGGTTTCTATTATCGGAGTCCTTAGGCCCGGGATTTACGACGGCGTGGTCAGTACGGACATTGTACCCGGCGTTTTTTCGCAGGACATATTTGCAATAGCCGCGTCGCTGGCCCTGATAGTTCTGGCTTTGCGAGTACACGAACGGGATACGAGAAAGCAAGTGGTCATCCTCGGTTTACTCGGGTTTTTCTTTTACGCCTATGGTCTTTATGTTATCGAGCAGGTTTATACGGTGACGCATCTGGGATATATGGCAATATTCGGGGTTGCTTCGTTTTCCATCCCTTTTACCGTATACGCCATTCACCGGGGTGAAGTTGAGACCGTATCGCTTCCCGGTAATCTCCGGTTGGGGTCACTTGCTGCTCTCGCGATAACCCCGCTGATTTTCGTCCCTTTATGGGTCGGAAGGTTGATTCCGCTGATCCAGAACGGTGACCGAATTGAGTACACTTTTTCAGTTATTATCATAGATCTGTGCTTCATTATGCCGGGATTTGCGATCGTCGCTTATAAGGCTTTTAAGCGGGAAAGAACAGGAACCTTGCTCGCGCCAGCGCTGTTCATTTTGGGATTCTTTATCCTCGCTCCGCTGGCTCTTGCCGAATTGATAAAACCCGTGGCTTACAATCAGGCTATTGAGTTGGGTCCTCTTGGCCTGTATTCAGCTTTTTCCGTGGGCTATATCTTGCTGTCGGCATCGACTATCAGGAAGATAAACTTTACCGGATAAAGAACGTTCTCGAACTGACGATATCGAGGGCCACGAGGACTTGAAAGTCTTCGTGGCCACCATCCGGATCTGCCCCCCCGCTTGTCCTATAACCCGCTTCTTTTCGCTTACAGATGACCATTAACCCTCTAAGTCATTTGTCTCGACCCCCTCTCGTCTTTCCGCCGATGTAGTCTGAAGAACCTTGAGTTAGTCTTATTCGTCAGGTTGGTGGGAAGTTCAAATGCTTCGGAAAAATTAAACTCATAGAGGTGAAGAGAATGACGAATAAAAACAACTTTATAGTGGAAAAATCAAGTTATGTCCGATCGACCCGGTTCTTGAGGCTGGCGGTTATTTTGACGTTAATTATCGGCACGGGAGTGGTGGGTGCTTTCTTAACCCCGCGCGGACCGGTAACTACGGTTCAGGCCATCGTCTGGATGGCAGTAGCGGGAATAGTTGGATTCGGGGTCGGGGTACTTACGAAGAGCCGCTGGAGCGTAATTGTGACCCCAATTATCTTTATCATAGCCTTTGAGCTATCGAGGATTGGTGTCGACGGACCGACGGTTGACCTGGTTCGCCCGGGATCTACCTACGGGATCATAGCTTTCATCGTCGGTCGGTTTATCCCGGGGCTTATCGTAATTTTACCGCTGGCCCTGGGCGTGGTGTTCGGGGGCTGGCTTGGGTCCCGGTATTATCGTAATTCTCCTTTCTCGCCCGGCATGGGGTCCGGCTCGATTGCAGGTCTGGGCACTATCGGAGTTATCGCTCTCGCTGTACTCGTAGCTTTACCGGCAGGGACATCTCCGATATTAAACAGTGACGGAGAGAGGCTAGCCGGCAGTATAGCCGAGCTAAAAACCGTTGAGATCGGGAACCGAAACCAGGTCTTGATGATCAGGGGGAGAAATTCGGACAATCCAGTGCTTTTATACCTGGCAGGAGGTCCCGGCGGTACGGACCTGGGTGCAATGCGGAAGGCCGATACGGAGCTAGAAAGCGATTTTGTAGTGGTAACCTGGGATCAGCGAGGAACGGGTAAATCTTACTCCACCCTCGACCCCGCCGAGACGCTCACTCTGGATAGGGTGGTAGCTGACACGCTGGAAGTCACCAATTATTTGCGGGACAGGTTCGACGAGGAGAAGATATACCTGGTTGGCAATTCCTGGGGCACGATTCTGGGAACGCTTGCCGTCAACGAGCGGCCCGAACTATTCCACGCCTACATAGGGGCGGGACAGATGGTGAGCCCAAAAGAGACCGACATAATGTTCTACGAGGACACCCTTGAGTGGGCGGAAAGTACAGGTAGAGACGGTCTCGTCTCCCGACTCGAAAAGAATGGAACTCCTCCTTACGAAAATATACTTTCCTACGAGCCCGCGATTTCTTACGAACACCGGTGGAACTCAAATCCTGCTCGGGACCCGAGTACGGAGTTACCGAGCAACCTGTTCGTATCCGAGAACTCCTTTATGGATAAAATTAATGGCATGAGGGGTTTTCTCGACGTCTTTTCGACTCTCTACCCACGCATTCAGGAAGTCGATTTTCGGGATGACGTTCTCGATCTGGAAGTACCCGTTTACGTGGTTATGGGGAGGTACGAAGCCAGAGGCCGTGAAATACCGGCTAGGGAGTGGTTTGAGCTTCTTGAGGCACCGACCAAAGAGCTAATTGAATTTGATAATTCCGGCCACCGACCACACTTCGAGGAGCCGGCAAAGTTTTCCTCTTTGATGAGCCGAGTGGCAGATGAAACGTATCGGTCCAGTTGAGGCCAAAGTATAGTATTTTACATCTCGCGAGTTTTGGGATTACTACATTTGTCCCACCTGGGCTGGGGCGATCCTCCAACTAAATAGGCGAGAAAACCAGCTAAGATTATAACCAGTTAAAGATCGAGGTTATGTGATGAACGAAAAGGTCGTTTTAATTGTAGGCGAAGAGGGAGAGTTCATGGACGGGATTAAGGCTCTGGTAGAAGCTATCCCAGAGATCCGGAGGGTAGTTCATTTCGAGGCTTTTGGCCGACAATTCGATAGGGTAATCGAAATAAAGCCGAACCTGGTTATACTCGACTCTCCTTTATCGAGAGAAGACCGTCGAAACCCGTTGAGTCAGTTGCGGAGGGCGTTACCATTGACAAGGATACTAACACTGGTTGAAGAAAAGGACCTGGAGCAAAAATTGCAGGAATCGGGGGCGGACGGAGTGTTGGTAAAAGGTTTTCGGGGCGATCTGTTTGTCCGCACGGTCCGGAGTCTCATTAGGCCCGGTAATGGTGGTGCAGGAATAACTGAAGAGACCGAATCAAAAGAGGGATGAATATGGAAATATTAAAAATAAACGGAGTAGAGAAAAGTTTTAAGGGGAAAAAAGTAGTCGAGGACCTGACTTTTAGCGTCAATGAGGGTGAGGTTATGGGTTTGCTTGGGCCAAACGGTGCGGGCAAGACGACGACAATAAGGATGATAATGGATATTATCGAGCCCGACCGGGGTTCGATAAGTTTCGGCGGTAACGGTCTCGGGCCGAATTCCAAGAAGAGCATAGGTTACCTCCCGGAAGAGCGGGGACTATACGAGGACGCGACCGCGGGGGACGTTCTGGAGTATCTCGGGACCCTCAAGGGTTTGAAGCGAGGCGTTGCCAGGGACAGGGCGTTAAAGTGGCTTCGTAAGATGGATCTCGGGGAAGAGGTGGACTCCAAAATCTCCGAACTCTCCAAAGGGATGGCTCAGAAGGTCCAGTTTATTGCCTCTATTCTCCACGAGCCCGAACTGGCGATACTGGACGAACCCTTTGCCGGCCTGGACCCCGTAAATCAGGACATGTTCCGGGGCCTTATCCGTGAACTCGAAGAGATGGGGACTACTATACTCCTCTCTTCTCACAGGATGAACATGGTGGAAGAACTCTGCGAGAGGGTTTTCATGATAAATCGCGGGAGAGAAGTCCTATTTGGAAGATTGGACGAGATAAAGAAGAATTTCGGAAAAGAGCTGGTAGAACTCACCTACTCAGGAGACCCGAAAGCTATCTCGGATGCGTTTGGAGCAAATATCTCAGACGTGGAGCTCGAAGAGGGTTCGGCCAGGTTTTACATTGAGAAAGGCTATAGCCCCGACAGGTTCGTTAGAGAGCTTCCGGCGGGTATAGAGGTCGAGGAGATGACCATGAGAAAACCGCCACTGCACGATATATTCGTCGCTAAAGCGAAGGGAGGCAGAGATGAATAGTAACCTGCTTAAGGTGGCGCGCTGGGAGTTTACCCAGAATTTGAAGAGCAAGACTTTTTTGATTCTAACCGTCGTTATACCGATTATCATAGTCGTTATAGGGTTCGTTCCGAATTTCCTGGCGTTTCAGGGTGGCGAAAAACCGGTGACCCTGTACGTGGTGGACGAAGCGGGAATTTACGACGAACTGGAAAAAGCCGTGGAGTCCCTCGAGCAATCCGAAGTGAATTTGAGGCTGGCCGAAGAGGGTGAAGACCGGCTAAGAACTAAAGCGGAAGAGAAGGAGATCGACGGCTACTTCGTATTGGAAAGCCCGCTCGCCTCTTACCGGCAAACCCCGGTAAATATTTACAGCAATCTCGACAGCAAAGAGCCGTTGACCCGGGCCGGAAAGGTGCTGAGCGAAGTCCTGACGAGGCTGGTCGGTGCCAGGTCCTTGAGCGAGTCCGGGTACGATCCGGGTAAGGTATTTTCGCTGACCGGACCGATCGGGTTTACCCCCGTCAAACTGGAAGAGGAAGATAGGGGTATCGGTCAGTTCGTCCTTCCGTTTGGAATAGCGATGATGATAGTACTGTCTTCGATGTTCCAGGGCTCGATGGTAATGATCGGGATCGGAAAGGAAAAGTCCAACCGGATCGTGGAGATAGTACTTTCCTCGATAGATTCCTTCGACATGATAGCGGGCAAGCTGCTGGGATTTGCCGGTCTGGGCCTGGCTCAGATTACCCTGTGGGGAGGAGTGGGGCTGATCGTCTTCACCCAGATAATAAACTTGCCGCTGGGACCGGTTACGCCATTTCAGGGGTTTTATTACCTCTGCTATTTCGTGCTGGGCTACCTGATGATTGCCTCGATCTATGCCCTTCTGGGGGCAAGTGCAAAGGACGTCCAGTCCGGCAGTCAGAGTCGAGGTATTTTCGTCATAGTGCCGGTTATTCCCATATACTTCATCTCGGCAATAATCAACAGCCCGGAGGCTCTCTGGGTGAGGCTTATCTCCTTCTTTCCTCCGTTCACCCCGACAATGATGTTAATAAGGTCGGCCTTCGGAGAGGTGCCGGTATGGGAGATATTGTTGAGCATTCTCGTGCTGGCGGGATTTGCTTACCTCATGGTCAGAGCGGCCACGAAGGTCTTCCGCGTGGGAATGCTCATGTACGGCAAGGATATGTCCATGAGTGAAATTATAAGGTGGGCGAGAACCTGAGTTATTTTCTCGTTTCTTTCAGAATTTGTGATCTTTCTTAAATTTGCTCGAAGTGAATTGAAACGTGCCACCGCCCAGCAGCTCGAGCTCCCACGCTCGAGCGATGGGTCAAAAAAGGGACTTTTGGGCGGGCATGGGAGCCCGCCCTGATTTTGTTGGAGTGGTTCAATGACTGAACCTTCTAACGGGAGCTGGTTCGTTCAAGTGACTACTTAAAATGGAAATGATCTTTGATTAAGGGTTATGAGTTGAATTTTCTCAAATTAGGAAGTGATTTAAATGTTTGCCGAGATTATGGAAATTTTGCCGTTGATTCTACCCCTGTTGGTAATTCAACTGGGTTTGACCGTCTACTGTCTGCTGGATTTATGGAAGTTTAGCAAGGACAAAAGGGATAAACAGGATAAACTGGTCTGGACTCTGGCGGTAGTTCTATTTAGTTTGCTGGGTGCCCTGGCTTATCTTGTGTTCGAGAGGAGGTAGTATGAATTTTCTGGAGACCGAGAACTTGAGTAAAACCTACCCCAACGGTGTGGAGGCCGTTAAATCGCTCAATTTACAAATTGATAGAGGCGAGATATACGGATTAATTGGACCAAACGGCGCAGGTAAATCAACCACTATCAGGGTGCTCATGGGCATCCTGGAACCGACGATGGGAACAGTGAAGTTCGACGGAAAGACCGGAATAGACCTGGCGAGAACGGGTTACTTGCCCGAAGGTGCGAACTTCTACAGATTTATGAATATCAGGGAGTACCTCGAATGGTCGTGTAGTTTGTACGACTTGCCCGATTGCGAAAACAACATCGAGCAATCCCTGGTTACGGTTGGTCTGGAGGACTTAAGGGAGCGTAAGCTTGACGAGATTTCCAAGGGGCAAAAACAGAGGGTCGGTATTGCCCAGGCCCTTGTTCACGACCCGGACTTGTTGATACTGGACGAGCCTACTTCGGGGCTGGATCCGCTGGGAAAGAAGAAAATTTTATCGATCATAAAAGAGCTGGCCGATCAGGGTAAAACAATTTTGACCTCCTCCCACATACTGCCGGAGCTTTCTCAGATCTGTACGGAGGTTGGAATAATAAAAGGTGGGGAGCTAATCCTACAGGGTTCCATGGCGGATCTGCGAAAAGAGTTCGTGACGTCCAACGTGGAGCTGGGTTTTGAAGGCCCGGCCGACGGATTGATTGCGAAGATAGAGGGTCTGGACTTTGTCAGCGAAGTTGAAGAGATGAACGGTGAAGGCTCCAGGTACTTAGTGAGGGTGAAGGACGAAAAGAGGGCTAAAAGAGAACTGCCAGAACTCATTCTGAAGGACGAAGCGGTCGTTACTTACTACGACTTTGCCGAGGTGACTCTTGAGGACATATTCATGGAAACGATGGAGGAGGGTGCGAAATGAAAATCCGCAGTTTGCTTGTCAAAGAATTTAAAGAAACGAGGATTCAGGGCGTAGTTTTTGCTGCAGTTGTATTGTTATTTGGCGCCACGTCCGTCCTGCTCCAGAAGTTTATTCCTCAGCTGGTACCGGAAAACCTGGCGGAGGCATTTGAACCCTCCCTTATGGCGGGATTGGCCGATTACGTAGGGAACTCACTCCAGATGGGGTCGATCGTCGCCATATTAATCACCATTGCTGCCCTGGCCGGGGAAAGAGAAACAGGGACGCTAGAACTTTTGCTCGCGCGACCGGTTAGCAAAACCCAAATAGTCCTATCGAAGTTCCTCGCGAGGGTTTCCTACGTCTTTCTGGGAAATCTAATTGCCGGGTTAGTCACGTGGTATTACGCCGTTTACATATTTGGGCCTTACCCTCTGGGTAAGATAATGCTTGCGGCGCTGGCAATGTCCGTCGTTATTTCCTTCGTAGTGGGGCTTACGATGGTTTTCAGCGCCTGGTCAAGTTCGAAGATCTCGGCAGCTTTCGGCAGTGGCGCGCTGGCATTGGCATTAGCGATTCTTCCAACCGTAAAGTCGCCGTACGATCTCATATCGCCGTTCAAGTACGGCGAGGTAGCCAGGCAGTCACTGCTTGGCGAGGTGACGGCTGCCGGATACCTTACAGACCTGGGAGCCATAGTCGGATTTACGTTGTTTTCATTGATATTGACGGTATTGATATTCAGGAGAGTAGAAAAAATCAGTTGAGGAGGGAGTAATGAATAAGTTTCAGATTGCCGTAGCAGCGGTCGGTGCTCTGCTGGTACTGGGTTATTTAACCGTGACAGTAGGTTCGGGCGTTGTAGTTACGGAAACTAGACCTGTGGAGGACGTGAGTAACGTTAGTTTGAAGGGCCAGGGACAGCTTATCTTAACTCAGGGCGATCAGATATCACTCACGATAGAGGCAGAAGATAATATCATAGACAGAATTGACACGAGGATCTCGGGAGATACCCTGGTACTTGATTTTGAAAAGGGGCTGTTCAACACGGTTATTACCCGGAAAGGGATAAAGTATTACCTGACTCTTTCCGATCCCCGGGAAGTTACGATATCCGGCTCCGGCTCGATAGATGCGGCAAATTTAACGGTAGAGAGGTTCCGGGTCCAGATAAACGGGAGCGGTAACGGCTACATAAACAACTTAGCTGCGGACGAGCTCGTAACTGACGTAAACGGATCGGGTAAATTCGTCTTCAGCGGAGACGTAAGGAAGCAGAGAATTGAGGTCTCGGGCTCGGGTAAATACAGTGCGATCGATCTGGTCAGCGATATCGCCGAGGTAAAAATCAGTGGCTCGGGTAAAACGGAATTAAACGTAAGAAGTGAGCTCGACGTTAGGATAAGCGGGAGCGGGACTGTCAGGTATAAGGGAAATCCCCGGATAACTCAGAGGATTTCTGGCTCGGGAAAAATCAGAAATATCGACTAAAATCCGCCAGTTTATTAATTTAACCAGTACGGGGGAAAAGATAGTGGAGGATTTTACCCGTAAAAACTGGCTCAGGGCACCGTTCAGGAAAATCCAGTTCAGTTGAAGCTGAACCAGGGGCTATTTGTTTTGTTCTCTTACCTATATTGGAATAGCCGAAGTCCAGCACGCAACGGAGAGGAAAGTTCTAATTCGTTGAAACCAAATATGATTTC
>Ga0207797_1001775_pt1 | contig 15432 bp, 10 predicted proteins | sample PRCRCaboRojoPR_6_FD_187275 | JGI IMG/M metagenome (GOLD analysis project Ga0207797, IMG submission 187275) | Marine sediment microbial community from Cabo Rojo, Puerto Rico - PR CR 10% Liquid 1 (SPAdes) | ecosystem: Environmental > Aquatic > Marine > Coastal > Sediment | place: Cabo Rojo, Puerto...
TCAGCTCCACCGCACCGGCCGCCTCATCCACCGCCGCGGCGAGACCCTCCACGTCCACGGCCCCGGACTCTTCCGAGGTCCGCTCTTCCAGGAGGCTACCGTTCTGGAGATCCACCCCGATCTCCGTTCCCAGGAGGGTCAGGGTACCCACCTCCTGGCTCTGGACCAGCAGGTGGCGTCCGTCCACGTTCAGGTCCAGAACATGGTCATCGGAATCCGCATCCAAGCGCACTTCCTGAGCGACGAACATCATCTCCTCAGGAGCCTGGGGGGGCGAAACAGGCGCCCGACTCAGCTCCACCCCGGGGGCGCTACCACCGGCGAGCTCCACCTCCAGGGCGTCGAAAAACATCTCCTGGCTCACCGGCTCTCCGTCCTCCAGCGCGTATGTGGCGCCGGGCGAAATCTCCACCTGCAGGTCCCCGATCCGTAGCGAAAGGGTGCGGGTGGAGCGATTCGATGCAGTCACCTGCGTTTCGATACGCTCCTTGTTTCCCAGATCCGTTTCCGTTTCCACCTCCACTTCGTCGGCGAACCAGGCACCCGCCGAGAACTCGAGCTCCACTTCCAGGCGCACAGGAGCCTCCTGGGCAGCCTGTTGAAGGGTGGAGAGATTCGGGGGGGTGCCCTGCTCCTCGAGGGGCGGCGACTCTTCAGACAGGGTCGGATTGACCGTATCCGAGCATCCCCAGAGAAGTCCCATCATGACGAAGGGGACGAGGAAGAGAGAGAGAGAAGCCGGAAAAATCTTTCGGGTACCGGAACGGAATGACAACATGCTGCCTGCCTCGGATTGGGGGGTTCGCCAGGAACACGGGCAAGAAACGGACTCGTGGCAGAGTCTGCTCGGTAAAGGTGCAAGGAGTGTTCCCGGCAAGGGGGTTACGACGTTCCTGGACATGAGGCGTCGCCGCGATGAGAAACCGGCGCGTGCCGGCCCTCCGGAGTCAGGAATCGCCCGGGAGGAGCAGAAGCAACTGCCGTTGGGCGTCCTGCAGAAATCGGGGCGAAGCGCGGCTCCTTCGATCCGGCAGCCGGAGCCTCAGGAACCCGCCAGAGGAAACGCCAGACCAACGGCCACGGCCTCCCGGTCACCGAGGGCAGCGGCAAAACGGATGAGCCAGTTCGCCGATAACGCCATGTCCATCCCCAGCTCCACGGCCAGACCCAGATCCAGGTCATCGCAGTCCCCGGGCCCCGGGCAATGATCGTCGCCGAACCGAGCGTCCAGGACCATCCGGGGGGTGAGGTAGGGCTGGAAGCGCACCTCTTCACTGACCAGGACTCGGCCAAGGGAGAGGCCCAGGGGGACGGTGAGGAGCGCTCCGTCGGAGATCCCAATCCCCACGCCGGAGACCCAGGTCAGGTCCAGGGGAAACTCCCGGGAATGGGAGAGAATCCGACCCGAAACATCCACTCCGCCCATCACCGACAGGTCGTCACGCCCGTCCTCCGCCACACCAACCCGGAAGCCCAGGGGAGAGCCCACTCCGCTTCCCCGCCACATGCCCACCACCCCCAGACCCCACCCCGGATCCGCCAGCAGCACGGTGAGCCCCCCAGGAGCTTCTGGGGGCACCATCATCGGGGCGTCCCAGGGAACCTGCCCCCGGAGCTCTCCAGACCAGCCCACAACACCAACAAGCACCATCAATGCCCCTGTCCAGAACCTCATGCGCATATCCTCACTCCTCCCGTGATTCCATGTTGATGTCACCAGTCTTGGTGGGCCATTTCGGAAAGGAGCAGTCCAATCCGCCCTCCCTGGCACCGATGATCAGGGAGGCACCGCTCCCGTCCCCCGGCCCCGACCCGCGACGCTCATGACCCTGGTACCAGCCACACCCACAAGTGGTTTCCCCCCGAAGAGAACTGCCCCCCGCTCCACCGCCCTCCGAGGACTTGCAGGGACCCCCGCCCCCGGGTGATCATGGTGTCAGGGGCCTGATCACGGGCCGGAAGATGGGATTCCAGAGGTGAGGAACGAGAGGGGCCCTGGACCGGGAGAGAAGACGACCATGAGTGACACACCCGCCGACCGTATCATGGAGGCCTGGAAGGAGTTGGAGGGGGGCCTCAGGGCTGCTCTTCCTGTCTGCTCCGTGGCGCCGCCCACCCAGCCTTCCGAGCTTCTTTCAGCCCTGCGTATCAACCACAGCATCGGCGAGGAAGAGGAGCGGAGAATCCGGAATCTCCGTGAGATCCGGAACCGGGTGGCTCACAGCGGGGCCGAAGTGGGAGAGGAAGAGGCAGACGCCTTCCAGGCGGAGGTCCGAGATCTCCTGGGAGGCCTGAAGGGCAAGACGACGGAGGCCTGTTGACGGGCCGGCGGACCCTCGCCCCCGGGGCTTCCTCGTGAGCAGGGAGCCAGGGAGGGAGGAAGCCCACTACCGGAAGCTGGAGACGATGTACCAGGCCGCCCCGGTGACCCGGCTCTATGAGGCCCGCCTGGAAGTCCGGAAGGGAGAGGCCAGGGTGAGCCTCCCGGTGAAGCAGGGGTTCTTCCACGCCGGCGGCGCCCTTCACGGCTCGGTCTATTTCCGTGCCCTGGACGACGCCGCCTTCTTCGCTGCCAACTCCGTGGTGGTAGACAGGTTCGTGCTGACCGTGTCCTTCAACGTCTACTTCACCCGGCCCGTGAAGAAGGGCGTCCTCACGGCCACAGGCAGGCTCGTCCATCGTTCCCGGGGCCTGCTGGTCGCGGAAGCCGAGCTGGTGGACGAACGGGGCCGACAGGTGGCCCGGGGCAGTGGGACCTTCCTGCCCAGGGGCCCGGATCTCGACAACGACATAGGCTACCGTTGACCCTCCCCCCACTGCTGGAGACGATCCTGGGCTTGGCCCTCCTCCTGGCAGGAGGGGAAATCCTGGTCCGGGGGGCCTCTCGCATGGCCCGGGCCCTTGGTGTCCCTCCTCTCATCGTGGGCCTCACCGTGGTGGCCTTCGCCACCAGTGCCCCGGAGGGAGCGGTGAGCATCCAGGCAGCCCTCCGGGGGACTCCCGGGGTGGCCCTGGGCAACGTCCTGGGAAGCAACGCCTTCAACATCCTGGTGGTCCTGGGACTGTCCTCCGTCATCTACCCCATGAGGGTGGAGCGGCAACTCATTCGCCTGGACGTTCCCACCCTCATGGGTGCCAGCCTCCTGGTCCTGTTCCTCGCCCTGGACGGGGCTCTCGGGCAATCCGATGGTGGCCTTCTCCTGGGCCTGGGATTCGCCTACGTGATCCTCCTGGTCCTCCTGGCCCTCCGCCACGTGGACGCCCCCCCCGGGCCGGAGAACGGTACCGCCGTTCCCGGAGGCGCACCCCTCCATGGGTTCCGCTACCGGGCGGCGGACCTGGGGATGATGCTCCTGGGATTGGCTGGACTCGTGGGGGGCGCGGACCTTCTGGTGGAGGGCTCGGTGACTATCGCCCGGAGCCTGGGAGCCAGCGAACTGGTCATCGGCCTCACCCTGGTAGCCGCCGGAACCTCCCTCCCGGAAGCCGCCACCTCCGTAGTGGCCAGCCTTCGAGGAGAGCGGTCCCTGGCCGTGGGGAACGTGGTGGGGAGCAACCTCTTCAACCTCTTCTTCGTCCTGGGGGGCGCCGCCGCCCTGGGACCCGGAGGCATCCATGTACCGTCCGGTGCCCTGACCTTCGACATGCCGGTGATGGTGGCCGTGGCCCTGGCCTGTTTTCCCATCTTCTTCACCAGTCGGACCATCGGCCGCTGGGAAGGCGCCCTCTTCCTCCTGTACTACTTCATCTACGTGGGCCTCCTCATCCTGGACGCCTCGGACCACGACACCCGGAACCTGGTCCTGGAAGCCGTGCTGCAGTTCGTCCTTCCCCTGACGGCCATCACGGCTATTCTGGGTTGGTGGAAAAACAGCGAGGAAAGAGACGAGGTCCGTCGGGCCGCCGAAGACTCCCGGAATTCTCCCTGACCCTGAGGAGGTGATCCGTGTTTCGCTCCGCCATTCCACTCCTGGTGCTTCCCCTGGCCTATGCAATCGGATGCGAGGCCGATCGTCCGGCGGACACACCGGAAGGTCTGGGCGCCTCGGGGTCTCCCCGGGAGGAAGCCCCATTCTGGCCGGACCCGGGCCCTGACGCCACTCCAAAAGTCCTGGTTTTCGGCGTGGACGGGGTCCGACCCGACGTGCTGACGGACGTGGCGACCCCGAACCTGGATGCCCTGGCCACGACCGGCAGTTTCAGCGATCAGGCTACGACCCGTGCGCCCACTGTGAGCGGCCCGGGCTGGTCCAGCATGCTCACCGGTGTGTGGCCGGAGAAACACGGCGTACTCTCCAACGATTTCGCTTCCAACCGCTACGATGAATACCCGGACTTTCTCACCCGCCTGGAGAAAGTGAGACCCGAGCTACGAACCTTCGTTGCTGCGGACTGGCTTCCCCTGGTGACAGGGGAGAACGGCGGGCCCCTCATCAGTAATGCCGTGGACCACAAGGTGGTTCTGGACGGGTACGAGTTGGGCTGGGCCCAGGCGGACAGCCTCGTGGTGGCCGCCGCCGTGGAGGAGATTCAGAGGGGAGACCCGGATGCCCTCTTCGTCTACGTGGGAGCCCCGGACGAGATCAGCCACGAGATCGGTGGCATCGGAGAGGCCTACCGCCGAGCCATCGCCACCGCCGACGACCAGCTCGGGGGTCTTGTCCGGGCCCTTCGGAACAGGACCACCTTCCACGAGGAGAACTGGCTCGTCCTGGTGTCCACGGACCACGGGCGCACAGCGGAGGGAGCCCACGGCGGGGAAAGCCCGGAGGAGACGAGGATCTTCTTCCTGGCCAGCGGCCCCGGGGCCGTCCGGGGAGGGCCCACCGCACCGCCGGCCATCGTGGACGTGGCGGTGACGGCCCTGGCCCACCTGGGCATCCCCATGGACCCGGAATGGGAACTGGACGGAGAGGCGGTGGCCCTGGGAGGTTCCACCAGCGGGTAACGCCGAGACATGAACTTCTCGACCCTGGATATCACGGCGTTTCTGGGCTACTTCGTCCTGGTGGCCGTGGTAGCCGTCGTGGTCTCCCGAAAGGAGAGGGAGGCCGCCGACTACTTCCTGGCCGGCCGGAACCTGCCCTGGTGGCTCATCGGCATCAGCCTCATCGCCTCCAACATCTCCACGGAGCAGCTTGTGGGCCAGGCCGGCCAGGGAGCCGATTTCGGCCTGGCCGTGGCGGCCTACGAGTGGATGGCGGCCATCACCCTGGTCATCGTGGCCCGCTGGTTCCTGCCGGCCTTCCTGGAGAACCGGGTGACCACCATGCCCGAGTACCTGGAGAGGCGCTTCGACGGCCGCTCCCGGGGATGGTTGGCCGTCTACATGATCCTGGCCTACACCTTCGTGGCCATGGCCACGGTCCTCTACTCCGGAGGCCTGGCCCTGGAGACCATGTTCGGTCTCCCCCTCTGGTGGGGGGTGGCCATCCTCGCGGTCTTCGCCGGAGCCTACACGGCGTACGGGGGACTCAAGGCCGTCATCTGGTCCGACCTCATCCAGGGCACGATGCTCCTGTTGGGCGGGGCCCTCACGGCGTGGCTGGGCCTGCAGGCCATCGGGGGCTGGGACACCCTCATGGCGGAAGCCGGGGACAAGTTCCACATGGTCCTTCCCCTGGACCACCCCGAGCTTCCCTGGTTCGCCATCTTCTTCGGCGGCCTCTGGGTGGCCAACCTCTTCTACTGGGGATGCAACCAGTTCATCACCCAGCGGATCCTGGGAGCCAGGGACCTGAAGCAGGGCCGCTACGGCATCGTCTTCGCCGCCTACCTCAAGCTCCTCATCCCCTTCATCGCCGTGGTTCCCGGGATCATGGCCTACGTCCTCTACGCCGACGAGCTCACCCGGGGCGACATGGCCTATCCCCTCCTCATCGCCAAGCTTCTCCCTGGAGGCCTGTCGGGCCTCATGCTGGCCGCCCTCCTGGCCGCTATCATGTCGTCCCTGGACTCCATGCTGAACTCCACGGCCACCATCTTCACCGTGGATCTCTACCAGCGCCACCTGAAGCCCGACTCCACCCAGCCCCATCTCATCTTCGTGGGCCGCACCAGCACCGTGGCCTTCCTCCTGTTGTCGGCCGCCTGGGCCCCCTTCCTTGTGAGCTTCGAGAGGATCTTCTCCTACATCCAGGAGTTCTGGGGCCTCATCACTCCCGGCGTGGCCATCGTGTTCCTCTCCGGGCTCTTCTGGAAGGGGGCCACGGCCCGTGCGGCGGCCTGGGTCATGGGGCTCACCCTTCCGGTGACCGTGGGTGTGAAGATCCTGACCCCGGGGGCCGCCTTCCTGGACCAGATGTGGCTGGCGGCGCTGGCTCTCCTTGGGATTCTGGTAGCCATATCCAGGACCGACTCCGGGGAAGAGGAAGCCCCGTGGGAGCCCGAGCCCGCCCTTCCAGGCGCTGAAGAGGCACCGGTGGAAGCCTCGGAGCCGGTGGTGTCCCCGGAAGACCTGCCGTCTCCTGAACTGATCCCGGAGCGCGACCGCCTCTTCGACCTCTTGTCCATCGGCGTCGTCGTCGCCACTGTGGGGCTCATCCTCTTCTTCTTCTGATTCTTCTGACGACCCCCTCGGGCCCGGTACCGCCAGGCCCGGATTCGATTCCACGTTCCTCCGTTCGCCTGTGTCCGACAGCACCCTCACCGTCCAGATTCCTCGGTTCGGGCCACCGAAGGTCCTGCAGGAAGCCCGGGTACCGCTACCGACACCGGAGCCTGGCCACCTCCACCTCCGGGTCCGGGCCGCCGGGGTGAACTTCGCCGACCTGCTCCAACGGGCCGGTCTCTACGGCACGGTGCCGCCTCGACCCTACGCCCCGGGCTTCGAGGTGGCCGGCGAGGTGGTCCGGGTGGGCGAGGGAGTGGAGGACTGGCGCCCGGGAGACCGGGCCGCCGCCCTTCTCCGCTTCGGTGGCTACGCCCGGGACGTGGTTCTACCGGCGGAGCAGGTCTTCTCCTACCCCTCGTCCCTGTCCCCCGCCCAGGCGGCGGCGGTCCCCGTGGTCTTCCTCACGGCCTGGGTCTGCCTGTTCGAGACGGGCCACGCCCGGGAAGGAGACCGGGCCCTGGTGTTGGGGGCCGGAGGCGGCGTGGGCACGGCCGCGGTCCAGCTGGGCGTGGACCGGGGGCTCAGGGTCTACGGCACCGCCGGCACGGTGGCCAAACGGGCCTTCGTCACCGAGGAGCTGGGAGCCGCCGCCTGCTTCGACTCCCGGGGTGACTGGCCCGGAGAGCTCCGGGAGGTGGTGGAGCAGGAGGGTCGTCTGGACATCGCCATGGACCCGGTGGGAGGAAAGGCCACAAGAGCCTGCCGCTCCATGCTCGCCCCCCTGGGCCGGGTGGTGTTCTTCGGAATGAGCGAAGCCCTCCCGGGACGGAAGCGGAGCTGGCTCAAAGCCCTCCGGGCCCGGCTCCGGACCCCTTCCGTCCATCCCCTCTCCCTGGTGGAGAAGAACCAGGGGGTGTGCGGGGTCCACCTCCTTCACCTGGGGGAGAAGGAGGATCTCCTGAAGCCGGCCATGGAGGAGATCTTCTCGGGGATCGCCCACGGGCGGTGGAGCCCGGTCCTGGACCGGAGCTTCCCCCTGAGTCGGGCCGGAGCCGTGGAGGCCCACCGCTACCTCCACGACCGGCGAAATCTGGGCAAGGTCGTCCTGGAAGCGCCCGGGTAGCAGGGGCCGAGGTCAGGGGCAGCTCACCCTGGAGGGCTGTTGAGCAAGGGGGGGCGAGCTGCGTTACGAGCGCCACGGCTCCAGATCCCACACGGGGCTCCGGCCCGGTGCCGGACGTCACCCCCCTCCGTCCTCCTCCAGCGCCTCCTGGAAGTGGGTGTCGTACCACTCGATCATCCGACGCCAGTGGTCCCGGTAATCCTCTTCGGTCCCGGCCCGGCCGGCCCCATGGCCCGCTCTCATGTAGTTCACCCACACCACGTCCTTCCCCAGGCGACGGAGGGCATAGTACATCTCCCGGGTGTTCGTGGCGGGGACGTTCCAGTCTCCTTCCCCGGTGAGGAGGAGGAGCGGTGTCTCGATCCGATCGGCGTACATCACCGCCGAATGCTCCCAGTACTTCTGGGGCTGCTCCCAGAGGGTGGCCCCGATCCGGTCCTGTCCTCCCTCGGCAGCGTAGTAGTTCCGGGTGGTGATCTTCTCCGAATCCCCCAGGAAGCTGATGATGTTCACCTTGCCGGAGATGTTCACGGCGGCGGCGAAGCGGTCCGTCTGGGTGACGAGGAGGTTGACGGCGTAGCCCCCGTAGCTCGTGCCGTGGACTCCCAGTCGCCGGCCGTCCACCAGTCCCCGGTCCATGAGGGAGTTGATGGCCGTGGTGACCCCCTTCATCCAGGCTTCCCCGGGGAATCCGATCTCCAGATCCACCGAGGGACGAAGTACGAACCATCCCCGGGCCGCCAGGATCTGGGCGCTATAGCGGTAGCCGTTGTCGAAGAACTCCTCGTAGACCTCCGCCACCAGGGGCCGCCGTTCTCCCTCCCGGTAGTCCGGGGGCACGTAGAGAATCCCGTGCAGGGTGTCGCCGTCCACATCCAGGTATTCGATGAGCTCGCTCTCGGCCAGGGCGACCCCGTCCAGCCACGGGTTCATCTCCGTGAGGGCCCGGGCGTTCACCATCTCCCCGTCGGCGGCCCAGACGTCGTTCGGCCGGTCTCCGTCGGACCGGAGATAGACCACCCGGCCTCCGTCCTCCGCCACGGTCCAACTCCGGTACAGGTTCTCGTCCAGAACCAGGATCTCCGGCTCGCGGGCCTCCACGTCGAAGCGGACCAGCCCCCGCTCCCACCGGTCCCGGGCCGAGCGAGCGGCGTAGAGGTGGCGGCCGTCTTCCGTCCACCGGACGATGCTCAGCCGGGGGGCGTCCGCCCACTCCTCCCGGGTGTCCCCCGGGAAGGGCCAGAGCATCTCCGGCTCCCCGTCGTCCAACGCCAGGAGGTAGAAGCCGTCCTGGGCCCGGAGCAGGAGGGAGCCGCCCCGTGGGTCCCACTCCTCCAGGGAAAAGCGGCGTTTCGTGGAATCGCTCTCCGAGAGGGGCAGCCGGAAGTCCTCCGTGAGGTTCCGGGCGCTATCGGCGTCCAGGGGCTTCAGGAACACGTCACCCCCGTCGCTCCAGGCGAAGGCATCCCCGTCCGGACTGAAGGAAGGCCGGATCCTATCCTCACCTTTCTCCAGGATCTCCACGGGCTCCGAACCCGGGGCCAGATCCAGGCGGAAGTAGGAATACTCCGTACCCTCGCCCCGTTCGTAGGATGTCCGCTGGGGCTCGGCCACCACGTAGGTGATGTGGTCTCCCTCCGGCCCCACTCTGACCTCCTGGTAGGGAGCCTCTTCCGCCAGAATCCGCAGGGCCCCGTCCTCCAGGCTCACCAGGCCCAGCTCCGCCAAAGAGCCTCGGTTTCGCACCGCGTCCCAGGCCAGGAAGGGCCGGGAGGCGTCCTGCACCACCACAGGCCCCTCCTCCATGGCCAGGTAGGCCTCCCGGGCCGCCTCCGCCCAGCCGGGAGCCCGGACCGCAAGGACGATTCCCGTGCCGTCCGGGAGCCACTCCAGGGTCCCTCCCCAGACCAGGCGGCGACGGGGATCCAACTCCACCTCCCGCACCCGCCCCGAGTCCAGACTCCAGACCTCCAGGCGCACGTCCTGTCCCACCTTCCGCAGGAAGGCCAGCCGCTCTCCGGCGGGGCCCCAGCTCACTTCGCTCACCTGCACGGGATCGGCGAACACGGCCCCCTCTTCCCCGGTCTCCGCGTCCAGGACCAGGAGCTCGGAGAGACGGGGGGCAATGTAGGTGGGATCCCCGAAGCGGAAGTGGTCCGTACCCATGCGACTCCGGGCCGTGCTTACCGTGGCAGCGATCCAACGGGAATCGTCCGTGGCGTCGGTGATGCTCACGGACCGGACCCGGAGAGCGTCGTCCACCGTGAAGGGCCGCGGGGCCTGGGCACCCAGCTCGCCAGGCGGAGAGACCAGGAGCAGGGCATAGAGGGCCAAGAGGGTGAGGAGGGTACCGGTGTGCTTCCAGGTGACGGGGTCGCTTCGCCGCATGGGAGTTCCTCCCGGGTTGAGGATGGCGCGTGGGAACCAGGGCAGGGAAAGTAGGAGGTGAGGAGTCGTGTTCAACAGCCCTCCCGATTTCCTCATTAACGAGCGGCGCGGGCTGGATGTCCCATGTATACATTGAGTGGTTTCCGTTCCCCTCCAGCCCGAACCCAGACATTCGGAGGAACCCCATGCGACGCACACTGCCTCTCCTCCTTTCCGTCCTTCTCCTCCTCTTCGCCTCCCCCACCCTCCAGGCGCAGGATTCCCAGGTCGCCGGCACCTGGGAGATCACCTGGGAGGCCTTTCGCGGACCCGCCGTCCTGACCCTCCAACTCGAGCAGGACGGGTCAGTCCTCAGCGGGACCGGGGAAATCTCCCTGTCCGGGGGACCCCAGGGTCGATCGCCCCGGCCGCTGGAAGTGGAGATCGACGAAGGTTCCGTCACCGGGGACCAGGTCACGTTCAGCTTCTCCATGGAGCCCATGGGGCGTCGACAGATGGCCCGGGAACTCACCATGACCTTCACCGGGACCGTGAGCGGTGACACCATGGAGGGAACGGTGGTGGGCATGCGAGGGAACGAGAACCCGTTCACCGGCAAGAAGATTTCCCAGTGACCCTGCCGGGAGTGGACCCCCGGTAAGGAAACCCATGCAGACAGCTCGGGACTGAGTACTCCATTCCGGAAATCCGGGGGGATGGAGCCGCCCTCTGCAGTCGGCGATGCTCGCTCACCTCCCCAGAAGACGGGCAGACTCGCCCATGGAAATGGCAGATGGGCTTGAGCGCCACTCCCTACCCGCTGGCAGGGCTGGAGCCCGAGACCCCAGGCCGGCGGCGCCCGGGGGGCGACTGGAGGCCTGGCCCTTTGGGGTCCAGAAGCCTACGATTGCGGGAGCACTATGATCCCACTGGCTCCCGCTGCTCTTCTTGTTCTGGCCTGGACGGCCGTCCTCTCCCCATCCGTCCACGGCGCCGTCGCCACTCGTCCCCCTTTCCCGGTCGTCCCCCAACGGTTTGGAGAAGCTGCACCCCAGGAGACGGGTCAGGTTGTGCCCCGGGAGGGACAAACCCTGCCCAACCAAAGGAGTCAGGTTGTGCCCCGGGGGATCAATCAAGGTGCGCCCGACGAAACGCCCCGGGTCGTGTCCCACGGGCAGGACCGGTCCGTGCCCCACTGGGAAGACCCATCCGTGGTGGGCATCAACAAGGAACCACCCAGAGCCACCGCCTTCCCCTTCGAGAGTCGGGATCTGGCCCTGGGGATGCAGCAGCAGGCTTCTGGCTTCTTTCGCCTCTTGAACGGCTCCTGGCGCTTCCACTGGGTCCGTAGGCCGGACCAGCGGCCCCGGGAGTTCTTCCGGGAGGAGTTCGACGATTCGGATTGGGACCGGATCCCCGTGCCCTCCAACTGGGAGCTCCATGGCCACGGGGTCCCCATCTATCTGAACCACCCCTACGAGTTCGAGAAGAGGCCCCCCTTCATCCACCACGAGTACAACCCGGTGGGCTCCTACCGCACCACCTTCACGGTCCCGCCTACCTGGTCAGAACGACAAGTCTTTCTCCACTTCGGGGCGGTGAAGTCGGCCATGTACCTGTGGGTCAACGGCCGGCCGGTGGGTTATAGCCAGGGGAGCAAGCTCCCGGCGGAGTTCGATGTGACGGATCACGTCCGCACCGGGGAGAACACCCTGGCCGTGGAGGTCTATCGGTGGAGCGACGGTAGCTACCTGGAGTGCCAGGATTTCTGGCGCATCAGCGGTATCGAGCGCGACGTCTTCCTGTGGGCGGCGCCTGCTCTCCATCTCCGGGACTTCTTCGTCCAGGCCGGACTCGACGAGAGCTACAGCCGGGGCCGGCTTCGGATCGAGGGGGCGTTGCGAGCCTATGGAGCCGGACTTCGAGTGGGCGCCGGGGAATCTGGTGGTTCCGGGCAGACGAGCCGTTTCGGGGGAGGGGAGAGTCCGGGGGAGGAGGAGATGGAAGGAGCAGCGGCAGTGCACGCCGAGGTCCTGGACCCCCTTTCCGGACAGGTTCTGACCCGCATCCGCCGATCCGTGACTCCGCCTCCTCCCGGAGAGGAGAGGACGCTGACCCTGGAGGCCAGGCTGGGAGAGGTGCGCCCCTGGACCGCGGAGACACCGGAGCTCTACACCCTCCTCCTGACCCTGGTGGGTCCCGAGGGTGATACCCTGGAGGTCATTCCCCAGAGGATCGGCTTTCGGGAGGTGGAGATCAGCCAGGGACTCCTCCGGGTGAACGGGGTTCCGGTGACCATCAAGGGGGTGAACCGCCACGAGCACGACCCCTTCACCGGCCACGTGGTGGACGAGGCTTCCATGCGGGAGGACATCCGCCTGATGAAGGCGGCGAATATGAACGCCGTCCGGACCTCCCACTACCCCAACGATCCACGGTGGTACGACCTGGCCGACGAGCACGGGCTCTACGTGGTGGACGAGGCCAACATCGAATCCCACGGGATGGGCTACCACCCGGACGTGACCCTGGGGAACGATCCCGCCTGGGAAGAAGCCCACCTGGACCGGATGCGCCGCATGGTGGAGCGGGACAAGAACCACCCCTCGGTCATCATCTGGTCCATGGGAAACGAGGCGGGCAACGGCGTGAACTTCCACGCCGGCTACCGCTGGATCAAGGATCGGGACCCCACCCGTCCGGTACAGTACGAGCGGGCCCTGCAGGAGTGGAACACGGATCTCTACGTGCCCATGTACGCCGGGTTCCGGCACCTGGAGGACTACGCCACTTCGAATCCGTCCCGCCCCCTCATCCTCTGCGAGTACGCCCACGCCATGGGGAACAGCGTGGGGAACTTCACCGACTACTGGGACATCATCCACGCCCACCCCTCCCTCCAGGGCGGTTTCATCTGGGACTGGGTGGACCAGGGCCTGTTCAAGGTCACGGAGGCCGGGGACAGCATCTGGGCCTACGGAGGCGACTTCGGCCCTCCGGGCACTCCCAGCGACGGGAACTTCCTCATCAACGGTCTCGTCCAGCCCCACCGGCGTCCGAATCCCCATTACTGGGAGGTCAAAGCCGTCTACCAGTGGATCCAGGTGGACCCGGTGGAGCCGGAAAGGGGGCGCCTGATGATCCGGAACGACTACCAGTTCCGCTCCCTGGAGGGCCTGGAGCTCCGCTGGGCCATTCTGGAAGACGGCCTCCCGGTCCAGGAGGGTGGGCTTCCGGCCCCCTATCTCGCTCCTGGAGAATCGGAGGAGATCCGCCTTCCCCTCACTCCCCTCCAACCCGTCCCGGGAGCCGAGTACCACCTGGACGTCGCCTTCCACCTGCAAGAATCCGACGGTCTCCTGGAGTCGGGGCACCGGGTAGCCTTCCGGCAGCTCTCTCTTTCCCCCGGGGGCGCTCCCCTCCCTCCTTCGGCCCGTGTCCCCGTCACCGATCTTCCTCCCCTGGAGCTGGTGGACGGCCCCCGGACTCTCCAGGTGCGGGGGCAAGACTTCACCCTGGAGATGGACCGGGTCTTCGGGCGCATGGTCTCTTATCGATTCCGTGGAACCGAGCTCCTCCGGTCCGGACCCAGCCCTCGGTTCTGGCGGCCTCCCACGGACAACGACTACGGGGGGCAGTGGCAGGAGAAGCTGGCCGTGTGGAAGGAGGCGGGTCCGGAGATGGAGGTCCTGGGAGTCACCGCCGAGCAGCCCGCCCCGGGTTTGATCACGGTGACGGTGGACGGACGTCTCCCCCTGTCCGACCAGCCCGAGTACCGGACCACCTACCGCATAGCCGGGAACGGAGAGGTAGAGGTCGAAGGCGTCCTTCGGCCCGGGAACGGAGACCATCCCCGCCTGCCCCGATTCGGGATGGAAATGGAGATCCCAGGGTCCTTCCGTCGGCTCCAGTGGTTCGGCCGGGGACCCCACGAGTCCTACTGGGACCGTAAGGCCGGAACCCCGGTGGGCCTCTTCTCCGGCCCCGTCTCCCGGGAGCCCCATCCCTACATCCGCCCCCAGGAGACGGGCAACCACACGGACGTGCGCTGGCTGGCCCTCTCCGACGAGTCCGGCGCCGGCCTCATGGTCCTGGCCGGTGGCGGGTCCGGGCCCCTGGGGGTCGTGTCGGAGGCGTCGCCGGCCATACGCCAGATCCCCTGGCTCAGCTTCAGCGCCCTTCCCTACGCTCCGGACGATCTTGACGACGGTTCCCACAAGGAACAGCGCCACGGGAGGGAGCTCCGGCCGCGGGACTTCGTCACCCTGAACGTGGACCTCATGCAGATGGGGGTGGGGGGAATCACGTCCTGGGGTCCCACGGCCCTCCCCCGCTACTCCCTTCCCTACGGCCCCTATGAGTACCGTTTCACCCTGAGACCCTTTACCACGGAGGACGGGCCGATTCCAGAGCTGGCCCGACGTGCCTTTCCGGAGGAAGACTCCCCATGACCCGAAAGACGAACGAAGCAGCCTTCGGACCCCCTGGCAGTGAGGACCGACCCCACCCTCACGACCCATCGGAAGGGATCCATCGCCGGGACCTCCTGAAGCTGGGGGCGGCGGGGCTGGGCATGGCCGCCCTGGCCGGGTGCAGCCCGAGACCGGGACAGGAAGCGGCTCCGGCGGCCCTTCACGGCCCGGACCTGGGACCGGCTCCAGCGGAGCCGTTCTCCGCCCCGCCCATGGAGGTGGTGAGAATCGGAATGGTAGGGGTGGGGGGCATGGGCACGGCCCACGTCCGAAATTTCGTGGGCATCGAAGGGTGCCGGATCACCGCCGTCTGCGACATCCGCCCGGAGCACGCAGAGCGGTCCGCCGACCTGGTGGAGGAGGCGGGCTTTCCCCGGCCCACCCTCTATACCCGGGGGGAGCGGGATTTTGAACGCCTCTGCGCGGAGGAAGAGCTGGACCTGGTCTTCACGGCCACGCCGTGGCGCTGGCACGTCCCTGTCTGCCTTTCGGCCATGGAGAACGACAAGCACGCAGCTACCGAAGTGCCGGCAGCCTACACCCTGGACGATTGCTGGGCCCTGGTGGAGGGAGCCGAACGGTACGGGAAGCACTGCGTGATGATGGAGAACTGCAACTACGGCCGCATGGAGATGCTCTGCTTCAACCTGGTCCGGCAGGGGCTTCTGGGTGAGGTCCTCCACGCCGAAGGCGGCTACCTCCACGATCTCCGGGCCATCAAGTTCGCCGATGAGGGAGAGGGTCTCTGGAGGCGCCGTCACTCCATGGAACGCAACGGGAACCTCTACCCCACCCACGGGCTGGGCCCCATTGCCAACTGCATGGACATCAACCGGGGGGACCGATTCGCCACCCTGGTCTCCATGAGCAGCCCCTCCCGGGGCCTCCAGCTCTGGGCCCAGGAGCACTACCCCCCT
>Ga0207797_1001776_pt1 | contig 15427 bp, 9 predicted proteins | sample PRCRCaboRojoPR_6_FD_187275 | JGI IMG/M metagenome (GOLD analysis project Ga0207797, IMG submission 187275) | Marine sediment microbial community from Cabo Rojo, Puerto Rico - PR CR 10% Liquid 1 (SPAdes) | ecosystem: Environmental > Aquatic > Marine > Coastal > Sediment | place: Cabo Rojo, Puerto...
GTGGCCGTGTGTACCAGAATGTCGGCCTGTACCACCGCTTGGTCCCCCACCACCACCACCCCGTCTTTGCTCTCTATGGTGCCCGTGAAGTGACCGTCCAGACGAACCGTACCTTCGAAGGCAAGCCTTCCTTCCAAGGTGGTCTCAGGTCCCAGAAACGTTTGTATCTCCCGATTTGTCTGTTTCATATCTGTTCTCCGTCAACTTTTGAACATAAACCGGCGCATACTGATGTTTAACAGAATCCCCACGCCGATCAGTGTGACCAACAGAGAGGACCCTCCATAGCTGATAAGGGGAAGGGGAACACCCACCACCGGTAACAACCCCAGGGCCATGCCCACGTTGATGACCGCCTGCCAAAAGAGCATGCTGGTAATCCCCACGGCCAACACGGTGCCGAACGGCTCTTTGGAACGGACGGCGATACTCAATCCCCAGACAACGAGTCCCATATAGAGAAGGATGAACAGACCCGACCCCAGGAACCCCCACTCCTCGGCGAGGACCGAAAATATGAAGTCGGTGTGCTGTTCCGGCAAAAATGAAAGGGCGTTCTGGGTTCCCTCCAGAAATCCTTTTCCCCAGATCTTACCCGACCCGACGGCAATCTTGGACTGGATGATATGGTAGCCCGCCCCGAGAGGATCCTTTCCGGGATCCACAAAAATGGCGATCCGCTGCTTTTGATACTCCTTCAAGAAAAACCAGGCCACGGAAGACATGAATATCCCCGTCCCGCTCAAGAATATGAGGGAGCGCCGTTCGATCTTGACGAACAAGGTCATCGATCCGGCAATCAACAGAACCACCAATCCGGTACCCAGGTCGGGCTGATTGGCAATCAACATGAAAGGCAGCAAGCTCCAGAATATGGGCTTCCACAGGCTCTTCAGATCAAAGCCCTCCGGAGACACCTGGTCGGAGAAATATCTCGCCAGGAGGATGGGGAGAGCAATCTTTATCGTCTCCGAGGGTTGAAAAGAGACCGGCCCGAAAGTCAACCATCGTTGCGAACCGGAAACCTCCTTGCCGGCGAGCATGACCACCACCAACAGGGCGATACAGGCCCCGTATATCAAGCCCCCGAATCGGTACAACCATTTGTAATTGAACAGAAACGCCACCACCATGGCCGCCATGCCGATACAAAACCAGTACAGCTGCTTCAAGTAGACCGGAGGCCCCACCCGGCCTGCAATGGCACTGGCGTTTACAGCACTGTAAAGGGTAAGAATGCCGATACCGACCAAAATGAGCGTCAATCCGAGCAACACCCAATCAAAATGTTGTACCAGTCGTCGATCAATCATGGATGAATCAACTTCCGAAGATTTGGGAATTGGGAATTCTGGAATTTGGGAATTTAGAATTCCAGAACGGCCCCCAAATTTCGCCGATTCCCCAATTCCTTAATCCCAGAATCCTTTCCTTATTTTTTTGGATTTCGGATTTCGAATTTCGAATTTTCACCTTCACATCCCCAAATCCTCGACCCCGAATTCCCCGGCATCCAATCCTTCCGTTTCCGAATCCTCCACGCCCAAATACGTCCGGATCATCTTACCCGCAATGGGTCCCGCAGTGGCGCCACCGTGGCCCCCATGCTGGACGAGTACGGAAACGGCGATCTTTGGCTCCTTCGCCGGCGCATAGGCCACAAACCAGGCATGGTCTCGGAAACGAAGAGGGATCTTCTCTTCCTCGTCCGGATCGGGTCGTTCTCCCATGGCGACGACCTGCGCCGTTCCGGTTTTACCCGCCACCGTGACCCCGTCAATCTTCGCCGAGCCCCCGGTCCCTCTGTCTCCGTTGACCACTTCGACCAGCCCGGTACGAATTCGTTCCAGCGTTTTGTCGGACGCCGGCAGCCGACCGACTTCCTCGGGTTCGAGGAAGGTCACTTCTTCGTTGTTGACGTCTTCAATCCGCGCCACCAGCAAGGGCTTGTAGAGGGTCCCCCCATTGGCCACGGCGGCCGTCAGGGTAGCCATCTGGATGGGGGTGACGAGATTGAACCCCTGACCGATGGCGACCGACATGGTTTCCCCGCCCTGCCAGGGGACACCGACTTTGCGCAGCTTCCACGCCTGGGTCGGCACCAAGCCGGGCGCCTCATTGTCCAAGGCCACCCCCGTACGCCCACCCAGACCGAAGGCCTCTGCATACTCCGCCAGGCGATCCACACCAAGCTGCTCTCCCAGTCTGTAAAAGAATACGTCACAGGACTGGGCAATCCCCTGAATCAATTCAACCGGGCCATGCCCTCCGCGCCGCCAACACCGGTAGGTTCGGTTTCCATACCGGTAGTAGCCCGGGCAGAAGTATTGAGTGGATGCGTCGATCACCGCCTCTTCCAGGGCTGCGGCGGCCGTCACGATCTTGTAAGTAGATCCGGGAGGATACTGGCCTTGAATCGCCTTGTTTCTCATCGGATGAAACGGATTCGTCGCCAGTTCTTTCCAGGTCTCTTCACTCATTCCCTCCACAAAGGCATTCGGATTAAATGCGGGGCTGCTGACCATCGCCAGGACGTGTCCGTTGGACGGATCCAGAGCCACCGCGGCCCCGACCTTCTCTTCAAACATCTCCTCGGCGATCCGTTGCAGCTCCAGATCCAATGCCAGGTAGAAATTCTTACCCGGTTTGGCCGGCACGGTCTTCAGTACCCGGGTTACCTGACCGAGGGCGTTTACCTGGACCTGTTTTCGCCCCGGTTTTCCCCGGAAGTCCGCCTCATAGCTTTTTTCGATGCCGAAGCGTCCGATAAAATCACCGCTCCTCGTCTCCGGGTAATCTCCGCTGTTCAGTTCCGCCTCGCTGATTTCTCCAAGATACCCGATCAAATGACAGGCCCGCTCCTCCTCGATATAGTGACGCATCGGTTCAACGGTGATGATCACCCCGGGCAAATCGAGTTTGTGGGCCTCCACCACGGCCACGGCATCTCGACTCAGGTCCCGTTTCAGCAGAATCGGCTTAAACAACGCCCCGCCGCGTCTCTTTTCCAGGCGATCCAGAAGCGTTTCGGGATCCTCTTCGAGGTATGAAGAGAGCCGGGTGACGACCTTTTCCGGCTCCTCGGCATCTTCCAGCACGATGGATACATTGAACGACGGCCGATTGTCCACAATCATTCTCCCGGTTCGATCGAAAATCAATCCTCGCGGAGGGGGAATGCTGCGGAGGCGCACACAATTGTTTTGAGAAAGCCTTCGAAACTCCGCGCCCTTGACCACCTGCAGGTAGTAAAGGCGAGCCCCGAGAATCAAGAAAAAGGCCAACACGAAGATCAAGCTCCCGGACAACCGGTGCCTGTACCAATCGGAATCAACTGTCTTTAAATAGTTATCCTGCATCGGCCCCTGTCGCTTGGATCAAACCGCTTGGAGACGCTCATGTACCTTCGCAAACATACTCAAAAAGAAAGGGCCTGTGATTGCTGCAAAGAGGACCTGCCAGAAGAGAGGTTTCACCATGTGACCCACCGCGAAGAAACTTCCACTGCTTCCTGGAGAAAAGGTCAGCAGAAGGAGATTTTCAAACAGGACGCAAATCACAAGGACCGCCGAGAGAGAAAGCGTTTCTTGTATGGAAACATAATTGGAGATCAGTTTCACTCCGATAAACACCCAGAGATACGTGGTCATGTAGAGGCCGAATTGTCCGCCGGAAGCCAGATCCATCATATACCCGATGAACAGAACCACGAAGAGGCCGCGCTTGACCGGCAAATGGAGGCGAACGGAGACCACCACGGGAATCAGGAGGTCATAAATTGCGTCGTGAAAGAAGGGCAGGCCCAATATGGTGGTCCGCAAAACCACCAGCGCCATTCCCAACAGGATATATGCAACAGACTCTTTCATCCTTGTTCGTTCTGATCCGTAATCACCAAGACTTCTTCCAGTTTGGCAAAATCAACAAATGGTTCGATCTCCACGCTTTGGAAAATGCCGGCCGGGGATTTCGCCACCGTTCGGACCGCACCAATCCGGAGGCCTTTCGGGAACACCCCGTCCAGACCGGAGGATACCACCACATCTCCTTCATGAATGGGGTCCTTCCGCAAGGCATATTTGAACGAACAATACTCGCCCGTTTTTCCTTCTACGATCCCCCGCGCTCGTGTCCGTTGAACCAGGGCGTCAATGGCGCTGCTCCGGTCAATCATCAACATCACTTTGGAGTGAGCAAATGACACCTTGACCACCTGACCGACCACGCCTTCCGGAACTACGACCGGCATACCTTTGAACACGCCGTCGCGGCTGCCCGCGTCAATCAGGATGGAATGAAACCATCCAGAGGGATCGACCCCGATAACCTGTGCGGCCAGGGAGGTATGTCCCAACTCGTTTTTCATGCCAAGGAGTTTGCGCAGGCGCTGGCAGGTGTGCTCTGTTTCGATATAGCGGCTTCTCTCCTGCTCCATTTCATCCAGTCTCGTTTTCAGACGGTCGTATTCCTCCCGGGTAGACACCAGCCAGAAATAGTGTTCCCAGATCTCTTCACAAAAGTTGATGGATGCGGTCACACCGCCTTGAAAGGGCGCAATGGCTGCCAAGACGATCCGGTCGGCAAAACTGTTGCTGTGCCCACGCTTGGCACTTACGGAAAGCAAGATGATATTGATGAGTGCAAAGAGGATGAGACAAAAAATCGTAAGAAGTCTTTTTGAAAACATACCATGGTCGGCAAAGGAGCTGTTTGAGGTCCCACACCCCTCTATGTAATGGTTACCTCTCTTAGAAGCGAAATCTCTTCCAATGCCTTACCTGAACCCAAGACGACTGTGGACAGAGGGTCATCGGTCACCCGAATGGGTAGAGAAGTCTCCTCCCGCAGAAGTTTGTCCAGATTCTTGAGCAGGGCACCACCGCCGGTCATGACGATACCGGTATCCACGATGTCCGCGGCCAGTTCCGGGGGCGTCTGTTCGAGCGCCGTTTTCACAGTCTCCACGATCGACTCGATCTGTTCGGAGATCGCCACGCGGATCTCTTCGGAATCGATGGCCAAAATCTTCGGTATCCCGGATACCAAATCCCGACCCTTCACTTCTATGGTTTCTATATTTTCCGGGTTGGGATAGGCATTGCCGATGGTCGTCTTGATGAGTTCCGCTGTTCTTTCCCCTATGAGGAGATTATATTTGCGTTTAATGTATTGGACGATGGCGTCGTCCATTTTATCTCCACCGATCCGGATGGAGCGGCTGTAGACGATACCGGCCAGCGATATGACGGCCACTTCCGTCGTTCCTCCGCCGATATCCACGACCATATTACATGTCGGATCCGTTATCGGCAACCCGGCACCGATCGCCGCCCCCATAGGCTCTTCAATCAGGAACACCTCTCGAGCGCCGGCCGATTCCGCGGACTCCTTTACCGCCCGCTTTTCCACCTGAGTGATACCCGAGGGGACACAAATGATAATCCGAGGACGAATCAAACTCCGGCGATTATGAACCTTCCGTATGAAATGACGAAGCATGGCTTCCGTAACTTCGAAATCCGCAATGACTCCGTCTTTCATGGGACGAATCGCCACAATATTTCCGGGCGTGCGACCCAACATTCGTTTGGCTTCCGCTCCCACCGCCAAGACCCTGTTTTTCGAGCGATTGTCCGTACGAACCGCCACCACCGAAGGTTCACTCAGCACGATTCCCTTGCCTTTTACGTAGACTAGCGTGTTGGCCGTGCCCAAGTCAATGGCCAGGTCATTCGATATCTTACCCAAAAGTGCGTTTAACACTTCACCTCTCTCCTATTGTCTTCCGTTTATGATTTGCTTTAACCGGGGAACGAATATCGGTTGCGCGATGGAACAACCGATACACCATACATCCACGAGCGAAGCCCACTCTTGCGCGGAAGGTTACAGCAATATTTCTTGTGGCCACAACTTCGGGCGATCTTTTTTCGACCCCCCTCCACAACCCTTTCACGCAATCGGTCGATCGCACACCAGAAAAGAGCAGGAATCGTGCCAAACTCCATCCAACTCCGGAACATTTTCGCAATCAAACTAAACTATTAACAAGGCCAACCACTTATTTCAAGGGAAAAAGCCGTCTGCAAGGCGTGTCATGAAAAGAAATTGAATTTTTCCCTACGCTGTGATTTTAATGTGGCGGAGAAATCCTGGGCCTTTGGGCCAAGATAGAGACCGTTGGCTTTGCCTTGCCATATTTGCACCTGGAATATTGGAATACTGGAGTAATGGGGTGTTGGAAAAAGCAGTCGCATTTCTTCGATTCTTCAAAAAAAGCACATGGCTTGTTTTGACACTAAACATAATGGAGTTGCCTGTCACCTGACCAATATTCCATACATCGGGCACATAACCTCTGCAATCGTCTCCGTCGGGGGGCGGACAAAGCCGGACTCTCTGGACCCGGATATTTACATGGAGAGATTTCCACAGGGTCGCCGCCCGTGGTTGGGATTTTTTTCTCTCTTACCGGCCCAAGAAATAGTTTCTGTGTGTCACATGAATTCTAGGTGCTTGAAACGGAAGTAATGACGGACACAACGCCTTTGGTGAGTATCGTCATCCCCTGCTACAACCGTGCATGGATTCTGGAAGAGGCCATCCGTTCCGTCTTTGACCAGCATTTTCAAGACTTTGAACTCATTGTCGTAGATGATGGCTCAACGGACGACACCGCTGAACTACTGGCGGCGTATCCCCGGATACGCACGACGCGCCAGGACCATGCTGGGGTGAGTTCGGCGCGAAATCTGGGGATCTCTCTTGCCAGAGGAACCTATATCGCCTTCTTGGACTCGGACGACCTCTGGCTTCCCGAAAAATTGTCCGCCCAGGTGGCTTTTTTCCAAAAGCGACCCGATGTCCTGATCTGTCAAACGGAAGAAATTTGGCTCCGGAACGGCGCAAGAGTCAACCCGAAGCGGCGCCACGCCAAGCCCTCGGGCATGATTTTCGAGGATTCCACAAAACTCTGTCTTGTAAGCCCCTCTGCGGTTATGATACGCCGGGACTTGTTCGAGACAATCGGCGGGTACGATGAGTCCTTACCGGCCTGTGAAGACTACGACTTGTGGCTTCGAACGACGTGTCGGTTCCCTGTCTACTTGCTGCCCACACCGCTGGTAATCAAACGAGGCGGCCATGGGGACCAATTATCCAGGCAACCGGGGTTGGACCGGTATCGCATTTATGCCCTGCAAAAGATCCTGGAGAATCCGCCGACGAGCGGGCTGTCGCCGAGACAACGGAAAACGGCGGTCGAAGTGTTGAGAGAAAAGTGTCGTATATATGCCACGGGATGCATGAAACGAGGCCGGGTTGCCGAAGGGGAATACTACCTCAATTTGAGACAGGCATTTTCGCCCGGCGTGAGCAACCGATTGGAAAGGCCCGATGAATGAACACGACCGTACTGGCCGTTCTCGGTGCGGCATTGTCCGCCGGGTTGCTCTGGAAAGGTTCCGAATGGGTGGTCGATTCGGCGGTCCGTATCGCCCATCGATTCAAGATGTCCGATATGGCCATCGGGTTGACCATCGTCGCCATCGGCACATCAGCCCCCGAATTTGCAGTCACGATCAATGCCGCCGCTCGCGGTTTGCCGGACATTTCCGTGAGCAATGTGGTGGGGTCGAACATCTTCAACCTCGGATTCATCTTGGGCGGTTGCGCGGCCATCCGCACCATCGTCACCACCCCTTCCATTGTCTGGCGGGACGGCATCTTCCTGTTGGCGGTATCCTGTCTGTTGGGTATGTTTCTCCTGGACCTGACCTTGTCCCCTGCCGAAGGGCTGGTTCTATTTTCCACGCTGGTGGTTTATATCGCCTATTTGTTTCTAAAAAAGTCGGAAGCCCCCGAACTTACCGAGGAGCGCTCGGCGAGCTGGAAGGATGTCCCGGTCTTGGTGGGTGGACTGGCTGCGGTGGTGGGTGGGGGCCACTTGCTGGTCTGGTCCGCCTCATGCCTCGCCCGGGGGCTGGGCCTCTCCGAGTGGGTCATCGGCGTGACCATCGTGGCGGCCGGCACGTCGGCACCGGAATTTGCCACCTCATTGATGGCCGCGGTAAAGGGACGTCACGCCATGTCCATCGGAAACTTGATCGGCAGCGACTTGTACAATCTCCTGGGCGTTCTGGGGCTGGCGGGCATGCTGGGGCCGCTCACTATCGATCCCGCCGGATTGACGAGCCTGTGGCTCCTGATCGGTGTGGTGATGCTGGTCGTCTTTTTTATGTACACCGGATTTCGGGTTTCAAGACCGGAAGGGTTTATCCTGATCGGAATCAACCTCGTTCGATGGGTACTCGATTTCTCCGCTAAGGGATAGAAAGGCTTGTCTTTTTTGGGTAGCAGTGGTAAAGAAAACAAGAAGTTTGCCCCTACCCAGAACCCTATGTCTTACTCTGACAAATGAGCAGATGCACAACATGAATCACACACACGACATAACCGATCCTGTGGCTGGTGACGGCAACGGCGCGGTCCATATCGGACTCGATATCGGATCCGTAAGTGTCAATACCGTGGTTTTAAATGACGCCAAAGAAGTGCTTTGGGAGGATTACAGCAGAACCCAAGGCAGACCCCTGGAGGTTGCCACCCGGGTTTTGTCCGATCTCCTCGAGCGGTTCCCTCCCGGAACGGTGGCGAGTTGCTCTCTGGCGGGCACGGGTGCCGGACAGCTGGCAAAGGTCATGGAAGGCACCTTCGTCAATGAAATCATCGCCCAAACCAAGGCGGTAGAGCATTTTTATCGGGACGCAAAAACCATCATCGAAATCGGGGGAGAGGATGCCAAGCTGATCCTAACCCGACTCGACGAGGCGGGCAATCTGATTATCGACGACTTTGCCATGAACAGTCTTTGCGCCGCCGGTACGGGCTCCTTCCTGGATCAACAGGCCCACCGGATGGGATATACCATCGATGAGTTCAGCCGTCTCGCCTTGAAGTCCGAAACCCCGCCCCGTATTGCCGGCCGGTGTACCGTTTTTGCAAAAACGGACATGATTCACCTCCAGCAAGGGGCCACGCCCGACTTTGAAATCATCGCCGGGCTCTGCTTCGCCTTGGCGAGGAACCTGAAAAGCAACATCGGAAAGGGAAAGACCGTCCAGCCGCCGGTGGTGTTTCAAGGCGGCGTTGCAGCCAACCATGGCGTGCGAAAGGCCTTCGAGGAGGTCTTGGGGTTGGGAGAAGGAAACCTGGTGGTTCCCCCACATTACGCCTCCATGGGCGCAATCGGGGCGGCGTTAACCACCATGGAAAACCGGCCGAAGGCCGCACATCCCTTCCAGGGTCTGGAATTGTTGAAAGACCATCTGGCCACGCACTCTCCCAAGGCCAAGCGTCTCCCGCCGCTCGCGTACGATGAGAGAGAACAAGAGAGCGGCGACGGGGCGTACCATAAACAATCGACACCGAAAAAAAGCGATGAACCCCAGGAGGTCTTCCTGGGCATCGATGTCGGTTCCATCAGTACCAACGTGGTGTTGATCAATGCAGATCGACAACTCGTTGCCAAGGCCTATCTGATGACTGCCGGGCGACCCCTCGAAGCGGTGAAAGAGGGCCTGCGGATTGTCGGTGAACAGTGCGGTGACTCGGTCCGGGTGGCAGGTGCGGCCACTACGGGGTCCGGCCGGTATCTTACGGGGGATTTCATCGGCGCCGATATTATCCGGAATGAAATCACCGCCCAGGCCACTGCAGCCGCAGACATCGATCCCCGGGTGGACACCATATTTGAAATCGGCGGACAGGATTCCAAGTACATCAGTCTGAAAAACGGCGTCATCGTCGATTTCATGATGAACAAGGTCTGTGCGGCCGGCACGGGTTCCTTTCTCGAAGAACAGGCAGAGAAGTTGGGAATGTCCATCAAGGGCGAATTCGGGCAACTGGCCACGTCGGCGAAAAATCCCGTACGCTTGGGTGAACGCTGCACGGTCTTCATGGAATCGGACCTGGTCCACTATCAACAGTTGGGGTGCCACAAGGATGATCTGGTCGCCGGGTTGAGTTATTCCATCGTAGAGAATTACCTGAATCGGGTCGTCGAGCACCGTAAAATCGGTGATTTCATATTTTATCAGGGGGCCACGGCGCAGAACACGGGAATTGTGGCGGCCTTTGAAAAGACGGTCGGCAAACCCGTCCGCGTGCCGCCCCATTGTGACGTCACCGGCGCCATCGGAGCCGCCCTTCTGGCCATGAAGGAACGCACCTGGGATGTGTCCCGCTTCAAGGGGTTTGATGTCAGCAAATCGGAATACACCATTCGTTCCTTTGAATGTGCCAAGTGTCCAAATCGATGTGAAATACGCAAGGTAACCGTGGAAGGCGGGGAGAGACCCCTCTTTTACGGCGGCCGGTGTGAGCGATACGAGAGCAAGGCAGCGGGGACACAACAACGGGAACTTCCGGACCTTTTTGCGGAACGTCAACGATGGCTCTTGGAAACCCCCTTTGAAGAAGTCGTCCACAGGGGGGCCAAGCATCGACGGGGCGACATCGGCATCCCCCGCACCATGTTCTTCATGGAACTGGCGCCCTTCTTTATCACCTTTTTTGAAACATTGGGGTACCGGGTCGTCATTTCCGAACAGACCCACAAACGCCTGATTCACAAGGGTGTGGAGACCATCGTGGCGGAGACCTGCTTTCCGATCAAGGTCGCCCACGGCCATATCCTTGATTTGTTGGAAAAAGGGATCAACACGGTCTTTTTGCCCCACGTGATCGATTTAAAGCGCGCCCCCGGCGCCGCCTTCGGATACATTTGCCCGTATGCACAAACCCTTGCGTACACCTGCCATTCGTCCATTGATTTTAAGAAGGCGGGAGCACGGGTGGTCCAGCCGGTTCTTTACTTCGGAAGGGGGTATTCGAAACTCCTCAAGGGGCTCAAAACGCTGACCAAGTCCCTGGGGCTCGACTCGGATTCTATCACCCAGGCCGCTCAGGCCGCCTGGCAGGCCCAGGAGCGTTTCTACGGCCGTCTGAAAAGTCGCGGAGACGCCATCTTGAAGGGGTTGGAACCGAATGAGAAATTGATGATCGTGGTCAGCAGGCCGTACAACGGCTTCGACCCGGGAATCAACCTGAACCTGCCGAAAAAACTCAGAGACCTGGACACCCTGGCCATGCCCATGGACTTTCTCCGCCTGGATGAAGCCGCCACCGGAAATCAGGGGATCCTGGATCAATACTGGCGGTTCGGACAGAAAATCATGGCCGCCGCAGAAATCATTCGCAATCACCCCCAGCTTTTTGCCATCTACATCACCAACTTCGGATGCGGTCCCGATTCGTTTATTTCTCACTTTTTTCACCAGAGTCTCCGGGGAAAACCCTACCTGGAGATCGAAATCGACGAGCACAGCGCCGACGTGGGAGCCATCACCCGTCTGGAAGCATTTTTAGACAGCCTGAACAACGCGGCTCCCAGTCAGCTCCAATCGGCCGGACGCCCCTCTCCCCGACAACCGGGATCGCAAAAACGGAAGATCTTCATTCCCCCCATGAGTGATCAGGCCTACGCCGTGGCGGCGGCCTTCCGGGCCTGCGGCGTCGAAGCGCAGGTCCTGCCCGAATCGGATGAAGAGACTGTAACCGTGGGACGCCAGTTTACCTCGGGAAAGGAGTGTTACCCCTGCATCCTGACCACCGGGGACATGGTCAAGCAAACCCGGCAACCCGATTTCGACCCGGACCGATCGGCCTTCTTCATGCCTTCCGGTACCGGGCCCTGTCGATATGGCCAATACCATCGTTTCCATCGCCTTGTATTGGATCAACTCGGACACCGGGACGTACCCATATACGCACCGGACCAGAGTGAAGTCTTCTACAAGGAACTGGGCATGATGAACAGCGACTTTCCCAAGCTCGGATGGCAGGGTCTGGTCGCCGTCGACCTGTTGGAAAAGGTGGTCCGGCAGGTCCGTCCCTATGAAGCGGAGCGGGGTACCTCAGATCGCCTCTACGATTGGGGGCTCGGGAAAATTTGCCGAACGGTGGAAAACCGGGGCAACGTCATGGGAACCCTCGAACTGATTCGAGCCACCTTCGACACCGTAACCCTGAACGGGGCGAGGCCGAAGCCCGTGGTCGGGATCGTCGGTGAAATCTATACGCGGGCGAACCGGTTTGCCAACGAGGATGCCATATCCAGAATCGAAGCCCTTGGAGGGGAAGTCTGGATGTCCCCCATCGCCGAATGGGTTCTCTACATCAACTTCATCGCCAAACAACGCAGTTTCGAGAAACGACAGCCGGGAACATGGTTGAAGAACGTCTGGACCGATTACCTGCAAAGGCGCTACGAACATCGATACGCAAGTGTTTTCAGCGACAACCTTCGCTACCTGTGGGAACCTCCCACCCGAAAGCTGCTGCAGAAGGCCGCCGCATATCTCGATCCTCGATTCAGGGGAGAATCGGTTCTGAGTGTGGGAAAGGGAATGGACTATATCGAACGGCGCGCAGCCGGTCTGGTCAGTATCATGCCCTTTACCTGTATGCCGGGAACCATTGTCAGCGCCTTGCTCAAACGCCTCAAAGAAGATAACAACAACATCCCCTACTTGAACCTGTCCTACGACGGACAAACGGAAACCAATACGGCCACCCGTCTCGAGGCGTTCATGTATCAGGTCCACCGATACCACGAAAGGGTATCCGCACAAAAATCGTAAACAGGAGTTTCATGACAGCCGCAAAGGAACAATTCAAGATACTCATCAATGCCGTCGACCCGGAAGAATGCCGCATCGCCCTGGTCCGAAACGGGAATCTAGAAAACTTCAGCATTGAAACCACCGCCGGTGAATTGACGCGGGGAAACATTTACAAAGGCAAGGTAACCCGCGTTGAGCCAAGCCTGCAAGCCGCTTTTGTCGACTACGGGGCGGAAAAGAACGCCTTCTTACAGCGACAGGACATCCACAGCGACTATTTCGCGGAAAAACCGAAGGGGAGTGCCAAAAAGCAGCCCGACTTCTCTGATCTCATCCGACCCGGTCAGGAACTCCTGGTTCAAGTCACCAAAGAGCCCATGTTGCACAAGGGCAGTATGGTCACCACATACATCTCTTTACCCGGTCGCTATACCGTCTTGATGCCCGGCGCCAAGAGCTCGGGCATCTCCCGGCAGATTGCCGATGAAAAGGAGCGAAAGCGGCTGAAAGACATCATCGCATCGTTGAAAATCCCCGAAGGCATGGGGACCATCGTTCGCACGGCCGGTTATCAGCAAAGCAAGCGGAACATATCCAAGGACGTTCGTTATCTCCTCCGGTTGTGGGAAAATATTAAGAAACGGGCCGTGTCCACTCCGGCGCCGTGCCTACTCTACAAGGAGCGGCACCTGGCCATTCGTGCCATACGGGACCTCTTCACGACGGAGGTTACCGAAATCCTCATAGACAACAAGGCCGTCTACAAGGACGTGAAAGAGTTTATGCGCATCATTTCTCCCAAACAGACGCGCATCGTCAAACTCCACAACAGTCCAAAGCCGATATTTACCAAATATGAGCTGGAAAACCAGATCAGCTCCATCTTTGAAAACAAAGTCGCCCTTCCTTCGGGAGGTCATATCGTCATCAATCCCACGGAAGCTCTCGTGGCGATTGATGTCAACTCCGGCAGGTCTACAAGGGAGGGATCTATTGAAAAGACCGCTTACTCGACCAATATGGAAGCGGCGGCCGAAATCGCCAGGCAGCTCCGGCTTCGAGATCTGGGCGGCCTCATCGTGGTCGATTTCATCGACATGAAGGAACGGAAGCACAAACAAGCGGTGGTCAAAGCGATGAAGGACCACACCAAATTGGACAAAGCCCGAATCGGCGTCGGTACGATTTCCAAATTCGGCCTCCTGGAACTGTCCCGCCAGCGCATTACCGCTTCGATAGAATACGGGAGCTTCATTCCATGCCCCTACTGCAACGGCAAGGGTCTGGTTGCCTCTGCGGAACGGCTCGCCCTCGATTTCATGCGCAAGCTTCGTTCCGAGATATTGAAGAACAGTACCAAACACGTCAGGGGAATTGTCCCGGTCAACGTAGCGGATTACCTGCAGAACAAAAAACGGCGTGAGCTGCTGGACGTGGAAATGAAACAGAACTTGACGATCACCATCGAGGGAGATGCCACGCTACATCCGGGAGAAAGTCGCATCCTTCGAAACTGACCCTTATTCTCTTCCTTCTCCGGCCATATCCCGTCTCTCCGCAAACAGAGACCCGCAGCGGCTGAATCTCCTTGACCTTCCGTCCGTTTTGCTGTAAACCCCCTGAAACGCTCAATCGGCCGAGCTTTGCACCCACAGGATCAGGACTTCTGTGTACCGGTAAATATCCGGGCCCAGAGCGTCCAGCTTTGTTCACCCAATCCACTATTCCTTGTGCAGTTCTAGCAAAGCAAAGCCTTTTTTCTCTGACCTGGCCCAAAGGACCAGGATTTGTGTGTACCATTACATTTCGCGGACAAGGACACATCCATGAGCTGGGACAACTTCACCGAACTGCTGCTGAACATCCTTTACACACAGACAGGGCTATTTCATCTCCATTACAAACTGGTGATCATGTGGGCCATCGCCCTCTTTTTCATATATCTGGCCATCGCCAAAAAGTATGAGCCCTTACTCCTTTTGCCCATCGGTTTCGGCATCTTCATCGTCAATTTTCCACTGGTACCCCTCATGGGGATCGACGAACACGGCAAAAGAGAGCTGTTCAACATATTCTATCACTATGGAGTGGAGTGGGAAGTCATTCCCTGCATCATATTCCTCGGACTCGGCGCCATGACCGATTTCGGTCCGCTTATCGCCAATCCAAAGACCATGATTATCGGAGCCGGGGCACAACTCGGCGTGTTCATCACCTTTCTGGGCGTGCTTCTTTTCGGTTTTACCATGAAAGAAGCCGCATCAGTGGCCATTATCGGGGGCGCGGACGGACCGACGACGATCTATTTGACGGCGAAACTCGCCCCCAACCTCCTGGGCGCCAATGCCTTGGCGGCATATTCCTACATGGCCATGGTTCCTTTGATTCAACCCCCCATCATGCGGGCGTTGACCAACAAGAAGGAACGGCAGATCCAGATGAAACAACTGCGGCCGGTCTCGAAACTGGAAAAGATTTTCTTTCCTCTCATCGTCGCCGCCGTGATCGCTATATTGATCCCCGCCGTCACGCCGCTGATGGGGATGTTCATGTTGGGAAATTTCATGCGGGAAAGCGGCGTGGTCGATCGATTGGCGGGATCCGCTCAGGGCTCGCTGATGAACATTGTAACGATTTTCTTGGGAATTTCCGTGGGAGCCACCATGCAGGCGGAAAAATTCCTCACTGCCAAGCCGCTGCTCATCTTTACGTTCGGGTTGCTTGACTTTGCTGTTTGCACC